>Ga0315274_10007410_pt1 | contig 15884 bp, 5 predicted proteins | sample YL17G02_20_MG_FD_203700 | JGI IMG/M metagenome (GOLD analysis project Ga0315274, IMG submission 203700) | Sediment microbial communities from Yellowstone Lake, YNP, Wyoming, USA - YL17G02_20 | ecosystem: Environmental > Aquatic > Freshwater > Lake > Sediment | place: USA: Wyoming | collected... | reverse complement strand
TCACACCGCAAAACCACGCTCAAGCGGCTTGCGGCTTGGGGCAACTTTGCGCTGTAATATTAGGTGCGCTTTACCAGTGCTCAGGAAGCGGTATGACGTAGTAGTGGGCAACCCACCTTACATCACTGCTCGCGACCGGACAAAGCGCGACCTCTATCGCGAACATTACGTTTCGGCCTATCGCTCGTTTGGGTTATCGGCCCCCTTCACTGAACGTTTCCTCCAGATGACAGTGGAGGGCGGTCTTGTTGGGTTGATAGAGTCCAATGCCTTTGCCCGCCGTCAATTCGGCAAAAAGCTGATCGAGAAAGTCCTGCCCAACTACGACTTGCTTGCAGTGGTTGACCTAAGTGGAGCCTACGTGCCTGGACATGGCACACCTACATTGATTCTCCTTGCCCGAAGCCAGTCTCCATCAAGTAACAAGGTCCTCGTGCTCTCCAACATCAGAGGGGAGCCCGGCGCCCCGGTCGACCCCTCCAGGGGACGAGTATGGCAGAGTGTGCTGCGCGGCTATGCTCAGGGACACGGCTATCAAGATGAGTACGTGGATGTGTATGAGCGTCTAAGGAGGGTGCTCAATAGGCATCCCTGGGAGTTCGGAGGGCCAGCAGCCCGGCTTCATGAGAGAGTAGTAGACGACTCTGCCGGACAACTCCGTGACTTTGCGAGCGATTTTGGCTACAGCCTGCAGACCAATGCAGACGAAGTTTTCTGCGTGCCCGTCGATTATGCTAGACGACTCGCTTTGCCCCATAAACATCTTAGGCAGTTTGCTCTGGGAGAATGTAGCCGGGACTGGAGCATCAGCCGGGTTGACTATATCGTGTTCCCCTACAACGATGATTTAGACTTGGTGGACATCGAAGACGTGCCTGCTCTCGAAAGGTATTTAGCGAAATACAGAACCGTGCTGGGTAACAGAGTTGTATTTGGTGGCGAGACTTACCTCCAAGCTGACAAGCCTTGGTACGCTTACCACCAGTTCTCGACCAGTAAACACAGTGCTGATGAGGTTCTGTCCAACGCATTCATTGCTACTCATAATCACTTCCTGGTAGATACTCCAAAGAGGTTGTTCAACCGCAGCGCTCCAGTGGTCCTGTTACCCGGTGGGTGTGACACCTGCAATCGGTACAGGGTCTTGGCTGGGATCATGAATAGCAGCCTGATGTGCTTCTGCCTGAAACAGACCTGCTTTGATAAGCGAGCCGGCAAGTACCCTGTCAGAGATACCTACTACGAGTTCGCTTCGACGAATATCAGTCAGGCACCTATTCCCCACGATTATGAAACAAAGACCTCTAGTCACGATCGAATGCTCTCCCTAACTAACGAGATGATTGCCCATGCTGACCGGTTATCCCGTCTGGCTATGCGCAAGCTCTTTGAGCAGGAAGGTGAAGCATATTATCCCTGGAACCGCGAGCTAGATGGCTACATCGCTCCGCCCCCCGACCTACCCGCGCCCTTCACCAGCGCCCGTGAGTTGCGCGCTGCCCGAGATAAGCTCATCCAACTGCACGAGGACATCCGCAGCCGCATGATCTTCCTCCAGGAGGGGATGGATTGGGTGGCCTACGGCATGTACGGCCTGCTCAAGGGCAAGCCCCCGCTGGCCGAGGATTACCTCTCACCTGCCGAGTACCGGGCCGCCCGCCTGCACCTGGGCCAGCGCCCCTTCGAGGTCGCCGGCCGCGGCTACACAGGCGACTGGCCCGCGGGCTACCAGCCGCCGCCGCTGCCGGAACCCCTGCGCTCCCTCACCGAGGCGCGCATCACCGTCATCAAGGCCAACCCCGACATTGCCATGTTGGAGGACCCCCTCTACAAGCGGCGCTGGATCCCGCCCGACTACGAGGCCGAGTTCCGCCAGGCCGCTGCGTGGTGGCTGGCGGAGAAGCTGGAGTGGGCGCTGGAGCAGCACGGCCGGCCCATCTCGCTGCGCGAATGGGCGCGCATCATGGGACAGGACGAGCGCGTGGTGGCGGTGCTGGAGGTCTTGACCAATACTCCGGCCTTCGAGCTGGAAAGCGAACTGCTGAGCGTCATCCAGGCCAACGCCGTCCCCGACCGGCCGGAACACTACCTCAAGCCGTCGGGCCTGCGCAGACTGGGGGGCGAGGGGACGGAATTAAGCAACAAGGACTTCAGCGACGCTACCGCCTGGCGGCTGCGCGGCAAGCTCAACATCCCGCGCGAGCGCTTCATCCGCTACGCCGGGTTCGATCACACCCTGCACGGCGCCGATGCTCCCGAGACCGGCGGTCCCTGGTTCGGCTGGGCCGGCTGGAACGGGGTGCAGCGCGCCGAGGCGCTGGCCGACCTCATTGAGCGGGCCAGCCGGGCCGGGTGGGAGATGCACTACCGGCAGTGCGGCTTGCGCGCCGCCCTCCGCGAGTTGCTGTCACAGATTGAGGGGCTTTCGGACGCCGACCGGGCCGAGTTTCAGGCCATCACCGAGATGTGCGGCCTGCCCCTCGGCACCCCCTGCTACTGCCAGGCCTACCGGGACGGCGCGGCGCGCGGCGAGCCGGGAGTGCCAGGTGTCACCACAAGGGTGCTGGAAGTGAGAGTGCCACTTTCCGACCGCAAGCACTCGCGGCAGCGGCAGGTGGAGAAGGGACGGGTTACAGAAGAGCAATTAGCACTGGAGCTAAGGCTCTATTAGAAGCAAGAGGTGCTGTGAGTATTGAGGTCCAATGCCCTGAGCGGAATCGGACGGTAATCGCAGCGGCAATACCTCGTGAGAGGAGGTGACATGAAGACAACATAATACAGTTGGACTGACAAGTGCCGATCTTCGCGGTTTCTCTGCGAGGACTATACTTGGCTGCAATCACAGGGCGGCACGCGCAGGCAATACACCTGGTCATACAATTCAAGTATAGTGGCATTCTGCCAAGGAGGAGGTAAGTCAAATGGCAACCCAGCAACAGGTAGTGGACGTGAAAGGTTCGCAGAGTCAAGTCGTGACTGTTGGGCGTGACTTGATTATGGCGAAAACTTACGTGCAGCACAAGCCAGACTTCTTCGAGCCGAACCTCGACCAGTTCAAACCGCCCACGTTCGCCACTCCTCGAAACATACAACAGTTGACTGACATTGTCCGCAACCAGCGTCTGTTGGTATTGGGGGGCAGCCCTGAGATAGACAAGGCTGCTCTAACCCGACACACTGCATGGCACCTGAGTGAGCTTCTGAAACAAGAATCGGTTGCTGATGGCGCAGTACCTGTCTTGGAATGGTATCGCAGCTCCGCAGACCCTCAGAACCTGACGGTTAGCCTTCAGGAAACAGACAAACCCACGATTTTTCTCCTGCCCCAAATCGCACCTCAGGATGTGGATTACGACCTGTTTGCGATCCAGAAAGCCGCAGTTGGAGGCAAGCATTATGTTCTGGTCAGCACAGACATACCTTTCGCCAGTTGGAAATTGGACGAGAGCGCAAGAACACTGTTCTGGCAGGACATATCCCCCGAGGAAGTTTACAGCTCTGAGGACCTGGCAAACGCGCTCATTCGCAGACTGATTGCTGCTGAGGTCTCCTTGCCGCCCAAGTTTCTGCCAGACGATCTTCTGCCTGACAAACCGTTGGTAGGGAAACTCACAATTCGAGTGGCGGCTGAAAGATTGAAGACCCTCGACAATGTCGCCCTGTTCGTGCAACTACTGTGCGCAGAACGAGACGCTGTGTCGGAAGCAAGGGTACGTGATCTGATTGACCTGGCCCAAGATACCAGACGGATGCTCCGCCAGTGGTATCACGCAGTTTTGGACCCGCGTGAGCAACTACTGGCACTCGGGCTGAGCTTCTTCGAAGGCTTTCTCGACGACCAATTCTTTGCAGCACTAGAGGCGGTAGTGGAGAATGCCTGGCGACGGCGTGATGCCTCGCTGCGTGCACTGGACTACTGCGACCTGGACAACCTTCGCAATTTCTTCAGCTTTGTTGAGGCCCAAGACCAAACTACCAGAATCGAAAGCCGTTTTCCCGAACAACGTCGGGCTTTGTTTCAGGTAGCCTGGGACAGTCATCGGCGGCAGATACTGTCTGCACTACCGGTGTTGACACTGCTCGTCAGGAACTCGGTCAGCGCCCGTGCCGCCAATTCTGAATTGTATGGCACCTACGGACGCCGCAAGCAGTTGCGCAATGCCATCGGTGAGACGTTGAGTGACGTTGGTCTCATCTCCACGAACGCAGTTCAGGACGCCCTCTTGACTCTCGCTGCTGATAGTGAAACGGGCGTGCAGGCAGTAGCAGCCAGCGCAATGGCACGCTGGCGCGCCTATGGCCATCATGATGACCTGGTTGACATGCTGCAGGCCTGGCAGTATGAAACGAGCGTGATCAATGCGATCCAAGCCATAATCGAAGGGCGTGAGCAGGAAGAAGGAGAGAAAAGCGAGGGGGCACTGGCCTACATCCGATCCACGATGGCATTGACGCTGGGGTATGCAGCCCGGTACGATCCACCGAACCAATTTTCTCCCGAACTCTGTACATTGCTGGACGACCTCGCCGCTGATCAAAACAGACTGGTGCGGGATAGGCTGGCTAACTATACCCTGCCCATGATCGTACCACTACACCTGGATCAGTTGACCGGCACTCTCCACGACTTGGTACGCTATGTCAGCCTGATCCCCGCTATTGGCGCAAGCCTCGCCAATGCATACCGGCAGTATCCAGAGCAAGTCCTGCGAATTATCGAGGGTTGGCACGCAGAGGCCGAGACAATTCCTGGGCAAAGTGTCACCGTGGAAATAACGCAACGAGATGCTCTGCTGGCGGCCGTAGCTATGACCTATGGATACATTGACTATGGGACAGGTGCTGGCCGCCTTACGGCGGATGAGGCATTCAGTCGCCTGGAAAGCATGCTGGATGAGGAAAGAGATCCGTTCGTCCGCACGGCGGTCATACGAGCCATAGGCATGCAGGCGAAAGATCGTTTCGAGAAGGTTGAGCCCCTTCTATACAGATTCATGCACGTAGTCACAGCAGATGAACGCACTGAGATTGTCAAAGTACTGACCGACATGTATCTCGCACAGCGCGCAAGTCTAGAAGGCGGCGAAGAGACTATCGAGGTCCATGACCGCAGCTACCCAGTCTGGGTTGATTCCGGACGTCCCATGACAGCGGTAGAGCAGGCTATGTTGCGCTGGATCAAGAACCCCAGCAATCCCATCGCCCAGCAAATCGCGACCCAGGCTTTCGTAGCCTTCGCACGGGCATTTGACCAGGAGGAAACGCGCCAGGTCGTCGAGTTACGAGGAGAACACGCGCGCGCTGCCGAGGCAGCGAAACGCGAGCAGGAGAAAGCGCTCCAACCGTTGGTCCGTGGGCTCCGCCGTGGTGGCGTGTTCGTTGACCAATTCATACCTTGGCTTGTCACTTTGACGGCAGTGCAGTACCGCCCCGTGATCCATGGTCTGCTGCCGGAAGTCGTGGATCAAGCCAAGCGGAGCAAGGGCACAATCAGTTTCGTGCTGTGGAAATGGGGGCTAGTTGAAGCTGATAGAGATTTGAAACCTATTGCCTCTCGCTTGAAGAGTGGACTCAAGCTGTCCGAAAAGGTGGGCTTACTGATTGTAGCCGCTGTGCTGCTTCTGGTGTTTGGACTGTGTGGATGTCTTTGCATCGGGTCTTCGATCCTCCAGGCACTTGGCAGGTAAAACATGGTGACTCCATCGTACGATTCGGTGGTGGAGCTTCTCCTTGCTCATTGGCAGGGAGAAGGTCCAGAAGACAGGTCAGTGAGAGATACCTGTCGGTTAGTAGGAGAAAAAGTTGTGCGGCATATGCCGGCTGACGTCGCAGAATCCATGCCGAGAGACGCGCGCCTGCATGTGACAGAGATCCGGGAGACTTTGGCCAGGATTGTGCGGTCTGATCCAGAAGTACGGGCGCTTGTTGCAGGCCTTTCCCCGACCGAGCAGACGATCACGAGACAACAAGTGTCTGTGAGAGGGGACAGCAATGTAGTGCTTACGGTTGGCGGAGACCTCCAGGTATCGAACATGCAGATTTCGTCGCAGTTCCCTCCCCAGACAATCGCTCAGCCAACTGGCGAGGCTTTGAAGAAAGAAGGAACGTCCCTCACCGAGTTGCGCCAGGTGCTCGTTACGCGTTTCAACGAGGATGAACTGCGTACGCTCTGTTTCGATTTGGGAGTGGACTATGACGACCTGCCAGGCGAAGGGAAAGTGGGCAAGGCAAGAGAATTGGTCGCGTTTCTTGATCGTCGCAGTCGAATCCCTGAGTTGTTGAAATTCGGCAGACAATTGCGCCCGGACGTGCCGTGGCCTGACTTGTTTGAGTGAATGGCTGAGTCTCAATTGCCACCCAGGTGTGGTGAGTAAAATAATCTCGATAGGAGTCCCGTATGACCGATCTCACTATCCGTGACGTTTTCGACCTGCCGCCGGCCATCCCGCGCTGCATCGTCCAGATCCAGGACTTTGACGACCCTGGGGTCCTGCGCGAAAACATCCGCGATTACGTCATCACCGAGACCATCGCCGCCCAGATGGAGCGGCTGGTGGAGCGCGTCGCCACCAGTTGCGTGCGCCACGAGACCGGTGAGGGCCACTACCTGCACGGCTCCTTCGGCTCCGGCAAGTCCCACTTTATGGCCATCCTCGGCCTCATCCTGGAGAACCACCAGGCCGTGTGGGCCAGGGACCATCCCGTGATCCGGCGCATCCACGAACGTCACGGCGCCTGGCTGGCCGAGCACCCCGTCCTCGTCGTGCCGGTCCACATGATAGACCAGCACAGCCTGCAAATGGCCTGCTACAATGCCGCCAACGCGCGCCTGAAGCAGCGAGGGCTTCCACCGTGCGAGTTCAGCGACGCCGACAAGGTCATCGCCTCCTTCCGGGCCGACGCCCAACGCTACGGCGAGGTGGTCTTTCAGCAGTTCGAGGAAGCCACCGGCATCAGCCAGAAGCGCTTCGACAAGATGGCCGCCGCGGGGCAAGAACAGCGCGATGACCTGGCTCAGAAGATCCTGCAATACCGCGATCCGGGGCGCGCCGAGCGGGCGCAACTCTACCCCGACAAGTTCTCCGACGGCATGGCCCAACTCACCCGCCACGTCAAGGCCCACGGCTTTGCCGGCGTCGTCTACCTGGTGGACGAACTGATCCTCTACCTGACCGGCAAGAGCGGGCGGCAGTACGTGAACGAGTTCAACGACCTGGTGGCGCTGGTGGATACGTCTTCGTGGAGCCGCGCGGTTCCGCTGTGGGTGGTGGTGGCCAAACAGCGCAACATTGCCGAAACGGTGCCCGACGATACCAGCCAGCACGACATCTTTACCACCATGGAGCACCACAAAGATCGCTTCCCCGAGACGACCGAACTGGCCGACACGGAACTCGCGCCCATCGTCCAGGAGCGCGTGCTGCGCCTCCGCTCGGGGATGGAGAAGCCACTTCACCAGGCCATGGAGGAGACGCTGGGCGGGCTGGGCGACGACGTGCGGGCCACCCTGCTCCACGACCTGGCGCCGGAGGACTTTCGCCGGCTGTACCCCTTCCACCCCGCGCTCATCCGTTCGCTGATTGACGTCAGCGCGCGCCTGAGCCGCGAGCGGGCCGCCATCCGCCTGCTCTACGAGCTGCTGATCCAGCACTATGCTGACCTCCCCATCGGCTCACTGATCCCCTACGCCGCGCTCTTCGACGTGGTCTTCCTGCCCCACGGCCTCACCGGGGGCTCGTCGAACGAGGAACTCGACGCCGTGCGCCAGACCTACTATGAGCGGCTGGAGCCACTCATTCAGGAAATGTACGAGGGGGAACAGGCGGAGCGGGCGCGACTGGTGGTCAAGTCGGTCCTGCTCTGCGGCCTCTCCAGGACCATGCGCGAGGACGTCACGGTGGAACGCATCCTGCACCTGAACTACCAGGACCTGCACGGGCGCACCCCCCTCGGCTCCTACCAGGCCGTCGCCCGCATCCTGGCCGACCTCGCCAACCGGAGCGAACTGGTCCACTTCAACCCCAACCCGGCCAACCCGGCCTTGGGGGTAGCGGAGATCACGCTGGCCAGCGGCGTGCAACTGGCCGACGTACTCAAGCGCATCCCGCCCAACTGGCGCCAACGGCTGGAGGCGTTCAACGAGCTGATGAAGGACTGCCTGGAGAAGCCGGTCCACAACGGCGAGGTCCCCAACTACGAGCGCGTCTGGCGGGGCACGCGCCGGCGCGGCCGCGTGCGCTTCGCCAACGTGGCCGAACTTGCGACCAACGACATGCTCATCGCCGCAGGGGACGAGATGACGTTGTTCGTGGATTACCCCTTCGACCTGGGCGAGGTCTACACCCGCGCTGACGACCTGAAGACCATCGAACGCGCTCGCACCGTTCTGCCCCAGGTCCCGGTCGGCTTCTGGCTGCCGGCCGAATTCTCCCCCGAGGACGTGCGCGACCTGGACGAGTACGCCAGGATGCGCGAGCTGGAGTCGAACTCTGAACAGTATCTGGAGGAGTATGGCAAGACCCAACGGGAGGACGTGCTGAGCAAGCTGGTGGGCCACAAGCGCACCAAGGCCGGCACGCTGCGCAACCGGCTGTCGCAGGCCTACAAGGGCGTCGAGGCGGCGGTTACGTTCCTGGACCCCGCCATCACGCCGTCGCTGGACGTGGACTCGCTGGGGGCCGCCCTGGATCGCATCGCCGATGCCGTCTGCGACCGGCTCTACCCGCACCATCCCCGTTTCCCCTCGGAGCTCGACCGGCGCACGTTGGGTCGCCTGTTGGGCGAATTCCTGGTCCCGGCTGCGCTGGGGGGCGGCTCTGTGCCTCGCAATCTCGACCTTGACGGCCTGCTTCACCGCCTGGGCGAGCCCCTGGAGCTGGCAGAGCAAGGGGCCCAGAACTGGACGCTGCGCGTGCAGTCGCGCTACCTGGGCAAGTTGGATGAACTGGCCGCCGGAAGACAGGTGCACGCCGACCACGTCATCCGGGGACTACGGGAAGCCTTTGGCTTCACCCGCGACCTGAGCGAGACGTTCGTGCTGTACCTGATCCGTGGGCAGGGGTACCGGGCGCTGCGTGGGGGCAAGCCCGTCGCTAACGTGGACTACGGCGACCTGGCCGGGCTGGTCCTGGAGCGGGGTAAGCGGCTGGCGGTCCACGAGTGGGCGCTGGTCAAGGAACTGGTTCAGGCAACCTGGCGAGTGCGCCCCGAGGCGACCGAGCTGACCGTGGCAGCGCAGGATCAGCTCTGGCGGCAGATGCATGTGGCAACGTCCACCACCCGTCAGGCCCTTGGGGAAGCGCGTCGCCGCCTAATCGAACTCTTGAATCTGGCAGGCGTCAGCCCGGACGAGGCCGCACGCCTGTCCGTCCTGGACGCGGCGCAGGCCCTCAACACCCAGGCCGTGCGCGAGGACGTGGATTCCTGCGACGGCCTGCAGGCCTTGCTGGCGTGGCAGCCGGAAGGACCCGGCGTCACCAGGGACGCCGCTACACGGCAACTTGCCCATCTGGACCACACACGCATGACCCTAAATGATCTGCAGACCGATACCTTGAAGCGCATCGTGACGCTGGCCGAAGGGGGCAACGCGGAGGCAGCCTCGGCATTGGAGCGAGTGCGGGCCTTTCTCGCCGCGCCCGAAGAACAGGCCGACCTGGCCAGTCACGTGCTTTCGTGGCAAGAGCGGGCCAATGCGATCATAGACCAGGCGCTCGTCGCGCTGCCAGAGCACAAGCCAGAGGGCACTGCGGATGTACACGAGATATTGGGAAGAACACAGGTGTACGTTACGACGGCGCGCCTGGAAATTGGCGACCGGAAGGTGACCCTCGGCTCCGAGGGAATTGACCTGGTGAAGAAGCTGTTGGAGCAGTCCGGTGTGGTACTTGAGGGTGAGCCTATGGAGGTGTCCATCCACATCACCTTCGGGACTCGGGAGTGAACGGATCTATGGATGAGGTGCTGCGCCAGGCGGTGGCATACCTGCTCCGGGATACCGAGGACAGGGCGCTCGTTGACGACCTCCTGTTGATCGAGCTGAATTGGGGGCCGCAAAACCCGCCGTACATGAGTGAGCCGGCCGAACTGCCCTTCCAGGGTGCTGCGTGGCCCGTCATCTTTACCGATTCCGAGCTGCTGCTCCGGCGCACGCTGTGCCAGGCATCCGGCGGCAAGGCCATCCTCATCGTCCCTGGCGGCGACGGCTGCGAGGTGTCACGGGACATCCGCGCCCGGGCATCCAGGCACCGGGTGCCCCTTCTGGGGCTGCGCCACCGCCTCTATGCGCTCACGGGGCGCGGCTGGCCGGCCGAAGTGGACCACGATGGGTGGCGCTCCAGCATCGAGCGCCATTTCGACGCCCTGGTCAAGAGTGCGGAGGCGGCCAGTCCTGCCCGATTCGACGTCACGCGCACGGAACTGGAACTGAGGCTGGTGGAGGCCGCCTTCGATCTGGCCGTAGAAGGCCACACAGCGCCTCAACTGCTGGCCATCCTGGTCTCCCGGCACCGCAGATCGGATGTCTCCCCCACCGAGTTGGAGCGCTCCTTGCTGCAAGGACAATTACGCCTGCACCAGGTGGCCGACGCGGACGTCCTGCTCTGGGCAGCCGAGGAACCCGGGCGGGCCGAGTTGTTAGTCCGCACCGGCGTCATGATGGGCGCCGAGCAGTGGGCGCGCCTCGTGCCCAACTGGGGAGGGCTAAACAGGCTGCGCGCGCTCCTGGTCAACCAGCGCAAGATGGCGGAACAGGATGCCATCACGTGCGTCGTCAGCCTGGCCACGGAGGCATTGCCGCACCTCCACCACGAGACGCGCAAGGCCATCGTGCGGGAGGCCGAGCGCGACCTGGAAGGGGTCCTGCCCGCAGGCAGCTACAACCCCTGGTTCGCCAGCGCCCTGGAGGGAGAGATCGGGCGGGTGGCCAAACGGTTGGCCGCGCGCGGCACGGAGGCGTTGGACCAGGTAACTCGATTGAGGGAGCACCTCCTGGCTGCCGAGCACGAAGCCCCATTGGCGGCGCTGGACGAAATGGCCCGGCTGCTGCACCAGTGGACGGCTGAACAGCCCCAAGTCGGCGCCTTGACCACGGTCCCGCAATGGGCGTCCTGGTACGCCCAGGCTGGCTCGCGCCTGGACCTGACTGCGCTGAAGTTGATGGCCTGCCAGCACCGCAGTACAGGGATCGAGGCGCCGATTGATCGTCTGCTGAACGACTACTGGCGCTGGCGTGACGGCCTCAACGCGGCCTTCGCCCAGGGGTTCCTGTCGCATTACGAGGCCGCTCTGCACGACCGCGACGCGGCCGTCTTCGGGGTGCAGCGGATCGTGAACTGGCTGGTCGTCTCCCTGCTCGAAAAGAGCAGGCGTGTCCTGCTGCTCGTCGTGGATGGCATGGGCTGGGCTGCCTGCTGGCACCTGCTCGACCAGTGGGCCAAGCAGGTGCCGCCAGTCTACGCTCGACAGCCAGCGGTAGCGCTTTCCCTGCTTCCTTCGGTGACCTCCGTGTCCCGCAAGGGGTTCTTCCTGGGCGCGCTGCCCACCGACCGGTTGGACGACGAGGAGACCTACGAGCAGAAGGCGCGCACTAGCGAGGTCCAGGCGTTGGAGCAACTGTGCCGGGGGCACACGGTCAAGTTCTACAACAAGATGAACCTCAATGGGGGAGACGAGGCGCTTCTTGATCTCCAGTTCCTCCGCGCCGACCTGGTGGCCGTCATCCTCAATGCGATTGACGACGACCTCAAGGTCACCACGCCCACAGTGCGTCTTCCGCGCCTGGACGACATGGGCCCTTTGGTGAGCATAGTCCACGGCGCGCTGAACGCGGGATGGGAGGTGCTTATCACCGCCGACCACGGCCACACCTGGCACCGCGCTAAGGACCTGCGCCGGGGCGATATCGTCCCTGGCGGGGGGGAACGCTTTGCACCGTTGGAGAACGAGGAAACGGTGCCTCCAGGCGCGGTGGCGACCAAGGACCCCAACATCATACGTCTCCAGGATGGGCAGCGGGTGGCCCTCCTGACGGCCAGCGGGGCCTACTATGGCCGCCTGCCGCGCAGGGGATACCACGGCGGGGCAGCACTCGAGGAGGTAGTAGTGCCGTGCGTCTTTCTGACGTACGCCAGACCCGCGCCCCAACCTGCGGGGACATTCCCGTCGGAGCATGTGGAGGACGGAACGCCTGCCGCCACCAAGGACGATGTGGGGCGACTGGTCTTGACGCTCCCCGACGGCAGGGTCGTGCCCCTGGATCTGCCGTTCACCCTCTCGCCCGGCGAGACCCGCCTGCTCCAGGCGCTGGCGCGTTACGAGCAGGCCAGCGAGGCCGAACTCAAGAAGGTGCTGGGTACGCGGCGCGTCTCAGGTCCCCTGGCGATGCTGCGCGAGCGGCTGGCGGCCGAGGGCCTGGACTATATCGAGGAAATGGGGGCGGGGCCAGAAGGGACCACGTATCGTTTCCGCAGGGAGATGTTGCCAGATTAGGAGGCCAGCGTGTCGGTAGAGCTGTGGATGGGAAGTGATTTCGAGCACGCCCACGAGATGCGTGCCCTGCGCGCGGTGTTGGCCCAGATGGTGGAGCGCTTCGCCGATGACAAGGAATGTTATCTGGTCCTGGCCAACTTTTACTGCGATGGGGCCGACGTAGACCTGGCGATCATCAAGAAGCGAGCGGTCATGGTGCTCGAGCTCAAAGAATGCGACAGCCCCGTGGTCGGCGGGCCCAACGGCGATTGGCGCATCCAGGGCGGAGGTCTCCTCAACGTGGGACGACGTAACCCCTACCAGCAGGTACGGCAGTATCGGTTCGCCTTGATCAACTACCTCCAGCGCAACCGCTTCGAGTTCCTCCCCAGCCAAAAAGCGCATCAGATCTCCTTCGAGCACGTCTCCGGATTGGTGATCTTCTCGCCTATCCTGTCGCCCGGCTCGCAGATTGAGATACCCCGCCGCGACCAGAAGTGGTTTGGGGTGGTGGGCCTCGACCGCCTGTGGGCCGAGGTCCAGGATTGCCGCAGCACGACCATCAATCTGAACGCCGGTGAGGCACGCAAACTGGCTGCCCAGGTGCTGAGGCTTGAGCGCCGGGATGTCCAGTCGTACCTCGGGATGCCCGTACCGCCGCCAGAAGCTGTCTTGACCGAGCCACCGCCCCCCGCGCTTGTACCCACGCCCGAGGTCATGCCGCCCGCAGCGATGGACGTGCGCGGTCCCGACTATGCCAGGCTGGCGCAGCCTGTGGCCTTCGACGTCGTCGAGGCCTTGCGCAGCGGCACGGTGCCCCAGGCAGGGCTGGAGTTCCTGGCCGTGGGATTGGACCGTGAGATGCGTGCTATCTCCAACCAGTTGAAGCATGTGGCTACCGGACGGGGCGGCTTCAAGTTCATCCGGGGCGCTTATGGGGCCGGGAAGACTTTCCTCAGTGCGCTGATGCTGGAGGAGGCGCTCCAGCAAGGGTTCGCCGCCAGTTACGTCGTCGTCTCGACTGATACGCCCCTCTACAGGCTGGATGCGATTTACCATCGCATCGTCAGCAACCTGCGTACCCGCGGACAAGCGCAGGGTGCGCTCAAAGGGTTAATTGACCGCTGGCTTTACCAGATCGAGGAAAAGGTCATCGAGACTGAGGGGTGTGACGAGAATGACCCGCGCCTGACGGAGCGCGTGGAGGCACAGATCGAGCAAGGCCTGGCCGAATTCGCGCAACTGCACTCCGCGTTCAGCGCCGCCGTGCGAGGCTACTACCGCGCCCACTTAGGCGGAGACTATCCCACGGCGCAGGCACTGCTGGGCTGGCTGTCTGGCGAGCGCCACATCAGCGCCGAGGTCAAGCGAAAGGTCAACGTCCGGGGTGACATTGACAACATCGTGGCCCTAGAGTTCCTCAAGGCGGCCAACGCCGTGGCGCGCAAGGCCGGCATGGCGGGCCTGGCTGTCGTCTTCGACGAGGTCGAGACGGTCCAACGCTTGCGCCGCCCCCAGCGTGAACAAAGCCTCAACACGTTGCGGCAACTGGTGGATGGGATGGCGCAGGGCGACTTGCCTTACACCTACGTGATGTTCACCGGCACGCCGGGCTTCTTTGAGGACCGCCAGGGCATTCCCTCGCTGGCCCCGCTGCACGACCGCATCAAGTTGGACCATCCCGACGACCCCTTCCCCAACCCGGAACTGCCCCAGATCGTCCTTCCCAGGTTCGACGGCGAGAAACTCCACGCCGTAGCGGGCAAGGTGCTGCGCATCTACGAACGGGCTCACGAGCCGGTGGATCGCGAGCGGGTCAGCGACCTCTTCGTCGAGTTCATGATAGGTGAGGTCACCAGCAAGTTCGGCGGCCGGGTGGACGTGGTACCGCGCCAGTTCCTGCGCGACCTGGTCAACGTGCTGGACAAGGTCCGGCAATATCCAGAGTACAACCCAGACACGGAGTACGAGTTCGATCAGGCCGCCGTGGGCGAGGCCCTGCGACCCGAAGAGCAAGAGGCCATCGAGCCCCTGACCTTCTGAACCGACGGTGAACCAGAGCGTGTTCTTCCAGTTGAGCCCCCGCCTGCAGGAGGGAATCGCCCACACGCTGGGTTGGTCTGCGCTGCGCCCGGTGCAAGAGCTGGCCATCCCGGCCGTACTGGCCGGCCAGAACTGCCTGGTGCTGGCACCTACCGCCGGCGGCAAGACCGAAGCGGCCTTCTTTCCGATCCTGGACGTCGTATACCGCGGACAACTGGAGCCTGTCTGCGCGCTGTACGTCTCTCCCCTGCGGGCGCTCCTCAACAACCAGGAACCCCGCCTGTTGCAGTTGGCCAGCCTGGTGGGGGCAACCGCGTTCAAATGGCACGGGGACGTGGACCAGGCCGCCCGCCGCCGCTTCCTGGCGGAGCCAACCCACGTGTTGATGACCACGCCCGAATCCCTCGAGGTGATGCTCATCTCGCCGAGGGTCAACAAGGAGCGCCTGTTTGGCAGCCTGCGCTTCGTCGTCGTTGACGAGGTCCACAACTTTGCCGCCGGCGACCGCGGCGCGCACCTGATGGCGGTGCTGGAGCGGCTGGCGCGCTATACCCCCTTCGACGTTCAGCGCATCGGCCTGTCTGCAACGGTGGGAAACCCCGAGGCCGTCGGGCGCTGGATGCAGGGTTCCAGCCAGCGCCCTGTAACAGTGATTCGCCCCCCGGGCGAATCCCAGAGCCGCCTGATCCGCGTGGATTTCTACGAGAGCGATGAGGAGTTGTCCCGCCGGGCCATCCCCCTGGTGAGAGGGCGCAAGACGCTGTTTTTTGTGGAAGGCCGCCGCCTGGCAGAAGGTGTGAAACAAGCGCTACAGACCGTCACGCTGACCAGCTACGTCCACCATTCATCGGTAGGGCGCGAGTTGCGTGAGGAAGCCGAGCAGTCTTTCACGTATAGCCGGGACAGCCAGTGCATCGTCTGCACCAGCACGATGGAACTGGGCCTTGACGTGGGCGACCTGGATGCCGTGCTCCAACTGGATGCCCCGGGAACCGTGTCGTCCTTCATGCAACGGTTGGGCAGGACGGGCCGGCGCCCGGGCAGCCAGGCGGAGATGAATTTCCTCTGCAGCGAAGAGATGGCGTTGGTGCGGGCCGTCGCGCTGGTCAACCTGGCTCGCCGGGGATGGATTGAGCCTGTCCACCCCACCGACCGCGCCGTGCACGTGTTGGCCCATCAGACCCTGGCCCAGGCCCTGCAGTTCTACGGAGTGCGCCGTGACCAGGTGTGGTCCCTCGTCAAGCACGCACAACCGTTCTCTCGGATCACGCGCCAGGAATTCGAGCACCTGCTGGCGCACCTGGCCGCGCAGGGCGTGTTGAGTCCCGCCGCTGGCCTGCTCGTGATGGGACCAGAGGGCGAGAAACAGTACG
>Ga0315274_10007407_pt1 | contig 15889 bp, 8 predicted proteins | sample YL17G02_20_MG_FD_203700 | JGI IMG/M metagenome (GOLD analysis project Ga0315274, IMG submission 203700) | Sediment microbial communities from Yellowstone Lake, YNP, Wyoming, USA - YL17G02_20 | ecosystem: Environmental > Aquatic > Freshwater > Lake > Sediment | place: USA: Wyoming | collected... | reverse complement strand
AGGGCATTATCCACCGGGATATCAAGCCCTCCAACGTCATGGTCACGCACCATGACGGCAAGCCCGTCCCCAAGGTCATCGACTTCGGCATCGCCAAAGCCACGAACCAGCGGCTGACGGAAAAGACCCTCTTCACCCGCTATGCTCACATCATCGGCACCCCGGCTTACATGAGTCCTGAGCAAGCGGAACTGAGCGACCTGGACATCGACACCCGCACCGACATTTACTCGCTGGGCGTGCTGCTCTATGAATTGCTCACCGGGACCACACCGTTCAGCGAAGAAGACCTCCGCAAGGCCAGCTATATTGAGATGCAGCGGATCATCCGGGAGCAGGAGCCGGTCAAGCCCTCCACCAGGATCCGGACCGCTACGAGCGTGGGACAGTGGCATCGGCATCCTGCCGATGATTCATGGGCTGGAAGCCCATGCCACGAGCGCCCCGCGTCGGCCCTCACGCACCGTTCGACCTACCAGCAGGTCCGGGGCGACCTCGATTGGATTGTCATGAAGTCCTTGGAGAAGGACCGCGCCCGGCGGTACGAAACCCCGAACGGCCTGGCCTCAGACATCCTGCGGCATCTTGAACATCAGCCCGTCCTGGCGAGAGGTCCAAGCACAACGTATCGCCTCCACAAGCTCCTGCGCAGGCACCGAGTCGAAGCCCTGGGCGTTATCGCGACGGTCGTGGTGGCCGGCGCTGGGGTCATCATCCTTTCGATGTGGAATCGGGACCGGCTCCAACTGGCCGAGGCGGAAGGCTTTAAGCACAGGGGTATCCTGTCCCAGGCCCGCGAGCAGTATGCCAAAGCCGACCGCGAGGCTGCCCTTGAGACGATCAAGCCCATTCTCCATAGTAAGCACGTGGGATCAGAGGCCCAGCTTCTTCAGGCCGGCATCCTCGTCGACAACCGCCGTTCCGAAGACGCCGTGAACGTACTGAACAACCTGCTGAACGACCGTCCGGAGATTGCTGGAGCGGCTCATTCGCTCTTGGCCCGCATTCTCTGGGAGAGCGAATCGCCCAATGCCGAGAAGCTCGAAGAGATCGAGGAGCACCGCCAGAAGGCCGAGGCATTGCTTCCGGAAACCGCCGAGGCCTATTTCCTGCGGGCGATGACCGCCGTCACAGTCAAAGAGCAGCTTGGCGCACTGGACCGGGCCTTGCAGCTTGACCCGACCCACTACGAGTCCCGGCGCCTGCGGGCCTTTACGTACTATGCCTCCCGCAAGTATGACCAGCTACGTGATGAAGCGTTGGTCATGACCATCCTGCGTCCCCGCGACCCACTCGGCTACTCACTGCGTGCGATTGCATGGCGGGAGTTGGGTCGCTATCCGCAGGCGATTGCGGACTATGGGATGGCGATTGCCCTGACGCCGAGGTCTGAGCCGCAGTACCTCGATCTGCATGTCCAGCGGAGCGAGGTCTTTCTGCGGATGGGCGACTATGATCGGGTCATTGCTCTTGTAGAGACGCAACATCTTGCGTCTCTACAGCAGTATCACCTGTTCTGTGCGTTGACGGCGCTGGGCCGGTACGATGACGCAAAGGCCCTGTTCCGCGAGATCATCGCCCCCGGCCATGAGGCTCGCCTCCAGTTCCAGGACTGGTGCGCCAAGTACGTGTTCGACAGCTTGGAGGCCGGGCGGTCTTGGCATCCGCCTGATTTACCGCCGCATGGGGCCGCGTTCCTGCCGATGGTGGAGGCGGAGGAGACCTATCGCAATCTCTCGACCAAGGCCCGACGCGTGACGACGGATGGCTTCAGCGGACGCTGGTCCCCGGATGGCAAGAAGCTCGCCTTCAGCCTGGGGGTTCATGGTTACAGTGGCGTGGCGATATTCGATCCCGCTACGAAGGAGACCGACCTGCTGATCGTCCCCGGAAAGGACCCCAGATGGTCGCCTGACGGCACCTCGATTGCCTTCGTTCGAGACTGCCAGGCCCTCCGCCTGGATGAGTTGGCTACCGCCGAGCGAAAGAACCAGCAGCGTCCGGTGGCGGGTGAAGAGGTCTGGCTCATGAAATCGGACGGTACGGAGCCTCGACGCGTGGCGCGAGGCAGCGTGCCCATGTGGGGTCGGGACTCGAAGCACATCTATTATCAGTCGCGTGTGGACAATGTGCTCTGCTCGGTTGCGGTTGAGGGCGGCGAGCCGAAACAGATCATGAAGTGCTCGAGTGCCCTGCTGTCGATGTCCCCCGACAGCCAGCAGGTGGCGTATTTCGAAGGCGGATCGCTGAAGATCACGAACCTGGCCTCTCAAACGCTTGTCGCAGAGTGCCCGGTGCCTTCCATGGCGTGGGGAAATACCACTTGGTCCCCAACGGGCGACGAAGTCTGTCTGGGCGGCACCAACCTTGAAAGAGAGAAGCTCGGCCTGTGGATCTATGATCTTCGCAAGAAGGAGCTCTTGAGCGTCCTTGACGGCGTGATTGGAAGTGCCTGGTGGTCTCCCAAGGGCACGAGTTTGGCCTTCAACCTGGGTCAGCCGTACTATGAGATATGGGTCGCTGATCTTAACCCGCGTATCCCGACGGCCCAAGCCCTCGCGCCAGGCCAGACTCCTGAGGAACACCTCCGAGCGATGGATGCTTTCTACACCCGCAGAATCCAAGCCGACCCGCTGGATGCGTACGCCTATTGCGACCGCGCCCGCCATTACGATTCCCAGCACGACCGGGCCAAGGCCCTTGCCGACATGAGGTGCTGGTCGGCCATCCAGAGCCAACGAGTGTTCTGGGATTCCTGGTTCGGCGCAGCGCGGGACTCCAAGCGTGTTGTGGGCTGTCCATTCGATTGTCAACTCGTCTTCGCTGTCGAAGACAATACAAGTGAGACTCCGGTACTGTCTATTGCCTTTGGGCAGAAGGGAAGGTGTGAAATGAAACTGTTCGAGATTCCGATGTTTGTAGCGTCACTGGGCGCACTCTGTGTGCTTTCAGGTCTGGACACGCCGCCCGCGTATGCAGATTTCACGTTCGGTGAGCGCGTGAACCTGAAGACCGTCATCCCGGTCATCGATCCTCTGCATGAGTCTCCCGATGATTTCTCCTCTGATGGATTGGAGATGTACATCGAGTCGGACCGATCCGGAGGACAGGGTGGCTATGACCTCTGGGTGTTGAGACGTGATTCGGTAGACGATGCTTGGGGACCTATGGAGAATCTTGGACCGAGCGTTAACAGTCCCAAGGGTGAAAACGGCTGCGTCCTCTCGGCCGATGGACTTGTGCTCTACTTCAACTCCGACCGGCCCGGCGGGTACGGCGAGGCGGACATATACATGACGACGCGAGTGACGAAGAGCTCGCCCTGGGGACAGGCCGTGAATATAGGTGCGAAGATAAACGGGTCCGCTTTCGATGGTGGGCCCTGGATATCGGCGGATGGTTTGGATCTGTACTTCGGATCCGACAGGGCTGGCGGATACGGCGGCTTTGATATCTACGTGGTCCGACGGACAACAACGAACAGCCCATGGGGCGAAGCGGTGAATCTCGGGCCGGTCGTGAACAGTCCGTGCAATGAACTGAATCAGAGCCTTTCCCCGGATGGGCGGACGCTCTTGTTCTCCGACCATCTTTACACGACTACGCCGCGTCCGGGAGGATATGGTGGATCTGATATGTGGATGGTGAGACGCAATACCCTTTCGGAACCCTGGGGAACCCCCGTGAATCTCGGGCCGAAGGTCAACGGTGCCGCACATGAACTGATGCCCCGGTTCTTACCGGATGGTCGCACGTTGTACTTCATAACTTTCCTTGGCGCGACGTGGGACAATTGGCAGGCCCCGATCACCCCCATTGTGGATTTCAACGGCGATGGCAAGGTCGATGGGAAGGAAGTCTTGGCGATGGCGGACCACTGGGGTCAAAGCCAACGTCTACTCGACATCGGGTTGGCACCGATAGGCGACGGCACCATCGACGCGAACGACCTGACCGTCCTTGCCGGGTATATCGGGCAGGACGTGAACGATCCCACTCTGATCGCCCACTGGGCATTGGATGAGACAGAAGGCATGACGGCCCACGACAGCACTGGCAAGAATGATGCCATGGTGCTCGGCGGTGCGACCTGGCAGCCGGACGGCGGCAAGATCGGCGGGGCACTGGCGTTCGATGGGAAGGACGATTTTGCGCGGTCGGGGAAGTCTGTCCTCGATCCTGCCGCAGGGCCGTTCAGTGTCATCGCGTGGGTCAAGGGTGGGGCACCTAACCGGGTGATCGTTTCGCAGGCATCAGGGGCGGATTGGCTCTACTTGAATCAGTACGGCATGTTGACCACGGACGTCAAGTCGGCCGGACGCGATGGGAAATCTCTGACTTCCAGCGCTTTCGCCCTCGATGACCAGTGGCACCGGGTGGTCTTGGTCTGGGACGGCACGAATCGGGCCTTGCACATGGACGGGGTCGAGGTCGCCAGAGATACGCAGCCTAACCTGGCGGCATCGAGCGGCAGTTTGCACATCGGCGGCGGCAAGAACCTTAATCCTGCCACCTTCTGGTCCGGCCTGATCGACGACGTTCGCGTCTACAACCGGGCCGTAAGCCCGTAGGAAAATCAAGAATCAAAAGGCAAGAATCAAAGATGCGGAATCGCTTCGCGATGATCGTTTTTGAATCTTGATGTGTCGTTTTGATCTTTGATGTTTGATTCTTGATGTTGCCCGGCGTGCAGGCGGGCATGCGGGAAGAACAGGGGCCGGTGGACAACGGAGCCTCCGGCTCTTTCTTTGGCGGGTCAGTGGCGCAGGAGTCTGCCGTAGATGATGGCGGTCAGCAGGAGCAGGAACGCCAGCCCGGACCACATGATGAGGATCCCGGGCGTAGGCTCCCAACGGATGTTGCCGGCCACCTGCTTGCCGCTGATGATGGCCACAATCAGCACGGCCCCGGGCAGGCAACTGGCGCCGAACGCGCTGAGCAGATGTCCGCCCCGCTTGAGGATGCCCAGACCAATCCCGATCAGGATCATCGGGATACAGCCGATGCCGAACACCAGGCGCGAGTTGATCTCGCCCTTGATATCGACGAGCGTTCCGCGCACTTGCCTGTCGAGGGCCTGCTGAAGGCCCGCCAGCTTCGGACTCGGCGGGCCGGCCAGGACAGGCCGCACGTTCTCAGGCATGACCATCTCGAGAATCGGCCGGCTGCGCAGGGCTCGCCTGACGACTTCGGGCATCTCCAGGCCGCTGACGGCATGATGGACCACCGACTGGCCCGTATCGAGGACCTTGGCGTTGGACAGTTGAAGATGCAACTGCAGGCCCGGCACGCTGTCATCCAGGTAGAGGATGGCCTTCTCGCAGCGGAGCTTTCGAGGCGGCTTGTTCCCCTGCCTGGCGTACTCCTCGACGATCACCGGCGGCTGGAGCGAGAGGGCCGGCTCGCTCACCAGGGCGCAGCCCGCCGCAGAGAACCTCACGGTCTGCGATTTCCCGCCGAGCGGGTAGAGCTCGGCAGGAGAGGTACTCAGTCTCGTCCGTATGTCCTGGGCCAGCAATTCCGCCGCAAGCTGCATGTACGTCTCGTGGGCCACTTTCGCCACCGGGTCAAACAGCATCGGGTTGGCGCGGATCTGCTTCATTTCCTCGATCTTCTTGAACTTGATATCGTCGCCGAGCAGGGAGCCGAACTCCTGCCGGAACGACGCCGCCTCGATCTCGAACCACATATCGTCGAGGCCGCCCAGTTGTCTCGTGTTGTGCGTGGTCAACTGGACCTCGTTGAACCTGTCATGAGCATTGAAGGATACGCGGGCGGATTCGCAGGTGATGATCCGCCGGAGCCCCTGGGGCGACGACTCAATCACCACGATGCCGTAGAGCGTGTCCGTCTTCACATCGGCGTAGTCGGCGTAGATCAGATACCGCTCATCGGGCGGCAGGCTGTAGTACCCGTGCCGCTGGATGTTGCGGAACAGGATTTGCTTGGCGTCGGCCTTCAGCGATCTCTCGGCGAGGCGGACGAAGTAGGGCATGACGTGGAAGCTCAGGAGCAGATTCGCAATGGCCACGAGAATGGCCAGGATCAGCCCCGGATAGACGAGCGTGGAGATCCCGATTCCGCTGGCCCGGCAGGCGTCGAGCTCGTTGTCGCCGGCGAACCGGCCGTAGGCCAGCGCCGAGGCGAACAGGGCCGCCATCGGAAGGACAAACGTCAGCGTCACGGGCATGAAGTACAGCAGGATGTGCAGGACCTGCCGGATGCCCACGCCGTACTCCTGGACGGGCCGCAGAATCCCGCCGAGACTCAGGATCAGCGTCAACGCGATCGTGGCCAGGATGAAGATCTTGAACAACTCGCGAAATATGTATCTTTGCAGTATGAAAACCATACCCAGCACCGTCCTTGCAGCACTCCGTTTATGGCAGTGGTCCCCGGGCACTGCGCGGCAAGAGCATCACTTTTCTTTCTGCGGGTAAAGCGTCACATCCAGCGGGTCGAGGCCTTGGATTCGGTCGGCATACAGCTCGTATCCATGCTTCTCACGAATCTCCTTGCCGTAGGTGTCGAGCCGGGCCTTCCTTCGCTCGCGGAGGACCGTCCACTTGACGGCATCGCGGGCCTCGGAGAACGGCTTTTCTTTCGCCGGCGTCTTGGTCAGGACCTTCACGACGCGCCACGCAAGCCCTCCCTCGTAGAACCCTTTCACGGGGCCCACCACCTGGTTGGGCTCGCCCTTCCACAGGTCATCCCAGAACGGCCCCTCGCCGTTGCGCCAGGTGTCGTATGGCTCGGCGTTCTTCTGCAGCGAGTAAGTCTCCTTGACCGAGCGGAAATCCTTCCCGCCATCAAGCTCTTCCCTCGCCTTCCGGGCGGTTGCCAAGTCCTTGCACCAGATATGGTCGGCTTTCATAGACGGCCCCTCGGTGAACCACTCCTTGTGCTTCTCGAAGAACGCGGTGATCTGGGCATCGTTCGGCTCAGGTACATCCTTGACCCTTTCACCCTGCATTTTGTAGAGCATCTGCCCGTCTTCAAGGTCTGTGATCTCGCGCACGTATTGCGGGTCTTTGTCGCCGCCGCGGGACTTCGCCTCCGCCACGAGCATCGTCGACCGGAGGGTTCTGTCGAGGAGCCGCTCGACGCCTTCGGGCGTGTCCAGATCGGTCGGCCGTCGCGGCGGAACGATCTCACACAGCGTCTCAAGCCAGTCCTTCAAGGTGACCTGGCCGCCGTCATAGGTCGCCAGGACAGTGTCCTTCTCTTCCTTCGTGACATCATTCTTCACCTGGCTGTTCAGGATCCAGCCTTCGTTTCGCGGCTTGGCCGGATTACGCAACAGCCGCTCGTGAACCTCCGACGCCTTCGCGAAGTTCTCCTTCACCTGCTTGAGGTGGAACTTCGCAAGCAGTTGCTTGTAGAACTGCTCCAACATCGCCGTGCCTTTGGCCCTCTGAACCTGCATGCTGGCCTGCTCGCGGGTGACCTTGGGATTGCTCTTCATCATCTGATCGACCTCAGCCTCGCTGACCGACAGGTTCTCGCGGACGTAGTCCACGACGACCTTGGTGCCGAGCTTCTGCCGCTTCTGCCGCTCGATGAAGGACTGAATGATCGGATCGTTGAGGGCGCCTGTCTTGCGCCCCTCCATGATCATGGCCTTTTCCGCGACCAAGGTCAGCAGGACCGCCTCGACGGAGACCGGTTTCCACGGGCCATTATACTCCTCGCTTTGCGGCCGAATCTCCATTAGCAGCCGCTGGATCAGGTCGTCCTTCGTGATCTCGTAGTCTCCGATCTTGGCGACGACCACAGGCGGCTGCTTCCCATCCGCGGCAGGCGAACCGGCGTCGGATTTCGCCACAGACGCAGGCGAGTTCTCCGGCGCCTTCGCCGATTTCTCCGCCTGATCGGACGCCCATGCGGCCGCCACGAGAATCCCCGCGAAAACGAGCGAGGCCAAAGACACATGCATGACGCGAACGCGATTATTCATCGGATTCTCCTCTTCTCAAGTGATGCGACCTGAATCAATGAATCACTTTGTTCAGCGGATAGGTGATGATCCCACTGGCCCCGGCTCGCTTGAGGGCGGGCACCAGCATCCTCTCGACATTGTCATCCACGATCACCTCAATGGCGATGTACTCGGGGTCGGCAAGACTGGATATCGTGGGGCTTTTCTCCGCCGGCAGGATCTTGAGGATCGTGTCCAGGTTGTTCCGCCGGACGTTCATCTTCAATCCCACCTTGTGGCGCGCCTCGATCGCCGCCTGGAGCAGAATCGCCATGTTCTCGATCTTCTCCCGCTTGAAGGGGTCCTGCCACGCATTGGAGTTGGCGATCATCCTCGTCGTGGAGACGATCACGGTATCGATGATCCGCAGGTTGTTGGCGTGCAGCGACGTCCCCGTCTCAGTCAGCTCGACGATGGCGTCGATGAGGCGGGCTTTGACCTCCGTCGCCCCCCAACTGAACTCGATCTTCACATCGATGCCCCGGTCCTCGAAGTACCGTTTCGTCACGTTGACGAGCTCGGTGGCAATGATGCCGCCCTGGAGATCCTCCGGCCGGGTGACGTGAGACTCGTTGGGTACGGCCAGCACCCACCGCGTGGGGTTGCCCGTCGCCTTGCTGTACGCCAGCTCGCAGACCTCGACGACGTCACAGCCATTCTCCCGGATCCAGTCGAACCCGGTAATGCCTCCGTCGAGAACCCCCTCACACACATACCGGCCCATCTCCTGGGCGCGCAGGCACACCAATTGGACTTCATCGTCGTCGATGCTCGGCTGGTAGTTCCGCTTGGAGTCACAGATGTGGAAGCCGGCCTTCTCGAACAGGTCGGTCGTGGCCTTCTGCAGACTCCCGGCGGGGATTCCGAATTTCAGGATTCGTTTTGACGCGTTTTCCATATCTCCGATTCGTCACCGCCATCTTCTGATCGTGCGGAGCCCGTGGAGGACCCTACTTTCTTGTCTTTGTCCCTTTTTTCGCCTTGGGCCGGGCCGTCTTGCGTGCTCTCTTGGCGCCGCCTTTCGAACGCTCAGACTCCTCCCGCAGGAGAACATAGAATTCAAATGCGTTCTTGGCAGACACCTGCCTCGTCAGGAACCCCTCGATCTCCTCCTCATCGGCCTGCGCATCCACGATTTTGTACTGCTTGAGATAGCCCAGCATCCGTTCCGTCAAGGGGATGGCATGCGCCTGCATGGACGTCAGCATGCAATAGTTCACAGCGAAGCGGCTGATCCCGCCCAATTTCTCGATCGCCTGCTTGGCGGGCCGCTTGCCCAGTTTCTTCAAGGCCAGGAGGCTCACGGTGTGATGGACGTCGAAAACAGCCCTCAACGCGGTCGTAAGCAGGGATGCCGTGTCTCTGCCCACGGAGGTATCTTCGCCGATCACCTCGACGATCTCCTCGACTCGCGAGACGCGAAGATCGTTCCAGTTGATGAAGGTCCGCCGCACGGCCTTCATGGCCCCCTCGGCCGCCGAGGCAGTCATCTTCTCGCTGACCACGCCATAGATCAGCGCATCCACCGGGTCGTCATGGCTCACCGGCTCGATCTTCGCGTGGTCGCGCTTCAGGGCGCGATAGAACCTCTGTAGTCGCTGAGCATGTTCCCTGCTTTTCTTCATGGCCTTTCCAAACGTTACGGCGTATCCACGGCCTCACGTGCTCCAGGACACACGAGCAGGACGAAGCGGATCAGGGGTCATCGGCAGTCTCCGAAGGCCCCTCCGGCTCGTCCGATCCACCGGCCTCGTCCTGATGCTCGCCGGCGACCTGATCGATCAGTCGCATGGTTTCGAGCATTTTCTGGAACTGCTCATCTCTGTGGAAGCGCAGCACCGGACAGAACTTGCTGTGCATCGCCGCGGCCAGAAGGGATTGAATCCGCGTCCTGGCATGGGTGATGGCCTCGAAGGTCCTGTCCTTCTTGCTGTCGCTGGCCGCAAAGATGCTCACGTATACATCCGCATTATGCATGTCCGCCGACACGCCCACACGGGTGACGCTGACAATCCCCGTGATCCGCGGGTCGCTTAGATGGCTGAGGATGGCTTCACTGACCACCTCTTTGATCAGGCGAGCCATTCTTTCCTGTCTTCGCGTCGGCATGGGACTGTTTTCCTCTGGCCTCGGCAGCCTGCAAAATCGTTATGCCTGAAGGGTCCTGGCCACCTTGACAATCTCATAGAAATCAAGCACATCCTCCTCTTTGATGTCATCGAATCCGGCCAGCTTGATGCCGCATTCCAGTCCTGCCTTGACCTCCCGGACGTCGTCCTTGACATGTTTTAGCGACTCGATGGTCAACCCATCCCTGATGACCACGTTGTCACGGACCAGCCGTGCCTTGGCATTCTTGGTCACCACGCCGCTGGTCACGTAGCAGCCGGCCACAGTGCCGACTCGCGAGATCTTGAATATGGCCCGGACGGTCACACGGCCCAGGGATTTCTCCTGTTCCTCGGGCTCCAGCAACCCGACCATCGATTTCTGCAAATCCTCGGTGATCCGATAGATGATGCTGTAAAACCGAATATCGACGCCTTGGGACTCCGCCGTCTTGGCGGCATGCTCGTCCGCCACGACATTGAAGCCGATGATGATCGCGTTGGAGGCCTCGGCCAGGAGCACGTCGCCCTCGGTAATCCCGCCGGTGATCGCCTGCAGGATATTGATCCTCACTTCCGACGTGCTCAGCTCGGACAGGTACTTCTTCAGCACGTCCACCGATCCCTGCACGTCCGCCCGGATGATCAGGTTCAGGTCCTTGACGTTGCCCGCCTCGATCTGGCTGAACAGGTTCTCCATCGTCACCTGGGTTCGCTCGGCCAGGGACCGCTCCCTCTGCAGCAGCCGGCTCTCTTCGGCGGCGGCCTTGGCCCGGTTGAGGTCGTCCAGGCAATAGAACCTGTCGCCCGCCTGGGGCACGCCGCTGAGACCAGCGATCTCGACAGGCATGGAGCTGGTAGCCACCTTGATCTCGCGGCCGTAGCTGTCCCGCATGGCTTTCACGCGGCCATAGGTGTTGCCCGCCAGGACCACATCGCCCCGGTTGAGCCGACCTTCCTTGATCAGCACGGTCGTCACCGGACCCTGCTGAGACGACAATTTGGCTTCCACGACCCAGCCGGTCGCGGGAATCGTGTCATCCGCCTTCAGATCGCGCAGCTCCGCCACGTAGTCCAGCGCCTCCAGCAGGTCACTGATGCCCTGGCCAGTGACGGCGCTGGTCTTGACAACCTCCGTATCGCCACCCCACTCGGTAGGGGTCAAGCCCTGCTCGGACAACTGGGCGTATATCCGGTTGATGTCGCAGCCCGGCAGGTCGATCTTATTCAGAGCGACAACGATCGGCACGCCCGCCGCCTTGCTGTGGGCAATGGCTTCCACGGTCTGCGGCATTACCCCGTCGTTGGCAGCGACCGTCAACACGACGATATCCGTCATGTTCGCACCCCGGGCCCGCATGGCCGTGAACGCCTCGTGGCCCGGCGTATCGAGGAACGTCACCGTCTTGGTGTCCCAACTGATCTGGGAGGCGCCGATATGCTGCGTGATGCCTCCGGCCTCCCCGGCGGCCACGTGAGTCTGCCGGATCCGGTCCAGCAGGCTGGTCTTGCCGTGGTCGACGTGCCCAAGCATGGCAGCCACCACGGCCCGTCTGGTCAGATGCTTGTGCTCGCGGGTCTCGAAGTCCTTCCTGATATCTTCCTCCAGCGTGGTCTTTCGCTCAATGACGAGTTCCGTGTCGAACTCCAGGGCCACAAATTCCGCCACATCGTTGCCAATCGTCTGATTGGCCGTCGCCATCGTCCCCTGCTGCATCAGCTTGCTGATGATGTCTGCCGCCTTGACGCCGAGAGCCGAGGAAAGCTCCTTCACTGTGATCGGCTCATTGATCCCTATTCTCTTGGGCCGGACGGGGCCGGCGGCATCACGCTGCGCCTTCGACGTAATCTTCCGCGACGGACGAACACGGATTCCCTCGCCGCCTGCGGCACTGAGCCGGGCCTGCCTCTCCTCGATGTCCCTCTGCCGCCATTTCGTCCGCAGCTTCGCCTTCTTCTGGGCTTCGTCGTCGGTCTCCTCTTTTCTGCGCCCGTGGGTCCGATCTTTGTGCTTTCCTTTCTTGTCGCTGGCAACGGCAACGGATGGTTCTGCTTTCTTTTCTTTCGGGCCGCCGTACATCAGGGGTTCCGTGACGGCTCTCTCATGCCGTGGCTTGAACCGGGGGCGAGGACGATCCAGCACCTCCGGCGCCTCCACACGAACGATCTTCGGACCGCTCAGCTTGGCAGGTGTGGGCCTCTCCAACATCGGGCCCGCCGGCTTGATATCCACTTTCGGTTTGACCTCGACCTTCTTCTGCTCGACCTTGACGGGTTCTTTGACCTCGGGCGGCAGCTCTTCCACGACGGCGCTCGCCGCCACCGGAGCCAGCGGTTCCTCCTCGACTACCTCTGTTTGCGGCTGGGGAATCTCCGTCTCCGCCACTTCCGCTGTTTCCGCCGGCGCCCCTTCTACCTGCAAAGGGAATTCCGCCACCGCCTGGGCTACCTCGACTCCGGACTCTTCGATCTCTTCGATCTCGGACTCGTCCTCGCCCTCGCCTTCGAAGACTTTCTTGCGTTGCGGCCGCTTGCGGACGCGCACCTCGTCCAGCACCACCTTGTCTGCTGTTTCGACGGTCGTCACATTCTCACCCTCGCTGAACCACTCCCGAATCGTTGCCGCCAATCCCGCAGAAATGGTAGCCATGTGATTCTTCACGTCCAGGCCTTCGTCCTGGCACTTCTTCACAATCGCGGCGCTCTTAACACCGAGATCGCGAGCCAATATGTAAACTCTCGTAGTAGCCAAAGAATCTCCAGGTTCTATTCATCTCGCTCTTCGTTCCCCGCATCCAATGTCTTGCCCTGTTGCGCCAGTTCCCGCTCCGCCTGTTTTCGCTCGGATTCGGCGGCGGCGGCGGTCTTGGCCTCTCTGTCAGCGGCATCCACCAGCCGCTCCGCGAAACCAGCTTCCAGCTTCAATTCGCTGACCAGCGGCTCCGGCCCCACATCCGACAGATCGAGGACAGAGATGATGCCTAGCGCGATGAGCTTGTCCACAAGTACGTCATCCGCCCCCTCCGCACTCTTGACGCACGACGCCAACCGCTCGATGCCCTGGTTGTACTCGTCGGGCGTGAGGATATCGATATCCCAGCCCGTCAGTCGTGCGGCCAAACGAACGTTCTGGCCGTGCTTGCCGATGGCCAGACTCAACTGATCCTCCTCCACGACAACCGTGGCCCGACCCAGCTCGAAGCACAAGGCAATCTCGCTGACCTTGGCCGGCATCAACGCGTTCGCCACTAAGGTCTGAGAGGAGTCGTTCCACCGGACAATATCGATTTTCTCGCCGCCAAGCTCGTCGACGATGTTCTTGATCCTGCTGCCCCGGACACCCACACAGGCGCCGACAGGGTCAACCTTATCGTCGTAGGAAGTGACGGCCACCTTGCTGCGATACCCGGCCTCGCGGGCCAGGGCGCGGATCTCGATGATCCCCTCGGCGATCTCGGGGACCTCAGACTCGAACAGCCGCTTGATGAAATTGGGATGCGTCCGCGACAGGATGATCTTCACCTGGCTGGCCGTCTCCTTCACATCCAGGATCAGGCAGCGGATCCTCTCGCCCGGCCGATGCGTCTGACCCATGATCTGCTCGCCCTTGGGCATGAACCCCTCGGTCCAGTGGTCCAGGCTGACGATCAACGTGCCCCCCTCATAGCGAACCACGCTGCCGCTGATGAGCTGGTCTTTGCGCTGGGCGAACTCGCTGAAAATGCTGTCCCTCTCGTCCGCCCGGATCTTCTGAATCATCACCTGCTTGGCCGTCTGGGCGGGGATGCGCCCCAGCCGCTTGATATCGATCGGTTCGTCATTCCTCGTGACGTTGACCTTCCCCGAAGCCCTATCGATCTGAACGATAATCGTACTGTCCGGCTCGCCAAAGTGCTTTCGCACCGCCGCCCCCATCGCCTCTTCCAGATCGGCGAAGATCGACTCCTTGTCGATATTCTTATCCCGGGCTATGTTCTCGACGATCCGTAGCAGTTCTTGGTTCATGATTTCGTTCTCTCTACAACACAGTGCATCTCCGATGCACATCCGCCGGCGAAAGCCTGCGCTCGGCCTCCGTCCACTTGCGAGGCTGCGCCACGCGGCCGTTTTCCACGGTACAAAAAAAAGTGGAAACCTAAACCAGTTTCCACTCCAGTATCCCTGCCCGACCGAGGTTGTCACATAGCTCTAACCTACATCAGTCGCCTCCGATAATGGTTTGGCCCTTTCACCTGTTGAGCCAGCCAAACCCCATCAACCTCGCTGGCATTCCGATACCGAAGCAGAATCATCAGGTCCACAGCCACCCTCCGGACACAAGTGCAGTACCCTGCGTACTTTATGTCCTTATGCCGCTGCACTGTTCACACGTCCAGTCAAAACCATCCCCTGCACCTTTCCACGCGTGCTCAAGCTGTGGCAGCCATTAGCCTTAGCAATCGAAGTTATCATATTAATCGTCTGCCCCGCCGGTGGCAATAACTTTTTTGGAGATTTTGCCCTTTTTAGACGGGCACTGGCACGCCCATCGGTCGGTCAGGCAATTTGCCAACTTCGTCCTATAATGAATTGTGGAGAGCCTCACAGTGGCATTTTATGCCGTCAAAGCGGCGAAAGTGCAGACAAACGGGTGAAAACGACGCGATTCAGCGATGCCCTGCTGCACACGCTCCAAGGCAAAACCTTACAGGCAGTGGCCTCACCAGGCAGGCGTTCTATGTATAGTAGGGCATACAAACAGTCTCGTTCTCCGGGGCGTGTCGTCGTTTCCAGCTTGTCAACGCCACACGCCCTCGTTATATTCCGTGCAGAAAGCCAAGTTCTTGTTGGTGCAAGGAGTCTCAGATGGGATTGAAGCTGGTGGTCGTGGGAGCGGCCGGCCGGATGGGCCGGCGAATCGTTGCTCTATCCGTGGAGTCCGCCCGATTTGACGTGGTCGGCGCTATCGAAAAGGCGGATCATCCCGACATCGGTAAAGACGCCGGCCTTCTGGCCGGGGTCGGGCGTCTCGACACTGCCATAGGCAGTTCCTGGCCGGCCAAGGCCGATGTCGCCATCGACTTCTCCCTGCCCGAGGCCGCCGGCGAGACGGCAAGCTCCTGCTCCGGCAAAGCCATCCCATTGGTCATGGGAACAACCGGCCTGAGCGATGCCCAGCTCGGGGCGATCAAGGCCGCCGCCGGGAAAATCCCCATCCTCTATGCCACGAATATGAGTGTCGGCATGAACGTCCTGTTCTCCCTCGTCGGCAAGGCCGCCGCCATGCTCGGCGAGGAGTACGACGTCGAAATCGTCGAGGAGCACCACCGGTTCAAGAAGGACGCCCCCAGCGGCAGTGCCCTGACTCTGGCTCAGAACATCTGCAAAGCCACCGGCCGACCCTATCCGGGCAGCCTCACCCACGGCCGAAGCGGCAAAGACGCTCTCCGACAGAAAGGCACCATCGGCATGCACGCCGTCCGGGCCGGCGATATCACAGGAGTTCACTCGGTGATCTACGGCACCCTCGGCGAGACGATCACCCTGAACCACACCGCCCACAGCCGTGATACCTTCGTCCGAGGCGCCCTGCGAGCCGCCGAATGGCTCATCCAAAAGCCCCCCGCCCTCTACTCCATGGCCGACGTCCTCGGGATCAAATAGCCGCCGACAGGGCGTGCGCCCGGCAAAACTCAAGGCACGAAGCTTATAATACTCCCGGTTTTCTGGACCAGTGGATAAGGTAGTGTGGCTGTGGTAGGGTGGCGTCCGACAGGAGGTTATCATGGCACAGCGGAAGCACCATGGCGGTGCGTTCAAGGCG
>Ga0315274_10007406_pt1 | contig 15889 bp, 31 predicted proteins | sample YL17G02_20_MG_FD_203700 | JGI IMG/M metagenome (GOLD analysis project Ga0315274, IMG submission 203700) | Sediment microbial communities from Yellowstone Lake, YNP, Wyoming, USA - YL17G02_20 | ecosystem: Environmental > Aquatic > Freshwater > Lake > Sediment | place: USA: Wyoming | collected... | reverse complement strand
CCCCGCCCCCTGACGATAGCCCCCCTTGACACCGGCCCGAAACTATGCTAGGGCAAAGCGAAGCCCCGAGGTTAGTCGGGGCTTCATCCTCTTAGCGCTTGGACGTATCCACCCGTCCGGTGGATTGGGGTCTACGCTAAGCTATTGCCACGGGAGATGCGACGAGGATAGCTTATAAGTGTAATCATTACCGCTACCCTCCTTAACTGCTTTCATTGTTTCCCGGGCTTCTTTCTCTGTTCGGATATTCCGCTGCACTATTACCAATGCCTTAGAGTAACGGTTACGTCCGGTTACGTGGTAATAAGGCATAGGGTTAGTGGTAGCCTAGCTGTCTCTTTAGCTGCGCTATTCGTCCCTCGTTACCGGCTGTCCTGTAGCCCATGCGGAGTATCTGCATTCGCATCCTGTATTCCCTTATCAGGGAATCCTCTAGCGCTCGCTTAATCGGGTTACGTAGGTTACTTCTACCCGGCCCTCCGTAGCTGCTCATAGCGTCCTCTCGTTAGAATCGTTCTAGGCTAAGCTCTGCCCAATGTAGGCGTACTGTTAGCTGCGCTGTACCTGCTAGTCCGAAGAGTACCGTCGGCCCTCTGACTATCAAGCCTTCATTGGCTGCGAGTACATGGGGATGTTCTCCTGCGTCTATCCGGTTACGCAGTTCTACTTGGTAGAGGATTTGTCCGGGCGGTACGGTAGCGCTCCCTACCGTAATTATTTGGGCCGTATCTAACTCTAAGATGGGCTGTAGGTCTAGCGTCCTAGTCCCTACGGTTAGTCCTGCGGCTACCGCAGACTTCCGTATATCTTGGACTAGGGTAGCTCCCATATTGGTACGTCGCTTGAATTGATTACCTCCGAGAGTTATGGCTGTCCCTGCGGAGTCGGCTACCGTAAAGCTTCGGGCTATGAAGGCTTGGTAGTCGGGGTAGATAGTCGCGGTAGCGGAAGCGGTTTGATGACAGTCTAAGCTAAGGTTTGTGATTACGCAGAGGTTGTTAGCATCCGTCCATCTAAAGCTAAAGAGAGTACCGTTAGCAGCCTGCGAAACTACTAGGTCTATCGTGGTAGAAAACTCATAATGCCCACGTAGACCGTATTCCAATGGGCGAGCGCCGACTCGTAGCGCTCCCCATTGGCTACCGTCTATCTGCGCTACTCTGCTAAAGCCCACTAGCTACCTTAGTTACCTCGTACAACTCCCCACCCATTACCACTAGATGCGCTCCCTCTAGCTCATGGCCCGGGTCTATGTAGTAGACGCCTAGCGTAGTATCGCAGGTTATCTCCCTCCCCTCGTTTAGCGCTAACCATCCCGGGGCTATCGTAGCCCCGAGAAGGTTAGGGTTACCCTTACGGGTACCGGGTATTCGGAGCTTACGCATCGCGCCGTTTACCGATGTAGTTACCGGCTGCATCATGCTCCGGCTTCGGCTTGCGCTTCCCCTTTGGCTCTGCTTCCTCTTCCTCTTCTGTCGGCTCTGCGACGAATGCCTCTGCCTCTTCCTCTTGCGTCATCGGAGCTACCGCCTTCCATCGTGGGTTAGTCCCTCTGAACATTACGGGCCTACAATACTCCTACCGGCTAGCAGGAGCAAGTCGATTACTAGGCTCGTCTTGAAAACGATTACGGTTAAGCCTGTCAAGTAAACGATATGGCGCATTGGATACCTTCCCTAGAAATGGAGAGGGGAGCGCCGAAGCGCTCCCCTCTACCTCCCCGAACCTCGGTACGGCGCTACTTCTTAGCCGCAGCCTTACGGACGCGAGGGGTAACCTCCCTAGCGTGGCAATGGTCTACGAGAGCCTTACCCTCTTCGGTAGAAAGATCTGCTACGAAGTTACGAGTCTTTGCATCCTCAAACTCGAAACGCACGATGCAGCGGTCGCCTTTCGCAATCTCCGTACCGCTCAAATCGCTCTGAACCTCGTAAGCGATAACTCTAGCCATGATGTACCTTCCCTTCGGGTAGTGGGGTATCGAACAGATTGAGCCTAAACGATAATGGTAGCCCTGTCAAGTAGTGGGAGGCTCTAGCCTGTCCAGGGAAGAGGGGACAGGCGAGCCTCCCGAGGGGGAGGATGCGAGGTACCGCGCCGGTGGCATCTTGCAAGCTCGCCCCTCGCAGAGTAGAGTAATCCCCGAGGGCTGCTTACGTCAAGCCCGGTAGCGCCGGATGAAGGGAGGAAGTCATACGCCGGAAAGCCCCTAGACCGCTCCATAGCTGCTTTGCGGAGGGATGCGAGGGGAAGACCCGCGCTCGTTACTGCCATGCCTGTATGGGCTTGCTGCGAGCGCAGACAGCCATACCCGTAGGCTCTCCGAGCCTGCGGGACATTCGTAGAGCTAACCAAGAAAGGTTACAGAATGAGCTATGCCGAACTGATAGCGGAAGCGAAAGCCGGTTACCCGGTATCGTGGATACCTAAGAAGGACAAGGACGATGTACTAGCCGGAAAGCTCGTCAAGGTTGATAAGGGTACTACGTCCTTCGGGCCTTGCAAGATAGCGGTACTAGAGACAGAGGATGGGACTAAGCGTAGCGTATGGCTTCTCCACGAAGCGCTTATTTCTCAGTTCAAGTCTGCCTCTCCCGCTATCGGAGATGGGGTAGCGATTGTCTACCTCGGAGTGGTTAAGTCTAAGACGGAGGGCCACTCGGACTATCACTCGTATAGGGTGGTGAGCGATGGAGTTTCGGGGGGTACTGTCGATTGGGCTAGCGATGATATCGCGCCTACATCGGATACCCCTACCGATGACGATATCCCGTTCTAAATAGGTAAAGGGGCTAGCCGGTAAAGACTACGGCTAGCCCCTATCCTTATGGCCCTCCCCGAGCCTAGTGGATATCAAAGACTAACCCCTAAGCAGCTAGCTTCTAGGGGCCATTCTCCACGTAGTAGAGGCATCTTAACCCCTACGGGTACTGTCATTAGCCGAAGGCAGTACGAGAATCTACGGATAACCGAAGCCCGAAAAGGTACGCCGGAAGCTTTCGGGTGGAAGTCTTGGAGTCAATATCAGACAGCCCGGAAGTCTAAAACCTATCAATACGATATGGAGTTAGCTCTCAACAATCATCCTGATAAAAGCGCTAAAGACTTACGCCGGATAGATTCGGAGTTTAATCAGTTATACGTAGAGGCTCGCCCACTCTTTGCTAAGAGGAAGAGTAAAGCCTACCGTAATCCTAATGGGCCGGTAGCTAACTTTCTCGTCTATATGGGACTAAGGGACGAAGACGCAGAATACGACGTAGGAGAGACGCAAGATAACCCTACGTGAATCTAAAATATAGCGAGCTTACAGACGAGCAGAAGACTAGACGGAAGGAAGCGAATAACCGCTACCGTCGGTCTACTACCGTGGGCAAGTTTATTACGGTAGATGGGGAGTCATTCTCTACCGCAGACTCTCACGATTACGTCTTACTTGCTGCATCCACGGGTAAGTATATCTATCGTCCCCGAGGGCTTACTACTCTTGAATGCTTTACGTTCCTCTTAAAGCTCCGGGCCGATAACCCCGGATACAAGTTTAACGGCTTCGCTTTCAACTATGACGTTAATATGATGCTAGTCGATTTAACAGTACCCGAACTAATAAGCCTATGGGTACGAGGTAGCGTACTCCTACGATTAGAAGATGGAGCAGCCTACCGTATCGAATGGATGCCTTCCAAGTCTTTCCAAGTTACCCGACTCTATGACAGACTCTCTATAGAGATATGCGATAGCTTCGGATTCTTCCAATGCTCCTTTGTCAAAGCGCTAGAGACTTGGAAGGTAAACGACCCGGGAGGAAATATAGCCCGGATGAAGGGGGAGCGAGCTAACTTTACCGATAAGGATAAGCGAGCGGTTATACGCTATTGCCTATCAGAATGCAAGCTCTTAGTGGAGTTGCTTACGCAGTTAGAAGCCTCTCTAGCCGAAGCAGACTTGAAGCCTGCTAAGTGGAATGGAGCGGGAGCGGTAGCTGCGAGACTCCTACAGCGGGAAGGTGTCCACCGCTACCGGGTACCGGACGAAGACTTCCCCGCTCCTGTTCACGATGCAATCATGCGCGCATACTTCGGAGGGAGGGTAGAGGTATTTCTACAGGGGGAGCTAAAAGGCTGTAGCAACTATGACATACGTAGCGCTTACCCTTCGGAGGCTCTCCATTGTCCAGAGCTATCGGGTAATTGGAATCACTCTACCGTTTACCATCCCTCCGAGCCTTTCGCTTTATGGCTAGTGGAATGGGATATGCCCCCGGAGAATTATGTAATGCCATTTCCCCACCGCTATAAGAAAGAGATACGCTATCCATCTAACGGAAAGGGATGGTACCATGCTAAAGAGGTACGTAATGCAATGGCCCATTATCCGCATCATCTTACAGTTAAGGAAGGGTGGGTATATACTCCTAGTAGCGATGTTAAACCCTTTGCGTTTATACGAGAAGTCTACGCCGAACGAGCGCAAGCAAAGCGAGAGGGTAAGGCTTCGGAGAAAGCATTAAAGCTAGGGCTTAACTCCCTCTATGGAAAGACAGCGCAGGGTATCGGCTATAAGGGACGTATACCCCGCTTCCGCTCTTTCTATTGGGCCGGTATGATTACGAGCGGTACCCGCGCTCGCCTATTCGATATGGCTATGCAAGACGCTAGAGGTACTGTCTCTATCTCTACGGATGGTATCGTATTTTCGGGCGACCCTAAGCTAGAGCTAGGCGACGTACTCGGAGGCTTAGAGCGTACCGATTACCTAGAGTTTTTCATAGCGCAGCCCGGTATCTACATAGGGCTAGATGGGGAGGCTAACGAGTTTAAGAAGTCTAGGGGATTCTTTCTAAGGGAGATAGACTTTCCTGATCTTAGAGCGGGGTGGGCTAAGCATGGGCCTTACTACTCGCAGACTAAACCTACTAAGCGCTTTGTAGGATTGGGTACCTCGTTAAATAACGGAAGCCTAGATAAATGGCGAACGTGGCCCGATGGTACTCGTAAACTCTCGCTCTATTCCTCCCGTAAGTTTTACGCCGAAGAGGGCAAGTCTAAGGTTATGAGGCTACTCCCTCCCGCTTACGATAAGGTAGAGCTTTCCGAATCCTACGTACCGAAGGCGAGGGGAATACAGACAGGCGAGCTAGGCTCTCCCTTATTCATACAGGGGATGGAGCAACCGAGACTAGACCTATAGGCCCGGAAGCTCTATACTCGCAGGGCTTGACTATCTACGAGGAAGGAAAAGCAATCATGCCGGAAGATCCTAACCCCGAAGGCGAAGCAATCCTAGACGATGTAGAGGAAGCAGCAGACGCCTTAGAGGAAGCCGTAGAGGAACTGCAAGACGCAGAGGAAGAGTTAATGCAAGCCGATACGGAGGAAGAGTTTAGCGCAGCCGTAGAGGAAGTGGTAGAGGCAGAGGCAGTAGTAGAGGATGCTGCTTCCATGCTCACGATTGAAGCGATGCGAGCGGCTGCGTATGACGGTACTCTCGCAGCCCTCCACGATGCAGGCTTGACGGAAAGCCCTCCGATTGGAGATGTAGTGGAGGGGGCAGAGGAAGAGGTTAGCGACGTAGCCGAAGAGGTAGCGGAGGAAGCCCCGGTAACGGTAGCCGAAGAGGTAGACGCAGAGGATGATATCGCTCCCGATCCCGTCCACCCGTGGTACCGGAGGATTGGTCACTAATGGCTACGGCTGTAGAAGATAAACCCCCGAAGCTCCTAGCCTTCCCTGCTCCTGCGGGTAACGAGGGTAAGAAGGACGAGCCTAAGCCCCGGGGTAGACCTAAAGGTTCTACCAATCGGGTAGGGGCTTCTATGTCCATTAGCAAGATAGAAGAGAGCCTAGCTACGCAGTTTACGATGATTGGCACTGCGGTCTATGCTTTCAACTCTTATGACGGTACGGTAATCCTACAGGGTACGCCTAAGCTCTCCGCAGCGCTCGCTAACCTTTGTGAGAAGAATCCGAAGGTAAAGAAGAACATAGAGCGTATGCTAGCCGGTGGAGCTTACGGAGAGGTTATCGTAGCGGCTGCGTTCATCGCTATACCTATTATGGCTAATCATGGGATGATGCCTCCGGGTATAGCTGCGTTGTATGGTAAAGCTATTCCCTCCGAGGAAGAGGTAGAGGCTAAGGCTAATGCTTGAAGTAGAGCGGGTACCGTGGGCTACCTTCTTAGATAACTTTAGATGGAAGCAGGGAGAGCATATTACCCTACTTGGGCCTACTGGACAGGGTAAGACTACTCTTGCTATGGAGTTGCTTCCGCTAAGGAAATACGTGGTAGCCTTCGGTACTAAGGCTAAGGATAAGACGCTAGACAATCTGATTAGGAAAGATGGGTATTACAAGACGGAAGAGTGGCCCGGGCCACCCTTCGCAGAGCGGGTAATCCTATGGCCTAATATGAGAAAAGCTAGTTACAAGTTAGAGCAGCAGAGAGAGTTTTACAAAGCGCTAGAGAATATCTACAGCGCGGGAGGATGGGCTGTATACCTAGACGAATTGCGTTACATATGCGATACCCTAAAGCTCGGAGAGCTTGTAGAAGTTCTTTGGCAGCAGGGTAGAAGTCTAGGAGTTTCTGTCATCGGAGGTAACCAAAGGCCACGCTTTGTCCCGCTTAACGCTTACGACCAAGCAACGCATCTTTTTATCTGGAACTTTAACGATAGTCAAAATGCTAAACGGCTATCGGAAATTGTCGGGGTGGATGAAAAGGAAGTAGCCGCAATCGTTAGAGGTTTGCCTAAGTACGACGTTCTATACATAAACGCAGACACTCATACGATGCAAATAACGAATACGAAAACTTAGCCCTCGGGCTACCCTCCGTCCTCCGTATGCTGTAGCGTTGGCTCTGCATCATCATAAGAGGAATGGAGGTAACACCTTGCACGTTCACGATTCGGCATTGCAAGCGTTTCTCGTCTTCGCAATGGTCATCGTCCTGGGTACCGGGTGGCGCATCCTCTCCGCACGATGGTCGGAGATGCCACTCGGACAGGCTATGGCATTCGTCTACTAAAGAAAGGTAGGAACAGTGGCTAGTGCAGCTACCCGGACGCAGGGAGCGAATGCGAAGGGGAGAGGGCAAGCTCCCGCTCTCCCGATCATCCCGTTCACCCATGCGGCCCATGAGCATATCGAACCGGGCTTTGATGTTTCACGTTTGCAGACCGCAAACGTGCAGCAGCTAGGCCCGTTTGACGTACCCGCCTTCGGCTATCTCCGTAACATTTGGCTTCTCGTAGAGGGAAGCGGCGGGGTTCTCGGAGCGGGAGTGTTGTCCCTGGAAGCTCCTTACAACTTCTTGCAGGATATCTCTCTGCTTGACGTTAACGGCGCTCCCATTGTCGGCCCGGTTAACGGTTACGACTTGTACGTAATCAATAAGTGGGGTGGGTATCAGTATTACCAAGACCCCGACGGACAGCCCAACTTCTCCAATACCGTTAACCCGGTATTTGCTCTCCGTATCCCGGTAGAGATTAGCGCTAAGACAGGGCTAGGCGCTCTGTCTAATATGAATGCGAGCGCTAACTACAAAGTCAATATCTCTTTGGCTGCGACTACTACCACGTTCACTACAGCCCCGACTACTCCTCCCACGGTTAGGGTTAGGGGAGCGCTTGAAGCATGGACGCTTCCGCAGCCCACTTCCCGGGATGGTTTGCCGCAGGCTACCCTCCCACCGCTCCACGGTACGGCGCAGTATTGGAGCAAGTTCCAGAAGGCAATCGTAACCGGAGAGAATACGATTATCCTCCCCCGGGTGGGTAATCAGATTCGTAACTTGATTGCGATTTACTTTGATGATACAGCCGTACCGCTTAGGACAACTGCGGAATACGCCGATCCTATGCGAGTTAATTGGGATGCTCGTATCCTGATTAACGAGCCTCGCCCCTACAGACAGCAGGTAATGTTTGAGCGTTACGCAGCCGTGGGCTTGGATACCGGAGTCTTTGTCTATGACTTCGCCCACGATAACGGAGCGCATCCGGGTGGCGACGATGATGGGCATTTGTGGCTACGTACTGTCCAGGCTACTCGCTTGGAGTTTGTCGGTACGTTCGCTGCTTCGGGTGGTACGCTTACCATTCTCACGAATGACGTAGCTCCCGTAGCTGTCCAGAATCGTTACGACGAATCCTCCGCTACGGGTGGGGTACCCGGTGCAGGGGAAGGGTTCGGAGCGTAAGCTATGACATTCGATACCTTTAGTGTATTCGGTAACGACCCGAATATCCCCGACGTAGACGAGCAGAAAATCCACGTATGGGTAGCCGGTATCGTTGCAGTTGCGCTCCTGTTCATGGTCGCAGTTAAAGCAGGGATGAAGTCTGCGGCTGTCTAGCCGCAGACTTCTCCCCTACCGAAAGGGTATAGATGTTCGGGCTTAGCATGATTAGTGTACTCGTTGGCATCATCCTGGGATGGCTCGTACTCCCGATGCTTCTCGGGATGCTTGCCTCTAAGAAAAAGGGTTAGTGGTAGCAGCGATGCAGGAAGTCTCAAAGGCTCGCCTTTCCATTATCGGTCTAACCGTGGTAATGGTTACCTTTATGGGATTCACTAACCATATTTCAAGCGATGTAGTTAGTGGCATCTACGCTACCGTCATTGCTTATAGCTTCGGCTATATCAATGGTAAGAAAGTTACGGGGCAATCGGTAACGTGATTGCTCTAGGGTTAGTCGGATTGCTCGCTGCTTACGTCTTGCTCTATTCGGGCTTCAAGGGTACGAATCCGAAAGACGAGATAGTAGCCGCATTCACGGGAGAGACAGCTACCAAAACGCTAGATACTCCTACGGCTAACGACCCGTCAGTAGCTCCTACCCCTACCGGCCCTGGACAGGCGAAGCAGCCTGTAGGCCCGGTAGGGGCTAGGATAATCTCTACAGTCGCTAATCATGCGGCTAGACCTATCGGTAATTGGGAATCGGACAACGCAGTAGACGTAGTACCCGAACCGAACTTAGGGATAGGTAGTCCCGTTCGGGCGGTGGAGAGCGGTACCATCGGTATTAACTTCGGATGGAATAGGTTAGGGGGATATCGGCTAACGCTAATGACTCCCTTTAATGACTTCTACTACGCTCACTTTTCGGGATATGCCCCGCTCATACTCCCGGGACGTAGAGTAGGGAAAGGCGACGTAATCGGATATATGGGGGATACCGGAAATGCTAAAGGTACTCCCCATGTTCATTTGGGTAGCAGGGTAGGCGACCCTTCCGCTTACGTTAATAGTCTTTTCTAATGACTCCCGATACCCAATATAAGAAGCTCGTAGTAGTAGCCCTCTTAGGTACTGCTCTAATCATTTCCGCAGAGCGTAGCTTTAAGGGTAGTTTTCCGAAGCCTAGAGTATTCGTAGCTCTAGTCTTTATATGGCTCGTACTAGGCTTCCTTGCGGAGTTTGCCCCGAAGCTAGCTGCTTACTTCGCAGGGCTAGTATTCGTTGGGGTGGTACTCCAATCAGGGCCATACGTTCTACAGCAATTCCAGAAGAGGCTTAACGCTACTCCGAAGAGAAAGGGTAAGTAATGAATCTTGATCGTATCGCTAACATCGCTGCGCTTATCGTAGGGCTTGCAATTGTCGCTACTCTCGTTGCTAGCCGCAATACGGCTACCATCGTGAAGAGTGTAGGCGACTCCTTCTCGGGGTCTATCCGGGCTGCGAAGGGTACGAGGTAAATCATGGACGAGGTTAGTCGCAGGCTCTCACTACTCGTACCCGGAGAGCTAGGGGCAAAGAGGCTTAACGAGCGGCTACCTGTAGACCTACAGCCTGTAGGCGACCCGGGCGACCTAGACCGCTCTAACATCATGCCTAGCCTTTACCCGGTACGGCGCTCGCAATGGCCCACGGCTATACAGAGCATGGGCCAATACGAAGAATGGTCAGACGAAAACAATTTCCGTAAGAAGCAATTTGACAGGTTGCAGGCGGGAGGGGTCAATAGTCCGGGCGTACCCCCGGAGCTTTGGGGTACATGGCTAAGCTATGACGAGTACCGTCTAGCTATCGGGATTGCCCCTCGGGGTAGCTTCGCTACCGATAGTGGAGAGTTTCTCTATGGGGAGGCTAACGGATAATGCCTATTGATCTTCCTCCCGCGCTAACTAAGAAGATTGGCCCTCTCCCTGTATGGGCATGGGGAGCGGTAGTCTTAGGGCTTATCGGAGTCTACCTCTACTCTCGTAGTAGACCCCCGAAGGGAGCAGATATCGTACCGCTGTCCGGGCCGGATGAAGGTATGGTTACTGCCGATAGTGGAGCGAGCTTTGAGGGGCTTACGGGCGGTGGAGTGGGGAACATTGGTAACGGTACGGGCGGGAGCTATCAGGATTCGGGAGGCTACTATCCTCCCGGGCCTAGCTTCCTAGATAGCTCTCCCGTATTTGAGGCTTCTCCCCCTATCTTTGAGCCTAGTCCCGTAAGCTCTCCCACTATCATACAAGCCCCGACTACCACGGTAGCGGCTACTAAGCAAACAAGCTTCGTATGGAGTGGTAAGACCTATACCCGGGGCGACCTAGCAGCGTTTAGGGCTGTCCTAAAGAAGTCGGGGGTTACCTACAGTCATTGGGCTACCCTCCATCCTAAAGCAGCCCGGGAAGTCTTCGGGACAATGGTCTAAGAGAAAGAGGTAACGAATGCCCTACCACGATAATACCCATCGGTTCGCTGCTAACCATCATCATAACCGGGAGCGCCACTCTTCCCCTATGATCGGGAGCAGGCGGGAGGCATCTCCTGCGGTGGATGCCTTCCGTCCTCTCTCCGCTGCTGCTGCTGCGAACGTGGCCTATCTAGGCTCTAGGGGGAGGGTTAGCCCTGCGGTGGGCTACGGCGCTCCCTACGATTCAACGACGGAGCTAGTGCAAGACTTCCGGGGGCTGTCGCAGGCTCGCTTGCTCTCGGAGGCAGATAGGCGTAGGATTGAAGGCGCGAGAATAGTAGGAGCGCATCCCCATGTTGGGCGCTCCGTCATTAGTCCTATCGTGGCCCTCGGGGGGAGTGACTACTAAATGGCAGATTACAGAGTGGTAACCGGAGTATCGTTAGCGTTATCGCTAGAGGCTCTGCATACGTTCCAGTTGCTTCTCCCTCCCCTATACGGAGAGGAAAAGAGTAGCCCGGAACATATCAGAAAGGCGGTAAAGTTTAACGCTGTCTACATCTTGCTAATCGGAGCGGCTGCGGGTATCGTTACCCGTAACCCTGCGCCGGTATTACTACCGGCTATCACTCTAGCTGTAGCGTATTACCTGTATATGAATACTCAAGGTAATCACGTTCTAGCTTCCATCATGGACGATGAAGGGGAGGAATAGTGCCGATGACCGAAGTAACACTAGAAGCCGTTTACGACGAGCTAAGGGAAGCCCGTAAAGAGTTAAAGGTTATGACAGAGTTTGTAAATAACCTTCAAGCGGTACTAGCCGAAATGTCTAGTAACCCTATGCTTAAAGCATTTGGGATCGGAGGGCTAGAGGGGCTAGTAGCTAGCGATATGGAAATGCCGACACTACCCGGGATGCCTACTAGGTAATGGGAGTAGGGCTTACCCACGGTACATTTATTCGCCTAGTTGCAGGCGGTACGGGATTATCCTTCCGTACCGTTACTGCATGGACAGCGATAGAGAATGGGCCGGTGGATAACCCGCTTAACATTGGCCCCGGTAACCGCTATGGCTCTAACGTCAAAGCGGCTGCGGCTGTCATAGCCCTACTGCGTAAGGACGTTAGTAACCGTTGGGGTTACCGGGACATTCTCGCTAGCGCTGGACAGAAGGACGTTACGCAGCTATCTGCTATTGCTAACAGTAGTTGGGATAGCTCGCATTACGAATCGGGCATGAGGCTACTTAATACCTATAACACTCTTTTCCCTACGGGCCACGTTACCTTTGGGCCGGGGGATATCAGGGTAAGGAATCCCGTTACGCAGATTGGCCCTGCGGCGGGATTAGTTACCGGAGGGGTAGGTAGCATCCTGGGTAAGCTCGCATCTACGAATACGTGGATACGGGTAGTTCTAGTCATTGTCGGGGTAGTGGCCCTACTCGCTGCGGTGGGGATATTCGTAAGAGAGCTACGGTAATGCCTGATCTTAAATGTAATGGCTCTTTCCGGGCCTATCACGATTCGGGGATACGTAGCCTAACTCCTAAGTATATCGTCATTCATTCTACGGAATCCCCTAACCATAAGGGGAGCGCTCGTAACGTCGCCTTCTACTTTTCCAAAGAGATACCCGGAGAGGATAGACTCCCTCCCTCCGTCCAATGTATAGTGGACGATTACGAGTGTTACCGTTCGCTCCCCGACGATTATATACCGTGGGCCGCTCCCCCTTTTAATAGTCGGGGGCTGCACGTAGAGCAATGCGGCTACGCTAAGTGGACTAGAGCGGAGTGGCTAGCCCATCGGCCCACGATAGACCACGCTGCGCTACTGTCTGCACGATGGGCCATAGCCTATAACATTCCGCTGCTTTGGCTAACAGTCGCAGGCTGTAAAGCTAACCGTTCGGGCCTTACCTCCCATCGTAACGTATCGCTTGCTTTCGGAAAGTCTACCCATACTGACCCGGGCGACCCGGAAGCTAATAAGCATTACCCTTACGATTACTTCATGGCTAAGGTAAAGGCGTATGCCACTCTACTAAAGGAAGTTTGATATGCCGCTCCGCTCTGATCTACAGACGGGTAGGATTAGCCCACTCGTTAACGAAGAGGGAAACATCGCTGGACAGCCCGGGGGTGGCCCTCTCGCTCCCATACAGGATTTTCCTGCGGAAGCAGGTAAGCGCTTCCGAGGGTATGCCTCCATCGCTGCAAGCGCCGCAGGGGACGCTACCGTAGATTGCGGTGGCCCTGCATTGGGCTTCGCTTGGTTGATAGAGCGAATTGCGGTTAGGGGTGGAGGTACGGCTACCATCTATGCCGGTACTACTGGCGCTCCGGTATCCGATAGTCAATTCGTGGACTACACTCCCGCTGCGACTATTGACGTAGCAGACGAGAATAGTCCTATCTATATCCCGGGAGGCTTTAACCTTCTCGTAGTCTTTGCGGGAGCGGGAGCGCTTGTAGTCTGCAAGGTTAATACGCAGGTACGAGTTGTTAAGGAAGGGTAACCGTGGGCTTCCGTCCTAGAGCTAGCGTACCCTCGTTCAACTCCCTTCAAGGGTTACAGCCTACCCCGTTAGGCTTTGGAGGGTCTAACGTGCAGACGGGTGGTAATAATGCAAGCGTAACCGGAAGGCTGTATCTAACGCAGCTATGGCTACCCATTGCTAAGAATCTCGTAGCCTACTCGCAGAGCGCTAGTCTAGCAGGCGATGTAATGCTAGGCATTTACAGCGGAAGACCCGCTACCGGGCTAACTCTACTCGGACGTACTGCGGCATACAGTAACACTACGGCTACGAGCTATCCTGCTACGCAAAGGGTACTACCTCTCGCTGCGACGATAGTTCCCGCAGGTATTAGCTTTCTAGCTTTCGCTGCTATCAATCTTACTACCGCATTCGTAGATGGGCTTCTCTTTAGTGGGCAAGGATGCCCCCCGGGTATCTGTTACTATGCCGATGGGCTAGTAGTCGCTAACATCATACCCACTACGATAGCCGGGGGAGCATTAACCGATGTAGGAGTTACGCCGGTACTCCATCCCGGGCCTACTAACAATGGATTAGATTTGGAGCTTAGCTAATGGGCTTCCGTAACACTGTTCAATTTCCCGCATTAGAGAATGTAGCCGTAGGCGATTTAGGGGGAGGGCTAGCTACATATACGGCTAATGATATAGTCCTAGAGCAATTGATTATCCCCCGTTCGGTAGCCTTCATACAGTACCGAGGGATAGTAGGAGCTTCCTCCGGTAACTATGCAATCGCTATCTACGATCAAGGATTCGGAAGGCTCTATACTACAGGCTCGTTAGCCGTACCTGTAGCGGGGAGATTCTTACAGAGTCTTACGGCCCTCGGGTTTACGTGGACGCTAGCCCCCGGTAGATATTGGATAGGGTTTGCAGTAGACAACGGGATAACTACTTTCGGATATGCCGGGGCACAATCGGGAAATAACGACCCTCAAGCTAGGGGAGTTAGGCCCGCATCTTTCCCACCCCCGTCTGTACTCTCTGCTCCCGCTCCCACGTTTACAAGCGGTGGGAAGTTTCCGTACATTCTATTACAAGAGGTATAGATATGGGATTCCCTAAGCGTACCGCTTTCCCTACCGTCTATATGAAGGGACAACCGCAAAGCATAGGTGGGGCATTCATGGCCGCTAACATCATTATCTATAGTCCCTTCTCTGTACTCGCTAGGCAACGATTTACAAGATTGCGATGGAAAAGTAATACCAATGTTTCCGGTAGCTTTGACGCAGGTATCTATGATTCCACGTTCGCAGCCCTGTATCGGAAAGGGAGTACCGCGCTAGTCGGGGGTAACGTCCAATACGATGATGCGATAGACCTAACACTAGAGGGTCAGTATTACTTTGCTTGGGTGTTTACGCTAGGGGGAGTAAACCAAAATTGGTTTATCTCGGGACAGCAAAGCAATACCGCAGGGGCTAGGAGAGAGACAGGCGTCTTTCCGTTACCGTTACAGGGTACGCCTATCGTTATCGCTAACGGGCTAGATACAGGTAATGGGTGCGCTACCCCTCTATTCACTCTCGTATGAGCGAGCTAGGGATAGGCGTAGCCCTCGGAGCATTCGCCCGGTTGCTTTGGGAAATGGCCCGGTACGCTGCTTGGAGGGGCATAGAAGACGAGGTAGAGCTTTGGAAGGCTTCGCCCCGGGGCAAGTTCCACGGCTTCTTAGATGGGCTTACAGCGAATCCCTCGGATGGGGGATAGAGGGGTAGACGGAAGCGCCGAAGTAGATAAGGTTAGGACAACTACTAACCCGTAAGGGGGCATCATGCGCCGACACTACGTTACCCACTTCCACGCTACGTATACCGGGAAGGGGGAGTTTTACTCGGGTATCCGTTCGGGAGAGCGGGTACTCCTAAGTAAAGAGGGCATGGAGTATACGAATCAAGACGGAGATACCCGTACTTCCTGTAGTCTCTCTATCCAATCGCTAGACCGCCCGGGGGCATGGCTAGGCGTCTACAGGACAGCCCTAGAGCTTACGGATATCTCTGAGTTTATGGATACTAGGATTACCTATTACGACCCTACCCCTGGGTACAATGCTTACGACAAGAAGTACGTACTACGCTCTGTCCCTATGGAGGCTGTAGAGCCTCTCCCCCTAGAGGGGTGGGTATTCGATACCGCTAAGCCGGTAGACGCTAGGAAGCCCGTAGACGGCCCTACGTGGGCCGGTGGACGGTCGGGGTACTACGATGAAGTCTAAAGCCCCTAAGACGTATCGCGCAGCAGGGATGGTAAACGACCCTGCCTATCAGGAAGTCTTCCAATGTCTAAACCCGGAGAGGGAGTGGATAGAGATGCAACGCTTAGAGGCATTCATCGTGGACAGCCCGGGAGCTATCGCTAGCTACTTGGACGAGCATTGGAGAGGGTGGAGAGAGGGTACGCCGGAAACAGACTACATCCTCTATGCCTCTCCCGTAACCGAAGGAGCTACCCTAATGATCGGCCCGGACAATAGCCCGGGCTTTCTTAACGTAGACGGAGAGCGCTACTACTCTTCGGCATGGCTATAGACGATGACAGCCTCTAACGCAGTAGCCTTTATCTGTATCGGGCTACTGCTCGGGTGCTGGCTGCACGTTCGCTACCCGGGCCTAGACCCCTACACTTGGATTAGGCATAAGGTACCGCTCTACCTCAGAGCGATAGGCTGTCTCGCTTTCCTATTAGGCTCTG
>Ga0315274_10007405_pt1 | contig 15890 bp, 10 predicted proteins | sample YL17G02_20_MG_FD_203700 | JGI IMG/M metagenome (GOLD analysis project Ga0315274, IMG submission 203700) | Sediment microbial communities from Yellowstone Lake, YNP, Wyoming, USA - YL17G02_20 | ecosystem: Environmental > Aquatic > Freshwater > Lake > Sediment | place: USA: Wyoming | collected... | reverse complement strand
CCCGCAGCAGCGCATCCAACGCCGGATGCCGCGTCGTGATATAGGCTACGCGCTCGCTCGCGGCGACCAGCTCGCCGTACGGGGCATAGCGGTCGTCGCGGGCGGTGTAGCGCAGGTCCTCATGATAGGGCAGGCGGGCAACGAAGAGCAACTCCTCATTTGAAAGAAACGCCAGCGGATACTCCACCCAGTAGTTGGTATAGCCGCGCGTCTCGCCCTCGGCGTGCAGGAATGCGATCAACTCCGGCAGCGCGCGCGTATCTACCTGCGCCACCGGGTCGAATTGCGTCGTTAGCCCGGGCGGGTTTGCCCGCGCACACTGGATCGTCGCTCCCAGGTTGAAAAACAGCACGCCCGCCAGCGCCGCTCTTCCCCAGCCCGGCCGCGCCCGCCACAACCCCTCAAGCAGGTCCGCCCCGCCAATCGCCAGGCACACGCCCAAAGGCAGGAAGTAGCGCCCGCTCGGGTCGCCCCCAAACGGCGTGAGCACATACGCGATAGAAAGAAGCAGCGCGGCGCCCGCAACCATCCAGCGCGCGGGCGCGGCCTCCGATTTCTCCCTCAGCTTGACAATTCCGTAGGTGATTGTCCCGAGCAAGAACATAATCGCAATCGGCGCGAGCGGCCAGAAGAGCCAGGTGATGGCCCACGGCGGGCGGATACCGGCCACGACGGTCGATCCGAATACGATCAGGTTGACCAGCCGCGGACCAATCGCGCCCCACGCCGTGGCCGACCCGCTGCTCGCAATCGCGCCGCCGAAGAGTTCACTTACCGCGGATTGCCCGAGCAATCCATAAGACACTGCCCACGGCCGCATCCCGAGCCATGCGCCCACCAATCCAATCCCCGCGCATCGGGCTAGGTCACGCCACCGCATCGTCCTTTTGGCGAACCAGGCGAGGACGCAGATTGCAGGCAAGGACATGGTCAGGCTGAGTGGGAACACCCACAACCCAATCCCCAAGAGAAGTCCGAGAACCAGCGAACGCAATGGGCCAACCCGGCCCGAGGCTGGCGGCAGGCAGAGCAGCATGGTGAGCGCGCCGATGAGTAGCGCCTCGCCGTAGCCGCCCAGGCTGACCGTGGTGTAGAGCGTCTGGTTGACCGAGGGCAGGGCCATGAGCAATGCGGCCATCGCCGCCGTGGGCGGGGAACGGAACGCGCGCAATACGAAGAAGTAGACCAGGCCGAGCGTGACGAGGTAAAGCACAACCTGCACCGCGCGCACGACCCACACCTCTTGGCCGAAGAGGGCAAAGCCGCCGGCGACCAGGTACGCGTCCAGGCTGCCCATGTAGGCCTGGCCGTAGAAAAAGAGCGGGCGCTCGCCGCGAAGGATGTGGCGCGCCATGAGCGCCACCACGGCTTCGTCTGAGTTGAAGGGCAGGGCGTTGGCCAATAGTAGCGAGAGTTTGAGCGCGAGGGTCGCGAGCAGCGCGGCCACGAGGCCAAGGTGGTTGTAGACCTTGGCCAGGGCCCGTATAATGACCGGCATGTCACGCCGCTCGTGGGCGGTGCTCGTTGCACTCATCGTCATCCTCGCTCTCGCGGCGCGCCTTATCCCCGGTCCGCGCACGATCGACGACGCCTACATTACTTTCCGCTATGCACGCAACTTGCTCGCAGGGAACGGGTTCGTCTTCAACCCGGGCGAGCGCGTGCTGGGCACCACCACGCCGCTCTTCACGCTCATCCTAGCCGCGGCCGCGCTGCCCTTTGGGGGTGGCGCCGCGCCGTTCCCGGTCATCGCGCTCGTGCTGGCCACGCTCTTCGACCTCGGCGCATGTGTGACGCTTGCGAGCCTGGGGCGCGCATTTGGCCGCCCGGCCGCGGGCATTGTGGCCGCGCTCGCCTGGGCTATCGCCCCCTCCAGCGTCACCTTCGCCATCGGCGGGCTCGAGACGAGCCTGTTCGTATTCATGATCGCGCTCGCTTTCCTCGCGCACGTGCGCGAGCGCGCGCTGCTCACCGGCGTCTTGTGCGGCTTGGCCGCGCTCACCAGGCCGGATGCATTGATCCCGGTCGCGCTGATCGCGCTCGATTGCGCCTGGCGCGCGCTGGGTTCATCGCGCGAACGAGGGCGCGCGTTCGTGCGCTTCGCTGTACCTCTCGCCGTGCTTCTTCTTGCATGGACGGCGTTCGCCTGGTTCTACTTCGGCGCGCTCGTCCCGCAATCGATGCTTGCCAAAGTCGCCGCCTATCGCCTGCCCGAGGACGCCGCCTTTGTCCGCCTCATCCAGGCCTACGGCACGCCCTTCATGGAGAACGAGCTGCTCGGCACGTGGTGGATCGCGCCCGGCCTCGTACTTTCCTTGTCCCTGGCCCTGCTCGCCCTCTCGCGCCTCGTACGCCGCGTGCCCACTGCCTGGCCGGCGCTCGTTTACCCGTGGGCCTTCCTGGTCGTATTCTCGGCCGCCAACCCGCTCATCTTCCGTTGGTATCTGGCCGAGCCGCTTCCATTCTACATGCTTTCCTTTTTGATTGGCGTCGGGGAATTCTCACAGGACGTGGCTGACTCCGACATGCTTCACGGGAGCGTCATCGCGCAACCGCTCGCGGCGCGGGTTGGATGGGCGACGGTGGCGGTGTTGGTCGTTGCCGCGCTTGGGGCGGGGTGGGTTCTGCATCCGGCGGATGGGCCGGATCACCCTGCGCCGGAGATGGCCACGGTGCGCCTCGAAGAAGCCTACACCGAGGTTGCGCGCCGCCTCGCGCCCGAGGTGACGGAGCGCACGGTCGTCGCGGCGGGCGACGTGGGCGCGCTGGGCTACTTCCTCGACGCACACATCCTGGATCTCGTCGGGCTGAACTCGAAGGAGGTCACGCAGTACTTCCCCTTGCCCGACGAGATGTACGTGATCAATTACGCCGTGCCGCCGGGTGCGGTGTTCGCGGCCATGCCGGATTACGTCGTCCTGCTCGAGGTCTACGGCCGTAACGGATTGCTCAAAGAAGCCCGGTTCGCGCAAGCCTACGAGCTCGTCGACCGCATCGACACCACCATGTACGGCAGCGACGGGCTGCTCGTGTATCGCCGTCGCTGAGCGCTGCTGTATACAGTCTCGTCGTTTCTCATGACCGCTGACGCGCATCCACCTCCAGCGAAACCTAGCGCCCCTGGCGCGAAGGTTCTCCTCGCGCGCTTTTGCGCGTCGGCGGTGCTCCTTGTCGCGCTTGCGGTCAACCTGTGGAACCTGGCTTCCGTCCCGTTCCATCCGGACGAGGCCACCTGGATCTTCATGAGCCGCGACCTCGCACTCCTCGCGCGCGAGGGGCCGGGCGCGGTGTGCTGGCAGCCGGGCGCCGCGGCGGACCCCGTGGCGCTCGAGCGCGCGCGGACCGCGCCCTTGCCGCGCCACATCCTGGGCCTCGAGCGCCTAGCGGGCATTCTGCCCGCAGGCGCAGTGCCGGTCGATTGGGATTGGACGACAACCTGGGCGGTGAACGCCGAGCGCGGCGCAGTCCCCTTGGCCTCGGTGCTCCTCGCCGCGCGCCTGCCGATGGCGCTGCTTACCTCGCTTGCGGCGCTGCTCGTGTTCCTCATCGCGCGCCGCATGGGTGGCGCGGGCGCAGGTTGGGCTGCCGCGCTCCTTTTCATCTTCAATGCGCTCATGCTCCTCCACGGCCGGCGGGCGATGAGCGAGGCGGCGCTCGTCTTTGGCCTGTGCCTCGCCGTCTGGCTGATGATGCGCCTGCCGCGAGCGGGGCTCATCCAGGGCGCGGGCGTCGCGCTCGCGGTGCTCGCCAAGCATCCGGGCATTGTCGCCTGGCCCGCGGCGCTGCTCTCGGCGCTCTGGCCGGTTGCCGCGCCCGGCGATGCCCCTGCGCCAAAACGGCCGGGCGCGATGGGCCAGGGGGCGGTCCGCGCGATGCGAACGCTGACGCTCATGGCGCTCGGGTTTGTCGTTGTCTTCGGGCTGCTCTCGCCAAGCTTGTGGTGCCGTCCGCTCTCGGCACTTAGCGCCACGCTGCGCGGCCGGACGAGCCTGGTGGATGCGCAGGTTGAGGCATTGCGGTCCGCGGGCGCAGCGTTCGTGTTGGCCACGCCAGCCGAGCATATCGTGGCGCTGATTGATCGGGTCTTTGTGGCCTCGCCGGTGTTTTGGGAGATCCCCAACTACGCGGCCGAGACCGCGGCCTCCGAGGCCGCGTACATGCGCGGGCCGATTGCCAACCTGCTGCGCGGTCCAGTGTGGGGGAGCGGGATGCTGGCACAGGCGCTGCTGGGCGCGGCGATTGGCGCGCTGCTCCTCTTCCGACGCGCCTCGAAGGGCGAGTTGGATGCAGCCGGTGCCGCCTCCCGCCGCGACCTAGCGCTCGTGCTGGTGTGGACGCTCAGCACCGCGCTTGGCCTGCTCGCGCTCGTGCCATTTGCCTGGCAGCGCTACTACCTGCCGCTTGTGCCGGCGCTGTGCGTCTGGCAGGGGTATGGGCTGGGGCATCTGGTGCGGGCGGGGAGGATGGTGGGCGGCATGGTCGGGGGCACGCGAAACTGTCGATCAAGGGAGTAATCCGGGTTGGAGTTCGGCTCACGTTGACCTTGCGGCCAGATTCCATCCGGAGCTCGGAACTCACAGCATGAGCACCTTGTGAAGTCGGCACAGGAGGTCTGAATGATGGCGCGAGGAGTATTCCCGTTCGGTCAGAAGGTCGGCCTAGTTCGGCAGGCCGACAGAACTCCTAAGAGGATTTTCGTTCTGGGCGTGTACGCGAGCGCCGTGCACGCTCGCTGGATTGGACCCGACGGAAAGCAGAAGGTACCAGCTCTGGCAGTGGCGAGCGAACCCACCATCTTCTGGACGGGCGGCAACCAGGAGAAGTTGGTTTCCAAGATACGGATTCCTCGCACAGTTGGTGAGCTCGCTCCAGCAGGGGAACGCTTCAATGGGCCAAGTGGTCGCGCACTCGATGACCATTTCCTGACTCCGCTTGGTCGGGACAGACCGGAGGCCTGGTTGTGTGATCTCTATCCTTACGCAATGCTCAACCCCAGACAACTCAAAGCAATTCGCCTGAAGTATTCGCCGCTCGTGGCGAGGCATGGACTTCCTCGGGCCTCTCTCGAAAAGGCCCCAACCAAAGCGCCTGCGCTTCTACGCGTTGTGGAGATACTCTCCGAGATAAGGCGATCGGAAGCCGAGGTCCTAATACTTCTCGGCGATCGCCCGATCACCTGGTTCTTGACGAGATTCCAATTGACATACAAGAGACTGTCGGACTTCGGGACTGACCGTTCTTCCTACGGCCGTCTCCACCAATTCCCGCTCGGCGACTTCAATATCCATGTACTCCCCCTCGTTCATCCGCGGCAAGCGGCTCGGCTGGGAGCGTCATCCGCAAAGTGGGGTGAGCTCCATGACGCGTGGATGAGGGACGTGGCCCCGCATCTTCTCTGAGGTCGCCCAGTTGGGCGGGCGCCCGAGATCTTCTGCCGGAATCGATTTGAAGCACTTCGGCCTCACCCTTCTGTTTGGCCGATCGCATTCTGATTGCACAACGGTGACGACAGCACTCGACGAGCCCCTCGCCTCGCATGCGATCAGGGGGATGCGGGCCATTGGGGATGGGCACCGCGGCCCCCATCCCAAATAGAATCAACCCCTCCCCGCGAAGTGGGGGAGCCGGTCCTGCGAAGCGGGAGGTCAGGGGAGGGGGCGATGATGATGCAGGGGAAGTTTCCCGCCGTCATTCCGAGGGGGCGTAGCCCCCGAGGAATCTCGGCCTGCGGCACAGGACAGGCACCGCTGGCAGAGTGGTTCCAGGCAATTGAGGCCGAGATTGCTACGTCGTGTCGCGTCCCTGTGGGTCGCGACACTCCTCGCAATGCCAGACGCCCCTCCGTCATCTCAAGAGGGCTAAGCCCCCGAGGAATCTTGGCCTCATCATGCAGATGGGGTAGGCGAGCTCGCGAACCCGCGCAAGCACGATCGCGCGTCCGCGCGATAGGTGCGCATGACGCGCGCAGGCAGCCACGCGTATTGCATGCTATGCCCTCTGCCAAGTTGTGCAAATGCAGTCAGGATGGGTTGGGCGTGCGATGCCAGTTGGGGCCGCTCTTGGTGGCCCTCTACTCGGTAATGTAATCCCGCAGCTTGCGGCGGTGGGTGGGGTGGCGCAGGCGGCTGAGCGCCTGGGCCTCGATCTGGCGGACGCGCTCGCGCGTGACGCCCATCTTCTTGCCCACTTCCTCAAGCGTGTACGATTGCCCGTCCAAGAGCCCGTAGCGCAGCTGCAGGATGCGCACCTCGCGCGGCGGGAGCGCGGAGAGTACCTCCTCCAACTGCTCGCGCAAGAGGTTCTGGGTCGCCAACTCGACCGGCGCGGGCGATTCCTCGTCCTCGATGAAATCCCCCAGCACCGAATCCTCTTCCTCGTCGGTCGGCGTTTCGAGCGAGATCGGCCGGCGGGCCACCTGAATCATGTTCTCGACCTTCTTGGCGGTCACGCCCAGCGCCTCGCCCAGCTCCTCCGGCGAGGGGTCGCGCCCCAGCTCCTGCGTCAGCTGATGCGAGACGCGCAGGAGTTTGTTGATCTGGTCGCCCATGTGGACCGGCACGCGGATGGTGCGGCCCTGGTCGGCAATCGCGCGCGTCACCGCCTGGCGGATCCACCAGGTGGCGTAGGTGGAGAACTTGTGCCCGCGGCGGTAATCGAATTTCTTGGCCGCGCGGATCAGGCCGATGTTGCCTTCTTGAATGAGATCCAGGAAGGGCACCCCGCGCCCCATGTACTTCTTAGCCACGCTGATCACCAGGCGCGAGTTGGCGGTGATGAGGTGCTCGCGCGCGGCCCATCCATCTTCGATCACGCGCTGCAGGTCGGCCTGGCGGCGCGCGTCGCTCACCCCGCGCGCCAGCGCCTCGCGCGCGAACTTGCCGCGTTCGATGCGCTTGGCGAGTGAGACCTCTTGCGGGGCGGTGAGCAGCGGGACGCGGCCGACTTCTTTGAGATACAGCCCGATCGTGTCGTCGGCATCGATCGCCGAGAGATACGAGTCGTCCTCCAGCAGTTCCCCGGCCAGAGGAATCTCTTCCTCCACCTCGGCCAGGTCTTCATCGCCCGGCTCGGCCTCGGTCACGTCGGAGGTGTCGTAGACCTCGATGCTCGCACTGAGCAGCGCGGCGTAGGCTTCCTCGAGCTGGTCGATGTCGCGCTCGGCATCCGGGAAGAAGCGCAGCACGTCGTCGATCGTGACGAAGCCCTTCTCCTTGCCGAGCTCGATGAGCGTGCGCATGGAGGGATGTTCTTCATCGACGGGCAGATCGTCGAGCGGCGAGGCCGGCGCCGATCCGGTCGGCGGCGGCGTATCGCGGCGCGAGGGTTTCTCCGGGCGTTGCGGCCGACTGAGGCGCGCGAGTTCGCGCGAGATGGCCTCGCGGCCGAGGTTGCGCGGCGCACGGTCGGTGAAGCGCACAAAACTGCCCGGCGCCCCCATCCCTGGAAGCCGCATTTGAAGCGTGCCGCGGCCGCGTGCGCGCGACGAGCCCTGACCGCGCTCGCCACCTTCGGCCGTGCGCGAGGTCACTTTGGCCGAGGCGGGCGCGGTGAGCTTCGCGGGCAGGCCGCGCTTGCTGGCTGCGGCCGGCTTGGCGGCGCGGCCCACGGCAGGCTTGGGCTTGGTGGCGAGCGGCGCGGCCCGCCGGCTGCCTGTCGCCGAAGCTCCCCGGCTGCCTGTAGCCGAAGCTCCCCGGCTGCCTGTAGCCGATGGTCTCCGGCTGCCTGTAGCCGATGGTCTCCGGCTGCCTGTAGCCGATGGTCTCCGGCTGCCTGTAGCCGATGGTCTCCGGCTGCCTGTAGCCGATGGTCTCCGGCCAGCGGCGGTCGGTGTTCGCTTGTTCTTGCTTGTTTTCACAGTGTTTCGTGCCATATTGATACCAGAATACAGCGGAAAACCTCCCAAGGCAACAACCCGGCACGATTCGAAGGCAATTTCGGCCTCGAAACGGGTGCCTAGCAGGTCTTGATGGAGGAACTGAGCGGCGTTCTCAGCCCTGCGAGCCTGCGGGGCCAAAAACCAGGGCTATGGCGTCGGGACGGCGGTAGACGTGGCCGTTACCGTGTCTGAGCCGGGAGTGCCCACCGGCGGAGTCCCGATAGCCTCAAGCGTCGCGGTCGGCTCGGCCAGAGTCGCGGTTGCCGGCGCAGTGGGCGTGGCCAGCAGCGGCAGGGTCTGCGCCCAACCCAAAACGGATTCGAGCGCGTAGGTGCCCACCACAACCACGCGCGGATCCCCTTGCATGCGCACGTAGTAGCCCGAGCCGGTCACGGTGGGGCTGCCGACTTCCAGTGTGAAGGTCGCGTCGGCGATGGTCAGCGTAATTATGTACCTCGGCTTGTCCATGCCGAAGTTCTCGAGTGTGATCTTCGTCCCCAGATCGGTGATCAAAGACAGGTTCGACATCTGGGCGATGGCCATCTCCACCGCGCCCGTATCGGCCGGTTCCTTGCTCGGCTGGACGAGCGACCAGGTGCCGTCCGTCGAGCGTGCGAGCTCGACCACGGTCTTGGCCTGCGTGTCTTCCAGGCGCACGCTCTTCACGCTTGTGGATTCGATCGTCCACAGCGGCGCCGTGGCTGGCGTGGGCGTGGCGGCCGGCGCTTTGCCCGGCCGCTCGAGCCACCATGCGGCGCCGGCCAGAACGGCCAGCACCAACACCAGGATGAGAGTCAGTCGTCGATCCATCGGGTCGCCTCCACCTGGGCGCGGCTACTTATGCCGCCGCCGCGAGAACCACACGATCGCGCCGGCCGCCACGAAGGCGCTCGGCAACAGGCAGATCGTCCCCAACATGATCAGGTTGATGGCGACCGTCGACGGGGGCGTGATGATACGCGAGGTCTGCGTCTTGGGCGTCAGGTTGATCAGCGCATCCTGGCGCGCGGCCCAGTTGATGGCGTTGACCAGCAAGTCGCCGTTGCCGTAGGCGTCGAAGGTGGCGTTGCGCCCGAAATCCGAATCGCCGAAGACGACCAGGCGCGCCCGCGGCGAGGCCTGCTCGACCGCGGCGGCAATCACCGCCGGCCCGGCGTGGTCGGTCGCGGCGTCGAAGGCCACCTGTTTGTTGGTGATGCTCTCCAGGTCGGTCTCACCCCACGAGTTCGAGCCGGTGAGCACCAGCGCGGTCTGGGTGAAGCTCATGCCCTCTGGCATGTGCAGATCGATGCTGCGCGCGGTGGGGAAGATGGTGACCGTACGATAGAGCTTTTCGACGATCGGGCTCTCGGCATACTGAGCGGCGATCGCGTTGAAGGCGTTCTGCGAGGCGGTATCCACCACCACGTCGTCGCGCAGGGTGACCCCCCATTCGCGCGCGAGGTAGGCGCTCAGCTCGTCGGGCGCGCCGGCGAAGTGGGTCATCAGGCTCGGCTCGATCATCGCCACCAGCCCGCCGCCCCTGGCCAGGTAGGCCGATATCGCCTCCACCTCGGAAGCCGCCAGCGCCTTGTCGGGCCCGGCGATCACCAGCGCCAGCGCGTCATCCGGCACGGTCTTTTCGACCAGCAGGTTGAGCGTGGCGGTGGTGTAGTTCTGGGTGACGAGCATGTCGGACGCCTTGCGTACTGCGGCGTCGTCCGTGGCCGCGGGATCGGCCTCGCCGTGCCCGGTAAGGAAGTAAACCTTGCGGATACCCGGGTTCGATAGGCGCACCAGAGCCGCGGTGATGTCCTGCTCGGTGGGGTAGGAGATGGACTCGGAGCGCGTGCCCATCGCCATCAGCAGCGTTCCGTCGCGGGTCACGCTGTCGGCCGTGGCCGCGGCCGGGTCGGCTTCCGGATCGATCATGCGAAAGGTGAACTTGGTGGAAGCCTCGTGGTATTGCTCGAGCATGCGCTCAAGCTCATCGCGCGAGGTGCCGGTACGCGAGGTGTAATAGGCGCGCGCCTCGGCCGCCTCGGGCAAGGTCTCCAGCGTCTGCAGCGTTTCGGGCGCCAGGGTGAACTGTTTGTTCTCGGTCAGGTCCCAGCGCGCGTTGTGCCGGTAGGAGAGGAAATTGAGCACGACCACGATGCCGACAAACGCGAGGCTCATCAGCAGCACGTTGCTGCCGTAGCGCGCCTGGCGCGACCCGAGCCAGTGCTGCACGCGCCCCGGGTCGAGCAGCGCCGAAACCAGCAGCGCCACCACGCCGATCACCAGCCCGGCGTAGACATAGCCGTCGAACAGCCGGCGGACGAAGTAGTAGCCGCCGGCCAGCACCAGCAGCACCACGCCCAGACCGACCGTATAAGGCGCGAGGAGGCGCCAATCGAAATCCGCGAACGCCTGCCCGACCGATTTCAGCCAGGCGGAGGGTGTGCGCTTCGGAGACTTCCCGTGCTCATCCATTTACTGCCACCTCCGCGCCTCGACCACACGGGTGCCGGCGAAAAGCGCCAGGGCAGTCAGGCTGACGTAATAGACGATGTCGCGCGTGTCGATGACGCCGGCATACGCGTTGTTGTAGAAATGCCCTGAGAAATCCAGGTAGGAGAGCACCGTGCTCGCCGCGCCGCTGCCGGATTGCACCGGCAGGCTGATGACCCACAGGAGCAGCAGGATGCCCAGCGTGGTGAAGTAGGAGGCAATCGGGTTGTCAAAGAAGGCCGAGGCCATCACGCCGATGGCGACCATGGCCATGATCATGAGCAGCATGCCCAGGTAGGAACTGACCAGCGGCCCCTGGTCGATGCCGGGCGAGGTGATCGCGTTCAGAATGATCGGGAAGATCCACGTGCCGGCCAGGATGACCAGCGAGAAGCTCATCCCGCCCAGCCACTTGCCGATGACCAGTTCCGCGTCGCGCACCGGCGCCGTCAGCAGGAGCTCGATCGTGCCGCTGCGGCTCTCGTCGGCGATCAGGCGCATGGTGATGGCCGGCACGCCGAAGAGCAGCAGCGTGGCCAGCGGAGCCAGCACGGCCTGCCCGTCGGGCGCGTACTGGTTGAGGATTGAGGCGCCCAGGTTGGAGTAGAAAATGACGCCCAGCACCAAGAAGATCATGGCCGCCACGGCGTAGGCCACCGGCGAGATGAAGTATTGGCGGAATTCGCGCGTGGCGATTATCCAGATGTTGCGCATGGTCGGGTTCTCCTGTGGGCCGCGAACGAGTCCGCGCATAAGATGCTCTGCTCGGACGCGGAATTCAAATTCGACAATCTCTCTGACCCCACCCCTGTCCCTCCGGCTTCGCAGGACAGGCTCCCCACTCCGCGGGGAGGGGGTGAGGGCCTCGGTTCGCTCAGATCAGGCCACTAGTTCTCCGTTCCACTTTCGGAACGGGTGAGTTCGAGGAAGATGTCTTCCAGGCTGATGCCCTGGGTGTGCAATTCGAGCACGTCGAGCTCGGCCTTGACCAACGCGCGGGCAATCGCCGGGCGGGCTTCGGTACCCGGGGCGGTCTCCACTTCGAATTGGCCCGGGCCGCGCGTGCCGACCGAGGTCACGCCGGGCACCGCGCGCAATATGCCCTCCACCGCGGAGGCCTCACCCGCAACGCGCACGGCGATGCGTTCGGCGCCCGCCAGGCGCGACTGCAGGCGCTCGGGCGTGTCTTCCGCCACGATGCGGCCCTTGTTGATGATCAGCACGCGATGGCAGATCTGCTGCGCCTCGGAAAGGATGTGAGTCGAAAGCAGCACCGTGTGCTCGCGGCCGATCTCGCGGATGAGCTCGCGCACCTCGACGACTTGGGCTGGGTCAAGGCCGAGGGTCGGCTCATCGAGGATGAGCACCTCGGGTTGATTGAGCAGCGCCTGAGCCAGGCCCACGCGCTGGCGCAGGCCCTTTGAAAGCCGGCCGATGTAGGACTCGGAACGGTCCTCCAGGTGCATGCGCTCGATCACCTCGTCCACCCTCGCCTCAGCCTGGGGCACGCGGCGCAGCGCGGCCATGAAGTCCAGGTACTCCTGCACTGTCATCTCAGGGTAGAGCGGCACGGTCTCGGGCAGGTAGCCGATGCGCCGGCGCACCTCGAGCGATTGCTCGACCACGTCGTAGCCCGCCACGCGAGCGGTGCCCTGGCTGGGCGGCATGAAGGCGGTGAGGATGCGCATGGTGGTCGTCTTGCCGGCACCATTCGGACCGAGGAACCCCACCACCTCGCCCTTGGAGGCGTTGAATGTGAGCCCGTCGATGGCCTTGCGCGGGCCATACCATTTCGTCAGATCGGTGACTTCGATCATCCCAGCCTCAATGCGCGGCGAATTTGTAGGCCCAATTGGCCAGCGTGCACGAACCGACCATAGATTTGTACAGCCAAAGCGAGGAGTGTCAAGCCAGGCCTTACATTTCTCATGGAGTCTTCATGTTTTCGTGGCGCTTCCAGCCGCATTGCGGGCCGGCCAGCCTGCCCCCGCCGAGCGCCGCATTGCGCTCCGAGGCAGACCGGAATTGTCCGCCTTCGCTTGACAGCCTGGAAACCGTCAATTAAAATGGTCTGGCTGCCCTCGCTCGACCAAAAACCGCATAGACGGAGGCCTTTCCTGCCATGATGTACGGACTCACTGCGTTCGAACAAGTGGGGATATGGAGCGTACTGGGTGTTGCCATTCTCGGGCTCCTGTACGCGCTCTTCTTGCGCGGACAAATCCTGCGCGAGGACAAGGGCTCGCCCAAGATGCAGGAAGTCTGGACCGCCATTCGAGAGGGTGCGGACACCTATCTCCGGCGGCAGTTGCTCTCCATACTGCCGCTCGTTGCGATTCTGACCGTTGCGCTCTTCTTCTCGGTCTACATCGTGCCACCCTCCGCCGAGGCCATGGATCGCTTCACCGGGCAGTCGGCCGATAGCGTGAGGCTGATCGTGGGCATTGGCCGCGCGATTGCCTTCATTATGGGGGCCGGCTTCTCGCTGACGGTAGGGCAATTGGGCATGCGCATGGCGGTGCAGGCGAACGTGCGCGTGGCCTCCGCCGCGCGCCGTTCGTTTGGTGACGCGCTGCGCATCGCCTACCGTGCCGGCACAATCACGGGCATGCTCACCGACGGGCTGGGCCTCTTCGGCGGGACGATCATCTTCATCATCTTTGGCGTGGCTGCGCCCGACGCGCTGCTCGGCTTCGGGTTTGGCGGGACCCTCTTGGCGCTGTTCATGCGTGTGGGCGGCGGCATCTTCACCAAAGCGGCCGATGTGGGCGCCGACCTGGTGGGCAAAGTGGAGGCCGGCATCCCCGAGGACGACCCGCGCAACCCGGCGGTGGTGGCGGACCTGGTGGGCGACAACGTCGGCGACTGTGCAGGCATGGCCGCCGATATTTTTGAGTCGTACGAGGTGACGATTGTCGCGGGCTTGATCCTGGGCCTGGCGCTGTATCACCTGACCGGGCATATTGAGTGGATCATCTACCCGCTGCTGGTGCGCGGCATCGGCGTGCTCTCCTCGATCATCGGCACCTATGCTGTACGCAGCGGTCCGGGCAAAAGCGGCAACGCCATGGCGGCGATTTTCCGCGGGTTCCTGACCTCGGCTGCCATTTCGGTGCTCTTGTTTGGCGGAATGGCTGCGGTGTACATGCGCGGTGTCCCGGGCGGCTGGTGGCGCCCCTTCCTGGCCACGGCGGCGGGTGTGGTGTTGGCGATCATCATCGACCGGCTGACAGAGTACTTCACCGGCACGCATAGCGCGCCCGTCAAGGAAATCCGCCGCGCAACGAACACCGGCCCGGCCACAACCATCCTTTCGGGTCTCTCGGTCGGATACGAGTCGTCGGTCTGGTCCGCGCTGGTCATCGCCGCGACGCTGCTGTCCTCGATTGTCATCTTCGGCGGCATACCCGGGATGGACGGCGTCCAGGAGGTCACCTTCATCCTCTACGGCGTGGCCATGACCGGCATCGGCATGCTGACGCTTACCGGCAACAACGTGGCCATGGACTCCTACGGCCCGATCTCCGACAATGCCAATGGCATCGGCCAGATGGCCTGGCACGGAATGAACGACCCCGAAACGCAGGCCGCGCGCGTAATCATGTCGGAACTGGACGCGGTGGGCAACACGACCAAGGCCATCACCAAGGGCGTGGCCATCGGCTCGGCGGTGATTGCAGCGGTTTCGCTTTTCGGGTCCTTCATGGTCGACGTGAGCAAGGTCCAGGAGGCGATGGGGGTGCCGTTGGTCGCGCGCCTGACCAGCGTGGGCATCCGCATCTCGGTGCCGCAGGTGTTCGTCGGCTTTCTCATCGGCGGTGCCCTCCCGTGGCTCTTCTCGTCCTTCACGATCCAGGCCGTGAGCCGCGCTGCGTCGCTCATCGTCGAGGAGGTTCGTCGCCAATTCCGCCTGGGTGTGTTGGAGGGCACGGTCAAGCCTGACTACCGCCAGGCCGTTTCGATCTCAACCGCTGCGGCGCAGAAAGAGCTGATCAGTCTGGCCCTGCTGGGCGTCTTGTCGCCGATTCTCGTTGGCCTGGTGCTGCAGGTTGAGGCGCTGGGCGGCTTCCTGGCGGGCATCATCCTCTCCGGGCAACTCTTGGCGGTGTTCATGTCCAACGCCGGCGGCGCATGGGATAATGCCAAGAAGCTCATCGAGGATGAGCCTTCCGACCCGGCCAAGAACACGGGCAAGGGCTCTGAGCGGCACAAGGCGAGCGTGGTGGGCGATACGGTGGGCGACCCGCTCAAGGACACGGCCGGCCCGGCGCTCAACCCGATGATCAAGGTGGTGAATCTGGTCTCGGTGATTATTGCCCCGATTGTCGTGCAGTACAAGGAACTCGGGACGGGCGGGTGGATCGCGGTGGCGGCGCTGGCACTGGCGATCGTGTGGGCCATCTGGCAAAGCAAGCGGCCGGTGCAGCAGCTCGGCGCATAGATCCTATTCACCTCGCACAGAGAAGACCAACCGGCCGCAGCGCTGCGGCCGGTTTTGTCGTGTGCACGCGAGATGCGAGCACGTCGTCCCCGCACGCTCGCGATAGCTGGCGGCTTGCCAGGTCCATGGGATGAACCGACAATAGGCGACCGTAGAAGGCAGGCGCTCAGGGCCGCGAGGCCGAATTGCCTAAACAGGGGGCCGCAACCCGGGACATGCCAAGATGTTGACGAAGGTGCAAACGCCCGGATGTGTCACCGAATGCCTGGTTGTGGGCGAAGGCCCACCGCTCATCTTGCTGCATGGAGCGCGCGGCCGGGCCTCGGCCTGGAGCGAGGTCATCCCGCACCTGGCGGGAGGCTTTCAGGTCATTGTCCCGGGCATACCTTGGCATGGAGGCTCAAGGGCGACGGGCTGTGGTAGCCGAAAACCCGATCCGAACATGTCAGCGGTCGAGGAATTGGCGGATGGGCGACGGGCACGAGCCCGGTGGACTACGGTTGGGAGTGATGACGCTCCCAGAACTCGAACCTGGGACCAGCAGGTTACGAGCCCGATGAGGCAAATGTGACTCTGACATCCTAGACGCTGGGGAATCTGGCTGGAAGCGCGTGATTGGACGAAAAGAGAACCGAGGCTCAAATGGCCTCGGTTCTCCGATTTTGTAGCGGGGCCAGGACTCGCCTGCCTCCTGGCCTACCGCTCCAGGGCAGGCAGGACGCACATCGTCCCAATGTCCTTGGGGAGGCCGGGGAACCTGGGACCTCCGGGTTATGAACTTCGCTTCTGGGGCAGGGACCTCGGACACCATTTCTATCCTCGCGAGGCTGCCTGTAGTACTGCGACGCTCGCATGCCCGGATGTCTTCGATGGCTGGATCGAACCCAACGACAGTTCGAACTTGCCCAGATGTCAATGGGGAACTCGAATCGAGGGCTGGCCTGTCGTGGCCACCGCAATGCGTCACAGCCGATATTCACGTTGCTCTTGCCGCAATCGGGTGCGTCACTGAGATCGTCGCCGGGTTTGAAGTCGGGCGGATGGGGTTCTTGGCCAGGACAGATGCTCGTTTTCTTGGGGTTGCCATAGCATGCTAGCCGT
>Ga0315274_10007404_pt1 | contig 15890 bp, 17 predicted proteins | sample YL17G02_20_MG_FD_203700 | JGI IMG/M metagenome (GOLD analysis project Ga0315274, IMG submission 203700) | Sediment microbial communities from Yellowstone Lake, YNP, Wyoming, USA - YL17G02_20 | ecosystem: Environmental > Aquatic > Freshwater > Lake > Sediment | place: USA: Wyoming | collected... | reverse complement strand
GTCCATGCTCTCACAGTGGCGATGCTGACGAGAAGAAGGAACGAGATTTTTTGGTTTTTGGAAAGAGGTGTTTTCACCTCTTTTTTCGCCGCCTTGTGAGCAAACTCAACAGGAGCGGTAAGCATTGACATGTTAAAGAGCAAGACGATAGCGATTAGAATTCCCGGCATGATCATGCCCAGAGTTCCCTTGGGGCCAAAGAAGGTAACAAGTGTAAGGGCCAAGATTGGACCAACAGCAATTCCTAAGTTTCCGCCAACCGAGAAAATCGACATGCCTGTTGCCTTTTTATCGCCAGTGAAAAAGTAGGCTGTCTTGAATCCTTCCGGATGGAAACTTGCAATCCCGAAGCCACTCAAAATTACACATAGGAGTAGGAGAGAGTAATTGGAAATGAATCCGGTGAGGGATAATCCCAAACAGGCGATGAAAGGAGCCAAGGGGAGAAACCATCCAATTGGTCGTCTATCGGAGAGGTGTCCCAATGCAGGCTGGATAATCGAAGAGGTTAGATTAGCAGACAGAAGGATTACGCCTGCCATCGTGTAGGAAAGGTTAAAAGCCTCTTTGAAGTATGGAAGAAGAGCTGGGAGGGCTCCTTGATTGATATCTGTGATGAGATGGCCAGCACTGAGAATAGCTAACGCCTTCTTATTCATCTTCATCGGTGTTCCTTAATTTAAGGTCTATCATTATCGATGATAGCTATCCCTTTGTCAAATTCCAATAGTGAACACTATCCTTTCATTGACGAGTGATAAGGAGGGAGGTTAAGGAGTTGCCGCATCTGCCAATAGACATTTCATCTTTTTTTGGATATGATAAATAAAATAATAGGATTCAAGGGGCAATCCAATTGCGGAATGCAACCTGCCCTGCTTCGCAGAGCGAGGCCAGGGAATGCGGAGTGCGGGATAAAAAATCCGAAATCCGCAATCCGAATTCCGAATTTTGATTAACCGTCGACCCCTTTATATCTATGTTGGGGAAAAAATCCTATGAAGATCGCTATTTCGGGTAAGGGTGGCGTAGGAAAGACGACGCTTGCAGGGGTGATGGCCCGGATTTTGGCCGATCAGGGCAGGAAAGTTCTTGCGATCGATGCGGACCCGGATTCGAACTTAGCTTCTGCGATCGGCCTTCCTAAGGAAGCCCTGGCCAAACTCTCACCCATTGCTTCAATGACCTCTCTGATTGAGGAGAGGACTGGTTCTAAAAAGGGGACCTTTGGCTCCATGTTCAAGCTCAACCCCAAAGTAGATGATCTGCCCGATGAGATGGGAGTGACCTATCAGGGAGTAAAACTTCTCTTATTGGGATGTATCCCACAAGGAGGCGGAGGCTGCTTCTGCCCAGAAAACGTACTTCTGAAGAACCTGATTCGCCATCTTCTGGTTCAGCGGGAGGAAGCACTCATCATTGACATGGAGGCAGGTTTGGAGCATTTAGGAAGGGGAAGCACAGGATATGTGGATGCTCTGATCATCGTCGTAGAACCAGGGCAGAGAGCAATCAACACGGCCAAACAGATCAAAAAATTGGGTGAGGATTTGCGCATTAAAAATATGATGATCGTTGGAAACAAGGTAAACTCTGACCAGGATAGACAGATCATCGAGGAGAACCTTTCTGACTTTCCTGTTTTGGGCCATATGAGTTTCAACCCCAAGGTTCTTCAGGCTGACCGGGAAGGAAAGTCTCCCTATGATATTGACGAAAAGATCATAAATGAGGTCAAGGCTATCCTCACTGAACTGGAGAAAAGGCTTCATCAATGATCAATGGTCAATTAGCAATTAGCAGTTGGCAATGACTAATGACTAATGACCAATGACTTAATGACCGATTATGATCCGAACAATTTTTGTCTGGTCTTGTATTGCGATCGCCCTATTGGTCTTGGGTTCCCTTGTCATCCTTACCTCCCCATTCGATCGAAGGGGAAAGGTGATCCATTGTTACGGAAGACTCTGGGGTAAAGTAGCCCTCCTGGCCAATCGAGTGAAGGTGAGGGTGGAAGGGATAGAACATTTGAAGGGAGAAGGTCCCTATATCATTATGTCAAACCATCAAGGGAGTTATGATATCTTTGCCCTCTTAAGCCACCTCCCATTTCAGTTCAAGTGGTTGGCCAAGAAGGAGCTTTTCTCCGTTCCCTTTTTCGGTTGGGTAATGGCTGCTGCAGGCTATGTCAGCGTCGATCGGGAAGGAACCCGGGAGACCGTTGAGGCCATGAACGAGGCTGCCCGAAAGATTCGAGAAGGGATGTCGTTACTCATTTTTCCTGAAGGGTCCAGGAGTCCGGACGGTTCGATCCAGCCTTTTAAAAAAGGTGGGTTCACCCTGGCCATTAAGTCGAAAGTTCCCATCATCCCTATTTCGATCTCTGGAAGCCGAGAGGTCATGCCAAAGGAGAAATTTACATCGGCCTCAGGAGAGATACGGATCCGGATAGACCATCCCATTGAGATCCAAAATTATTCTATGAAAGACCGGAAGTCTTTAATGGAGAAGGTGAGCAAAACCATCTCCAAAAATTTTAAGTTGATCTCTGGAAAGTCAAGTGAGGAAGGACCATGAGAGAAGATTCCATTAAAGAGTGGTTGTGGAATGAAATCGTAGGAATCCTGTTAGTCGCCCTGGGAATCTTCCTCTTTCTGAGTTTAGTTTCCTATTCCCAAATGGACCCCTCTTTCTTTTCCTACGCCTCCCCCAAGGTGAAGGGTATTCATAATTGGATGGGAATTGTAGGTGCCTACATTTCCAGCCTTCTCTTCCAAGGATTTGGATTTCCCTCTTTTCTGATTCCGCTCCCCTTAGGTCTCTATGCCTGTAGTTTCATTTTTCATTGGCAGGTAAAACACCTCTCTTTCAAATTGGTGGGTTGGTTTGCGATCCTCTTGGCCACTTCCTCTCTCTTCGGTTTATGGTTGAAACCTATCCGTTTCTTCCCTCAGGATATTTTGGTAGGAGGGTTTCTCGGGGAAATTCTCTCAAGAAGCCTTGTCCGATATTTTAATCCTCCAGGGGCAACCATCCTTTTACTGGTGATTTTGATCCTCTCTTTTATTCTGGGAACAGGGCTTTCCTTCATCTCCGTCATCCGAAATCTCGTGAATCTGGTGAGGCGGCTTGGGGAGAAAATCGGTACGCTCAAAATGGTTAGAAGAGAACGTGCTGAGAGGGCAAAAAAGTTTGTGAAGCGAAAACAGGAAAAAGAAGAGGCGCAAGAGACCACACCTCCGATGGTTGTCGAGAAGGCGCCGCCCCCCACAAAAAAAGAGGAGATTATTGAACAGGTGGCCTTCGAATTTTTAGAGTCTAAAAAGACTTTTCAACTGCCCCCCATCTCTCTGCTCGAGGCCGATGTGGAGAAGAGACAGAAGATCGATCGGGACAGTCTGATTATGAACTCTCGCATCTTGGAGAAGAAACTTTTAGATTATGGTGTGGAAGGCAGGGTAGTTGAAGTCAGGCCAGGTCCGGTCATCACCGTCTACGAATTTGAACCGGCTCCTGGAGTAAAGGTCAGTCGTATTGTTAACTTGGCAGATGACTTGGCGCTGGCCTTAAGTGCCCTCTCGGTTCGAATCGTCGCCCCTATCCCTGGCAAGGCTGTGGTGGGGATCGAGGTCCCCAACACCCACAGGGAGACAGTCTTCCTCAAAGAGATCATCGACTCTGATCCATTTCGAGTCTCCAAATCGAAACTCTCGTTCGGCCTTGGAAAGGATATCTCGGGAGAGCCCTTTATCGTCGATCTTGCCAGAATGCCCCACCTCTTGGTTGCTGGATCAACAGGGTCTGGGAAGAGCGTCTCCATCAATTCGATGATCTGCAGCATTCTCTTCAAAGCAACTTCAGACGAGGTGCGATTCCTTATGATCGACCCTAAGATGCTGGAACTCTCCGATTATGAAGGCATCCCACATTTACTTCTCCCCGTTGTCACCAATCCAAAAAAGGCTGCCATTGCCCTCAATTGGTTGGTGGGTGAGATGGAGCGGAGGTATACTGTTTTAGCTGAAAAGAGTGTGAGGAATATTGAGCATTATCATCAGAAGATAGAGAAGGAACTGAAGGAAAAAGGTAAGGTCTATAAACGGAAAGGCGATATCTTAGAGGGAGAGGGAGAAGCATCCTCTGCGCCTATGGAGTGGATTCCTTATATCATTGTGGTGATCGATGAGTTGGCCGACCTGATGATGATCTCATCGAGAGACGTGGAGGAATCGATCACACGGCTTGCCCAGATGGCAAGAGCCGTGGGTATTCATCTCTTATTAGCGACCCAGCGGCCTTCTGTCGATGTGCTCACCGGGATTATCAAAGCAAACTTTCCTGCACGGGTCTCTTTTCAAGTGACTTCAAAAGTCGATTCTCGAACCATTTTGGATACCATCGGAGCAGAACATCTCCTGGGAGCCGGAGATATGCTCTTCCTCCCTCCTGGCAGTTCGAAGCTGATACGCATTCACGGCGCATTCGTCTCAAGCGCAGAGATTAAAGGGATCGTCGAATTTTTGAAGAAACAGGGGAAACCTTCCTACGATTCTTCTATCCTCTTGGAAGTGAAGAAGGAGAAGGAGGTCACAGGAGAGGAGGAGTATGACGAAAAATATGATGAGGCTGTGGCTTTCGTGGCCGAGACCGGACTAGCTTCCATCTCTCTTATTCAAAGACGATTTCGGATCGGTTATAATCGAGCGGCCCGCATCATCGAAAAGATGGAGGGGGAGGGAGTGGTGGGGCCTTCCGACGGGATCAAGCAAAGAGAGGTTCTGATTAAAAAAATAGAGTGAGTCATTATGAATTCACGGATTGAGGAATTGAGGGATTAAAAATTCCTAAATCCCTAAATTCCCGAATTCAGGAATTGCGAAATTGAGAGGTGCATGAGAATGAAAAAAATATCTCTATCGATCTTTTCCATCTTTATTCTGTCGGTTCTGACCTTTATAACAGAGGTATTTGGAACACCCGGTCAAACCATCTTGGCAGAGATTCAGAAACGATATGAGAATACGAATGATATAGAGGCCAGTTTTTTACAGGAATATATTGGAAAAGTGATGAAAAGGCCTCAAAGAGGAGAAGGGAAGGTCTTTTTTAAGAAGAAAGGAATGATGCGGTGGGACTATCGGATTCCCAACCAGCAGCTCATTTCCAATGGCCTCACCCTCTGGTACTATCAACCCGAGGAGAATCAGGTCTTTGTCTCTGATGTTTCAAAAGTTATCAAAGAGAAGACCCCCCTGGCCTTCTTGGCTGGAGAGGGGGACTTGAGCCGGGACTTCAAACTCCTCAATTTTAACGAATCCGTCTCCCAAAAGGAGGAAAACTTTGTCTTAGAGTTGGCCCCGAAAGAACCCGATGCAGTATTATCGAAATTGACCTTAACCGTCGATAAAAAGACCTATTACGTCGTTCAAGCTGATGTCTTTGATGGGTTGGGAAATGTGACACGAACCCGTTTCATCGATATTAAGACGAATGTGGGCTTCCCCAACTCCTTCTTCCACTTTACCATTCCCCCAGGGGCAGAGGTGGTGAGAGCTCAAGAGTTACCTGCCTCACCACCGGGCCAAAAACGTTAATTTCGTTGAGCCCGTTAGTACCGTTATTTTCGTTATGTTCGTCAATTTTTTATAAAGGAGTCAACTGTCCTGATGATCTGAACGAGCTAAACGATCCAAACGGTCATAACGGACCGAACGGTGGAAACGATCATAACGAACCAAACGATCTAACGGTCAATTTATGCCTCTCTATACAACGAATGCCATTGTGATTCGCTCCCATCATTACGGGGAGTCGGATAAGATCGTTACCTTCTTCACCAAAGATTTTGGAAAGATTAAAGGAATTGCGAAAGGGGCGAGGAGAAGCAAGAAGCGATTCCAGAACGCCCTCGACCTATTTTCCCATCTCCGTCTCATCTTTTTCGACCGGGAGGGGATGGGCCTGGTGAGGGCCGAGAATTGCGATATCCTTCATACTTTTCCGAAAATCAGGGAAGATCTCAAAAAGATCTTTTACGGTAACTATTATTTGGAATTGGTGAATGAGATGGCTGGAGAGCGAGAGACGAACGGTGAGGCCTTCGACCTCCTTCTCTCCTTCTTGTTAACACTTGAAGCAATGGAGGCGCAAGAGGAACAGTTGAGGATGTTCGAAATTCGGATGCTCTCTCTATTCGGCTATCGGCCCAATATGAGAAGATGTAGTTTATGCAAGAGAGATTGGGACGATTTAAAGGAGATCTCTTCTGTCTTTTTCTCCCTTGAGATGGGAGCTTCAGTCTGTGAACAGTGTTCAAATGCGTTGAACAATCTCATCCCCCTCTCATTAGGAACGGCTCGATTAATTGATCGGGTCTCCCAAATGGAATTGGAAAAGATTCACAGACTCAAGTTCACCTTTCAGGCCTTGTCAGAAAGTCGAGAGCTTCTACCAAAATTTATTACTTATCAATTGGGAAAGGAACTCAAGTCGTTGAAGGTATTGAGGGGAGTTCATTTAACTAACCATGAATAATCCCTCCCCTTTAGTAAAGGGGGGTAGGGGGGATTTGATCGGGGTTGACAGAAAGGGGATGAAAGTGATAGAGGAAAAGCGATGAATTTTCAGGAGTTGATCTTTTCCCTTGAGCGATTTTGGGCGGATCAGGGATGTGTGATTCAACAGCCTTACGATATCGAGGTGGGTGCTGGGACTTTCAATCCTGCGACCTTTCTCAGGGTTTTAGGTCCTGAACCGTGGAAAGTGGCTTATGTTGAACCTTCTCGCCGTCCAACCGATGGTCGATATGGTGAGAACCCCAATCGCCTTCAGCACTATTACCAATACCAGGTCATCATTAAACCCTCCCCTCACAACATTCAGGAAATCTATCTCAATAGTTTGAAGTCCTTCGGTATCGATCCTCTTGACCATGATATCCGGTTCGTCGAAGACGATTGGGAATCTCCCACACTCGGTGCATGGGGTTTAGGTTGGGAGGTCTGGCTGGACGGAATGGAAATCACACAATTCACCTATTTCCAGCAGGCTGGTGGAATCGAACTCAATCCCATTCCTGTGGAGATCACCTATGGTATTGAAAGGATCGCTATGTATTTACAGGGCGTGGATAATGTCTTCGATCTGGAATGGACCAAAGGGGTGAAATATGGAGATATCCATCACCGAGGGGAGGTGGAATTTTCAAAGTATAATTTCGAAGAGGCCGACGTGGAGATGCTCTTTCGGCTTTTCGAGATGTATGAAAAAGAGGCGAAGAGAATGGCAGAGGAGGGGCTAATCCTTCCCGCTTACGATTACACTTTAAAAACCTCTCATATCTTCAACCTTCTCGATGCGCGAGGTGCGATCAGTGTCACGGAGAGAGTGGGGTACATATTGAGAGTGCGGACATTAGCGAGATTATGTGCCGAGGGTTATCTCAAGCAGAGAGAAGAGATGGGGTTTCCACTATTCAGGCAGAAGGCAGAAAGCAGTAAGCAGTAGGCGGATAAAAACTTTTTTTGTTTCTCTTCTGCCGACTGCCTTCTGCATACTGCCTGCTATTCAGTGCCTGACTGACACTGACGTTGTAAAATAACACCTGGAGTTTTTCATGAAAGGATTGCTTCTAGAGATTGGGACGGAGGAGATTCCGGCTGGCTTCATCCAACAAGCCTTGATCGATTTTGAGAACCTTGCACGGAGAGAATTGGAGGCGAACCGGATCGGTTTCGATGGGGTGAAGACCCTCGGAACCCCAAGACGGCTCGTCCTTGTCATTCAGTCCGTTTCAGAGAAACAGAGGGATGAGGAGATGAAGAAGGTGGGACCTTCGAAGCAGGCCGCCTTCGATTCGAAAGGGAACCCTACCAAAGCAGCCATTGGTTTTGCCAAGAGCCAATCGGTTTCTGTTGAATCTCTGAAAGTGATTCAAACAGAGAAAGGGGAATATGTCTGTGCCGTGAGAGAGGAGCCTGGGAAACCCACCCTTGAAATTCTTCCCTCTATTCTTCCCAAATTGATCCTTTCCATTCCGTTCCAGAAGTCGATGAGATGGGCAGAAGTTCCCATTCGATTCGCCAGACCCATTCACTGGGTCTTGGCCCTCTTTGGAGGGGTGGTGATCCCTTTTGAGATAGGGGATATCCAAAGCGGAAATGTCACCTATGGCCATCGATTCATGCATTCCGGTCCTATTCAGGTGAACGATTTTGACTCTTATCTTCATAAGATGAGAAAAGCCTTCGTCATTGTTGATCCGGTGGAACGAAGAAAGAGAATTGAAGAGGAGATGGTTCGAGAAGCAGTTTCCGTTTCCGGAAGGATTCTCAAAGACGAAGAACTTCTCAATGAGGTTAATTTCCTGGTGGAGTATCCCGTTGCCCTGGCTGGAACCTTTGACAAAGAATTCCTCTCCCTTCCCAGAGAGATCCTTATTCACTCGATGAAGGAGCATCAAAGGTATTTCCCCGTGATCGATGAGTATGGGAGATTGCTTTCCCATTTTGTCTGCATCAGCAATATCGCCCCAAAGGATCAGAAGGTGGTGGTGAAAGGAAATGAGAGAGTCCTCAAGGCAAGACTTTCTGATGCCACTTACTTCTTTCAAGAAGATCTGAAGATCCCCCTTGAGAAGAGGGGGGAACAGTTGAAGAAGGTGGTCTTTCAGGCGAAACTTGGGACCTCCTATGAAAAGATGATCCGTTTTAAACAATTGGCTTTATTCATTAGTGAACGAATCGATCCAAAACTCCAAGAATCAGTGGGAAGGGCCTCCCTATTATGTAAGGCGGATTTAGTGACTGGAATGGTGGGTGAATTTCCGAAACTTCAAGGGATCGTAGGTAGAGAATATGCCCGTCTGTCAGGAGAGAAGGAGGAGGTGGCCAAAGCGATCTATGAGCACTACCTTCCCAGTTTTGCAGGAGATCGACTACCTTCCAGCCCCATTGGTGATATTGTCAGCATCGCTGACAAAGTGGATACCATTGTAGGCTCTTTTGGAATTGGTCTCGTTCCGACTGGAACAGCCGATCCCTTTGGGTTGAGGCGTCAGGCGCTGGGGATCATCAGGATCATCTTAGAGAAAAAATATTCACTTTCGTTGAGTCAATTGATTGAAAAGAGTGAGAACCTTTTGAAAGAAAAGATGGAGCGTCCTTTCCCCGAGGTGAAGAAAGAGGTTTTGGAATTCTTCCGGGTCCGTTATCAAAACTTTCTCCTGGACAAAGGATATCCGTTCGATGTGGTAGAGGCTGTGCTCTCTTTCTCATTTGATGAGTTGCTTGATGCTCAGGGTCGTATCGATGCCTTGAATCGGGCAAGGGAATGGAAGGATTTTGAGTCGATTGTGATCGGTTTCAAAAGGGCAATGAATATCTTAAAAGGTTATTCCTCCAAAAAGGAGATTATCCAATCCCTTTTTTCTGAACCTGGAGAGCAGAACCTTTATCAATCTTTCCTCAAGGCAAAAAATAAAATTGAACTTCATTTAAATAAAAGGACCTACGAATCTGCACTTCTTGAGATGACCCAAATGAAGAGACCGATTGACGATTTCTTTGATCAGGTCATGGTGATGGTGGAAGATGAGGCGATTCGGGATAATAGGCTTGCACTGTTGGATGGAATCGGTCAGCTCTTCTTAAGGATTGCGGACTTCTCAAAACTCACTTAGCCTGAGGAATCGAGCTCGATGATGATACACTGAATATCATTCCTGCATGATCAGTGAGACAAGGCTTTCCACTTTCAAATCTGTATGCTCTGCGATGAGATCAAAATGTGAATCGGCGTGAATGAGAACAGCTCCCTCTTTCAAAGCAGAGGCAGCGATAACAATATCAGGATAGGGAATACTCATCCCCTTTCTCTTTAAGTCAAATGCAATTTTTGAGGCAAGATACCAAAGCGGTCTGTCCGCTTCCACATAATAGAGGGCTTCAAGCCTGTTCTTCAGTCTGTTATATTCCTTTTCTGACCTGGCTCCGCCCAACAGCTCAAGTTCGATCATTCCATTGATGGCCACATCACTTTCTAACAGGAGTTCTTCAATTCTCTTTTTTATTGTAGGGTGAAAGTCTTTTTTTAAGGCAAATAACCATGCAGACGTGTCGATAAGCACCATATTATCTTTCGGCTCTCCGTTTTTTCAACTCTTCAAGGGATAGGTCTATATCAAACGACCCAAGTTCTTGTCTTAACAGTTCCCGGTTTCTTCTTCTGACTAACTCTCTAAGCCCAGCTTCGATAACCTCTCTTTTTGTCTTCAGATTTGTAACTTTAAGAGCAGCATTTATTAAGATATCATCAATAAAAACAGTCGTTTTGCTCATTTACATCTCCTTTTACTTCTCCTTGATATTTCTATCAAATACATAATAAAATATGTACAATCTGTATGTCAAGAAAATCGAATTTAACAGGTCTATAGACTGAAGTCCCGGTTAAAGGGTGCCTTTTTACAAAATACCCCATGACTGAAAAGGATAGGAAGGCTCATCTTAAAGGTCGCAGATTTCTCAAAATGAAATCAGGCTGACAATGGCACCGTACTGTTGTATTCTTTTTGCATAATTCAATTGCAATAATTCATAAAGGAATAATATTGAAGGTGGCCGTTAAATTGAGAAATCCGTTTACATTGAGGGTAGTCCAAATAACACACACAGCTTTTAATATTGACTTCTCCCTCATGTTTTAGTAATTTCCTATCAAAACAGAGGCCATGTATTACATCCTTAAACCCTTTCACCATTCATAGGGTGGGCATATGGTCTGAAGAAAATTGAGACCCCATTTCTAAAAAAGGAATGGGTTTTTTTGTCCTATGAACCACTTTCCCTCTGCTCCCCCTCGTCCGAGTATGAAGGGGACTGTCCCAGATTTACGGACGGAGCAAAGCGGAGTCGTAGAATCGGGACTGTCCCCGATGTTTAATGCCGCTTCGCTCGTCCCGATAAATCGGGACGCATTTTGGCTAACGGCTGGCGGCTGAGCGGCACGAAGTGATGAACAGAATGTGAATAAAGGCTTCAGCCAGAAATCAAACGAAGGTATCGTCAACAGCCATCGGATTCTTAGCGAAGCGTCACTTCGGCTAACAGACGGTTGAACGCCTGCCTGTCGGCAGACAGGGCTGAAGCAAAGATGCCCATAAAGGGCACTTCGCTCTCCCGCCAGCCGTTATATGAAATGTGTGCCGAAAACGTGATATAATATAACCATGAAGCCACGTGTATATATTGATACTTCTGTCGTTGGCGGTTGTTTTGATGAAGAGTTTGCCGTCTGGTCTTTAAAGCTCTTTGATGAGTTCCGTGCAGGTATTAAAGTAGCCGTTGTCTCAGATCTCACTCGCCGTGAATTGGAGGGTGCGCCAAAGAATGTAAAAGACATTCTTTTATCTCTTCCTGAAGGAAGCGTTGAGAGTGTCTTTCTCTCAGACGAAGCAGAACAGTTAGCTTCACATTATCTTAAGAATGGTGTGGTAGGCAGGAAGAATGTAGCCGATGCCCAACATATCGCAATCGCATCTGTGGAAAGGGTAGACGTGTTGGTAAGCTGGAACTTTCAGCAGATCGTCAATCTCAACCGTATTCGTGCTTTTAATGCTGTCAATCTTATGTTTGGTTATCTAATGCTGGAAATCAGGAGCCCAAGGGAGGTTGTCAATGAAAAAGACGTTTGATGCCGTGAAGTTCCAAAGAAAAGTACGCACCGAATTGAGTAAGCACTACTTGGAAAATCGTGAAGTATTCCTTAAAGAACTCACGGAAAAATACGGGAAGTTAAAAAAATTCAAAGGCCGGCACACAAATCAGATAACAACGGCACAAAAGCATTATTCATAAACTTTTCAGGCTTATTTTGTGCCGCACACGTTAACCAAAATGTCCGAAAGAGTAAACTGGAATGAAGGTGCGTGATATCATAAAATTGTTAGAGGCGGATGGCTGGTACCGGGTCGATACAAAAGGCAGTCATCGGCAATACAAACATGCTACAAAGCTGGGCAGGGTAACTATCGCAGGCCATCCAAACGATGATTTAGCGCCGGGCACTCTGAACAGTATTTTTAAACAGGCGAAACTGAAGGGGGTGGCATAAATGTATCGTTTTCTTGTTATTATTGAGAAGGCAAATGGTAACTATTCAGCTTATTCACCTGATTTGCCGGGCTGTGTTGCTACTGGTGCTACTCGTGAGGAGGCGGAGCGCAATATGCACGAAGCGATAGAGTTGCATGTGGAGGGTTTATTGGAAGATAATTTGCCTGTTCCTGAATCTAATTCTTTTGCAGAATATGTTGCTGTCCATTAAAGGCCTCTCGGACACTTCGGCTAACACCCGGCTTTGCGCCTCCCGTGACAATATTTTGGCTTGTAGGGTCGCCCAAATGGCCTATGTCACAGCGTTTGCCATTTAAGAAAAAAGATTTGGGGCAAACGCTGCGCCATAAACGGCCACTTCGCAAAGCCTTGAACGTTATTCGCCAAGCGGGTCAAAGCAAACTCAGAATTAAAGCGGGGCGGTTCTATTTATTGATTGCCCGCCAAAGGCAGATAAGATGAACTGAAAGATTCACATAAAAATACCTTACACTTCTTTTAGCCTTGAACATTATCAGAAATTTGCCGCAAATTGGAAGATTAAAAGCTTAAATGATGTCATCTAAATTACGTGAACCATCAATAATACGATGAATCTCTACGGTTTTGGCACGAACTACGTAGAATACAAGGTATGATTCGATAACAAGGACACGATAACCTGAACTTTTAAGTTTGTCATCTCTTGGTATGTGGCCAAGAAATGGATGAGTTTTAAGACTGCCGATGCGTTGATCGAGTTTTTCGATAAAAGCTGCGGCAGTGGCTGGGCTATTATTCGCAATCCAGTCGAAGATTGAGATAAGGTCGTCAACAGCAACAGGAAGGTAACGGAGGATGTATTTATTTGCCATGCAAGCGTTGCCGAAGTTTTTTCATCACTTGAGTATGGGTAAATCCTTTTTCTCCAGCCGCAGCTTGGGCCTGTGCGACTGCGAGTTTCCCAAAGAGTTCGGCCCTTGCTTTGAGTCTTTCGTAATGTTCGATGCTCATGACAACGAGGTCACCTTCGCCATTTGTAGTCAGATAAACAGGCTCGTCTTGTTCATGGCACAACGAAGCAATGGCCCTTGTTTGATTACGCAGGCTTGAAATGGGTTTTATAATCGGCATGGTTAACTCCTTTTAAGGCTTTTATAAAAAAACATTATCACCTAATTTTGATAAAATCAAGTGTGAATTTGGGGCACACTTCAGATAACACAGCGTAAGCGCTTAATGGGAAATCAGCCCCACTGCGACATTGGCCTTTGTCACAAGATTTGAAAAAGCATCAAATCTTGCGCCAACCCATTGGGACGGGCAACGTTAGTTACGCTTAAACGTTAGCCAAGGAGATGATTTATGTTGAAGTTTAGATATCGGAGGTTTACGTATCGAAAGATCTAAATACTTTTCTCCGGCCTTACGAACGATGCTTATCTTCCGCACCTCGGGTGCACAAATTTGACCGCCTTCCTGTTAAAAAGCCAATTGTTATAGACAATTTATGTAACTGTCGGCACTTAAAAAAATCGGATTTTAGAAAAATAATTTTGAATTTCAATATCTTACAGTATTATGGTGTTAATGGTATATCATTTGCACTTTAATTACGTAAAATAAGAATAAATGGAGTCAAACGGCTGTGACTCATCGTTCGCAGAGTTACCAATTCCAAGTTCCGGTTTTCTGAAAAACTGGGAGAATAAAGTGGACATCTTGTTAGGTGACATTTCCCATTTGATTTTTAAGCTCGTGGTCATAAATGAGCGTGGAGAATTCACTCTCGATAGCCAGATGTTCCGTGTCATTAGCGAATTAGACGGCAAGAAGACCATTGGTACGATTGCCCAAAATATGGGCATAGATGTGAAGACCATGAGGGAGATCATTCGTAGACTTTTGGACCTTGAAGTGATAGCACCAACTGATGGCACTATCCCGATGCTTAAAGAGGAGTTTTTCGGTTATCTCACGGACCAATTGTCCCTTGCTATAGGACCCATGGCTGAAGTATTGATTGAAGATGCAGTGGCGAGTCTAGGTTACGATCGTAGCCAGTTTCCAATACATCGGGCAAAAGAGCTCATCGACCTTCTTGCCCAGAAGATCTTCAGAGAAGAGAAGAGATCCATCTTTAAACAAAATTTGATTAAAAATATTTTGAATAAGGAGGGTTAGCCATGACCGCTTTTTCCATTTTCTCCAAACGAAAGCCCAAGGAGGGCACTAAGACGAGGCAAGCTTCAACCTCTGAACAGGAGAAAGCTCCTCGGAAAAAGGTGTCTCCCATCGATACCTCGGCTCAGAAAATCAGATTTGGCTTGACGGCAAAGGTGGTTATTCTCATGCTTGTGGTGAGCTTAGTACCGCTTGTCATTTTTGCGGGGATTACTGTAAAACGGACCAATGATAACATACGAAATGAGACAGAAAAGCTGATGGCCGTCACTGCGTCCGATATGGTGAGCAACGTTGAAGAGTGGATTGACAAGAACGTAAGAGTCCTAAGGGCCCTTACCAAGATGCCCGATATTATTTCCATGATGAGGGAAAGGCAAGAACCGCTGCTGAAGGCCGTCAGCCAAGAATATCCCTGGATGTATCTTGTCTTCACTGTGGGACCCGGTGGGATGAACGTTGCCAGGAATGACGACAACCCCCTTCTCGATTATTCCGACAGAGATTATTACAAGGAGATCATGGGAGGGAAAGACTTGGCTTGGCAAACATTGATTGGGAAAACCTCAAAAAAACCCGCTCTCGTGATGGCGGTCCCCATCAAGCAAGATGATTTCTTGATTGGTGTTATGGCAATGGCAGCAACCATTGAAGATCTATCAAAACTCGTGGCAACATGGAAACAGGGAAAAACAGGATTTGCTTTCTTGGTCGATGAGAAAGGTAAAGTGGTATCACACCAAATTGAAGAATATGTCGTTCAACAGACGAATTTGAATAACTACCCACTCATCACGGCGTTCAACAAGGGGCAAAAGGGGGTAATCTATTTTACTGATAATGGTGTGTCGAGAGCGGGCTATGCAAAAAAGACAAAGTATGGTTGGACCCTCGGCATGCAGCAGGATACAAGAGAAACTTTCAAAATCTTAAGGGAGACGATGACTTTTACCTACATCCTTCTCGGAATAACCGCTTTCGTTGTGAGCCTTTTTGCCTGGGTGTTGGGCAGGACGATTGGTACACCCATCAAAAAATTAACTGACATTGCCGAAAGGATTAGTGTGGGAGACATGGATGCCGAAATAAAGATCAAATCCAAGGATGAGATAGGGAATTTGGCCGAGGCCATCTCACGCATGCAAGACAGCCTGCGCCTTGCCATCGAGAGGCTACGGCGTCGACAGGAGGCCTGAGCACACTTCTAAGAGGAAATGATGATGATTGTTCCCAAAGAGGAGCCTGCACTCAAAGGTCTAAATAGCTCCTATATCAACATCCCAAAGCTGGTGGAACACTGTGAGAAGGAGTTTGGCTCTGGTTTTATTTATTTCAGATCTCCGGAGGTGGAAGGAGCAATTTTTTTTGAAAGGGGTAGATTTTTAAATGGTATTTTTCAAAATGGGGAGAAGGAGGTAAAAGGGGAAAGGGCGATCGATTCTATTGTAGAGGCCGCAGTGAACGATAACCTCCATGTGGATATTTATAAGATTGCCCCTGAAAAAATCCATTTTTGGGCGACTCTCCATACGGCACAAACAATCTATCAGAATCTTAGCACAGAATTTATCGATTTTGAGGGCTTATTAAGGAAGATGGAAACCGAAAACT
>Ga0315274_10007403_pt1 | contig 15892 bp, 14 predicted proteins | sample YL17G02_20_MG_FD_203700 | JGI IMG/M metagenome (GOLD analysis project Ga0315274, IMG submission 203700) | Sediment microbial communities from Yellowstone Lake, YNP, Wyoming, USA - YL17G02_20 | ecosystem: Environmental > Aquatic > Freshwater > Lake > Sediment | place: USA: Wyoming | collected... | reverse complement strand
TGGACAATATCATTAGTATTGTCCTTTGATCCACCATCCAATATCACAATCTCGAACTGAGATGGCGCAAGTATCTCAACGCCATCCTCAATCGTTTTTACTGTTTCAGCGATAAACTTTCCAAAATTATAGGTGGGTATTGCAAATGACAACAAAAGCTGATTTTTCGTTTCCATATTTTCACTGCAAAGGCAATATGAATAAAGATTTTTTTATGTTCAAAACATTCCAAATGTTCATCATTCTCCCGTTCTGTCTCGGATCTGCTAATCTTTTATGAACGCACCTTCCTCCTCCAAAAGCACCTTGATCATTGTTATGAAATCCATGCTTGGTTTCCATCCCGTGTTCTTTAGTAATTTGCCCGGATTTCCAACCCGGCAAACACGCTTCTTTGTCAGGATGCTCTTATTCTCCTCAACGTAGTTGTTCCAGTTTAGCCCGAGATATTTAAAGGCAGCTTCCGCGAATTCAGAAACGCTATGCCAATGCCCGGTTGCTATTATGAAATCGTCGGGATGATCCAGGTTCAATATCTTATGCATCGCCTTCACATAATCCGGGGCATAGCCCCAATCAGCTTCTGCGCTCAAATCACCCAACACAATTTTGTCCTGCAATCGGTCTCTTATCTTTATCGCCCCCTTAATGATCTTCTTTGAAATGAAATTATCGTTCCTCAAAGAGGATTCGTGATTATAAAGAATCCCGCACGACGCAAAGAGGGAATGTTCTTTTCTATAATATCTACAGATGGATAAACCTGCCGCCTTTGTTATTCCATAAACCGACGATGGGTTGATGCGGGAGCCTTCATCATCTACGCCATTTGTCTCTTCAAATATGTGCGAAGACGCCGCATAGAACAAACGGGTTTGAGGCGAGCCCTTCAGCATTGCCTCAAGGAAATAGATCAGGGAAAAAGTGTTTGTCTGAAAGCTCTTTTGAAACAAATCAAGGTTGGTCTGCATTTTATTCTCAGCCGAATGATGAACGGCGGCAAGATGATAGATCTCGTCCGGTTTATAAGACGCGACAAGCTCATACACTTCGCGCTCATTGTGAATATCTACAGGTCTCTTTGCGGCTTTAAAAGAGGACTCTATGTGATTAACATCAATCCCAATGACCTTATACTCATTCCCGATAAGCTGTCTCTTCAGCAGCCTTCCGTCCTGGCCCAGAGATCCGATCACAACTGCTGTTTTCATATAGTAACCTTTTTATGCTGTCACCAACCCGACTTTCGCGAGCCCAATCAGCCTCATTCCCCGGGACAGCACTCTGCTTCGAACCGATTTTTCCATACGGGACACTGTCCTGCTATTTCTTTGAGGCAACAACCAGCTGATTTGCCATGAGGAAATCACACCGCAGAACTCGCGCAACCGATTCTACCGCCAGTTCAAAGGGCATCCCGATGGGTGAGAGCATAAACTTTTCGGCTTTGAGAACAGAAAAACCATTCTCAGAGGTTAGTCTTTGTATTTTGCGTAAAGTCATCACCTCATTGTGGAGATCATCAGCGAGATGACCAACAAAGGTGGCTATTTTTTCCCAGAACGGCGCAGGGGACGTCAGCACTAAAATGCCACCAGGCCGCAAGACTCTGCATGCCTCACGAATCATTTGGGCTGGTTCAGGAACATGCTCGATTATGGCAGTCGCGATGGCAACATCGAACGAGTTGTCGGAAAAAGTCAAGTTCTGTGCATTCCCCTCCGTAATTTCGATCCCAGGGAACATTTGTTGCGCAAGCCTTACGAGCTCACTATTGAATTCTATACCCACACAATGAGCCCGGGGGAATGCCTCATGCAAGGAGTGAAGCATCCGGCCATCAGCGGTACCGAGATCGATAATATCTGCGGGATAACTTTTCCAAAATTGCCGGATGGTTTTAAGTACTTCTTCGGTCCTTCGCTTCAGTCGGTAGCGCAACGATAGCTTTGCCTCACGCCCCTTGGCATACTCGAGCCCGAGCTGATGAGTCGCAATGCTTTTTTCTTTACTTCCCATATTAAAGAGCCTCTGCATTTTGTTTCCGGCATATGAGGATCCGGCGCAAACCCAGAAGAGGCATGATCGTATTTTTCGTTCGCGCCTCGATCCACTCGCCGGCTCGCGTGAGCCATCGGGGACCAAATGGGATCAGCACCGTTGTTGCCACTCTCTCGACGGAAAAATGCGCGTCTTTCAATGTTTTATAGATTTTTTTCATGGGGACAAATCGATGGGGTCCTTCTGAATGGTGAAGCCCGGTGATAGCGGCAAATGCATGGATCGGTTCCCACAACACATTGGGCGTTGTAAGAATCATGATGCCCGCTGGTTTGAGGACGCGAGACAATTCGGCAACCAGCCACGCGGGCCGAGCAATATGCTCTAATGTTTCTAAGAACAGAACCGTATCGAATTCCTCATCACGAAACGGCAGCACATACCCGTCAACCTTCTGCCAGGTAAAATCCGTGCATCCGCCTCCAGTGAGCCGTTTCCGGCAGACCGCTTCCTGCGCAGCAGATACGTCGGCACAGACAGAGTGGCCGACCTTTCCTCTCTCCCAGAAGTAAAGAGTGCCGTTGCCGGTCCGGCTGCAAAAATCGAGAACTCGCGCCTTGGCGGGAAGCAAATCTTCACTCATTTTGAATCCGTCAACGAACCGGCGGAAATAAGAATATGTTTCTTCATTAATTTCATCGTAATGATCGGTATTGTCCCAGTGGGCGCCAACTTCGGCAAATGACCAATCCCTGCGGCACCAATGGTCAATCTCTTCGCGTATTTTACCGATGACTGATTTTTCGTGTGTATGCATACAACTTTCTTCGGTGACAGATGTTTACTGAGGAAGAAATTCAACGCTGTACCGCGCGAGACCTTTTCGCTTTGCCGGTTTCGAGAGATTTTTCCAGCTTTTCCGCAGCGTGTTGAACAGTGGACCGATCAGACTCAGCGGCATCCGTTCGACAATCCATCGGGCACCAGCAGTGCGACAAATACCAAACAGGGCAACAATGATTATCTCGACAACGGTACGAATGACGGGAATCCTCGTCGGCCGGTACCCAAAATCAGGAATGCGTTTATGCAGTAACGCCCGCCATCGTATGCGGATGAATGCCCCGCGCTTTTTGAAATCAAGCATGTGGCCGTGCATTGAAAGCGCTTCGTCGACGGTCACCTCGTCCAATTGAGCAACCCCTTCGCTCTGCATCGCCGACAGAAGTCTTTCGCCCTTCTCGGAACGGGCGACCACGACTGAAAAACCCTGGCGCTGTGATTCATATTTTGGTTGCCAGGCATCGCCAACCGAAATATCGGTCAGCTCATTGGTAAAGTCGACCGACAGGAGCGAGCTTTGTGTAATGTAAAATGGGATAAGATAGTTATAATAGAATTTTTCCGCTCTGAGTTCCCGACCTGACCGCAGTTTAATAAGCAGGTACCCGGGCCATTCACCAGCCCGGTAGCGAAGTTCAACAACATCGTTGATATCACGAACACCGTTCGAACGTAGGTAACTTTGTATCGCGTTGAAATACATCATTGTCCCGACATACGGACCAATCACATACTCTACTTTCAACGCTCCCTTGTGACCTGCTTGCTGGAGATGACGCAGTGAAGCAACCTGATCGGGAAGTCCCACATAGGCGAGTCTTCCCTTAAAGGATTCCATTTGACCCAATAGCCGGTTGACCGGTACCGGCACATAGACACTCTGACTCGCCGCCCGTATCTCTTCCGGCGTTGTGGCAATAACCGGTTCCGCTTCCCATGGCTTGTGAACACCAGTTCTTACAACGACCGCGCCTTCGATCAGCTTATGCTCAAGCAGGTAGAGTAGTGTCTGTGTTATGATTCCTCCCGAAGCCGCGTTGCGGCGAATGTCGGGCAAAAGCGAATAACCAATAAAGGCCTTTCGAAAACAACCCAACAACCAGTTCGATGGCTGCTGGTTAAAAACAAAATCATTGAGAGAAGGATAGTACAACCCCTTCCCCGGGCAGGCAGCATATGCTGCTTCATCGTTTGCTTTCGAAAACTCCGCTCTGGAAAATGGCAGCAACCCTTTCCCGGTCTCTCGCAATTCCAAACTTCCCCCGCAAAGCCCAACACAGGTTCCGCAATGCGTACAAAGTCCGGCATCAACAACATTCTCGAATAGCATTGAATTGGTCCTAGAGAAAACACTATTTCCGCGAATCGCTACCAAAAGAATCGTGCCTAAAATGGCTGGAAGTTCGACGATTGATCAGTTCTGCCAGCATTCCGGTTACCAACACCTGAAAACCCGCAAAAGCAATTACAATCGTACTGACATCGGCGAGTCGGTCAAAAACGAAATAACTCACGGACCCCCACCCGAGTGCAGTTAAAAAAATGAATGCACTTAATGGCAAAAAAAGTTTCAACGGAGCAAAGTAGAGGGCGATCCTGAGAACAAGTTGCGTAAATTTCAGCGTGTCACGGATAGGTTTTATCTTTGACTTGCCCACACGTGCATGATAATCGATCGGCACATATTCGACTGCATAACCGTTAGACAACATACTCAGGGTAATTGTCGTGGTAAATGAATATCCATCGGACAAAATGTTGAAGAATCGGTATGCAACATCTTTCCGGAAAACCCGGAGACCGGAATTGAGATCCGGAATTGGTTCACCAACGACAAAGTTCGCAAGGCAATTAATGACCCATTTAGCGGGTTTGCGGATGAGCGGAATCGCGACGTTCTTCCCCGTCCTCGCCCCGACGACCATGTCCTTGTTGTTTGCAACCAATTGACCGATCAGCCCGGGAATACGGTCGTTCGGATAGGTTCCGTCCGCATCGGTGATGCAAATGTTTTCGAATCGCGCATATTTGATACCCGTTTTTAATGCCGCTCCGTACCCTTTGTTCACCTGGTGCCGGATGACCCGCACATCAGGGATTTTTGCTACCTCGGCAGAGGTATTATCCGTCGACCCGTCGTCGACAACGATAATCTCGTTTTCCAATCCACTGTTGCGCATGATGATCAGCAACTGTTCAATAACCGGACCAATGCCATGCTCTTCGTTATAGGCGGGGATAATGATACTCACGCCAGACTTATTTGTCTTCTGTTCTTCTGGTTCCACTAATTTCTCCTTCGTCAGTTATGTTCCAGAACTTTTACAATTCGCTCGCTCGCGTGCCCGCCCCACAGGTCCGGAACACGGGATTCCTTCCAGGTGCCGGCAAACGCGCTCTTGCCACATGCAATGATCTTTTCGCCATCCGACCCGACAACCACGTTGGACCCGAACTCAGCCGTGACCGACCGCTCGGTCGATTCCCGCATGGTAATACAGGGGATCTTCAGCGCCGTAGTATCTTCCTGCAATCCGCCGCTGTCCGTCAGCACGAGACGGGCATCTTTCCAGAGGTACAGGAAATCATCGAAACCGAGCGGGGCCATAAGATACATGCCCGGTATAACAGGATTTTGCCCTTCTGGGAGGACACTGAACCGCTTCATAAGCCCAAATGATTCGATGTTCTTTTTCGTCCGCGGATGACACGGGAAAATCACCGGCGCCCCCTCCGCGACAATACCGATGGCGTCTATGAGTCTTTCGAGCGTCTTCTTGTTGTCAACATTCGATGGCCGGTGCATTGTCATACAGGCAAAGTTCCCGTTGAGCCGCTTCTTGAGTGCCATGATTTCCGCCGGCATCTTCTTCGTCACCAGTAAATTCAGCTGGTGATACAAGTTATCGATCATGACATGGCCGACGAAACGAATCTGCTCTTCAGAGTGGCCCTCGCGCCGCAGGTTCTCGACACCGGCCAGTGACAAAAAGGTAGTCGGAAATCGCATCGGTCACGATGCGGTTGATCTCCTCGGGCATGGTCCGGTCGTTTGACCGTAAACCTGCCTCGACATGCGCCAACGCGATACAGAGTTTTATCGCCACGAGGCCACACGCCACCGTTGAGTTGACATCCCCGACAACCGCAACGATATCTGGTTGTTCTGTGACGCAAACCTCTTCGAATTTAATCATAATGCTCGCGGTCTGCACCGCATGACTATAACGGCGCGTGGTACTCGCTGATTATCCGCGGCTTTTCTCCCGGTTTTTCCATCCACATGGAAACATCTAGCAATACCGGAACCGTTAGGTCTTTATATTTCCCAAGATTTAAAACATTACCAAACCTATCAGTAAATTGTTTGTCATATCGCAGGAGGAAAATATACTTTATTTTCCAATCTTTGACGATTCTCTTCATCTCATTGCTTGAAATATCTTGAGTGTCAGCATCACCTGGATAATATGGATTGCCAAGGCTCTGATAATAATGCGGCCTACCGGTGCTACGTTCAGGAAAAAGAAGATATCGCATCTGCATAGTTTCTATGCCGTTGCTGTTTTGAGCAATAGTCCAAATCCTGCTACCGGGCGGGGTGTTCGCTTTTAAAAAATCACTAGCATCATTTAGCCCCATGATAGTGCCGACAACGGGAGATTTGAATTGTGATATGAATTTTATTGGAGAAATATAAATCACCAAGACTATGTTGAATATAATAAGCATAATCCAGCCTATTTTAGTTTTCCGCGAGAGAATAAACAATAAATATGCAAACAAAGCAAATGCCAACATATAGGTAGAAAGAAATCTGGCAAAACTGCTAAATCTGGTTCCGGCAAGAGAGTTCATAATAAAAAGCCAAATGTAAAGATGCGTAGCAATCCATCCCAAGAATCCCAAGGAAATTAAGCCAAGCAATAAAAGCGTGATTTTTTTTGGCAATAATGACTTTGAGAGACATATTAAGATAATTGAGGTATAAAAAAGCATTAAAGCGAAAACGCTTGTTAAAACAGCAATATTTCCGCTCAAAATAAAGCGAGTCAGCGTCGGGATGGTAAAAATGTTTTTAATAAAGTAATGTAAAGGCACTCTAATGCTTAATTCCCCCTTTTTTATAAGCTCAAAGGCGCTGACAAATGCTTTGTTTGAAACATCTACGGTAATAAGGTCATACGCTTTTAAGTACATTAACCACAGGAAGCACAAAATCATGGGTAGAAGCATAAATCTAAAAACAAGAAATATGCATTGCTTTGTTTTTTTTAAATCAAAATCAGACCCATCAAATAACTTCAATAAAACAACTCCGGTGACAACAACAAGACAAAGAGGCAAGGTGTTTAATTTTAAGATAGCCAAAAATGGTAACATGACGAACAACAATAATCTACTAATTCTTTTATCCGATTCAAATACAAGCAACATAAAAGCCGCAGAAAAAACAATGCCTATGTATTGATCCACCATCAGATAAGTATAGCTAAGTATTAAAGTCTGAGGCAAAACAAAGAAAACCGGCACGCAAGCCCAATGAGCACAATTTATTTTACTAATATGCCTTCGCAATATTTGAAACAACAACAACGATATGCACAGCAGAATAAATGCATTTCCAAAATACATGGCATTTTCCGAGAATTTTCGTATCGGATAAATAAAAATATTCTGCAATACGGCAAACCCTGGAATATAAGTGCTGTGAACAGTAGCCTTGTTTAGATTAACACAATTGCCCAGAATAGGGGTTGCTTTATCCCAAAATCCATTGGAATAAAAAAGCACTTTAGCGTATTCTCCCCAAAAATATTCATCCCAACCATACAGGACCGCCCCTTTCAAATATAACATTAATGCAAGAGACAAAGTCCAAAAAATAAGAATATCGATATAAAATTGTTTATTTGAGGATTTGTGGCGTAGCTCTAAAATTAATTCAAACAATAAAGAAGTCATTCCAAGAAATAAAAATAAAATTATAAAGATATTAAAAATATGCACCAAGGCAAATACAAATCCAAGGCATGTAAAAATTGAAACTACTGCTATGGGGGCATAAAAAAAGGGTATATTAATCCGCCGCGAAAGCAACACTGCTATACCAAAGATAGAGATTAATGAAAAAATCATCTACGCACTTTCTGCATCGTTTGATTTCATGTGTCACGAGGCGGAATAAAATCCCCCAGGGGAGTATGAATCAACACATGAAACATTTTTCCCGCCATAAGTAGAAAATGGCGTTGTCTTGACAACGCCTAGCGTTCTAATTGCCGGACAGAAGCCGATTCTTGAGATACTGTATGATTCCCATTGTCAGCCCTCTCACCACAAAAGAATATCTTCGTTTCTCATTCTTTGCACTCATTAATCTTGGGAACAGGGTCGTTTGGATGATTCTGACAGAACAAATAGCATATAACCTTGCGATGAGAAAAAGATAGGCATACATATTGCTCCAATCATCAAAACAATATTTGGTCAACATTGCCCCGGTCGCATAAGAATACCGGTATGCATTGGACTCCGGGAACGTATCATATACAGGATGATATATGACCAGTTCCGGAACATATAGAACATCTTCTTTCAACATTTTTATCCGGAAGAAAAGATCGCTCTCTTCGGCGGAAAAATATTGCCCCCCCGGCCCGAATTCCTCGCTAAACAGACCGGCCTTCATAAGAACCGCCTTTTTGATAATCAGCGCGCTCCCTTTGAACAGGTTGTAGTCCACCCTTCGCAGTTTTCTTCCGGTAAGTGATTTTTCTTTCTCCGAAAAACACTCCGCCGTCACCGGGTCCTGTATTTTTGCGCAGTAAACATTTCCTTCATACTGCACCAGTTCATTCAGTTTCAGCAAGAAATTCTCTCCCACTGTTGCGTCATCGTCTATCAGAACAATATATTCTCCGCGGGCTTTTTCTATTCCTATGTTCTTTGCTCTGCAAACAATGTTTTCTTCAGAATACTGTGTAATAGTAAGATCTTGATATTTCAGATCAAACGACGACTTCTCCATATTGATGCCGCAAAACACTACCACGATCTCAGTTGCTATATCTTTCTCTTTCGCACATTCATACGCCTTTTCGATAGATTTGATACATGTTTGCAACACTTCTTTTCTATCGTAGGAAGGTATAACAAAAGAAAATTTCATCTGATGAGAATGCATCGCGTAATGCCTTTAATGGAATACCAGCGGCATTGGCCTGCCCCCGTTCACTGGAAGGATGTTATGAGAGAACGTCAATCTGCCCCCCGCTGACGCCGAATATCATGGCCTTCGTCGGCCATTCGCCTTTTCCTTAGATATGATCTCTATCTTAGGGAGCGGAAATATCAGTTGTGTCCCTTGCTCCAGGATTTCCCGTTCTCGTTCGACAAACTCGTCCTTGAAATGCCAAGGCAGAACAAGGTAATAGTCAGGCTTCATTGCGCGAGACTCGGCCTCGCTGATAATCGGAATATCCGTACCCAGAGTATGTGCGCCATACTTATCGGGGTTTCTTTCAGCCGCATAGTCGATAATTTTATTATCGATACCGCACCATTGCAGAATGGTGTTACCCTTAGTCGATGCGCCGTAGATATGGATCTTTTTCCCTTCTCTCTTGAGTTTCTTCAATAAAGCGTTTAACTCATCCCGTTGGACGTTGATCCTGTCCTGGAAATTTTTATAAGGCTTATCCGTATCCAATTCAAGGTCGAACTCGTCTTGGTGCATCGCTCTGATATTCTGAAGATATTGCTCATTCTTATATTTGAAGTTTGAGGCATGCGCTGCATAGCAGCGCAAAGACCCGCCATTGATGTCGTTGAGCGTCACATTGAACACTTTCATGCCGCTCTTATTTAGAATATATTCGATCACCGCAAGGCTGTAGAATTCCAAATGCTCGTGACATATCGTATCGTATGAGGTCATTTTCAACATCATGGGCATATAGGACATCTCGAAAATCCAAATGCCTTCCGGCGCAAGGATGTTTTTTATACCCTTGGCAAACGCGACGGGATCCTCCAAATCGTAAAACATTGCGATAGAGGTAATGATGTCCATCTTTGTTTCCTGTAAACAGTCCAGAAGTTCGTTCGATGGAAATATATCCTGAATAACGGTAACCGCCTGTTTGTCGATCTCCTGAGCAACATCGGAAGGGTCAACGCCGTATTTGCGGAATCCCTTCGGGTAGAAATCAAACAATGTTCCGTCGTTACACCCGATATCAAGAACCGAGCCAATCGATTTATTAAGTATCGAAACGGCTTCCTCAACAATACCCTTGAGGTGATTTTTCATTGTATTGTTCGTGCCCGAACGATACCAATAGGCCGAGTAGAGAACTTCAGGCGGCACCGTATGTTCCATTTGCAGAAGGCCGCAAGCTTTTTCATCTTTAGTAGGATCGCATCGGACAAGAGACAAAGGGATTTTTCTCGTGGGAGGTATTTTTTTGCCGGGTTTGACGAATGAACCTTGAAGATGCTGATCGCCAAGATTAATCACCGGCGTCAATGCTGTTGATCCGCAGATTCGGCAGCTTTTTCGAAATGTTAAATGCATATAACCCCCTTATATAACTTTTTTGTTTAATAGAATAGCGTATTGAAAAGTAATGTCATATAGTATTTCAGCGTATAAACCGTAACTGGCTTAATTTTGTTTATCTTTCGCGCACGAATATCTTCCCTAATCAACTGTGGAAGATGCTTGATATGGCAACTTACCCCTCCAAATTGAATTGCAGCCACGACCACGTCAGCCACAAACATGGCGTCTCTATCCGCAAGTTCTCGTAACAGGAGCTCGTAGTCTGCCGCGATCCGGAACGATTCGTCAAACCCACCGCGATCCCTGAAAACACTTGTGTGATGTAACATTCCCGGATGAGGGGGCATTTGATGCGTCATCAAGCCCGTCTTCTCCCAGGGAGCGCCCAAAAACGCCTGTGCTTTGCCGGTTTTCCCGATAGATGCGAGCCGCCCATACACCAACCTGATGTTTCTTTTTTCTGCAATCTCCAGCGAGGGGACGATTTTCTCCAGGACATCCTTTTCCCAAATATAATCATCCGAACCTATAAAACAAACCCACTCTCCAGCAGCATGGGACAATGCTTTATTCCAGGCATGATAAATACCCCTGTCTGGTTTGGACTCCCAATATGAAATATGCCGAGAGTTTTCCTGAATAATTCTTACACTGGCATCTGTTGATCCGCCGTCAATAATGATCAATTCTTTATTCAAATATGTTTGCGAGAATATACTTTTAATGCAACGCGATAAAGTAGCCGCCCCGTTAAAGACAGCTACCACAACGCTGATTTTTGGATTATATGTTGTATTGTTCTGCAATGTCTGACCTTAAGACCATTCAAGGTCTGAATCTGAATAATATATCTTTCTATACACTCCCCACAATATCCCCAAAGGGATCATCGTGGAGATTCCCCATCCGCCCGACATGCACGAAACTGCAAAAAGCGTAATCACACCGGGGGCGCAGACAATAAGCGCGGTTGTTTTATTAGTAATTTCATCCTCCTTCGCCAAAAAACCCTGTGGCTTGCCACAGTGAGGAATGGCGTTCTTGGCTTCGGAGGATTCCGCAAATATGTCCTGCGGCTCGCCGCGGGGTGCTTCACTTGAAAATGACCTGAAGAAAAGATTTTTTAAATTTAACAACCATTTTATAAATAAAATTGAGAATAAAATAATAACCATTATAAAAACTGGAAATCCAAAACGCCACCATATATTCAATACTCCAAAATGTAATGTGTTATATCGCGTGCCTTGCGGGTCTGTTAAAATCGTGGATGGATTAAGTCCCTTGCCAAAAAGATGATCGAATGTGGTCATTGATCCAAAGAATTCTGGCAACTCTTTAAATCGCACTTCAATTCCCGGATCTTCATGGATGGAGTAAAGACCTTCCATCCGTAATAAGAACGGTTTTAAATTATCCTGGCGCCAATAAAGAACACCAGCAGCAAATATCATAAATATTAAGATTACTTTCTTTGTGATCTTTAATAGTTTACGGATATTTCGATTTCGCTTAAAAAAGGAAATAAGTGACATTGTTGTTATAAAAGCCGATATGATGCCTAAAATAACCGTTATAGTTAGTGATCTTGTTTGTAAAATTAGAATGGATATTATTAAAAACAATATTGAGCTCAACCACGATAATGCTATCAGCTTCCGGTTGCGTAACAAAATTGATAAAATCATCGCGGGCGAGAATAAAACTATTGAGATCCCGAGTATAATAAATGCCCTTGGATGAGTTGTTCTAATAAATAACGTTAAAAAGCTAGCACCTGGCATTGCAAATAGTATAATAGTTGCAATAAAAACCGCAGAAGCTGATAAAATTGTTATATGTGTTGCAAGAGTTTTCGGAGAATTTGGCAACAATGCTCCCAGGCATAACCCTGTGAATATCGCAAAACAAACTCGGAGATCTTGCCCTAACATATATAATTGGTTGCCCTGTATAAAAAACATGAAGATGCCATAAATAAAAAGAAAACATATAAATACCAACGTTTCATTTTTATAATATATGAACTTATTATTTGATGAAAACGTTGCGAAAATAATTGGCAAAAACAAGCCCAAATCGGACAACCAAACACTTGAAATTAAATTTATGGCGTTAACGGGATCTACCAATGGATCGCCATGACCAATACTTCTTAATTCAACTTCATAAATTAATAAAAGACTGACAATGAAGATTAATTTGGAAGCAAAATCATCTTTTGAGAATTTCATGTTTTAATTAAGCCTCTTTGAGGGAAAAGTTAAGAATAGGTTTATTCAATCCAGTGGGAGCATAATATGGCCTTTTTTAATACCGGGAATAAATCAGGGACATTTCCGCACAATATTACGATTTCGGAAGGCATATTTTTCATTTGATGTTCATATCCCAAGATGTTGAATAATAGTCGAAGTAAATTTATCCCAATTATAATCAGCTATTACTACCTCTCTTGCTTTATCAGCCATTAACAGCAATTTTTGTTCGTCAGTATATTGCAGTTCCTTTAATATGTTTACACTGTTATCAATATCATCCAAATAAATGTTTTTTCTATAATCTGTTTCATAATAACCGGACTGCGGCGTGCAAATAACTGGGAATCCCCAGGCCATGCTTTCCAAAATAGTTGTCGGGTTCGGATCTGCCTTGGCCGGACTGATAAAGAAGTCGTATTGCCTCGCTATTCCCGCCATAAATTCCGGGGTCAATGAACAATAATCCGATATTCTTGGAACATGCGGGATATCGGGCCCAGATCCAATCCACCCCGCAGGACGATCTTCCTGTTGACTCATCAGTTGACTCAGGAAATCAGTTCCTTTCCGGGGATCCTGACTGTTACCGATATAAAGATACTTCCGTTTACCCGGCATATTAAACGACTTTTTTATTCGCGGGTATCTTTGTGCATCAACAGCCATATCCAATCGAACCATTTTTGATTTCCAGTGCGCGTAAGGTGAGTTATCCCATTGATCCCACCAATATTCCCCCATAATAGCGAACAGAATATCAACCGACGGCATCAGCCGGTCAACGTCATCCAGGAAGTCTTTATTGATATGATCCGTCTTGATCTTCACGTCGCAATGCAACGGGGTAATAAGCGCCATCTTCCGCGGCCGGATCTTTTCCTTAAAAGCCATTTCCGTAACGCCACATCTCCCTTCCCTGTGAGGGAAATAAGGATGTCCAAGAAATATATCGTTCGGTTGAAATCGACAACGCACACGTTCAGTCAAATGGTATAAAAGCGTGGGCATTTTATTAGACAATGCGAGGTAGAGATTCCGGGTATTTTCGGAAGGGGACTGAACCGGCCAGGATTTGAAATCGCCAATGTCAGGTTGTCGATTTGAAAGTAGGCCAACGGGGAAACCCATATTATTTAATTTCGCACGAATCTTTCTCTCAATGCGCGCTATAAGTGAGTGATTTACAGGGACCGAATAAACGAAATGAGATTTCATGAATTATTGCGCAGCTCATTCATAATCGTTTCCTCAAAATGGGCATCAAGAGAAATTTATGTCCTGCTGGCTTGACGGCGTAAAACGATATTGCTTGTAGCTATCACCTCATCATAAATAACAGGCTTTAATGCCCGCTCAACACAATTCCATACGAAAAACTGAAAACCATGCCGCGCCAACAAATCACGTACCTTCTCACGATTCTGGGTGCATTCCAGCATAATCGTGATATTCGTTGAACGCGCCAGAGTTTTCTCGGCACCCTGCAACAATGCCAGTTCCGCACCTTCCACGTCTATCTTCATAAAATCAAGTCCCCCCCCCGACAAAAAGTAATCATCAAGTGTTTGACAATCTACAATTTCGTCAGTAGAAGCGGGGCGAGTTACGTCCTCCATAGGCTGGACAAACCTATGACCATCCAACGCCGGATAAGCAGTGTCTACCCGCAAGAACATTTGTCCGTGTTTGTCGGATAGAGCAATACGATTGGCTATGACGTTTTGACAATGGTTAAGTTCCAAGTTTCGCTGTAATCGTTCAAAAGTCAGGCGGCCGGGTTCAAAAGCATACACCCGGCCGGTTGTTCCTACCAGCGCGGATGCTGTCACCGTGTAAAGTCCGACATTTGCGCCGGCATCCACCACTGTCATGCCGGGCTGTAGAAACATTGCCACGAAATCTCGTTCAGTCGCTTCAAAGTTGCCGCTATATAAAACTTCGGGAATCGAGCCATCTGGGTACAGCTTGAGGCGATGTTGCCCGGCATTAAACGCAATTGGATGACGGCAGGCCAGCACATTGCGGGCCAAATAGCGCAAAGGCAACATTCGTAAATAAACAGGAAGCAAACATGATTTCAGGCGTGGATATTGTCTGATCCAAGTTCTCATTTTCGTTTGTATTCTCATTATAGCATTCTACTTTTTCTGAAACACATTGTTGTGCCCCACCGCTCCCAGAAATTTCATCTCCTTCATGGCATATTCTGCTGCCACGCGCGATGGGCCGCGGTGTCCAGCAAAAGAAAATAATGGCGGGCGAAATGCTGTATCCAAACTAGCATCATCCATTACCAGCAAACCGTTAGGAGCGAGATAGTCATGGCAGAGATGATAATCCGCCAACACAATTTCGTAATCGTGGCTGCCATCAATGTAAATCAAATTCCAACGGCGGCTTGCAATATGATCTTTTGCCGCAGAATCAGTTGAAAGCGCTTTGATCAACGTCGGTGCCGGCAGGTTGAAGAATCGGAAAGAGTTTAACGTGTCGGTCAAATAATCCACATCCTCGCGATACGCGCTGGCCGCGTCGCCCAGCGGGCTAAAGGGCGATATACCATGAATCTCACAAGGAAAAGTCAGCATTTGCGCGATTAACGCCCACAACGAAATAGCCTGGCCACGATAGACGCCAATTTCTAAGCACAGCCGCGGCTGATATTCACGTAAAAGCAACCACCACATTGCGTGAAATGCGTCTTCACCAAAACCTCTTTGCTCTTTTTTAAAGTAAGTCCTATGTTCTCTAATAATTTTTGGGCAAAGGTGATGATAGTAATGATGCATATAAGCATGTAGCGTATTTGGCGTTTCATATCTTTTTGAGACTACGGAAATATTTAAATCATAATAAAATTTAGGTTGATATCGGCTATAATATTTTTCCTGTAATACTCTATAAAAACGATATTTAAGTAATTTTTTGGATTTATTCATCATGTTTCGGTTGGCTATTTGGTAATTTATGCTAACCCCGGGTTCGACAGTCATAGGCTAACGACCAGTCCTAACTGATAGATTGTCATGGGTTTACGGGTAAGCCGGGAAAATGGCGTGTGCCTACGATTTTAGGTGCTTATCTGGACGTTATAGACCGATGGCGGCTGTGCTATTTTCATTCTATTCAAGATGTTAACCTGTTCCGAGGTCAGTTCCGTCCGTTGAAAAATGCGCCCATCTTTTGAGGAAAATTCCCCAAGATGACAGCGGTCCATAAT
>Ga0315274_10007402_pt1 | contig 15894 bp, 7 predicted proteins | sample YL17G02_20_MG_FD_203700 | JGI IMG/M metagenome (GOLD analysis project Ga0315274, IMG submission 203700) | Sediment microbial communities from Yellowstone Lake, YNP, Wyoming, USA - YL17G02_20 | ecosystem: Environmental > Aquatic > Freshwater > Lake > Sediment | place: USA: Wyoming | collected... | reverse complement strand
TGTCTGGAGGAAGGGGGGATTGGGCCGAGCGAGATCGACTGCGTGGCGTTCTACGAGAAGCCGATTCTGAAGTTCGACCGGTTGGTCGAGACGTACCTGGCTTATGCTCCGCGGGGGTTTCGGTCGTTTCTGGCGATGCTTCCTTCGTGGGTGGGTCAGAAGATCCGGATTCCGCGCGAGATCGATCGGGGGCTCGGCGATGAGTACAAGGGGCCGATTGTTTTCCCCGCGCATCACGAGTCTCACGCGGCGAGCGCGTTTTTCCCTTCGCCCTTCGAAGAGGCGGCGATATGCACGATCGACGGCGTCGGCGAATGGAGCACGACGACCGTAGGCTGCGGCGAGGGAAACCGCGTGCGCCTGCTGGAGGAGATTCGTTTCCCTCATTCGCTCGGTCTGCTCTACACGGCGTTCACGTACTACTTGGGGTTCAAGCCGAACTCGGGCGAGTATAAGGTGATGGGCCTGGCGCCCTACGGCGATCCGAAGTACGTGGACCTGATTGCGGAGCATTTGATCGATATTCGCGGGGACGGCTCGTACTGGCTGGACATGCGGTACTTCAACTACTGCCAGGGCTTGACGATGACGAACCGGCGCTTCCACGAGCTTTTCGGCGGCCCGCCTCGCAAACCAGAGTCGGAGATGACGCAGCGCGAAATGGACTTGGCGGCGAGCCTGCAGGTCGTGACCGAACGCGTGATGATGAACGTCGCCCGCCGCGCCCGCGAACGGACGGGGAAGCGCAACCTCTGCCTGGCGGGCGGATGCGCGCTCAATTGCGTGGCGAACGGCAAGATCCTGGCGGAGGACCTCTTCGAGGGCCTCTTCATCCAGCCGGCGGCGGGGGACGCGGGCGGCGCCGCAGGGGCCGCCCTGGCGACGTGGCACCACGTCTACGGCAAACCGCGCACCCCGCCCAGGCCTGACGGGCAGCGCGGGTCGTACCTGGGACCGGCGTTCGGCGACGACGCCGCGCGCGAGACCCTGGAATCGGTTGGCGCGAAGTTCCTCCATTTCCCGAGCGAGGAGGATGTGGTCGAGAAGACGGTTGAGGGACTTGAAGCGGGAAAGGTGATCGGGTGGTTTCAAGGCCGGATGGAGTATGGCCCGCGGGCGCTGGGCAATCGCAGCATTCTGGGCGACGCGCGCTCGGCCAAGATGCAGAAGCAGATCAATCTGAAGATCAAGTTCCGCGAGTCTTTCCGGCCGTTCGCGCCGACGGTGCTCGCCGAGCGGTGCGCCGATTACTTCGAAATGGATGTCGAGAGCCCTTACATGCTCCTGGTGGCGAACGTGCGGGAAGACAAACGCCGGGGAGATCCCGAGAAGGACAGGCATCTGTTTGGCCTGGACCGCCTGAGCCGGACTCGGTCGATCGTCCCGGCCATTACGCACGTGGATTACTCGGCCCGCATCCAGACGGTCGACCCGGGCCGCAACCCGCTTTACCACCGCCTCATCAAGCGGTTTGAAGAGAGGACGGGTTGCCCCGTCATCATCAACACGAGCTTCAACGTTCGGGGCGAGCCGATCGTGCGCACGCCGCGCGAGGCGTACCATTGTTTCATGTGCACGGATATGGACATGCTGGTGGTGGGCCGTTATATCATGTATAAGGAAGACCAGCCGGACCGGGAGAGGCGCGCGTGGCGCGCGGAGTACCTGGCGCGGTTCAAGCTGGACTGAAAGGACCCAAGACCGATCATGTCTCTGCTCATCAAGAACGGACGCATCATCGACCCCGCCAATGGACGCGACGGAGTGGCGGATCTCCGGATCGAGGAAGGCAAGGTCGCGGCGATCGGCAGAAACCTCAAGGCGGCTGCGGATGAAGAGATCGACGCCTCGGGCAAGGTTGTGGCGCCCGGTTTCATCGACATGCACGTTCATCTGCGTGAGCCGGGACGCGAAGACAAGGAATCGATCGCCAGCGGGACGCGCGCGGCGGCGGCGGGAGGCTTCACGGCGGTCTGTCCCATGCCGAACACGACGCCGGTGTGCGACACGGCCCAGGGATTGCAGTTTCTGCTATCGCGCGCGGAGGCCAACGCCGTGGTCCACATCCTTCCGGTGGCGGCCGTGACCCAGGGTCAAGGAGGGGAAGCGATCACGGAGTTCGGCGATCTGGTCTATTACGGCGCCGTGGCCTTCAGCGACGACGGTCATCCGATCATGAACGCCGAAATCATGCGGCGCGCCTTGGAGTACACGTCCATGTTCGACGTCCCGATTCTGGATCACTGCGAGGATCTCCATCTCTCGGAGGAGGGACAGATGCGGGCGGGCGCCATGGCGACGAAACTGGGGCTCAAAGGCATCCCGGACGCGGCGAACTCCAGCCAAGTGGCTCGCGATATCGACCTGGCGCGATACACGGGCGGCCGGGTCCACATCTGCCACGTTTCGGTCAGGCAGTCGGTCCAGTACATCCGCACCGCAAAGGCGGACGGAGTGAACGTCACGTGCGAAGCGACGCCTCACAACCTTACGCTGACGGATCAGGCGTTGGAGACCTACGACACGAATCTCAAGACGAACCCCCCTCTCGGGTCGGAGGCGGACCGACGGGCGCTGATCGAAGGGCTTCGCGACGGGACGATCGACTGCGTAGCCACCGATCACGCTCCCCACACTGACATGGAAAAGGACCAGGTGTTCGCCGAAGCCCCCTTCGGCGTGATCGGCATGGAGACGGCTTTCCCGGTCCTCTACACCGATCTCGTTCTGAAGAATGAGATCGATCTCGTTCTGCTGATTGAAAGGATGACGGTCGCGCCGGCGCGGATTCTTCGCCTGGACAAGGGGACGCTGAGCGTCGGCTCAGACGCGGACGTGACGATCCTCGATCTCGACTCCGAGCGCACGGTGGACCCCTCGAAGTTCCACAGCCGCAGCCACAACTGCCCTTTCAACGGCAGAAGAGTGAAGGGATGGCCCGTTGCGACGGTCGTCGGGGGTCGGCTTGTCTTCCGCAACGGCGAATGCTGCGTGTGAGCGGCGATCCGCCTTCCCTCCCGAGGGGACGGCGCTTTGCGCCCGGAGAGGAACCTTCCGCACATGCCCACCAAGGAGAATCTGTCTCTTGAGCTCAAGCGCTCGGTCGCTCTCAATCGCCGCACGCATTTGCTGACCCTTGATCTGGGCGCCGACCGCGCGGCCAGGTGCCGGCCAGGGCAGTTCTTCAACATCCGCGTTCTGGACTCGTCGGACCCGCTGCTGCGCCGCCCCATCAGCATCTGCGACGCCCGGCCCGAGGACGGGGAGATGGATCTTCTCGTGCGAGTGGTCGGGAAGGGCACCGAAACCCTCGTGGGTCGCCGGCGGGGGACCGCCATCGACGCGGTCGGTCCGCTCGGACGGTGGTTCGAAGCGGATCCCTCGCGGCCCGCCCTCATGATCGCGGGGGGCGTGGGCGTCGCGCCGCTCTATTCCCTCACCCGCTGGCTGCGGCGCCGCGCCCGGGAAACGGATGGCGAGCCGCGAGCGATTCGGTTCTGCTACGGCGCGCGGACCGCAGGCGAGTTCGTCCTGCTCGACGAGATCGGGCGAGCGGGCGCGGATCTGATTCTCACGACCGAGGACGGCACGCGGGGCGCCCGTTGTTGCGTGACCGCGGCCGCCGAGGCTCTCTTAGATGAGGGGTGTCAGATCTTTGTGTGCGGCCCGTCGCCGATGATGAACGCGACGTTGCGGCTGCTTCAGGACCGCGGTCTGCGAGGACAGCTTTCCTTGGAGAACCAGATGGGATGCGGTGTAGGGGCCTGCCAGGGATGCGTGGTTCCCGGGCGCGAGGGACATCTGCGCGTCTGCTCCGATGGGCCGGTTGTGTGGAGCGACGCGCTGGAATCGGTTATGGCGGGCTAGCAGAGTGTGGCACAGCCGCCCTCGGCTGTGCGGACGTCAGGGCTTCAGCCCGAACGCGAGCGGCGAGAGAAGACGAGACTATCGGCCTCCCAGAGGAGAATGGCCCACAGCGCCCAGCTGAGGACCAGATAGAGCATGACGTCGAAGGGTTGGCCGAGCTGCCAGACGAAATTGCTGAAGGCGTCGCTGTACTTGACGAGAACGAAGAACATAGCAAGCGGCGCGATCATGATGAGCATGAACAGGAGGGGGTGAAGAACGCGCGCCCACAGAGGGGCCATCCGCTGGGCAATCAACGCGTCCGCCTCGCGCTGACTCAGGCGGGGGATCTGCTGCAAGGCCTGCTCGATGTCGTGGAGGGGCGCGAGAACGGGCAAGGGCTCCATCCCGGTCTGAGCCTTGATCGCGTCGAGGACGGCGATGTCGGCGGGATCCTCCATGGCCATCACGAGTTTGTCCTCTTCAACCAGGATTGGCACGCACCGGTGTTTTTCGGCAAAGGAGAGGGGGATCCGACCAACCGTGGACGGGTCGATCTCCATGTCGCGGATATCGACGATCTCATGGTTGAGTTTCTTGTGGATGAAGGCGATTTTCGCCTCTTCGGTGATCACGCCCATGTCGACGAGGATGCGCCCGATCGACTTCTCTTGACTCGCCTGAGTGGTGCGGGCGCGGTCAAGCTGTTCCCGGGTGATCAAACCCGCCTCGAGCAGCAGTCTTCCCACATCTTTGTGTTCGCTTAACGTGGTCATGGTCCCAAAGCCTTCCGCCTGCCCGGGGCGGGGGCGTCGCCGCCACGGATCGCGAGGCTCCCCGCGCGCCCGAGAAAGGCTAGATCCACAAGTTCTTTCGTTTCAAGGCTCCAGAGATATTCTGAACCTTCAATCCTTCGAACCCCCCTTCCTTCTCCGCTTTCCCGGCCCCTGTTGTCAAGGGAAAGTGGAGAAGCCGCGACGTGGTGCACTTTTTCTGGTTGCGCCGGAGGGGGGATTTGTTGTCTAATGTCCTTCATGCTGAGAAAGGAGGTGGTCCAATATGACATATCAGTGTACCAGCGAGGTGGCTGAAGCTTAGCGGGAAACCGCAAAGGGGTGCGGCGGTGGGAGTGCTTTGCGGTTCCTCGCCAGGCGAGTCCCATCAGTCCACCGATCTTGAGGGAACCCGCCGGGCCCGCACCCCCGGCGGGTTTTCCACGTCCATAGGCGTCGGCGCTTCCTCATGTTCGCCTTGACCTCGCGGGAACCCTCATGCAGGGTATCAGAGGCGCCCAGGGGGGAAGAGCGCCGGGAGAACGCAACGGGGCTGCGCGGGCGCGCGGAGGGCTCCGACCGACGCGCGGCTGTGCGGGGGAGGGAATGGCATGCGAACCGATGGCGCAGGACCGAGGAAAACCATGAGCCTGATCCGGCTCGCCTTGTGGGCGCTGGGGCTGGTCCTGGTCATCCCCTTTCTGGCGGTCATCTACTTGCTCCGCCACAACATGGCCGAGTCCATGTGGGTCCTGGGCTTTCTCCTGATGGTTTCCGGTCTCGGCTACTACCTGCTTTGGTCGACGCTACGGAGCGCCGAGAGATTGGCGGCTGATGTCCGGAAGGTCTCACGGGGGGAGGCGGAAAGCTTGGTTGCGGCGCAGGGACTGGGTCAGTTGCCGGAGGCGGCGGAGACGACCGATGCGCTCAACGAGATCGCGAAGGATCTTCGCGAGAACGCCGCCCAACTGGAGCGTTTCATCCGGCAGTTCGCCGCGCTGGCGGAGGTCGCCGAGATCACGGCGAAGGCGCCGAGCATTCAGGATCTTCTGTCGCTGGTTCTGCGGAAGGCGATGGCCCTGACCCAAGCCCGGATTGGGACCGTCATGCTGCTGCACCGGGACGGCGACAAACTCCAGATCGCCGCAACCGAAGCATGGGAGCCGAAGAATCCCGAACCGCTGCCCCTGGACCAGAGCCTCGGAAAAAGAGTCATCGAGACCGGCCTGCCCATGGTGATTGAGAACATCGAGAGATCCCCCCTCACGCGGCGCAAGAACAATGCGGACCGCTACGACACGGCTTCTTTCCTGATCATGCCGCTGAAAAGCCAAGAGGGCGCGGTCGGCCTCGTTTCTCTGGCCGACAAAGCGACCGGAGGGGTCTTCAACGCCGACGACCAGCAGTTCCTCGCCCTCATGCTTGGCCAGGTGGGCCAGGCCGTCCGGAATTCCCGCCTCCTGGCCGAAGCGCGCGACGCCGCCGCGCTGCTGAGGAAGACGGTCGAGGAGCGCCCGGCGGCGGGCGCGACCTAAGGCAGATCCAGATCGCGGCCGAGAAGGCGGGCGATCGACGTCACGCCTCCAGATTCCCCTTCGCCGTCAACTCCAGAAGCCACTTTTCCGCCGAGCCCAGGAAGGCGTCGACGGACTGGTAGCGCTCCTCGGGATTGGCGGCCACGCAGTAGCGGAACATCTTGTCCACGGCGCTGGGCACTTCCGGCCGCAACATCTTCAACGACGGCAGATCCCCGTCCACTTGGAACTTCACGATGTCGAACTCGTTGGTGATGTTGGCGACTTTGTGGGGCGGCTTGCCCACGAGCATGTGAAAGAGCGTGATCCCGAGCGCGTAGATGTCGCAACGGGGCAGGAGTTTCTCGCCTCGGATCTGTTCCGGGCTCATGTAGCCTGGGGTTCCCGAGCTGCGGAACATGGTCTTGTCGCCCTCTCCTCCTGCGCCCTCCTGGGCGATCTTAGCGAGTCCAAAGTCCACGATCTTGACTTGGCGGTCCTTGGTCAGGAGGATGTTGCTGGGCTTGATGTCCCGATGAACGATCCCGGCGCCGTGGGCCGCTCGCAGTCCGAGAGCCATTTCGACGAAAATGCGCACCGACTCGGCGAGGGACAACTGTTTCTCCTCGCGGATCAGTTGACTGAGGCTCCCTCCCGCGACCAGCTCCATGGCGATGTAATGCCTGAGGCCCATCAGCCCGATGTCGTAGATCATGATCACGTTGGGGTGCGACAGCTGAGCGATGGCGCGCGCCTCGAGAAGGAACTGCTGGAGCCCCTGCTGGGTGGCGGCCTGGCTGAGGATCAACTTAAGCGCCACGGGACGCTGCAGCACCGTGTCCACCGCCTCATAAACCACTCCCATGCCGCCGCGCGCGATCTCCCGCTTGCGCTCATATCGCTGACCGGCTCCGAAGGGATCTTCTCCCGCGCGGGTCCGGGTCACGACGCCCGCCGCTCCACCGCCGGAGACGGCGGTAAGGCTGGTGGCCTCGTCGCCCAGAGCCGTGAGACCCTCCTTCTCCGGAGCGCCGAACAGAGACAGGTTCGCCTGGGCGAGATCCGGCGCGGCGGTGGCGCCGTCCCACGCGGGCCCCGCCTCATCCTCGGGCGCCAGGAACTGGAAGGTTCGCTCTTCGCCAGCCGTCCGCGGAGCCATCGCGCGATCCGTTCTGGGCTCGGGAGCCGCCTGGATGGCCTTGGTGACGAGTCCCTCAATGATCGCCGCCTGCTTCTTGTCCAAGGACGTTGCCGCGCTTTCCGCGGGCGATTCCGGCGTCTCCGGTCGCTCGGCGATCTCCCGCTTCAGCCTTTCAACGCGGTTGGCGACGTCGTCGGAGACGGCGCCCGCGGCGACCATTTCCTCGTAGATTTCTAGGGCCGCTTTCGGGTGGTTGCGGTTCTCCATCAGGCGCGCGAAATGGTAGAACGTTTTGGCGTTTCGCGGAGTCGGCCCGCCGGGGGCGACCCGGCGGCGCAGAAGAGCCAGCGCCTCGTCGACTTTGTTCCAGTCCGTCAGCAACTCGGCCAGCAACAAGCCGGCGTCTTCGGGGGCGTCGCTCTGGTCAATCGCTGTGAGAAGCGATCCGACGGCCCGGTCGTGACGCCCCTCGGCGAGCGACATCAGGGCCGCCTCGCGGGGGCGGCCCGCCCGGGTCAGGCACTCGGACGCCTCCCCGAGGCGTCCGATCTGGCGGTAGGTGTCGGCGGCTTGGACAAGGGCCCCGGAGCACTCGAAAAAGGCGGCCGCTAGGGGCCAATTGTTGGCTATCGCCGCCTTCTGAGCGGCCGCGCGGAATTGTCCTCGCCGCACCTGCTGCAGCATCTCCTCCTGGGCTTCAGGGTTCAGGGCGGTCACTCCGCTTGCGGCGAGATAGACCGGGATGGCTTGCGCTTGGCTGATGGGGTTGAAGGCGGTCCGCGCCGCCTGGTGAGGGTCGGGGGCCGCCAGCGCCTGGGCCGTTTCGTCTTCCGGCGGCTCCTTGGGCGGCACGTGCATCATGGCCAGTTCCGCGCGGTCGCCCAGGCCGGCCTCCCGGTAGGCGTTCGCCGCCCGCTCCCATTCATCGGCCCGTTCGAAGGCCAATCCCGCCTCCATCATCTTGCCGGCGATGCGGTGCTGCATCCCGGCGCCAAAGAAGTCGCCTAGCGCCTCGAGTCTGGGCGCTTTGTTGGCCGCGGCGATCTTCTCTTGCTCCTTCAGGCGCTCCTGTTCGACCAAGGTCCGGCCCGCTTGCTTGCGTTCGAAGGCTTCGATGGCCTTGCCCTGGTCCGAGCAGCGCACGGCGTTGCGCCTATCGCCAAGGAGTTCGTAGCACTCGGCGGCTCGATCGAGTTCGGCGCCCTCTTCGTACAGTTCGGCGGCGCGCTTGTAATCGCCCGCGCGCTCCCAGAGCGCGGCTTGCTCAGCGGCAGTGGCTTGGTTGTCCTTAGCCGCCCCAGCCGCCTTGGCGTAATACTCCCGGGCCTCCTCGACTTCGTTCATCAAAAGGGAGATGTGGCCCGCCGACCCGAAGTCCTTGGCCCGCACGTACAGCCAGCGAGCCCCGGCGTAGTGGCGAAGAGCGGTGGCGATCCGCGCCTGGGCGGAAACGTCTTCGAGCTTCTCGGCCATTTCCATGGCCTTGTGCAGAAGGCCCGCCTCTTCGTAGATCAGCATCGCCGTGCCGAGGCGACCTTTGCGCACCGCGGCAGCGGCCTCCTTCTCGGCCCGCTCGCGTCTCTCCTGCGGCGTCAGCCTGCGGTAGGCTTTGACCTCGGGCACGTAGGCGTGAATGAGGCGACGGCCCAGAAGCAAAGCCACCGCGGCCGTGACGGCCACGAGGAGGCCGGCGGCCGCGTTCCCGAGCAACTCGACGCCCAACAGCTGAGCCCCGTACTCCTGCAAGGTCCGCCAGGAGTAGATCTCGAACCCGATCGGCGCGGCCACGACCGCCAAAGCGAACAGAGTGTAGAGGAATCGCTTCAACTCACATACCTCCTTCTCGGCCCGCGCAAAAGGGACCCGCTGCCGGGCCGCGCCGCCCGTCTCCGCGCGTCGATGGTTCCTCTCAGCTGCGCCATGGTCTCTCTCCCAGACGAGACAGAAGATAGTGTTCGGATGTTTTGCCTCGGGCCTTGACTCCTCCGCTATTCGGCCAAACGATACAATGTTTTCCGCCCATCTGACAAGAGAATTCTGTAGAGGAGGGAAGGCCGCGAACCACCGATCCTTGGCCCCTGAACCTTGGCCCCCCGCTCCCAAGGCCCTTGATCCCTCTGGGCGCGCACGTTATCTTCGAGTATGCGCGCTTCAGCCGTCAGCGCCTTTTTCCCGCGTCTATGGATTCTTGGCGCGATCCTTCTCGCCGGATGCGCGCGCTCCGAACGACGCATGGTGGAGGTCGCCGCCTACTGCGGGTGTGGTGAGTGCTGCGGTTGGGAGCGAGGCCGAGGGCGGCGCCTGAAGCTGAACTTCTGGAACCGCTACGTGAGCGAAGGTCCTCGGAAGGGAGAGCCTTACTCGGGGCGGACGGCCAGTGGAGCAAAGCCCCGTCAGTGCGACCCGGGGCTGTTTTCCGCCGACAGCGTCCGCCGCCCTTGGATGATTCCGCTCCGCATCGCCTTCTTTCCGTGGCTCATGTTCCCGCAAAGCGGCACGATCGCGGCCGACACGCGCTGCTACCCCTTTGGGGCGAGAATCGTCGTGCCGGGTTACGGCCGCGGCATTGTCGAGGACCGCGGAAGCGCCATCCGCGGCCCGGACCGCTTGGAGGTGTTCTTCCGGTCGCACTGCCGGGCGCGGCAATGGGGGCGGCGCCGGGTCGAGGTCGAGATCCGTCGTCGCGAGTGACCCCAAGCGCGCCTCATTTGGGAAAGCGCCAACACGGGATTCTCCGCGTCGGCGCGCGAGGAGATTGGGCGCGGATGCGGCGCAAACCCGAAGGGCCCGACGCCGATTCGGGTGCCGGGGCGTCATCGAGTGATCGGCGCGACGCCAAAACGGGCGGGACTTCCGGAGGGGGCCGGCGCTCGCAAGGGGAACTGCCGGCCGCGAGGCCTCACTCCTCTTCGGTGAGGATGAAGAGCGAGATCTCGGTGGCGTCCCCCTGACCGTTGATCTTCACCGTGGCGACCCGATTGCCCTTCTCGTAACGCAAGGTGGCGGAGTCGCCCGCGCGGGTTTCTCGCACGCGTTCCCAGCCTTCGCGCCGCAGATCGCGCTGGAGGTTGCGAACGACGGTCGGAACGTCCTCTTCGGATTCCAGATTCACGACGAACGAATCCGAGTCTTCATCCTTGAAAGACAGGATCCGCTTGGCGCCCGCATAGAGGGGCACATCGATCGGGAAGTCCTTGGGCAAGGCATCCGTTGCGGCCTGCGCCTCTTCGGGCGTCGCCTCGGCGGCGGGCGCGGGCGTCGGCGAGATGAGAGGTCGCGGCGTCCCTCGCGGCAAGAAGGGTCGAGGTGTGGGCGAACCGGCCGCGGCAGGCTGTTTCCCCGGCAGGGGGGTGGGGGACTTTCCGGCCTCGGGAGCAGGCGTCGGCGTTCGTTGCGGCGCTCGCCCCGGAAGCCGTTTCGTCGTTTCCTCGTCGGACTTCTTCCGCGAGTCGCCGCAGCCAACGGGCAGGATCGTCAGGGCGGCGCCTACGGCAAGTGCGGCGAGGAGGCCGAGCCTTCCCAATCTCATCCTTTCAGTTCCTTTCTCCGCCGGCGGGCCGAGTTCGCGAGACCCGGAATCTCTGCTCCGTCTCCGCCGCGCTTGTCGTTCCTTCGTCTCCCGCGTGACGAGAGAGTAGAAATGGGCCTGCCCGGAATCTCTGCTCCGTCTTCGCCGCGCTTGTCGTTCCTGCGAACGCTCCGAGACGAGTACCTGGTTCGGCGTTTCCCGCGTCGGCGCCTGGAGCCGCGCGAAGTCTACGCCGGCGCTCCGCCCAAATGCAAGCCCCGCGAGGAGAGCGCGTCAGGAGAAGCACGCGGGGGGAGCGCGCGAGGAGAGCGGAAAACCAGCGCCAACACTCCGCCGCAGTTCGGTCATTCACGGAAGGTGCCGCAGATGCGCCCAAGAGCGCGCGTAAGAAGGGGACATAAGAAGGGGACAGGTTCATAGGGTGGCACGGGCATCCTGCCCGTGGATTCCTGAGGTGGCACGGGCATCCGGCCCGTGGATTCCCGAGGTGGCACGGGCATCCTGCCCGTGGATTCCCGAGGTGGCACGGGCATCCCTCCGTGGATTCCCGAGGTGGCACGGGCATCCTGCCCGTGGATTCCTGGGAAAGACCGGCGTTTGTTCTGATAGGCGCTCTTGTTCAGGATCGGCGCGCGCCAGAGAATCAGGTCGTAGGTTCGCTGAATGATGGGCGGTTTCGGGTGATGCGTCATTTTCCGAATCTCGCGCGAGCTCGCTCGCTCCGCTCGTTCGCTAAAGTGTAAAGGAAACAGCGTACCTCTCCATTATTGAGTCCGCACAAACCGCGCGCCGACCTGGCTGCTGCGGGTGCCCGGGCCGATGGCGTCGCGGTACGCGGAGCGGCAGTGATTCGCATAGAGGTACCAAGAGCCGCCGCGCAGCACCCAGTAGGACGAAGTTGGCCTGAGCCAAGCGCTCCCATCCGTCGGCGCGCCCGTGTAGCTGCCGTGCCAATAGTCCCGGCACCATTCCCACACATTGCCGCTCATGTCGTAGAGGCCGAATTGGTTCGGGATCTTCGTCCCCACGGGCTTTGTGCCATTCGGCGAGTTATTGGCAAGAAACCACATATAGTCCGACCGATTGCCGGGAAGCGTCCCGGCCGGGCCGTCGGTCAAGAGATCGTCCACCGACAGCGAATCCCCGAAGAAGAAGCGCGTCTGCGTCCCGGCCCGGCAGGCGTACTCCCACTCCGCCTCGCTCGGAAGGCGGAAGGTCGCTGGGCCTTGGGCGGTGTCCGTGACGTGCTGGTTCAGCGCGGCAATGAAGTTCTCGCAGTCGCTCCAGGAGATGAAATACGCCGGGTAGTTGTCGCCCACGCCATAGGTCGAACTCGGCGCGGACCCGGGCCAACTCCCCATCACCGCCAGCCATTGGCGCTGCGTCAGTTCGGTCTTGCCCATGTAGAAATCGTAGGTGATGGTCACCGTGTGGACCGGGCCTTCGTCTGAATGGCGCGACCGTTCGGTGTCGGGCGAGCCCATCTGGAAACTCCCCGCCGGAACGCGCACGAAGACCATCGGCGCGTCGCTGGGGAGATAGACGGTGGTCTCTTCCGGCCCCGCGCCCGGAGTCGGAGTGGGTGTCGGCGTGAGGGTAGGAGAAGACGTGGGAGTTGGTGTCGGTGTCTGGGGAGGCTGAGTCCGCACAAACCGCGCGCCGATAGCGAGGCTGCGGTAGGCCGGGTCGAGGTCGGGACGATTGGCCGAGCGGCAGTAGGCCGCATCGTCGTACCAAGTGCCACCACGCACCACCCGCCAGGGCCAAGTTGGGCTGAGCCAAGCGCTCCCATCCGTCGGCGCGCCGGTGTAATTGTCATGCCAATAGTCCTGACACCATTCGTACACATTGCCGCTCATGTCGTACAGGCCAAACTGGTTCGGGAGCTTCATCCCCACGGACTTTGTGCCATACGGTGAGTTATTGGCAAGAAACCACATATAGTCCGACCGGTTGCCGGGGAGCGTCCCCGCCGGACCGTCGGCCACGACATCGTCCACCGAAAGCGAATCGCCGAAGAAGAACCTTGTCTGCGTCCCGGCCCGGCACGCATACTCCCACTCGGCTTCGCTCGGAAGGCGGAAGGTCGCTGGGCCTTGGGCGGTGTTCGTGATGTGCTGGTTGAGCGCGGTAACGAAGTTCTGGCAGTCGTCCCATGAAATGCAATACGCCGGGTAGTTGTCGCCCACGCCGTAGGTCGAACTCGGCGCCGTGCCGGGCCAGGAGCCTATAACGGCCAGCCACTGCTTTTGCGTCAGCTCGGTCTTCCCCATGTAGAAGGAATATGCAATGTTCACCGTGTGGACGGGTCCCTCGTCGCTGTACCGCGAGCGCTCGGTGTCGGGCGAGCCCATCTGGAAACTCCTCGCCGGGATACGCACAAAGACCAGCGGCACGTCGCCGGGGAGATAGACGGTGGTCTCGCTCGGACCGGTGCCGTCATCCAGGACGATGGTATCGCTCGTGTGTTGGGATTCCGCCGCCGCGTTCCTCACCTTGAAGTAGACTGTCTTCGTGCCGTTTCCGGCGGAAAGCTCAAAGGAGGGGTTCGTGGAGTAGGTCTGCCATGGCGCCGGTGTGAAACTCGACGACTCGTTCGCCATGTACTGCATCGGGCTCCCCGTGCAGGAGTTGTTCAGCGTCACGGAGCGGATGGTGGTCGAGGAAGCCCCGTCGTTGATCGAGAAGGAGGCGACCGTGGGTGCGGTCGTCTCAATCAGCACAAACCGCGCGCCGATGCAGTCGAAGCGGTAGGCCGGGAAGTAGAGGTTGAGGCGAAAGGCGGAGCGGCAGAGGTACGCATAGTCGTACCAAGTGCCCCCGCGCAGCACCCGGTAGGACGAAGTTGGGCTGAGCCAAGCGTTTCCGTCCGAAGGCGCGTCCGTGTAGCTGCCGTGCCAATAGTCCTGACACCATTCCCACACATTGCCGCTCATGTCGTAGAGGCCGAACTGGTTCGGGAGCTTGGTCCCCACGGGCTTTGTGCCATACGGTGAGTTATTGGCCCCAAACCACATATAGTCGGACCGGTTGCCCGGCAGCGTTCCCGCCGGGCCGTCGGTATACCCATCGTCCACCGAAAGCGAATCGCCGAAAAAAAACCGCGTCTGCGTCCCCGCGCGGCATGCATACTCCCACTCGGCTTCGCTGGGCAGGCGGAATGTGGCGGGGCCTTGCCCGGTGTTCGTGACGTGCGTATTGAGCGTCGTGATGAAGTTCTGACAGTCGTTCCAGGAGATGTAGTAGGCGGGGTAGTTGTCTCCCAAGCCGTAGGTGGAACTCGGCGCGGACTCGGGCCAGGAATTCATCACGGCCAGCCATTGGCGCTGCGTGAGTTCGGTCTTGCCCATGTAGAAATCGTAGGTGATGGTCACCGTGTGGACCGGGCCTTCGTCTGAATGGCGCGACCGTTCGGTGTCGGGCGAGCCCATCTGGAAACTCCCCGCCGGCATGCGCACGAAGACCATCGGCGCGTCGCCGGGGAGAGAGACGGTGACCTCTTCCGGCCCCGTGCCCGGAGTCGGAGTTGGTGTCGGCGTGGTCGTAGGAGTCGGAGTGGGTGTCGGCGTGGTCGTAGGAGTCGGAATGGGTGTCGGCGTTGCGGTAGAGGATTGAGTCCGCACAAACCGCGCGCCGAGAGCGAGGTAGCGGGCGTCCGGGTAGCTGAAGTTGCGACGGGCGGAGCGGCAGAGGCTCGCATGGAGGTACCAGCAGCCGCCGCGCATCACACGGTGGGACGAAGTTGGGCTGAGCCAAGCGCTTCCGTCCGAAGGCGCGTCCGTGTAGCTGCCGTGCCAATAGTCCTGACACCATTCCCACACATTGCCGCTCATGTCGTAGAGGCCGAACTCGTTCGGGAGCTTCCTCCCCACGGGCTTTGTGCCAACCGGTGAGTTATTGGCCCCAAACCACATATAGTCCGACCGATTGCCGGGAAGCGTCCCGGCCGGGCCGTCGGTCGAGAGATCGTCCACCGAGAGCGAATCGCCGAAGAAGAACCTTGTCTGCGTCCCGGCCCGGCAGGCGTACTCCCACTCGGCTTCGCTCGGAAGGCGGAAGGTGGCGGGGCCTTGCCCGGTGTTCGTGACGTGCGTATTGAGCGCGGTAATGAAGTTCTGGCAGTCATACGAGGAGATGTAATACGCCGGGTAGTCGTCGCCGACGCCATAGGTCGAACTCGGCGCGAACTCGGGCCAACTCCCCATCGCCGCCAGCCATTGGCGCTGCGTGAGTTCGGTCTTGCCCATGTAGAAGTCATAGGCAATGTTCACTGTGTGGACTGGACCTTCGTTTGATTGGCGCGACCGCTCGGTGTCGGGCGAGCCCATCTGGTAACTCCCCGCCGGGATGCGCACAAAGACCATCGGCGCGTCGCCGGGGAGAAAGACGGTGATCTCGCTCGGACCGCCGCCCTCATCCAGGACGATGGTATCGCTTGTGGGTTGGGATTCCGCCGCCGCGTTTCTCACCTTGAAGTAGACCGTCTTCCTGCCGTTTCCGGCGGAAAGCTCAAAAGAGGGGTTCGTGGAGTAGGTCTGCCATGACGCCCCTGTGAAACTCGACGACTCGTTCGCCATGTGCTGCGTCGGGCTTCCCGTGCAGGAGCTGTTCAGCGTCACGGAGCGGATGGTGGTCCAGTAAGCCCCGTCGTTGATCGAGAAGGAGGTGACCGTGGGTGCGGTCGCCTCAATCAGCACAAATCGCGCGCCGATGTACTCGAAGCGGTAGGCCGGGAAGTAGAGGTTGAGGCGATAGGCGGAGCGGCAGAGGTACGCATAGTCGTGCCAAGTGCCGCCGCGCAGCACCCGGTAGGACGAAGTTGGGCTGAGCCAAGCGCCCCCATCCGTTGGCGCGCCGGTGTAATTGTCATGCCAATAGTCCTGACACCATTCCCACACATTGCCGCTCATGTCGTACAACCCGAACTGGTTCGGGAGCTTCGTCCCCACGGGCTTTGTGCCATGCGGTGAGTTATTGGCCCCAAACCACATATAGTCGGACCGGTTGCCCGGCAGCGTTCCCGCCGGGCCGTCGGTATACCCATCGTCCACCGAAAGCGAATCGCCGAAAAAAAACCGCGTCTGCGTCCCC
>Ga0315274_10007401_pt1 | contig 15894 bp, 7 predicted proteins | sample YL17G02_20_MG_FD_203700 | JGI IMG/M metagenome (GOLD analysis project Ga0315274, IMG submission 203700) | Sediment microbial communities from Yellowstone Lake, YNP, Wyoming, USA - YL17G02_20 | ecosystem: Environmental > Aquatic > Freshwater > Lake > Sediment | place: USA: Wyoming | collected... | reverse complement strand
GGTGGTCCTTGGCCCGGCTGGTGAGGCTCTTGTGGAGGCTCAGGCGCATGAATTCGATATCGGGGTGGAAGCCCATCCTCCAGGGCGGCTGGAGCATGTTCAGGTAGCCCCTGACCTCATCCGCCTCCCGCTCGATCTGCGCCAGGAACTCGCGGTTAAGGACCTTTCGCCCGGCCAGGGCCAGGTCGATCTCCTCGATGGCCTCTCGAAGGTTGGCCAGCCGCTCGTCGAGAATTCCCGTGATGGCGGTGTCTTTTGAGTCAAATGACTGCCATTCCTCGTCTTTGCTGAAGGCACCGCTATCAGAATCCGTTCTTCTATCCTCGTCCCGCTCCCTCTCGACCATATCCAATCCCTGCCACGCTCGCCGGGTCTGCTCAAGGATCCCATGGAATCGCGCCCCTGTTTGAGCTTATGAATCGCACCTTCACTGCCTGGGCGGCCGGCGTCGCCACAGCACAACCGCCTGGATGCCCAAACTTGACCACGACGAAGCATTGCTGCCGCGCCTTCTTGGCGAGCCGAGCCTGGGCCCGGATGGCCCTGAGTTGGTCCTCCGTCAGCAACACGTCGTTGCCTTCGACGCACAAGAGCAGCCACCGATACCCGCGCCCTTTGCCGTTCCGCGATACCAGGACGGCCGGACGTTTCGAGACAAGCTTGACCCGATGGTCGTGCTGCTCAAGATAGCAGACCCATTCCCTGACAAAACACTCCAGCGGCAAACACCCGTTCATAGACCAAGGTTTGCTAGCCCGGTTTTAATAGACTATCGCGAGCTGCGTGCCGTGCGTGCCAAGCCGTAGGCCCGCTCGGGCGGGCCTTCCTCAAGCCACCCGCTATGTGGGTAGTTGATGACTATCGGATGCCGAAAGAGTCCTTGAGCCCAAGGTCCTCCAGCGCTTGCTTGATTTCCGCCTGCAAGTCGCGGGCTGCCGCCGAGTCCACGGATACCGAAAACTCGACCGATATCTTCAAGTCCTGGCCATTCCGTAGCTTCGGCAGGATTCGCGTTCCCAGGCGGTTCCACAGCTCCGGCTGGATCGTTCCTGAAACGCGCAACGTCGTCACTGTGGGTGTGGGCTTCCCTTCTCCCTCAGGCCGAGGTGCAGGGACCTCTTCACATATCGGTGCCTGCTCACCCGGCACAGGCGTAGGTTTACCCGGCTCGCCTGGTTCTCCCATAGTCGAGGCCTTCTTGAGCGACGCGGCCTTCGCCTTCTTCAGGAGGAATACTCCTGGCTCGAACAGTACTTCATCCGGGGCCAACAACTCCTGGAACCATAGGCGTTCATAGCTTCCATCGGGATGCGTGCCTGATGCCAACCCGAATTCGCCTCGACTGACGAACTCGACGATCTTGTTTCGCAGTGTGTTGTCCGGGTCCAGCAACCGCGTCAGTGCGCCATTGAGGAAGCTCTGCCGCAGGCTCGCCAGTGGCCACGCGCCAGATTCCTTCAGCGCCGGCGGCCAATTGCGGTCAATGTATCCCGCGCCGACGGATTCATTGAGTAAGGCCTCGGCCTTCAGCGCGGCGATGATGCGACCACAGAGCGTTTCTGAAGCGCTGGAATGGCCGGCGCCCAGGTCGATGACCTTCAGGCCACTGGGATCCTGGCTGTCTGCCAGCACTACGAACCGGTAGCCCGCCCACACTTCATCGCGAGCATCCTCTTCAGCCTGCCCCACCTCAACCTCGATATCACGCAGGTCGGCCTTCTCGTAGTCCTGGCCTAGGGTTCCTTCGTTCACGTCGCGTTGGACCCGTCGCCAGGCCAGCAGCATCTCCACTTTGTCCCGCAGGTCCCGCCCAGGCTTGCGGACGCACCAGACAAGAGCACCTGGGTATAGCCGAGATGACTTGCCACGGGCCTTCGTCCACTCGGCGATTCGCTGACGCAGGACTCCGGCCTCGTCCCACTCATCAACCGGATCAACGATTACCAACGTCAGGCGCGGCGAGTCAGGCGCGGCAGCGCTGTCGGCTGGGAAACACTCCACGGGGATGCTTGCGCCACGCTTGAACTCCTCTTGGGCCAACTTGCGAATCGTTGGTTTCGTCTCCTTGTCCTCGTCCAGCGATGCCTTGCGGTCGTGGACCGCCTTGTCGATCTTCGCCTTGTGGAAGATCTTGAAGCCATCCGAGCCCACGCGTTGTACGAAGAACCCGCGGCTCTCCAGCGCGACCGCGGCATTGTCAATTGTCGTGGTGTCGATTTCCGGCTCGCCGAGCGCAAACCGCAGCTCGGGCAGGTAGGCCACCTTGTCGATCTGGCCGCCCGAAGACTCAAACAAGATCGTTGTTCCGACCCGCCGGTGGATGTCCCGCAGAATACCCTTGGTGTCGGCATCCAGCGTTCGGGCATGCGAACGTTCCCCGGCAATATCCGTCTCAACCGCGGTCAAGAGCCTGCGTTCACCGAGCTGATCGAGAACTTGGCTACGGAACGCCGACAAATGAAGTGGGGCCGATCCCAGCGTGAGCAGCGCCTCGCGCCGGGCCTCCGCGTGCTGGGTCTGGTATGCCCAGGATATCCATTGGGCCAGCATGGCCAGCACCCCGCGAGTCTGCTGGAACTGCGGCAAAGCGCGCCACTTCCGCTGGAACACCGAAAGCGTCGCCGGGTGGAACGGGTAGCACGATTCGAACTTGCTCTGGAGGAAGTCCCTGGCCTTCTTCTCCGTGGCCGTCACGTCCACAGCCGTCCATTCCGGAGGAAGCTGCGCTCGGCGTTCGAAGCACCAGTCCGCATAGGCCCTGGCGACGTTCTTCCGCACCCGTTCGGAGCCCAGGTCCTCAAAGAGCCGCAGCCGTATGACCTCGCTGATCTCCGCTTCGTCGCCCACCAGGAGCGGCTTAGCGACCGCGCCAACCACCTTGACGATCTTGTCCTGCCACTGCTGATCCCACTGGGTCATCTCCACTTCGCTTCGCGGCAGGCTGAACACGGCCGCCCGGTGGTTCGTGCCGATGAACCCGCGAACGATGTTGTGGAGAAATGCGTGCATCGGCTCGGCCAAAGACCTGTGCCGGTTGAAGAAGTTAAGCAACTCATCGAACAGCAGCAGCACAGGCCCGCCGGCCATGGCGATCACGCGGTTGAGCGTCTCAGTGCCCGGCGGGGCGTCCTTGGCGGCCGAACCCAGGGCCTTCACCCCCGCATCTCCGGCGATCTGCCGCGCGATGTCGATCCACGGCTTCTCCCGCCCTTCCTGCGGATCCCAAGCGTTGCCCACGAACACAGCCACCTGCGCGGTCGGCGCCTCAGGTAGCCCGGCCTCCTTGAGCAACCCGGCCACGCCATGATGCCCCGACGCCTTCGGGCCGCTCTTAGCCAAATGCCACAAGGCCGTCAACATGTGCGTCTTGCCGCCGCCCATCTGCGTAATGAGCGTCTGCACGGGAGCGGTGTTGGTCGTCTGCCCAGCCAGCCGGCGCAACACCAGGCTCGTGTTGTCGCACAGCGCCTGCGTGAAACAGGTTCGGGCGAAGAACTGCGCCGGGTTGCGGTAATCCTCCGGTGCCGTTCCCGCCACCACCTGTTCCAGCGCGATGGCAAACTCATCGGGGTTGAAGGAACGGCCCTCGCGGACTTCCTTGCGGGGCGTGACGATTTTGTACCAGGGTTCCATTATCTCTTCCTCCGTCGCAGGGCAGGCCGGGGAAGCACGCTCCGAGCATGCTTGCGGACGCGCCGCGCCATCGCCACGGCCTGTCGGGCTTGGCGGATATGCAGGGGTCCCAAGCCCGTGGGGTAGCGAGTCACCGTGGCATATGGCGTCAGGGTGTCCCGTTCGGCCTGCGACAGATCCGGACGACTTGCCGAAGGAAGCATGCCCATCAGCCGTCGAACATCATGCGTCTTGGGGAAGTCAATGCGAGCCAAAACAAGCATCGTCTTCAAGTACTTCTCGACGCATTGCTGGGCGTGAAAGCAGATGGTTTCCGCCGCCCACGCTTCCTTCTCCGCCAGCAGCCGGACGGCGGAGGCGAGGTCGGCTTCGGCCTTCTCGACCCATTCCGCCAGGATAGTATGGAGTTCATCCTCCTCGCGCATAGAGCACCTTCCCTTCCAGATGAGCGGGGCGTTCAATCGTCCCCGGATAGTTCTTCCGCCACTCGAAGTCATCGGGTCGCGTCACAATCACATCCACGGGCACCGCCACGTTCGGCAGCGCCATCCGAACCTCCAACTGCTTTTCCCGCTTGGACCCCTCCACGCGCATCACCACCAGGAGGTCCACGTCGCTGTCCGGCCCGGCCTGTCCTCTCGCGTGCGAGCCGAACAGGATGATCCGCTCCGGGTCAAAACGGCGGACGATTCGACGGACCATCCTGTCGATCTGTGTCCGAACGTCCTGTTTCCGTCTTGCTGTCCGCATGTTCAGTTCTCCTATCTTGGCACAGCCAATAACATGGCGTCTATCAGTCGTTTCTCGTCGCTGCCGGTGGGATACAGCGCCGACAAGGCGTTCGCCAGCCGGACAAAGTCGGGCCCGCGGTCGACCTCGGCCTTCAGCAGCGCGCGCAATGCGTTGGACTTGCCCGCCGCCTGGAGCAGCATGGCGGCGTGGACGCGGTCCAGTGTCGTCGCCTCGCGCCGGGCGCGAAGCGAATCTTCCGGCAGGTCGCCCACGGCAGGTCGGCCGCGGCGCGCCCGGCCGCGGACTTCCGGTACCGCTGCCGCCTCGGCTTGGATCATGAAGTCGAACTTGCCCTGCGGGTCGCGCTTGGCCTGTTCCTCGATCCGGTCGCCGGCCAGACCCGCACCGGCCTGGCCAAAAAGCTGCTCGGCACGCTCGGCCACAGGTAGCAGCCGCACGACGCCCTTGTCCGTCTCGACAATGCGGCCTTCCCACACGTCGAGATGAATACCAAGAGGTCGAGTGAAGCGGATCACCACGTCGTAAATCAAGCTAAGACCCTTGGCCTTCTTTGTGGCACGGCCGCCCTCGGCCGTGTCATCTTCGCCCCCATCTTCCGTGTCTTCCTCTGTGTTTTCCGCTGCCTCTGTGGTGGGCTTCTGGCCGTTGGTGCTCTGGAGCGCCCAGAGGAACAAGGCCGTCAAGCGGGCGTCCTCCTCCAACGCCCCGGCAGCGCTGTTGCGGGCCTTGGCCTCGGCCGTACCCAAGATGGTCTGGAGCGCCACCCGGCCGACTGTTTCCCACACGTAGGCCAGGAAGCCGCGCTTATACGGCTCGTCCGCCTCTGGATCGCCGCCCAGGGGAATCTCCCGGCCCTGCGGGTCTTCGACCTTGGAAAAGCGGCTGTAAATCTCCAGCGCCGGGCCGATGCAGGCAAACACCAGGTCCGCACCACGAACGCCTTCCTCCTGAAGCCGCTCCATCCAGTTCCCAACCCGGTCGCTGAGACCCTCCAGTTTCTTCTCCTTGTTCCCATGCAGAACTTCATCCCAATCACCTACAGGAGCTTCCTCTGAGCGTGGGCGACAAACAAGGTGGACGCTTGTGGCCAAGGCCGCGGTATCCCTTGCTCTCATCCGAGTTCGCATCTCTGTGGCGATTGGCCAGGAACCGGTGATCGTCCACCTTCCCTGAATAAGCCCGCCGAGAAGCGCCTCCCATCCTTCTGTAGTGCTATGGGCAAAGACGACTCCCCCAATACCGTCAGCCCGAAGCAGTCGCCTTGCTTCACCAAAGCACTTGGCGGCTGTAGTCTCGAAGAACCGGCCATCTTTCGGTTTCCCTTCCGACAAGTACGCCTGATTCCAAACACACTCGCGCACCTTCGGAGTCAGAGGGTTGGCAGGATCAAATGGGTCACGGAGAAGCGAGCAATTCGGAAGGCATTGCTTGAGCCATGCAAAGAAGAAATCCGAAAGGTCTGCATAAGGAATCGCATCGTAGTAAGGCGGATCGGTGAACCATACAGATGAGGATTCGGACGGAAGGCCGGTGTCAGTGGCGTCGGCAAGACTGACCGTGCCGCAAGCGTCAAGCGAGCCAAGAGACCCCAGTCCAGCCAGGACGTTATCGGTGCATACCCCGAAACTGCCACTGGCTGCTGATATAGGAACGCCCTCTGCAAAATCCCAAGCAATCGCCGCTGCATGGCGAGTGAAGAGCTGCCTGGGGCATTCTGCCATAGGCTCCCAGCGACAGAGCGCACAACTGAGATCGGCGAGCTTGGACACCGCAAACGACAGGAGGACAGACGAAGCTTCGTCCGTCTGTCGAGCTACCAATGAACTCAGTGATGACACCGCCAGTAACTGACGGGCGGTGAACAGGTTCCTTACAGTCTGTATGCCATATCGCGTAACCGCCGAGAAGCCGCGCGCGTTAGGCGAAGGCCGAATCGGGTTGATGGGGGCATTTAGTGGATGCTTCTGCCCCCAGTCTCGACAGGCAACCTCCGACCGCTTCATTGCCGCAAGCACCGCCCGATAATCCGTGCCACAGGGGAGACGATAGTGCCGGCCCGGTTCGCCTTCGCGGAGCGTTACGACTGCCAGGAGCCTCGCTCCGCCAACGCGATTGCCCTTGCCATCGAACATCGCATCGGCCCCGCCATGCTGGGCGGCCAGTTGGGCACGAACACGATCCGGGTGCATCACGGTTCCGCAGTGCAAGCACTTGGCCTTGGCGCGGGCGACCGTGCCTTTAGGCACATCCTTCTCCGCGGCCGGTTCGAACACCTCGAACTCCGGCAGCAGGAACTGGCCGGTGCCCCAGCCGCCTCGACCGAAACGCCCCTGGCCCCAACCAAGGGGCTTGCTCTTCTTCATCTCAGTGAACCGCAGTGCCCGCTTGCGGCTGGCCTTCTTGCACAGCCAGAAAGACCGAACCAACGGGATTTCCGCGCCACAGTTGGGCGATTCGCAACGGACTGTCCGCGCCCACAGGTAGGCGATGGGCCGCGCGCCGTCGGGGTCGGGCGGGTAAAACTCGGCCAGTTCCTTCTCGGCCGCCTTCTTGATCTGCGCCCCGACGTGACGCAGGACGTTGGACAGGCCGTGAATGACGACCGGCTTGCCGTCGGCGTCCAACACCGGCTTGCCCTGGTCGTCCGTCATCGGGAAGTCGGCGTTGGCGTAGCGCGGGATGTCCTCAAGCATCACCTTCAGAATCAGGCAGGCAACGGGGTTGAGGTCGCTGGCGAACGCGTCGCAGCCCAGACGAAGGGCTTCCAAGGGAATCGACCCGCCGCCGGCGAAGGGGTCCACCACCAGCGGCGTCTCCTCCGGGTGGGCGGCCTTGACCAGCCCCCGGCCGACCTCCAGGTACGTCGCGTGCGAGGAGTTTTCCCATGCGGCGAAGTCGCCGATGAAGCCCAGCAGGCCCTTCCGCAGGCCCATGTCGTCGGCATCCACCTGCCCCTGCGTCTTCGTCAGCAGTGCCCGCGCCTTCTTCTTGAACTCGGCCGGACAGTGCGGGTCGCACGGGTCGGGCAGCAACAGTGCCAGCAGCATTGACCGGCACGCCGCCAGGGGCCTACGTGCCCACCACAGGTGCAACGTGGAAGGATGCCCATGCCGAATCGACTTCTCCCTGGCCGAGTGCTTGGACACCACAGCAATCGGGAAGTCCACCTCAGCCAGTCGTTTGCATTCCTTGGGTATCATGCTTTGGGCGTGCCTTCTGAAAACGCGCCGCTTGCCGACGTCAAACCAGGCATCGCGTTGTTGATCGCCAGAAACAAGCTCGCGAACGTCTCAACGGCAGACTTCGGCAGATCCCTGATCGTCTTCCTGGCCATATCTTCCATCATCCGTTTTGCCACTCGACCTTTATTGAACGCCATGCCTTCGCTGTTCACAGGCAAGCCTCTGGCCTTCATCGCAGCGTCAATCTGCCTCACCACTTGAGGTTGGTGATTCGCGCTGACTTCCGCTGGAGTGAGGACGCTGCTCCCCAGTTCCTTCTTGTAATTGGTGTTGACGTATCCCAGGTAGAAATCCAGGGGCAGAAGGTCCTCCAAGGTTGTCTCTTCCTTGCGGCCGATCACGTCCCCCAGTAGCATGACGTGGCGGTCCTTCATGATCCAGTTCTTGATAAGCCCCTCTGCCACGTTCTTGCCTTCAGGGTCGGAATCAAGAAGCACTACCACGTTGAGTTCTTGTCCTTGCAACATGGTCGCCACATAAGCAGCCTTCGTCGCGCCACCCGAAGGGGTAATGACAATGCGCTCGTCAAGGGAGAGTTCGTCCCCGTCCCGCAGAATGCTCGCCATCAAGGAAAGCATCCAGAAATCAGTGATCCCCTCGACGACGAGATTGTACTGCCCCACGAAAAGACTTTGGCTCATGGATAGCCCAAGCGCTGCCTGAAGCGGGAATCGGGCGTCCTGGTCCGCTGCATAGAAGTCAGCCGTGACCGTTGTGCCCGCCTCCTTGCTCTCAGTGCAGACACGGATGTTGTCCAGCCGTTCCATGTCGATCATAAACGGCATGTGAGTCGTGTAAATGAGTTGGTTGCCACTGGCGTATGCCTTCATGCGCTTCAGCAGGTCTCGTTGGGCAGCGGCATGAAGGTGAAGGCCCGGTTCATCCAGCAGAATCACGGCGCCCTTGAAGGTGCCCTCCGTTTCGCAGAGAAATGTCATGTCGAAGGAGAAAAACCACTGGAATCCCTTTGATCGCTCATTCAGAGGAACAAGTGCCGACTGCAATTGGTCCTTTACGAAAGCGATGAGGTGATTGCCATCTGCCTCAAACCGGACCTCGTACCTCCTCTGCGACCAGTGATCCGCAATCAAGTTCGTCAGGGTGAGCGACGCATCGTTCATGTCCAGCATGCGCTGCTCCTTGTCCTGAGCATTCGCACGCCCGACCTCTTTCTCAAAATCGATTCCCGCCATCCCCAGGATCATCAGGATCGTTTTGTCCTGCTCGGTAGTCTCGTTCTTATCTTTACGCTGTTTGACATGGTCAAGGAACGCGATGCCCGAAAACGGTCTGTGCTCATCCATGTAGATGAAAGTCGGAATCCATTGCGTCGCGAGGGCCTCAGCTTGCGCCTTGGGGCTAGGCAGCGTGGCCCTATTCTCGAGTTCAGACAGAGCAGTTTTCGCCGCCTGGGCCGCCTCCTGATCCGCTTTGTTCTCTGCATCAATGCCCTGGTCTATGGCCTGCGAGAACTCGCCAACCTTCTGGTTGAATCTGGCGACACCGTCAACTTCGACGGACTCCGTGGCCTTGGCCAACACGGAGGCTACGGCCGATCGAAGTTTCTCAGAAACATCGGCAGGGACCAAAAGCCGCTGTGAGAGGAATCCCTTGAATTCGCCTTTGTCGTGCTCGGGCGGAAGGTCCGATGGAAGGAACCTGCAGGCGAAATTGCCCTTATACGTCTTCGTGATTTCGACCCCGGTTGCCTTGTCTGCGCCAGAGCCTATTGCGGACAACCGTTGCCTCTCGGCCTCGTCAAAGCCAAACCGGACGACCACCGCCACCGCGTTCTCTGAACGATCCGTTCTTCGGCCGCGCGGCCACTCCCTGTCCATCACGTATGGATCAGCTGTGAACGGCTTGAACTTATGGAGCGCCTTGAGAAGGGATGTCTTCCCGGATTCATTCTTGCCGACAAGGACGGTGATGTCGTCCACGTCGATCCACCCTGAATCTTGAACGCAACGGTAGTTCCTAACCCGGAAACTCTCAAGTTTCATGGCCGTTCTCCCGGGAGCCCTTGTCATGTGCTCCTGTCAGCGATTGCGAATTGATCCAGTAATGCTCCACTTTCTTGACTTCATGCCACTGAAACCGCACCGGGTCCCGGATGGGTTCCTGGAGGGTCGGCGTCTCCGAGCAGTTCGTGACGACGTACAGCCAGTAGCAGTCTCGTCGGTCCTGGGCGACCCGGCGCTCATTGGGCGTGAGAATGACCGCGCCCTGTGCTGCGCCGATACCCTTGACCTCGATCAGCCGAAGGTCGCCGGAGTTCAGGTCCAGGCTGGTGATGTCGTAGCCGAGGTTCTTCTCGTGAACGTCATAGACCTGCCGGCCCTGGGCCTGCTCGTGTTCCATCACAACGCGCATGGCGACGGCCTCGGTCTCCAGGTTGGGCTTCAGCCGCCTCACTTCAGGCGATTCGCGGTCAGGGTGCGGCAGGACCAGGACGCTGGCGATCCGTTCCACAGCCTGGAGGGTCAAAGATCGCTGCTGCTGGAGTTCCTGCCGGCGGCGGTCCCGGCGGGCCAAGAGTTCGGCGTGCCGGGTCTCCGCCTGGACGAGCCGGCCCTCCGCGCCATGCGCGCTGCGCTGGACCTCGGCGACGGCCTTGCCGATCTCGTCGTCCGCCCGCTGGAGGAGTTCCGTTAGGGAAAGTTCCACGTGTTCCGCGATCCTCTCGATCTCGGCCAGCCGCTCTTGGCGAACCTCCTCCAGGAACGGCTGGAAGGCCGCCTGGTGGAGCCAACCGACCGCTTCCGGCAAGCTCGCCGCATCAGGTAACGGGTTCGGAGCTTCAGCGGCAATGAAGTTGCCCAGGACCGTCGGTTCGCGGAGCTGCGGCTCCCCGTCGGCTTGGAGTTCCACGGCGACCAGCCGCTCGTGGATTGTGTGACCCAGGCCGTCCACCACGCGGACGCGGTAGAAGTCGATGCGGGCCGGTGCCTCGTGGGAGAGCGAGTACAGGCACGCCCCCTTCTTGAAGTCCTCCTGGGCCAAGGCGTGGGTGTGCCGCCGGACCGCCTCAAAGAGCGGGTGGCCCGGCGTCACCCATTCCAGGTTGTGCTCTTCGGCCACATCGCGATGCGTGGACAGCCGCGGGTATTTCGCGGACAAGGCCGGCAACCGCCAGTTCTGTTCGCGCTCGTACCGCCGGAGCGAGTTGGGCGTGCGGCCGGGATCATAGACATGGGGCAGCGACGCTACGGCCTTGAGCGTCAGGTTCGCATAGGGCGACGCCTCCGCCATGAACCGCGCGATGGTCTCAGGCACCACGCGATGCTCCTGCGCCCGCGCTCGGCGCTCGATCAGCATTTCCAGATTCAGCTTCTTGGCAGCCAGACCCTCCAGAGCGTTCTGGCAGATCGCCCGGAATCGGCCCTCGTCCACGTTGTGCAGGAGCCGGTCCTCCAGGTCCGCGTCCCCCAGCTTGCCGGAGTAGTAGTCGCGGAGGACGCGCTCGATGTGGGCGGCCGGGAGGACTTCGCCGACGACGTTGAAAACTGCATCATCGTCCAGGGCGTTGCGTATCTCCTGGAGCTTCTCCAATAGCCGCTGGAGGATGCGGCCCTCGATGGTGTTGGTGGCCGCGAAGTTGAAGATCAGGCAGTTCTTCCGCTGGCCGTAGCGGTGGATTCGCCCCATCCGCTGTTCCAGGCGGTTGGGGTTCCACGGGATGTCGTAGTTAAACAGGATGTGGCAGCACTGGAGGTTGATGCCCTCGCCGGCCGCCTCCGTGGCTACGAGCACCTGGATGCCGCCTTCGCGGAACTGCTGCTCGGCGTACAGCCGACTGCCTGGCTCATCCCGCGAGCCGGGCTTCATGCCGCCGTGAATGAACCCCACGCGAAAGCCCCAGGCCTTCAGCCGCTCGACCAGGTAGTCCAGCGTGTCCTTGAACTCGGTGAACAGCAGCAGCCGCTCATCGGGATGGTCGAAGAAACCCTGCTCGTGCATCAGGTCCTTGAGGCGCGTCAGCTTGGCCTCGACGCAGGCGTCCTGGACCGCCTGGGCTTGGCACGCAAGCTGTTGCAGTTCCTTGATCTCCGCCCGCACATCTTCGGCGTTCTGAGACAGGGAGATGGCCTCCAGGATTTCCTCCAACCGCTGGCGGTCGGCATCGTCCATTTCCTCGAGTTCTTCGGGATCGGGCAGGTCCGGAGGCGCGGTGCGGGCGACCTCCTGGGCGTGCTTCAGACCGACCTCGAGGCGCGTGGCACGGTTGTCCAACGAGCAGCGCACCGAGTGGACACTGGAGGCAAGTCGGCGCTGGTACAGGGCCATCAGGAAACCCACCGCCCGTGCCCGCGGGTCTTCTCCGTCGGCCGCCGCGCGGGCGCTCTGCCGCTTCACGAACCGCGTGACCGACTTGTAGAGATCGAACTCCGGCCCGTCGATATGGAAGTCCACGGTGCGGAGGATGCGTTTGGTGAAGATACGCTGGGCGACCCACGTGCCGTCGGCCTGCCGCTCCGGGAAGTACACCATCGCCTCCTTGGTGCGGCGCAGGTAGAACGGCGCGCGCCGTCGGTCCATCGCCTGGCGGATGGACCGCACGCCGGCGAAGGCGTCGGCGTCCAGGAGTTGGAGGAACAGGCTGAAGTTCAGCGGGTCGCCCTTGTGAGGCGTGGCCGTCAGCAGGAGGAGGTGATCCGTCGTGTCCCGGAGCAGCTCGCCCAGCTTGTAGCGGAGGCTCTTGTGGGACTCGTCGGCAGCCGACATCCTATGGGCCTCGTCCACGATGACCAAGTCCCAGTGTACCTGACGCAGACCGGGGAGGATGTCGCCGCGTTTGGCCAGGTCCAGCGACGTGATGATCTGCCGCTGCTCCAGCCACTGGTTGACGCCGAACTGGTCGCGGATGTCCCCGCCCTTGAGGACAAGGAACTTCTCCTCGAACTTCTCCTTCAGCTCGCGCTGCCACTGGAACGCCAAGTTGGCGGGAGCCACGATGAGCACCCGCTCGGCAAGACTCCGCAGCTTCAGTTCCCGGATGAGCAGCCCGGCCATGATGGTCTTGCCGGCCCCGGCGTCGTCGGCCAGCAGGAACCGCACGCGGGCCAGCTTCAGCAGGTAGTCGTAAATTGCCTCGAGCTGGTGGGGCAGCGGGTCAACGCGGGAGATGGACAGCCCGAAGTAGGGGTCGAACTCATACGCGATCCCCAGGGTGTACGCCTGTAGACCCAGACGAAGCAGGTTCCCGTCGCCGTCGAAGGTGGATGAAGCCTCCAGGACGGTGATCTTGCCCAGGTCCGCCTGAGCCAGTGTGACCCTGCGGAAGCGCTCAGTCTGGGTCCCCACCAGCCCGACCGCCCACGAGGAATCGCCGACGGCAGAGATAGTCTCGACGCGCATAGGCTCGTTGAACAGCGGGCCCATCAGCGTCTGTCCCACCCGTAGCGGGTCGTTTTGGCTCATAGTCGGTCTTTCCGAATCGTGCGTGCCGCGGCCCTGAGCGTCTGAACGGCCCCGCAGCCGCACCCCACAGACGTGTGGCAGCGAGGACGGCGTCAGAGCCTGACAAAAAGTTCGCGTGGCGCCATGATAATACCTGGTTCCTCCCTCTCTGCCAACCCACAACCCAAGTTTGGCGAGGACTTTCTAAGGTGTTCGCCCTATGCCCATGTTGAGACTGCCGTTGCGCACTTTTTAATCCGAAGTTCGTTGTGGACGAATCGGGCGATGCGCGGTATAGTACTTGTGTCCTGTATTCTTGCCCGGCGCGACCCGGTAAGGAGTGGCCAGGACATCTGTGAAAGAAGGAACCACTCGCGGGGCTTGTTTGGCTCGTCATCGGGGCTGGGCGCGCACGGGAAAACCGGTGTTGCTCGAGAAGATACGACCGTTCCGGCCGTTGCGTAGTGCGCTGCGCGATCTGACGGGCGGTCATGATCGGAGGATGTACAATGTCCCCAGCGTCGCACATTACAAGTCGGCTTCAGAAGCTGTACGGAATCGTCTTGGGCAGGATGCGGGGCCTCAATGAACGGCAGATGCACCCGCCCCTGGACCACCTGAGAACCAGGCCGCCCTGCATCGTGGAACAGCTTGAGCCGCGGCTGCTTCTCGATGGCGACCCGGGGTTGCATATCGTCAGTTACCAACCCGCAGACTTGGTGCAGGCTCTCGACAGCGTCAGTCTGTCCTTCGACCGGCCCATCGACGCGGCGTCGCTGACACCCGATGACATCCTGGTGACACCGTTCATCCCGGTGCGTCTGGGCGGTTACGACACGACCGGATTTGCCTCCGGCGTGGCTATCTCGGGAACCCTCGCCTACGTGGCCGACGGTGGCAGCGCCCTTCAGATCATCGATGTCTCCAACCCCGCTGCGCCGGTTCGCCTCGGTGGCTACGACACCAGTGGCTGGGCCTCCGACGTGGCTATCTCGGGAACCCTCGCCTACGTGCCCGGTGACAGCGGCCTTCAGATCATCGATGTCTCCAACCCCTCTGCGCCGGTTCGCCTCGGTGGCTACGACACCAGTGGCTGGGCCGACGGCGTGGCTATCTCGGGAACCCTCGCCTACGTGGCCGACGGTGGCAGCGGCCTTCAGATCATCGACGTCTCCAACCCTTCTGCGCCGGTGCGCCTGGGCGGTTACGACACGACCGGATCTGCCTACGGCGTGGCCGTCTCGGGAACCCTCGCCTACGTGGCCGACGGTGACAGCGGCCTTCAGATCATCGATGTCTCCAACCCCTCTGCGCCGGTTCGCCTCGGTCGCTACGACACCAGTGGCTGGGCCTCCGACGTGGCTATCTCGGGAACCCTCGCCTACGTGGCCGACGGTGGCAGCGGCCTTCAGATCATCGACGTCTCCAACCCTTCTGCACCGGTTCGCCTCGGTGGCTACGACACCAGCGGGGTTGCCTACGATGTGGCCGTCTCGGGAACCCTCGCCTACGTGGCTGACAATCGCAGCGGCCTTCAGATCATCGATATATCCAACTCCTCGGCACCGGTGCGTCTGGGCGGCTACGACACGACCGGATCTGCCTACGGCGTGGCCGTCTCTGGAACCCTAGCCTACGTGGCCGACCAGTACAGCGGCCTTCAGATCGTGGAGGTGCTCAAGAGCGTCTCCGGCGTAACGGCGGTGGACGAGTTGACCTATCGGGCGGACTTCTCAAGTCAGTTGCCGGATGGCTCGTATCACTTCCAGGTGGGGCCCTGGGTCCAGGACGCGTCAGGCAACACGATGGACCAGGATCTCGACGGCGTCCCCGGCGAGATTCCGCAGGACGTGTATCGGTTCAGCATTACCGTCGATAGCACCGTGCTGCCGACAGCGACCGTCGACCTCCGATCGGACAGCGACACGGGCTACTCCAGCACTGACAATATTACCAACGACAACACACCCACTCTTGATTTTGCCGGGGCTGCGCAGTTCCAGTTGTACCGAGACGGCCAGGCGTTGACTACGGACTTCCTGCCCGGCTCCTCGTACACCGACGAGACGCTGACGGACGGTTCCTACTCGTACACGGTTTTGGTGATCAATGTCGCCGGAAACACCTCGATCATCTCCTCCCCGCTAACGGTAACAATTGACACGGCCCCGCCCGTGGCGCCATCGAGCCCGGATCTCCAGGCCGGTAGCGACAACGGGTTCTCCAGCAGCGACAACGTCACCAACGACAATACGCCGACATTCGACGTGACAGGCGGTTCGCCGTATTTCCGGGGCTATTGCGACGGCACGCTGGTCAGCGGGGCCTTCGAGAGCGGATCCTATACGACTCCTGTTCAGCCCAATGGCACTTGGCAATACACGGCCACGGCCGTGGACGCTGCGGGCAATGAGTCAGCCGCTTCACCGGCCCTGGCGGTGACGATCAGCACACAGTCGCTGGCTGCCCCTGAGCCTCTGGACCTCCAGGCCGCCAGCGACAGCGGGTTCTCCAGCAGCGACAACATCACAAACGACAACACGCCGACGTTTGATGTGACGGTCACGGCGCCATATTTCCGGGTCTACCGCAACGGCACGATGATCAGCGGCTTTGAGACGGGAAGCAGTTACACCTCGCCTGCCCAACCCGATGGGACGTGGAGTTACACGGTGAAGGCGGCAGATGAGGCGGGCAATGAGTCGCCAGCCTCTTCGGTCCTGAGCGTGACGATCGCCGCCGTGCTGCCGACAGCGACCGTCGACCTCCGATCGGACAGCGACACGGGCTACTCCAGCACTGACAATATTACCAACGACAACACACCCACTCTTGATTTTGCCGGGGCTGCGCAGTTCCAGTTGTA
>Ga0315274_10007400_pt1 | contig 15895 bp, 11 predicted proteins | sample YL17G02_20_MG_FD_203700 | JGI IMG/M metagenome (GOLD analysis project Ga0315274, IMG submission 203700) | Sediment microbial communities from Yellowstone Lake, YNP, Wyoming, USA - YL17G02_20 | ecosystem: Environmental > Aquatic > Freshwater > Lake > Sediment | place: USA: Wyoming | collected... | reverse complement strand
CGGCGGTCTCGGCCATACTCTACTCGGCCACGGGCTGACGATTGGGCACGACCGCCGCCACAGGCGCCACTGCCGGCACGCTGCAAAACGGCCAAACCCCAGGCACCGGGCGCAAGCCCGGTGACACTGGCGATCAATTTTGCTGGGATGTCCCGAGGGGAAGTGTCCGTAGGCTGGCGCCTACGGCTCAGATCAGAGCACCCGTTGGTTCACGGCGCGTCGACCGAGGTATGGTCGTGGACGATGACCCATTTCCCCGCGTCTTTCCGCAGCACGAGGCTGAACGCGCCCCCGATGGGCTCGGTTCGCTCCAGACGCCAGCGGCCCAGCACCAGGGCAACGCCGGGGCCGACTTCGGTAATCTCCAAATCGTTGAACGTCAGGCGCCCCATGGCCTCACGGGTGGGATACCGGTGGTGATAGCGCTCGAGCGTAGCTTGCCAACTGCGGGTCACGTGCCCGCCGGAGCTGAAGGTCAAATCGGGCGAATGCCAATAGGGAACCATGAAGGCATCGATGTCGCCGGCGTTCCAGGCCTGGGCCTGCCGTTCGAGCAATCGAGGAATCTCCTCGCGGGCCATGTGCTTGCCGCCGGTCGACGCGCAACCCGTCCCGAGAATCAGGGTGCTCATCCACGACACGCCGAAACAAATCCGTCGGCTCTTGCCCATCGCTGCCCAAAACAGTCGGCTGACACCGAAGTGTAGGAGATCGCGAACCTCACGGAAAGCCGGGCAAAACATCGTTGTCCGCCTCGACCGGATGGCCGGATGGGTACCTGTAGGGTCGCCTTGCAAAGGATGACAAACCGGTTATCCTAGGCGCCGAAGGGAGTTTGAGCATGGAGGCGAGAAAAATAGCCAAGGGCAAGCGAGGCCCGGCGCTGTTCGAGCTTCTCGGCGACGACGGCGGGCGGACAGCCGGCGGAGTCAAGGTCCCGAGTTTGTGGTCCCGGCACAACCGCGTCGTCGATCTACATGCGGCGCGGGCCGTGCGGTCTGCTGAGGACTCCGCGGGGCCCCTCGGAGCGACGCCGAGTTCGGGGACCGCGAGCACCGAGCCCCGGCCCTTTTTCGAGGTGGCCGGCGAACGGATTTGCGTCTCGTTCACGAGCGTTGCGGCTGCAGTCGCCGTGTTTGTGGCGCTTGCGACCGTCCTGGCCTCGTACGGGCTGGGAGCGCGAGGCGGTGACGAAGCGGGCTTCCGGCGCGGTTTCGACGCCGGACGAGCGGCGGGCGCCACGGCCGCCGGCGATGAGATCGCGACGGTGCGAAAGGAACCTCCGGCGACGTACCTGCTGGGCGGATTGCTGGAGGAGGCGGCGAGCAAGACGGCCGGCGGCGGGGTACGCGACGATCGGGCGGCGCCGAAGCTTGCTGCGGTTCCGACGCCGAGAACGCCCGCGGTGTCGGGCTCGGCCAGTGGTTGGGTTCGGGACCTGACGTATATCGTGGTCCAGGAGTTTCCGGCCGCGAGCATCGAAAAAGCCCGAAACGCAAAGGAGTTTTTGGGGCAGCGAGGCGTGAATGCGGAGTTGGTGCCGCTGAACACGGGCACGATCCTTCTCATTGCGACGCAGGGCTACAACCATAAGGATCCTGGGCAGAAGCGTCTCGCGGAGCAGTTGTTGGATAAGGTCCGCACGATCGGCACGCAGTACTTGGCCGCGGGCGGAGGATACAGACTCGAAGGCTATTTCAAGACGTTGAAGCGCGACACTTGGTAAAGGGGAGTTCATTCGATGTCCATGGACCGGTCCTTACGATCGAAGAGTATGCTCGAACGCCACCGCAACGTGCTCACCCGCGCGGAGCGGCTGGGAATCCTCAAAGAGACCGGGCTGTGGTCCGAGGGGGATGAGGTTACGGGTCTTGCGAAGGTCGCGCATCGTAAGGCCGCCGTCGGCAAGAAGGACAAGGTCGAAAAGAAGCCTGAAGGCGCCGAGGGCGCTCCCGCGGTTGCCGCGGAGGCCGCACCGGCTGCGGAAAAGGGAAAACCCGCCAAGGCCGCCAAACCGGCCAAGGGGGAGAAGTCCTAGCGCTCCGTGATGGGTCAATTGAGGGGCGGGCTACCTCCTCAAACGCTTAAGGGTAAGTCATCGACAAGACGTTGTCGATCTTTACGCGGCAATGCCCAGGGTTGGTTCCGGCTACGCTGGGTTAGGATAAGGGCAGAAAGGGGCAAAAAGGAAGGCTTGCCTGTTCGATGAGAGATGGGTGGATAGTCCATGTCTCCTGAGGCAAGGAGGCCTGTCGGTGCATAAGCCAAGAAGGCGAATACGGAGGTGCCCCTGCCCACCATGAGCGAACGCCTCACCGCCCTGCGCGACGACGTGCGACGCGAACGGATTGCGTCCTCGCAGCGCACCGCAACCCCCGTCTTCCCCCGTTGACAAGGGGAGACGAAGGGCGGCCGCGCTTTGCGATTGTGGAAAACGCTCTGGACTGAAGCAGCTTGAAATGAACCGCATAGGCTGGGCGTCCCATCGGGATAACTTGAACCGATGGGCGTTTTCTGATAGAGTGTTGTGCAGGTCGCATTGAACGGGCGTGTTCAGGTCGCCTGTAGAGGGGCGCGTGCCGCGCCCCGGGTGCAGTCAGGTTCTACGGCAATGAAAACTGAACGGCTTCCAGGTCATGTCGTAAGGGCGGTCGCGCGGTCTCTGGTCGTGGTTGGGCTTGCTCAGGCATGGGGTTGTCGCGTTCCAGTCGAGACATCGCCGACGGCGGTTGAGAACGGGGCCGACTTCCATCGTAGGTCCGGACAGCGGCCTACCTGCGTGCGACAAATAGGCGACCAGGTAACCTGTGGGTACACCGCGGACGAGTGTCTATACCGGCTTTTGAATGCCGTACTTTTTGATACGGTGCCTAACGTGGTATCGCGTAATCCCCAGTGCCTCGGCGGCTTTCGACTGATTCCAATTGTGCGTCTTGAGCGCCTCCTGGATCAATGTCCGTTCCTGCCCGAACAGTGTGCCGACGGTCTGGTCGGTGTACGCCTCGTGATCGGACGTGACGATATCCGGCGGAAGATGGCAGGGAAGGAGGTGCTCGCCGTCGGACATGAGCACGGCGCGCTCGATGACATTCTGCAGTTCACGAACATTTCCCGGCCAATTGTAATGCGTCAAGATCCTCAGGGTGTCGACGGCCGTGTGAAGCTCGCGAATGCCGCACGCTCGCCGGGCGCGCTCGACGTAGTGTTGCACGAAGAGTGGAATGTCCTCTCGGCGCTCGCGCAACGCCGGCAAGTGGATCGGAAAGACGTTCAGGCGGTAATACAGATCCTCGCGGAACAGTCCGTCGATAACCATGTTCTTCAGGTTGCGGTTGGTGGCCGCCACAACGCGGACGTCACAGGCGATCGGACTCGTCCCGCCCACCCGCACGATACGCTTCTCCTGCAAGACGCGAAGCAGTTTGGCCTGCATCGGACGACCGACCTCGCCGATCTCGTCGAGAAACAGCGTCCCGCCTTCGGCGACCTCAAACCATCCGCGGCGTCGGGCGTGAGCGCCGGTGAACGCCCCCTTCTCATGGCCGAACAGTTCGGTTTCCAACAATGTCTCGGGCACCGCCGCGCAGTTGACGGGTACGAAAGTGCCCTCTCGGCGCCTCGAACCATTGTGGATGTAACGGGCCGCCAACTCCTTCCCCGTGCCGGTCTCACCCAGGAGAAGGGCCGTGGCGGAACTCGGCGCCACTCGATCACAGAGCTCGAGGACCCGCTTCCAGGCTTGGGACTCCCCGAGGATCACGTCGCGGGACAGGACGGCCTCACGGAACCCGGCCAACTGTTCTTTCAAACTTTCGTGGGCACGGGCGTTCAAGCACGCACTGGTCGCCAGGGTGGCGAACAGTTGGAGGACTTTGAGGTCGGTCTCGGTGAAGAGAGCATCGTCACGGCGGTTCGCGACTTCGATGACGCCGACGACATCGCCGCGCTGCAGCATGGGCGTCGCGAGGATGGAACGTGTCCGAATGCTTCCCAGATCGTCGAGCCTCTTGTCAAAGGACACACACGTTCGGACGTCGTTCACGATCATGGGCGCCGCGGTACGCACGACGCGCCCCGGAATCCCCACGTCGGCGTCGAATTCATGGCCCGGCAGAGCTTCCCGCCATTTCCCACTGGCGGCCAGTACGACCAGTTTGCCTTTCGACCCGTCGAGGGTGAACAGGCAACTCGCCTCCGACCGGACCACGTCGCACGCCAGACGCGCGACCCCATCCAGGACTGAACGCAGATCGAGTGTCGAACTAATGACCGCGGCGGCCTCGGTCAGTGCAGCCCATGTCGAGGGTGGGATGGATGGCGATGCGTTCACCCTAGGATTCGCTCCGAAACTGGATACGCCACGAGTATGATGCGCAACGGCGGCTGCGTCAACTGACAAGAGGCCGTCACGCGCGCTCCCCGACTCAACCACGCCGAGGCACAACCCGTCGTCGTGCGTATGGGCTTTCCGGCGGGCGAGGGCACGCGGACAGGCTCCTAGGCTAGCGCGCGACGGCAGGCGGGCCACGCAGGTAGGTTCCGGGTGCCAGCGATGACCCCACTTTCATAGGCGTGTTTGGATAAGTAGGCTAGATGATGGTGTAGCCCCGAACGTTAAACTGGTCAAAATGTCCGATAATGCTGACGGCGAAGCTCGGCCAAACATCGGAAGAGGCTGTACGGGACTGGTTTGTGGGGCCAATCGGTCGATAATAAGCCCACCACCAACGTGGTTTGAGACCCGACGCCATGAAGCTCGCAAAGTGCAATCTCTGGATTGAGCCGGCCGACTATCGCGGCATCCCCACCAGCGGGGCGTTGCGACCGGACGGTACGGCTGTGTTGGATCGCGGGCTGGCCTTGGAGGCGGCGAGACGCTTCACCGACATCGACGTCGATCTGGGCCGTTTACTGGCGTCACGCGGCAATCATGTACATCTGATCCGGCCTGGGTTGTTCTCGTTCCCGGTCAAACAGTATGCTTGGTCAGGGCTGGACTTGCGGATCATCGAACGCAGTGGGCGAGAACTCTGCGCGTTGGTCGGAAGCGCGCGTACGTTGCTCCCGAAGCCGACCACCGATCATGCCGGTTTTCCGTGGGAGAAAGTGGCTGAGGTGCTGGCATTCCTGCCCGACAATGTCGTGGTGATCGACCATGGCTGACCGGACCGGCGTGTCCGCGGCAGGGGTCGCCTTCACCACCGCAAGCCGGCCAGGGGCCGTCGCATGCCGGACTCCGGTTGAGTTGCCGCATGGAAACACAGATTGAGTCGCCCTGCACGACTCATCGGCGAGACGGCACGCCGACGCGAGCCGCCAACGGTCGTTCGGGCGATCGACCGCCAACCCGCGCAACTTTGGGGCGAAGGCTTTGTACGTTGGCCCGCGCCGGAACGGTTGTGTCGGCGCTCGTCGTGGCCGGATGCGGATTGCCGGCCAAGCCCACAGGACATGCCCCTACAGGAGCCGTACTAGGGGCGAAAGAGCCCTCGCCCGCCGGCGAGTTGGTCGATCAAGCCGCCGCTCAATGGGCCGCGGAGGACCAGCAACGAGCGGACGAAGCACTTCGCCGGCGCCACCCGCCGCCTTCACCGCCGCAATCTCCGATCCGTCCTCCGATCCGCCGCCCGCCGTGATCCTCGACACAATCGTCGGAGCCGGTCGCGCGGCGTCAGCATCCGCGCCCGCGGGCCCACTTTACGAGGCAAAGGGCGGTCGCCAAGAAAACTAACGGAATCATCGCTGCCGCGCCGCACCCCATGTTGCGAAAGAGACGAGCAACTTGCGGGGCCTCGATCGATCCGTTGAGCTCCGGTGGTTGGACTTCTGCTTCGCCGATCGGAATGCGGTCGTCGAAGGGTTGATCATCACATGGGTTTGCACCGATGCAGCAAGCCGGTCGCTGAGAGCAGCATGCCTGATCGTTGTCGCAGCACAGGCTCCAGACCGCGCACTGCTGCGATGTTCGAGCGATTGGTACGTCGTTGCTCAGCTCAAGGCGCCCGTCGGATTCGCTGAAGCGAAGCGCAATTTCAGCTACTTCTGTGCCGTCCCTCTGTTGCCCAGCCGTCGAAGAAATATTCGGGGCACCGACGAAGCCGTCGCCGTCGATGTCAAACCCCGGCATTCTCCAAGCGTAGAGGATCGCCCAGATTCTCAGGTCCGGAATGAACTGGGGAAATTGTTCGCGCGACGAAGGCTTGAGGATCTCCTGCCAGCCCAACCCAATCCCGCGTCCGCCGTAGCGAGCGAAATCGGGTGCATTGAACATGTCACGGAGGTGCTCGAAGGTCTGCGTACGGTAGAGGTTCGTCTCCGGGTCGTTCGGGTCGAGGCGGAAAAACTCCGACGGCGGGATTGCTTCGGCGGTAGGATCAGGGTCGATGACCAAAGACCATTCGCGTACGTCCGTAGTTCGCCATAGGCCGTTCCCGTCCCAATCCGCCCCCAAAAGGTCCTCGATCGTCGACTCCGGAACAACACCCTGTTTCAGGAGGTCCGAACGGAACAACTTCAACACCTGACGCAAGTTGGCGGGATTGTCGACCGCCTGCCATTGTCGAAGCTCGGGCGCCTCCGCCGTCGTCAGATCGTTACCCATATCCATGGCGTTGCCCAAGCCGTCCTTGTCGATGTCCGGGTCGCCTGCGGCCGCAAAACGGACGAGGATATTGCCGCTTAGACCAAAGGACTTCGGATTGATCAGCGGATCCAAGTCCGTGCCGTCCGGCTCTCCGTCGCCGTCGGTGTCCGGGTTGGTCGGATCGGTGAACATAAATCCATCATGATCGTGCAGCAGAAAATGGCCTTGCAGATCCTGCAGGGTGCTGGGCTTTTCCGCAGGGGGGCTTTGGTCCAGGGGGTATTCACCGGGATTGGGCAGGCCGTTGCGGTTAGACGGGTCTTCGGACCACTCATCCTCGTCGAGGATGCCGTTGTGGTTGTCATCAATGAACATCAGACCGAAGACCTCGACGAAATCGCTCAACCCGTCGCCGTCCGTGTCCGCATTGTAGGCGTCGGTGGCAACGGCACGACGGGCGAAAATGGGCGTCGGCGGCGTTCCGGGAACGATCGCCGACGGTGCCGGGAAATAGACAACCATATCCTTGCCGGCTACGTCGTCCTCTCCGCCCCGCTCCCAGCTGTCCGGCAACCCGTCGCCGTCGCTGTCCGCCGAATTATCCGGGACACCGTCGCCGTCAATGTCCAGTTGACTAAGCACCGCGGCGGCCCGCAGGTTAGGTGGGTTGAGCCGGCACACGCAGCCGGGCCCGGGCGGGCTGCACCCCGCCGGAGACCATGTGCAGATGGGTGGTTTCTGGACTGGAACGTCTTGCGCCCTAGTGAAACTCGCCGTCCAGGTGAGAATCGAGCCTAGAACAAGTGCCGTTAGACCGCGCCACATAACCGTTATCCTTTTCGCACAATTACTTCCCTGCTTCCACCGCTGCCCGCATCTGCCGTCTCTGCGTCGCGCCGCCAACCCGAGAGCGGCCCCCGCTCCGGACGCCGAGCCTGTCCGTCAGACCGCCGGGGCGACCCGCCGAGTCGTGCAGCCCACGATCAAGGCGGCTCAACCGCCGTCAAACCGCAACATGAACTCGGCAACATCCTGCAAGTCAACGTCGCTGTCATCAGCCAGATCGGAGCAGTCGCAGCCGACGGCGGCCTCGGTGCCGGGACCGGCGAGACACTCGCTCATCCGATGCCATTCGGCCAGCCCGTAGGTGATGCTGCTGACGCACGCCCCGGCCCGGCAAGCATCGTTTGTGGTGCAGGTGTTGTTGTCGTCGCACGGCGCCGTGTTGTTCGTGGAGGTGCACGTCCCGTCGCCGTCGCACGAGTCGTCGGTGCACACGTTGTTGTCGTTGCAGGTGTACGGCGTCCCGGCGCAAACGCCGCCCGAGCACGTGTCGGTGTGCGTGCACGCGTTGCCGTCATTGCACGTGTTGGAATTGTTGACGTAGACACAAGAACCGCCCCCGTCGCACAGATCCGTCGTGCAGACGTTGCCGTCGTCGCAGTCGAGCGGCGGTCCGGCCGTGCAGCTACCGCCGGAACACCTGTCGTCTGTCGTGCAGGGATCGCCGTCGTTGCAGGTCGTCCCGTTACGCGGCGTCGGCGGCGAGCAAACGCCCGTCGACGTGTTGCATGTCCCAGGGTTGTGGCACTGATCCGCCGGGCAGACCACCGGATTCGAGCCCGTGCACACGCCCGACTGGCAGGTGTAGGTCTGCATGCACGCGTTGCCGTCGTTGCAGGTCGTTCCGTTAGGCTTGGGCGTCGGCGCCGAGCAAACGCCCGTCGACGTGTCGCATGTCCCAGGGTTGTGGCACTGATCCGCCGGGCAGACCACCGGATTCGAGCCCGTGCACACGCCCGACTGGCAGGTGTCGGTCTGCGTGCAGGCATTGCCGTCATTGCAAGCGTCGGAGTTATTGATGTGAACGCAGGCTCCTCCAGCGTCGCACACGTCCGTCGTGCATGGATTCACGTCATCGCAGTCGGCGGCGCTCAGACACGCCACGCACCGATGGTCGGACTCACGACACGGCCCACTCCCACACGGCGGCGTCCCGGGCACGCACGTTCCACTGTCGCATGACTCCGCGCCGTCGCAAAACGCGCCGTTGTCACACTGTTTTTGAGTGTAGACGCACCCGGTGGTCGGGTTGCACGAGTCGATCGTACAGGGGTCGCCGTCGTTGCAGACTAGTAGGGCATGGGTGCAACCGGTGGCGGAATCGCACGAATCGTCCGTGCAGGCGTTTGCGTCGTCGCAGCTCACGGGCGGTCCGCCGACGCAAGCCCCGAGTCCGTCGCACTTGTCGTTCGTCGTGCAGGCATCACCATCGTCGCAAGTCACGATGTTGGAAGCGTTGGCCGCGGGGAGGCACGCGCCGTCCTGGCAAAGGCTGTTGGTGCAGGGGTCGCCGTCTTCGCAGGTGGCCGGAGCGCGGACCGTGAAGGTAACGCTCGAGCTTGCTGAGGAACCGCCCGCGCTGGTCACCGTAACATTGATCGTCTGCTGCGTCATGCCGATGAATCCGGGCGCGGGCGTGAACGTAGCGGTATTTCCAGTCGACGGAACGACCGTCGCGCCGGCCATGAACACAAACGTATTGTTCGTGCCCCCGGACGCGTTGGCCGTGATCGTCGTGCTCGGCTGGATAGGCACGCACAAACCGGCGGGATTCGCCGTGACGCTGGTCAACGTCACGACGTTTCCACCGCCTCCACCGCCACCGCCGCCGGTGCCGGTGTCGTTGATGTTTACGCTCGCCACGGCCGTGGCGAGAGCTCCAACGCCGTCGCGGACCTTGGCCGTGACCGTCGCCGTGCCGAAACTGCCCGGGGCAACGAACTCGACCTGGAACGGCGCCGAACAGTCGCAAATGGTGAAGTCCTCAATCGGGCCGCACCCCGCCGCACCACCGCTTAGGCTTCCGCCTCCCGCGACCTTGAAGCACACCGTGTACGGCGTCGTTCCGCCTTGCACGGTCGCCGTCACGTTCTTTCTCGCGTTAGGAGCGATTACTGGCGCGTCGAAGGCCACCGCGGCCGCCAGCGCCTCCCGCGAAGCGACAGTGAGCGCGATCGTCGTCGAAACCGTCGCTTGCACGAAGTCACGCAGGGTGACGCGGACCAGCACGGGACCGACCGCGTTGCCGGGCGCCGCGTATTCGACGGTACAGGCCTGGGTTGCCGAGCGCGATGCGCATCCCGTCGAAGAGAGCGTTCCCAACGTTGCGCTTCCCAAAAGTTCGTAGTCGATTCTGTAGGGCGCTTCCCCCCCGGTACCCGTAGCCGTCAAGGTTACCGTTTCCCCCGGAGCCACGACCGATTGCTCCGATGCGGCTTCGGCAAACGCCAACGGCTTGGCGGAGCGAACGACGACCGGGGCCGCCGAGACGGCCTGGTTGCCGCTCGAGTCCCGGGCGCTCACCGTGAAAACCACATTACCCACCGTGTTGGTCGGAACCTGGTAGTCCGCCTCCGCGATGACCTTCCCGTCAGCATCCGTTCCCGGGAGGTCGTCCGGAGTCAGCACTCCCGCCCTCGCGAGCTGCGACGGAGTGCCGGAGACCGACCACTCCACGCAATAGCCCCGGCCGTTGTTCGAGGGGTTCAGGTCGCTTGCCATGCCGGGGCAGTCCCGGTTGTCGTCCGGGAAAGGGGATCCGCCGGAGATCGTGGCCCGAAGCGTCAACGTGCGGCCCGGCGCGATGGCGCTGCCCTGCACCGGCGTGAGCACGGCCACCAGCGGTCCCTCCGGGCGCCGCACCTGCAAAGTGATCGGGGCGCCGCCGGGAACGTCACAAGGAACCGGGCGCCCTTGGTCATCAACCGGTTCTAGCGTCGCAACCACTGCGATCGTGACCTGCTCCCCCACATGCTCCGCATTGCCCGGTCCGGGGTCTCCGATGACCTTGGTGATATCGACATGGCCGGTCAAGCCGCCCGCACTGTCGGGCGTCGTCGTGACACACCCATCGTCCTCCAAGGGAGGATCGAACTCCAGGAGCCCGAGGCCGTTCGGATGCTTGCTGGGATCCTCGCGTTGCACGCACCACGTAAAAGAAGTTGCCCCGGAGCTCGCCGTCACCGTAAGCTGCGCATGTCCGGCGTCTTTGTCGTCGCGGATGAGAATGCTGCGGCTGGAAGACGGAAAGACCGAGACCGTGTTGATGAGTTCGATGCAGGACTGGGGACGGGGAGGAGGATTGCATGGATCTTCTCCGAGGTCGTGAGCTACTCCGTTTTCCGAGCACGGGAGATTGGTGATGCACTGGCTCGCATCGCGCACGCACACCTCCCCACTAACGACCGGGAATATGGGATTCACCGTTGGACATCCGGCGACAAGCAACGTCGCGGACGCGGCTGCGAAGAATGAAAGGGCCGACACGCCGGTTACGAAACGATCATACACGTACTTAAACATTGGACTTCTCATATCCCACACGTCTCGGCGAAACAAATCCGTTCCTCAGAACGAGTCCCAGAGGTCTCGTCTGTCCGAAGTGCATCCGTGCGGTTTAGTTATCGCCCGCAGAAATCCTTTGGGCGGGCGCCCACAGCGTCTAATGACCGGCCAACACGAACGGGAGCCGCGCGAAGCGGTTGAAGGTCAACGCTCCGCTCGCTGAACTCCCGACGACTCTGGCGTTCAGGAAGCGCGCGGCGGCCACCGCGGTTCCCGGAGAGCTGGATTCCGCCAACGTTTGCGCCGGGTTGCGCGCCGCCTGAACCACCGCGAAACCCGTACGAGCAGGCGTCCGCGGCGTCCCCGGCCGCGGCTGGTCGTACATCGGACGGAATTCCGTGGACGCCTGCAGCAATTCCGGCGATTCCCGTCCGGCGCTCCGCATCGGCGTGAAGTCGCCTCGCGCGGCTGACTCCACCCACTCGGCACTCTGCCCCTTCGCGAACTGCGAAACGACGCCCGACGCTTCCGCAGGCAAGAGCACGCCAGGCGTCTCCGACGGCACCGCCACGGCAGGCATCGGCGTCACGACCTGCTGCCCTTCGCCGAGCGGGGTCAGCCCGGGCGCAACGGGCTCGCCCAAGGCATCTAGCAACGCCCGATCGGGCAAGGCGCCGACCCCGCGCCACCCCTTACCCTTGACGCCGGTGAAGCTCACCGAATCCTGTCGGACCTCAACGCGCACGGTAGCGTTGCGCGTCAGGGCGAACGCCGCCGCCGCGGGAACCGCCGGCTCCCCCGAGATAACCATCCAGCGGGTCGCACTCGTACCTCGTACGATGGTCGCCCGCCCGGAGGAAACCACAACGTGGACCCCCACGCCGCGTTCGGCGGTGGGCGGTTCAACCAGACCGAACTCGCTCGACGGTTCGAGATAGATCACCGCGTCGTAGCCGGGGATGACCAACATGGCCTTGGAGTCCGCACCGGTCTGCACCCTCTCACCCGGACGGATTCGGCTCTCCGTCGGATCAAAAGCGCCAATGCGGCTCGGCTTCGAAACGCCGGGAGAAACGCGGGAGACCTGGTCGCCGGATGCAATCGTCAAGTACGCATCGATGGCCTCTGCACCGCCTTCCGCGGCCGCGACGCCGCATAACAACCCCGCCAGGATCGTCAAGGGGCTCCAGCCGCCGATTCTTGTCGCCATGCTGACACCTCGAATGCTCATGGGTCAGTTGATGGTAAACGCCACGCTTACGCCGTACACCGCCCGATCATAGGAGAACACCGCCTGACCGGGGCGATCGAGCACGTTGCTGTCGTCGTCGGTCCACGTGGCGTGGGCCCGCACGGTCATCAACATGCGATCTATCGTCGGCGTGTAGCGGTTGGCACGCATTCCCTCACGCAGCACGAAGGTCCGGGAAAGCGCGACCGCGTATTCCTGGACCAGGTCGTGCCGCTCTCGGCGGTGGAAGTCAACGAGGCTGCCGTGGGAGTAGTTCTCCCATTCGAGCACGGCCGCGGCGTCGAACGCGACGCCCCAGGGCAACGGGATCTGTACACCGGCCTGCAACGCGTTCGCCCGGCGATCGAACTCATCGCCCGCCGTCGAATCCCATGAGTGACGAGCGCCGATGTGGGGTCTGAGGTAGCGATTGGGGTAATCCGGGTCGTCCTGGTCGAGGCCGGCGTCGCTCGGTAAACCCCACGGTTCGAGCCCCCATTCTTTGTACACCTGCGTCATTTCGACGGTCTTGAATTCTTGCAGGACACCAATGGTGAAGTAGTCCCCATCTCGGTTAAGTCGCCGGTCGAACAAAGGCTCAGAGTAGTCTCGACGCTGATAGTTGAGAAAAAGGGCAGAGGTTGCGCGCCCGTCCGCCCAATCGAGCTTGACTCCAGGACGGACGGCGTGGTTCTGAAGGAACTCGTCCTTTCCCAGGAGAGTGTAATCGTAATCATACTGAAGCGTGAAGAACCCCGGCCCCATGCTTCCTTCCTTCTTCAGGAACTCGTACTGCCATGCGAAGCTTGCGCCGTACGTCTGCTGGTCAAACTGCTCCACACCGGCGTTCCAAAGCTGGGCGGTGCGGACTTGGACGCCGACGGCCAAGCGCTCGGTCAGGTCACGAGTATAATCGACGGCCCAGCCGGATTCAAGGCCAAAATCCTTCTGGCGCGAAACATCGCGCGGCAAGTCCGTACGCTCGCCCAATAAAATGATGTTGGTGTCATAACGAGTTCCGAAAAAAGCGGTGAAACTAACATCGTTTCGCGGCTTTTGCTCCCGGGCAAGACTGTCTATCAGCTCGCGCTGCTGACGGACGAGTTCCGGAACGTCGCTGGGAATTATTCTCTCCGCTTTCTTCTGTTCAGTGACGTACTCCGAGTCCATTCTTACGGCGTCGGCGAGATGACGGCGGGCGTCACTGAGCAACGCTTGTCGTTCCTCTTCCGCGACGCTATCGGAACTTGCGATCCAGGGAAGAACCAAACCGAGGTAAAAGGCTGCGTAGCTTCGCCAACGGAGCGGAGTCGTGGGGTCGTCGGCAAGCTCGGACAGGTACCGCTTCGCCTCCTTGAACATCTGTAAGTCGGCGGCGGTGGGCTTGGTCGGCTCGTCGGGCTTCGTCGGTGGAACGCCTTGTCGATAGCGCACCACACCGAGGAAGAGCCGTGTGCGGGCCAAGTCATCAGGACTCAGTTGGTCCTTGGACACTTCCAGGAGCGCTTGCAGCGCAGCGGCGGCGTCCGCCAGAAGCCTCTTGGCCGTGTCATGCAGTGTTTGAGGCGTCTCTCCCGTCTCCGCGGCGATAACGCTCTCCTCAATCCCCCGCGCCCGCAAGTCGCCGATGCGGGCGACATTAGCCTTCGCAAGCACGTCGGCGAGGCGCACGACGGCCTTCGGATCCTCCACGGTGCTCACCACGCGCTCCAGGTCGGCGATCATGGTCAGGTAGTGCTCGCGCTCCCGCGCCGCCCGGCGGTGGAACTCCTGCTGCGCCGCTCTCAGGTCGTCGCCGAGTTCCTTTTCCGAGCGGCCTTCAAACTGCTTGAGGAACTGTTGCATGGCCTTAAGGTAGCCGGCGGCCGCGTCGGCCACTCGTGCCTCGCCCTCCGCTCCACCCTCGACATTCCGTTGGGCGCGCTCAGCGGCCTCTCGAATCCGGTCGAGTTCTTGACGATCCGCGCGGATCTTGAGCACCTTGCCGATCACCGCAATCCGGCCCTGTAGATCGCGCTTTTCCCGTCGCTCGACCAACGCCTTTTGTCCGTGACACAGTCCCCGAAAAAGAAGGGCGGTCTGGTCGGTAGGCTGTCGCGCCAGCACCGAGTTGAATTGCTCGATGGCTTCATCCGTCCGATCGACGCGGAGGTACAGGTAGATGCCCTCATTCAGAGAGACGATCGCATCCGCATCCGAAGTGCTTTGTCCACGCGAGTTGCTTACGCCGGCGCCGATCGTCAGAAGGACGACACATACGCCCGGGGGCACTCGGAATCGAACCCAAAGATGCCGCAACGGCGATCGGGACGCCGTTACGCCTGTAGAGGCGGCGCGCCGTGGCGATGAACATTGTGCGTTTGGAACCAGCCCTTGGCGGACCGCACGCAAAGGAACGTACGGGCTCATGGCTGGGTGGACCCCGCCTCCACGAGCGCGGCCTGGACCACCCCCGCCAGCGTGGTCACCGCCGTGCGAATGGTCGACGAGACGAGGAAGTCCTGTAATTGAAGCGACGTGATCCCACAGGGGCCGGAAAACAGACACCCGAAGGCCAGCGCGACCCAGCAAACGGCCCGCGCAGCTCTCAACGGTCTCATCATTCGTTCCATGTTTTTCGTGTCCTTGGCAGGCGACGGGCTTCCTAAAACAGCGAGGCCGCTGCATTTTGTAAGAGGAAAATCGCAAGATCCGAGCCGACGGACAAAGATGCCTGGAGGCCAATGTCTGGATCGATTTCTTGTCCGGCAATGGTACAGCCGGGAACGAACCAAAGACTCGCCGCCGCGATCAAGAAAGAAATACACGCTTTTGTTGTTCGCAAGCTCATGGCTTTCGAGCCTCAAACCTTATGGGACACGGTTAATCCAATGGGAGGCGACCCGAACCGATTGCCGCGCTCGTTCGCCGCCCGACGGCACAAGATCGAGAGGGGATGGTAGCCATGAGGACTCCCCTGTCAAGGACAATTTCCAAATGTGTTTGGCGATCGCTGTTCGGCCTTCGCCGTTCGGTCTGGCGAGTGACCTCATTTACTAAACAGCCCCTACCACCCATTTTATCACGGACGGCTCACGCGAACTTGGTCGAGCCATTCGATCGTCTGGCGACGCCTCGCGATCGCGTTGGGGTCCCGCCATTTCTCCTCCTCGAACGCCCTGGCCCGGATGGTCGCCAAGGAGGGAAGCGTAGGTACGAGGATGTAGTTGGCGAGCCGCTCGCGCAGGTTCCGAACGGCTGCCAGGCTGTCCACGTTTTCTGTGGACGCTTCACCGGTCGCGTCCGACGCGAGACTTAGCGAAAGAGGCGCGAATTTCTGGTCCGTGAATGCGCTGTCGAGCCGCTCGTCCACACCAATGACGATTCCCAACTCCTTCGCATCGGTGGAGTTGGGACGGACGGTCTCAAGGATACGCCGGAAGAACACGTGAACCTGCTCGGCGTTGGCAGGCCGCAGCAGCACGGGACCCTTGAGAAACGCCGTTGTTTTTTCTTTCGCCCCGGTGCTCCACGCCAGGGCGTAGGTGGTCTTCGGGCCGGTGAAATACTCGACGAACACGTTGGCGTAGAGGTTTCTAAGGGTCTCGTCGGGTTTGCCACCCTTGAACTTGGACCGCACCTGGTCATCGGCGTTAGTCCGGATGCCATGGACAAGCTCCCTCACGTCGTCGCCGCGCGGAACCGGATGAGGCCCACCTTTGGCGTTCCAGATCGCGTTGAGGGCCGAGCGAAAA
>Ga0315274_10007399_pt1 | contig 15896 bp, 10 predicted proteins | sample YL17G02_20_MG_FD_203700 | JGI IMG/M metagenome (GOLD analysis project Ga0315274, IMG submission 203700) | Sediment microbial communities from Yellowstone Lake, YNP, Wyoming, USA - YL17G02_20 | ecosystem: Environmental > Aquatic > Freshwater > Lake > Sediment | place: USA: Wyoming | collected... | reverse complement strand
CGCAGGACGATCGCGTGCGGCACCGCGGCATCCGTGAACGGGAGTTCAGCGTTCCACACTTCGGGCTTCACGAAGCCGCTCTTCGCCGTGCGACTGAAGGCGATCATGTCCGCCTCGTTGCGGCTGAAGGTGAGCCGGTTGTTCTCCAGCACCACTTTGCCGCGCGTCCCAGCGATCTCGAGCCGGTTCGTGCCCGGCGCTTCTCCGCTGGAGGTGACGAAGATGCCCGTGCCGCCGTTCGGGTATTCGAGGTAGGCGGTGACGTTGTCCTCGACCTCGATGTCATGGTAGCGGCCAAGCTGGCAGAAGCTCCGCACCCGCGTCGGCATCCCGAGCAGCCAGGCGAGGACGTCCAGGTTGTGCAGGCACTGATTGAGCAGCACGCCACCGCCCTCGCCCTTCCAGGTGGCCCGCCAACCGCCGCTGGCGTAGTAGGCTTCGGTACGATACCAGTCCGTGATGATCCAGCTCATGCGGACGATCTCCCCCAGATCGCCGTCCTGGATCAGCTTCTGGATCTTCAGATAGCGCGGCTCGGTGCGGAGTTGAAACATGCCGGCGAAGACCTGCTTGGGGCGCCGCTGCGCGGCGGCGATCAACCGCTCGGCGTCGGCCTTGTGGGCGCTGATCGGCTTCTCAACCATCACGTGCAGCCCGGCCTCGAGCGCCGCGATGCCGAGCGTCGTGTGCTGGTAATGCGGCGTGGCGATGATGACGGCATCGACGAGTCCCGAACGGAAGAGGGCTTCCGGATCCTTGAACGTTTTGAGCGGGGCAAACCGCTCCAGCGGCGCAAAGGCATCGCAGACCGCCGTGAGTTCCGCGCGGGGCACTTTGCCCTGGGAGAGGTACTCCGTGTGGTACTTGCCGATGTTGCCGAGGCCGATGATGCCGAGACGGACCGTGTTCATGCGGCCGAGCTTAACGACTCCCGCCGAAAACGCCAGTCGTGAGCGTGGTCCAGGCGTGCCGAGGTGCTAACAACTCTCCTTTCGGATGGACGGGGGTCCTCCGGATAACGGTCGGACCGGAGCGCAGGTCAGTGCAGAGTCGCTGGTTGGGAAACCAGCGGCGCCGAACTGGCGATCTCCTCCTCGTCAAAGCAGTCGAACAGCGGCCCAGTGGTGTCGATCTTCGGCAACGGTCGGGCCGCCACCCCACACAGCGCGAGGACAATGAGAAGCGCGCAGAACATCCAGATTGTGCCTATCGTGATCAGCAGCGTTGCCATGGCCTTTTGCGGAGCACACATCGTGCCCTCTTATCCTTGGGGAGGTGTCCCTTGGCTCCCTATGGCTTGTCCATCAAGGAGTTCGCCGGCTGTCCTGCCCTTACACCGACGTGCCTCCCCTTGAGACAAGCGGATAAGCTGTGCTCAGGTCTGGGAACCCTTTGAGGGTCAATGACCCGGGTCGGGTTAGTCCTCGGCGAACAGGTAATCCAAGTCTGACTTCGAGAGGCTGCGGGCGAAACCTTCCTCCCCCAGCACGTCGCTGATCGTCTGCGACTTGCACTGCTGCAATTCCCAAATCTTCTCCTCGACGGTTCCCGGGGCGATGAGCCGATAGGCGTTCACGGTCTGGGTCTGTCCGATGCGGTGCGAACGGTCGATCGCCTGCGCTTCGACCGCCGGGTTCCACCACGGATCGTACAGGACCACGTAGCTCGCAGCGGTGAGGTTCAAACCGGTGCCTGCCGCCCGGAGGCTGAGCAGAAACACGGCGGCGTTCGGATCATCCTGGAAAGCGCTGACGACCTCCTGTCGGTGCTTGGTTTCGCCGGTGAGAATGTGGGTGGGGATCTGGCGGGCCGCGCACTCCTTCTCGAGGAGTCGTAGCATCTGAACAAATTGGCTGAAGAGCAGAACCTTCTGACCCTCGGCCAGGAGCGGCTCCAGCAACTCGAACAGGGTTTCCGTTTTGCCGGAGGCGGAGTCATTGCCGACCAACAACGGATGGCAGCAGATCTGACGCAGGCGCGTGAGCGCGGCCAGCACGTGCATCTTGCTCTTGGCCACGCCCTGTTCGGCAACGGTCTTCAGCACCTTCTCGCGGCTGCGGCGGAGCTCGGCCAGGTAGAGCTTGCGTTGCAGTTCGCCCAACTCGCAGTCCCGCCGGATTTCGATGCGGTCCGGCAGGTCTTGCGCCACCTCGCGCTTGAGCCGACGCAGCATCAACGGCCGCACCTTGGCGGCCAGGCGACGCCGGGCGGTCTTCTGCGCCCAGGCGGCGTCCGCACCCTTCGGTTCGTAGGTCTCGACGAAGTGGTCCTGCGACCCGAGGTAGGCGGGCTGGACAAAGTCCACGATGCTCCACAAGTCCAGCAGCCGATTCTCCAGCGGCGTGCCGGTGAGCGCGAGGCGCAGGTCCCCGTTCAACTGTTTGACGGACTGCGTCACCTGCGCGGTGGGGTTCTTGATGAACTGCGCCTCATCGAGGACGAGGGCACGAAACTCGAACTTCTGCAACTCCTCAAGGTCGCGGCGGAGCAAGGCGTAGTTGGTCACGATCAGGTCGTGTTCGGGAATCTGCTTGCGCAGGTTGTGCCGGGCCGCGCCGCTCTCCAGCACGAGCACCTTGAGTTGCGGCGTGAAGCGATTGGCCTCGCGTTGCCAGTTGTGCAGCACCGAAGCCGGACAAATGACGAGCGACGGTTTGGAGCGCTTCTGCTGATCGCGCAGCCACGCCAGCCAGGCGAGGGTCTGCAGCGTCTTGCCCAGGCCCATGTCGTCCGCCAGGATGCCGCCGAGCTTCAAGCGCCTAAGGTGACAAAGGAAGTCGAAGCCCACCTTCTGATAGGGACGCATCTCCGCCTGGACCGACGCGGGCAACGGCGTGGCCTTGACGCCCGAGAAGCCGGCGACCCTCTGGCGGAGCGTCTTCGCCTGCTGGTCGCTGAATTGCCGGAGCCCCTCCTCATCGAGTTGCGTGGCGTGAAGCATCGCCACCTTCTGCGGCATCGCCACCAAGCCGTCCACACCCAGGTCTGCCATCGTGCCCTGGGCGGCCTCGACGGCGGCGGCGTCCAGTTGCACCCAACCTCTGTCTGGCAGTTTCACGAACCGGCCCGTGGCCGTCTGGAGGCGTTGCAGGTCCGCGGCACTCAGCCGCAGACTCTCCTGCTCCCATTCCGCCGACACGGACAGCCAGTCGATGCCGCTCCCGTGCAGGACGAGTTTCGGTTTCAGCGGCTTCGGTGACAGGAAGAGCCGCTGGAACGCCGGATTGCCCAGATACTCCGCCTCAGCCGGACGTTCGGCCCACGCGGTGGCGATCAGGTTCAGGAAACTCTCATTGGCGTCGCCCACCCACAGGCCCGGCTCGGGGGTGAACCAATCGAAACGCCGCAGCCACTCGACAGCCGGGGTGAGTCGAGGATCGTCCACGAGCTCAGGATGGGTTTGGCGTCCTTTGGCCGGACCGCATGGCTGCCATTCGTAACCGGTCCACTGCCAGAGGCTGCCGTCACGTTCGCTCCGGGCCCGGAGCCGAAGGCGGATGACTTCATCCACGAGCTCGAACGTGAATTGCGGCACTGCCGTATGAACCGTGCAGAGACGATCCCAATCCGCGTCTTCGCCGGACGTGGTCTTGCGCAGGTGAGCGAGCAGCCGGTGGGTCAGTTTCTTGACGGGCAGGGCTGGAATCTGCCGCCAATGCGCCAGCAAGGCTGCCGGTGGCGCCTTGCGGAGCAGGTAGAACGCAGCGCCCGCCAACACCAACACCGGCCTCCCGGCAAAGAAACGCACCTGGTCCAACGCCATTTGCTGCCGGCCCGGCAGTTTGAGCCGATGGCTGAACAACAGGTCGCGGTCCACGGCGTCCAGGTTCGGTGCCAGCTCGGCCAACTCGCCCGTGAACACCACGGGCGCTTTCTCCGTCTCCAGCTCCAGGCGGGCGTTCTGGCCCCACTGAGCCAGCCAGCACAGCAACTCCACGCCGGTCAGCAGCAGCGGCGAGCGATGCGTCTTCTGCCCGGCATAGGTTTCCGCCAGCCAGCGGATCAATTGCCAGTCGTTTTGGGAAAAGAGCTCCTGCTCGTGCGCTGAGCGTGTCGCCAGCTCGATCATTTCCTGCAACGACTTCTCCCGCTCCCCGCTCCGCGGGCGCGTCAGGTAAAACAGAACGCTCAGCGCGAAGAGCGGGCTGTCCGGCTCGACGGGGGCGGCGTTGCACTCCACTCGCACCACCGCGCGGGGAGCATCCAGATGCGGAGGTGGCGGAGGCAGCAGCCACTGCTCGAGATCACGCACGAACGCCTGCTCTTGCTCCGCCTGCTCCATCTCCGCGAACCGCTCGTGATTCGCGTGGGGCAGCAATTCGGCAGGGAGCGAACGGCCGGAGCGGAGGAACAGCAGCGCGATTTCCTCCAGGCGCGCCTTGCCTAAGACCGCCAGCATCCGGGGCCACCATTCGTAGGAGTTGAAATCCTTGCGTGAAAGGGAGAGCCGCTCGAAGTAATCGTCCAGGACCAGATAGGCCCGCTGTTGGTCGGTGCAGTGGGCGAAGGTCTGGAGGAGTTCGGTGCGCTCGGCGACGGCGGTTTTGGAGTCGGCCAGCTCGCGCCGCAAGTCCGCCAAGGCGCCGTAGGTCTTGTCAAGAACCAGGTTGTGGGCGTCGTATTTGGTGGTGCCGTTGCTGCGCAGGGCCCCGCCGCTTTTTCGTGTCAGTCTAGCCATCGCAAAACACCTATGACTAATGGCCCATTATCACCTCACAGAAGGTGCCAGGCGGTCAACAGCAAAGCCGCCGTTTTGACAGCAATAAGCGCAGGAAACAGGCTGAATCGCCCGGCTTAATAGCAGGCGAAGCGCGTCCCGCGTGTTCCAGCTCTCATCCAATCCTTCGACCCAAGGCTTCACCCTGCAGATCGATGAAGCTGCCCTAGGCAAACGGATTGCCTCGGCAGGAGGCGGACGCGCCTGCCCGGCTGGCCCGCTGAGTCCAGAACGGAGCAGCCGCTCTCACCGCCTTTTTGCGTGCCTTTGTCTGGGCGCCGTGAGACATTGCCCACGGCATGATCCTGACGCGCGACGAGCTCAAGAGTCTGGTCCAAGTCCAGCACCGGTCTCCGCACCAGTTGCTCGGCATGCACCCGCTGGGGGACAACTCCGGCGTCGTCGTCCGCGCCCTCGTACCGGGCGCCGCCAAGATCGAAGTCGTGCCCGTCCACGAAAAAGACAAACCGCGGATTGCGCTGAAACGCATTCATCACTCCGCCCTGTTCGAAGGCGTGACGCGAGAGACGAATCGCGTCTATGCCTACGATCTGGTGATCAGAGACGCTCTCGGCCAAGTCCGCCAGACGCGCGACGCCTACTCGTTCCTCCCGACGCTCGGGGAGAGCGACCTTTACCTCTTTAACCAGGGCAACGAGCGCGGCATCTACGACAAGCTGGGCGCCCAGCTTCGTCTGATCGACGGCGTGTCGGGCGCCAGTTTCGCCCTCTGGGCCCCCAACGCGCAACGGGTCAGCGTCGTCGGCGATTTCAACAACTGGGACGGCCGTTGCCACTCGATGCGGTTGCTGGGCGTGTCCGGCGTTTGGGAGATTTTCATTCCCGGCGTGGGTGAAGGCGCGCTCTACAAATACGAGATCAAAGACGCGCACGGCGCGGTTGCCCTGAAGACCGATCCTTACGGCTTCTGCTTCGAGCCCGCGCCCAAGAATGCGTCGATCGTCTGGAACAACCGCAAGTTCGCCTGGACGGACGAGGCCTGGCTGAAGCGCCGCGCGGAGTCGAATCCTTTCCGCTCGCCGATGAGCCTCTACGAGGTGCACCTCGGGTCGTGGCGGAAGAAGTCCGTGGCGGAGTCGCTCAACTACCGCGAGCTGGCTGGCCCGTTGATTGACTACGTGCGGAAGCTGGGCTTCACGCACGTCCAGTTGCTGCCGGTGTCCGAGCACGCGTTCTACCCGTCGTGGGGCTACCAGGTCACCGGGTTCTACTCGCCCACCAGCCGCTACGGCACGCCGGACGATTTCCAGTACCTCGTCAATGCCCTCCACGAGGCCGGCATCGGGGTGATGGTGGATTGGGTCCCCGCCCACTTCCCGCGCGACGACTGGGCGCTGGCGCGCTTGGACGGCACCTGCCTGTACGAGCACGAGGACCCGCGTCAGGGCGCGCACCAGGACTGGGGCACGCTCATCTTCAACTTCGGCCGGCACGAGGTGAACAACTTCCTGACGGCGAATGCGCTCTTCTGGATCGACCGTTACCACGTGGACGGTTTGCGCGTGGACGCCGTGGCGTCGATGCTCTACCTCGATTACTCGCGCAAGGAAGGGGAGTGGATCCCGAACCAATACGGCGGGCGCGAGAATCTCGAGGCGGTCGAGTTCCTGAAGAAATTCAACCACCTGGTTCACACCGGGTATCCGGGCGTGTTGACGGTGGCCGAGGAATCCACGGCCTGGCCGCTGGTGACACGGCCGCCGTATCTCGGCGGGCTGGGTTTCTCATTCAAGTGGAACATGGGCTGGATGCACGACACGCTCAACTACTTCCAGCGCGACCCGGTCCATCGCAAGTACCACCAGAACGACCTCACCTTCGCGATGCTCTACCACCACCACGAGAATTTCATCCTGCCGCTGTCGCACGACGAGGTGGTGCATGGGAAACGGTCCCTGCTGGGCCGGATGCCGGGCGACGACTGGCAGCGCTTCGCGAATCTTCGCACACTGCTCGGCTACCAGTGGCTTTTCCCGGGCAAGAAGCTGCTGTTCATGGGCGGTGAGTTCGGCCAGAGCCACGAATGGAATGCGAACGCCGAGCTTGACTGGTGGCTCCTGGACGAAGGCCCCTACCACCTCGGGCTCCAACGATTCATCGCGGACCTCAATCGGTTGTATCGATCCGAGCCCGCCTTGTGGGAAGCCGACTACGATCCGGATGGGTTCTCCTGGGTGGACTGCTCGGACCAGGAGAACAGCGTCCTGTCGTTCCTCCGCCAGAGCCGTGACCGCGCCAGCCAGCTCCTGGTCGTGCTGAACCTGACGCCGGTAGCGCGCCGCCCGTATCGCGTCGGCCTGCCGCGCGGGGGCTTCTGGCGCGAGGTGTTGAACAGCGACGCGGAGATTTACGGCGGCAGCAACCAGGGCAACCTCGGCGGCGTGCGGGCCGACGACTATCAGGTCCAGAACCAGCCGTTCTCCGCGCCGTTCACCTTGCCGCCCATGAGCTTGGTGGTCTTCCGCCCGGAGTGATCACACGACTGCGTTTGTCTCCGAGCGGTCTTCAATCGGGCCGAGGCTACAAGCGCGCCCTGAACCTGTAGTCGTCACCCGGATGGATCAGGCTATGGTTCCGGCGAGATCGATAGCGAACTATGAAAACCATCGACAAAGACGAACTCTATCGCCACCTCTGCGAATTCCTGAAATCGAAAGGGGTCGAGCTCAAAGAAGGTTCCTACACGCAACGCATCCGTCAAGGGTGTACCCTGCTCACCGACGCCGCGAATACCACACGGAAGACGGTCAAGCGTGCGAAGGTCAAGGCGGACCAGAAGCTGGACGATCTCCGCCAGTCCATCCACGAGGCCACCGCCCCCGCATCGGCTTCCTCGAAACCCAGCGCGGCGGCTCCGAACCAGGAGCAGGGCAAGGGTCGGAGGAGGACCCCTGCTGCGCGCGCGAAGGCACGCCCGCGGAAGTGAGGAGCGGACCCACGCCCCCCGCGGAGTCCCAACATCGTGACCTGCCCACGGCGGGGCTCCAGCCGGGGGCGGGACTGCCTGGCGAGAAGGTGCGCCTGGCCTTGACGAACCCCTGCCAGGCTTACCCCGGAGCTCACCGGGGAATCCTATCGTGTCGCGGTTAGTTCCCGCTCCTTGGGCGACAAGGTCACCAGGTCCAACAGGATGGACCGGGCTTCCTTGAGCGTCACATCGACGACGGATCCGCTGTCTCCTTCGATCGCCTCGTCTTCGTCGCTCCCGCTGGAAGAAGCAACCGTCTCAGCGGAAGGCGATGTCTGGCTCTTGGCGGTGGTCGGCGCCGGCAGCCCGGGCAGGTCCACCTGCTTGAGCGTGATCTCGTACACCTTCTCCGGGACTTCCGGGCGGGCTTTCCGCTCGCGCTTCCGGGCTTCGATCCGCTCCTCAATCTCCCGCTTCTCACGCAGCCGGACTTCTTCGTTCAACGACACGGTCTTGTCCGCCTGATACTTTTGGTAGAGCTGGATGTCTTCCCGCACGTAGGCGAAGTCTGGGTCGGCCGCCACGCGGGCCTCGGAACGCCGCCGCAGTTCCGGCAGCGCTGCTCCGACACGATTGAGGCGCTCGTAGTTGGCGCTCGGGATCGTGTCCCAGGTCAGGGCGTCATCCAGGGAGGCTTCCCCCACCTCGGCGTAGTTGTACACCGAGGGCAAGACGACATCCGGTGTCACGCCCTTCAACTGGGTGGAGGCCCCGCTGGCCCGATAGAACTTACGGACGGTGATCTTGAGGGCGCCGGCGTTGTTGGTGGAGTCGGGGACCAGACGGTCCACCCAAGGCTGGAGCTCGACCAGGGATTGCACCGTGCCTTTGCCGTGGGTCGTCGCGTCGCCCACAATCAAAGCCCGCCCGTAGTCCTGCAAAGCGCCCGCGAGGATCTCCGAAGCGGAGGCGCTGAACCGGCTGGTCAACACGACCAGCGGCCCGTCGTACACCACCATCGGATCCGGATCCTCGTCCACCGTCACCCGCCCGGAAGGCCCGGAAGAATCGCGCACCTGGACGATGGGACCGTCTTTGATGAAGAGGCCGGTCAATTGGATCGCCTCCTCGAGTACCCCGCCCCCATTATGCCGCAAGTCCAGAATGATGCCCGCCACCTGTTCCTGCTTGAGCTTCTCCAGCAGCCGGGCCACGTCGATCATCGTGCTCCTGGGCCGGCTCTTGCCGTTCCGGTTCCCGAGGTTGAACGTGGCGTAGAAGGAAGTGAGTTCGATGATTCCGATCCGCACCGGCTTCCCGTCTTCACCGGTCCACTCGATCAGTTTCGCTTTGGCCTCCTCATCCTCCATCCGGATTTCGTCCCGGACCAACACGACCTCCCGCCGCTGGGACGGGTCCGCGGCATCACCGGGGAGGATCGTCAGGCGCACCTTGGTGCCTTTGGGGCCGCGGATCAAGTCCACCACCTTTCTCAGTTTCATGTCCACGACGTCCACCGGCTCCCCTTCATCTTGGGCCACGGCCACGATCCGATCCCCCGGCTTGATCTTCTTGCTGCGCATGGCCGGGCCGGGCTTCAACTCGCGGACCTTGCAGAAGCCGTCCTCGGACTCAAGGACCGCGCCGATCCCGAACAGGGAGAGGTTCATGCTGATGGCGAAGTTCTCCAGGCTATCCTTGCCGAGGTACTCCGAGTGCGGGTCGTACACGTGGGTCAAGGAACTCAGGTAGTACTGAAACACGTCCGCTCCGTCCAAATCCCGCAGCCACCGGAGCAGCCGGCTGTAGCGGCGGGTCAGGGTGTTCACCACGTCCTCGGTCAGGCCGTTGTCCAGCCGCTTGGGTGCGGCTGCGGGCGTCAGGTCCTTTTCAGCGGTCGTTGGCGTCTTCGCCTCGGTTTCGGTGGCCTTGGTGTCGGTTGGCCCGCTCGCTGGCTTGGACGACGGTTTCTTGGCGACGAGTTTCTCCTGGAGGATCTCGTAACGCAGGTGCTGCCGCCAAAGCTGCTTGGCCTCGTCCAAGTCCTTCGGACGGGTGGCGTGGCGGCGGTCAAGGGGGTAGCGGTCGCTGCCGGTGAACTCGAACTTCTCGGTCTTCAGCAGTTCGGCCACGTGCGCCACGCGTTGTTCCAGCCGCTGAACGAAGCGACTGAAGATCTCGCGAGCCGGGCGGGTGTCTCCTTTTTTCGTCAGGTCGTCCAGCCGCGTCCGATACCGCTCGAATTCCTCCACGTCGGAGTGCAGAAAGTGCATCCGCAGGTTGTCGAGCGTCTCCAGGTAGCGGTCGAGGAACTTCGAGGACACGTCGTCATTGAACCGCTGACGCAAGTAGTGCTGGAGCGGGAGGATATCAGCGGTCAGCCGGGCGATGGTGGGCTCATCCGGGCTGACCCCCACCGGCGGCAAGCTTCGCACACTCCGCTCCAAAAGAATCAGATCATCCACCGAGATCAGAGTTCCCGGCAAAGGTCGGGCGGGCGCCTGCGCGCTTTCGGTTGGCCGGGCCACAGCCTCGGTTGCGGGCGCGGGGCCCGATTCGTTCGGAGGATCCGCGGCGAAAACCAGCGCCAGCGGCAGATAAAACCAGATCATCACAGCTCTCACGTCGTTATCTTTTCATCAACCGGCCCAAAGGATAGCACAACCGCCCGCGAATACAGCGGGATTTTTGCCAACGGCCCTAGGGCGGGAACCAGGAGACGGGCGGCAGCGACGGAGCTACCAGTATTCACCGTTACGGGCACGGGTTGAAACCAGAGTCACTCTCGCGGGTTTGGTCTGCGGGTTTGGCTTGGCTGCGCACGTAAGATTCGACTATCCTCGCGCCATGAGTTTGCACCCGTCCGCGCAGTTTCCCGCCCTCCGGCTGCGGCGTTTGCGGCAATCCCCCGTCCTGCGCCGCATGGTCGCGGAAACCCGGCTCAGCGCCGACCACCTGGTCCTCCCATTGTTCGTCCGCCCCGGACGACGGGTGCGTCGCCCCATCGCGTCGATGCCCGGAGTGTTTCAACTGTCGCCCGACGAACTGGTGCGGGAGGCGTCCGCTGCCGCGCAGGCCGGCGTGCCGGCAGTCCTGCTTTTTGGCATCCCGGATCGCAAGGACGCCCGGGCCTCGGAGGCCTATGCCCGAAACGGCATCGTGCAACAGGCCGTACGGCTGCTGAAGCGGGAGCTGCCTTCGCTGCTGGTCATCACCGACGTTTGTCTCTGCGAATACATGAGCCATGGTCACTGCGGCGTGGTGCGGCGGGATCGGCGCGGGGCGCGCATCCTGAACGACCCCACGCTGGTCCTGTTGGCCCGGGCGGCCGTCAGCCACGCCGAGGCGGGCGCCGATCTGGTGGCCCCCAGCGACATGATGGACGGGCGGGTGGGCGCGATCCGCGCCGGCCTGGACCGGGCGGGGTTCAGCGAGACGCCGATCCTGTCCTATGCGGCGAAGTTCGCGTCGGCGTTCTACGGGCCGTTTCGCGAGGCGGCCGAATCCGCGCCGCGTTTTGGCGACCGGCGCAGTTACCAGATGGACGCGGCCAACGCCGCGGAGGCACTGCGGGAAGTGGCGCTGGATATTCAAGAAGGGGCGGACCTCGTCATGGTCAAGCCGGGCCTGGCCTACCTGGATATCCTCTACCGTGTGAAGACCGAGTTCGGCTATCCGACGGCGGCCTATGCGGTGAGTGCGGAATACAGCATGATCAAGGCGGCGGCGGCGAACGGGTGGATCGACGAGCGCGGCGTGACGCTGGAAGCGCTGCTAGCGATGCGCCGGGCGGGTGCGGACCTCCTGATTACCTACGCGGCCCGACAGGTGGCGGAGTGGCTCAAGGAACCGGTCCGCCCGACTCCTTCCTCAGCATATGGATGGCGAAGATGATGCACCCGACGATGACGATCCCCAACACGATGCCGATGACCACGAACATGAGGTTCGTCTTGTTGGACTTCTTGACGAAGGCGGTGTTGGCCTCGACCAACGGACGGCTGGCCTGATCCAACTCCTGGACTTTCACGCCTTGGGGGATGACCATCGTCTTGTCCAGGGGCTTCTTGGCGGGAGCGACGCCAGTTCCCGTTTCCAGCCGCATCTCGACCTGGCCCAACCGTAGGATCTGGCCGGGTTTCAAGGCGGCTTCGGTCACCTGTTCGCCGTTGAGGTACGTGCCGTTGGTGGACTTGAGGTCCCGGACGAACAAGTCGCTGCCTTTCCGAAGGATCTCGCAGTGGTGGCTCGACACCGACGCTTCCGTGATCTGGAAGTTGTTGTCCTCCGCCCGCCCCACGGTGGTTTTCTCCGCCTTGAGTTCAAAGGACAAGCCCGTGAGCCCTTCGCTGAGGACAACAAGTTTCGCCATAGGCTGGTTGGTGATCAGTATTATCTTCAGCAACTGCCCTAAGTCAAACGGTTTTCTGGTGACCGCCGGACGCCGGCCTCGCGCCGCTGGATCGACCCAGGCGGGGTGCCTCGCCCCTACCGCCTCCGGCGCTCGATGAGTGCCCGGAACTCATCGAACAAGGGCGACGAGTCATGCGGACCGGGCGAGGCTTCAGGATGGTACTGGACGCAGAAGACCGGCCGGGTTTTGTGCCGAAGGCCTTCGACCGTCTGGTCATTGAGGTTGATGCGGTTCACGGTCACGTCGGCCGGCAGCGAATCCGGATCGACCGCGAAGCCGTGGTTCTGCGAGGTGATTTCCACCCGGCCGGTTTCCAGATCCTTCACGGGCTGGTTGCCACCGCGATGACCGAACTTGAGTTTGAACGTTTTCCCGCCGAACGCCTGGCCGAGGATCTGGTGGCCGAGACAAATGCCGAAGATCGGCAGGCCCGTCTTTAGGAGGTCGCTCGCCGCCCGGACGGCGTACCCCAGCGCGGCCGGATCGCCCGGACCGTTCGAGAGGAACACGCCCGCCGGCTGGTAGCGCAATGCTTCCTCCGCCGGCGTGAATGCCGGCACCACCTGCACCCGGAAGCCGCGCTGGCGCAGGCGGCGCAAGATGTTGTACTTCATCCCGAAGTCGTAGGCCACGATCGGGATGTCCGCCGGTGGCAGCGGGTCGCGCACGTGGCGGGCGTTGGCTTCCTGGGAACCTCGCACGAGGCTGAAGTTGGCGCTCTGCTCGTCCCGCTCATCCCAGCGGAACGGCTTCGGGTGCGTGACCTCCCTGACGTAGTCCACACCCACCAGGCCGGGCCAGGCCTGGGCGCGGGCGACCGCTTCCTCCGCCGAGAGTCCTTCGGTCGAGATCAAGCCGTTGAGTGCGCCGCGCACGCGCAACTTCCGGGTCAGGGCGCGGGTGTCCACGCCCTGGATGCCCGGGATGCCATTCCGCGTGAGGTAATCGGCCAGCGGTTCCTCCGCCCGCCAGTTGCTCACCACGGGGGACAGCTCGCGAATCACAAACCCCGCCACGTGGGGTTGCCAGGATTCGACGTCCTGGGTGTTGACGCCGCAGTTCCCGATGTGGGGATACGTCATCGTGACGATCTGGGCCTTGTAGGACGGGTCGGTGAGGATCTCCTGATAGCCCGTCATCGAGGTGTTGAAGCACACCTCTCCGCAGGCGGTGGCGCAGGCGCCGAATGCCTGCCCGTGATAGACCGTGCCGTCGGCCAGAGCCAGGATCGCTTTCATGAACGGTCGAACCGAATCGCGCGCGATGCTAGGGAAGCCGACGGACGGGTCAAGCGTGAAGCCGCCCTGAAAGCCGGCCGCCGGTTGAACACCACCTGCGGAATCGGCCGGCGCCGTGACGCCAAACGGGAGGAATCCGCGCTCAGTCCTTGAACCGCTTCTCCAACCGGCTCATGAAGGGCTTGAGCCCCCGGCCGTCGTAACTCACGCTCCGACCCACCTCCTTGCCCGCGCCGTCGAGCAGCACGAGCGTGGGGAAGTACTCGACATTAAACCGGGCGGCCAGCTTGTCATTCGCCTCGCGCTGTTCCTTGGGCAGGCGGTTCGGCTTCGGGAAGTCCGCCTTCACGAGCACGAGGTTCTTCTGCGCGTAGGCCGCGAACTCCGGTGTCCGGAACACGTCGCGGTCCAGCATCTTGCACGGGGGACACCAATTGGAGCCGGTGAAATCGATCAGGACCAGTTTCTTCTCGGCTTTCGCGGTGGCCTGGGCTTTCGCCAGGTCTGTCTGCCAAACCAACTCCGCCGCGCCCGCCTGAACCAGCGCGAGCCCGAGAGTCAAAAGGAAGGTCAATCGTGTCAACATCACCGCGAAGAAACACCAGGTTGGAACCCGTGTCAATCCGCGTCGGCACCGCCGGGCGAGCCACCTGGGTCAGGTCTGGATGACGATCCGGCCCGCCACGACGGTGGCCACGGCCTGGCCTTTGAGCCGCCAGCCATAAAAGGGGCTGTTGAAGGCCTTGCTCGCCGATTGCGCCCGGTCGAACACCCATTCGCGGTCCGGGTCGAACACGGTGATGTCGCCGTCCGCGCCCACGCTCAAGGTTCCTTTGTCGAGCTTCAACAGGCGAGCGGGCGCGACCGTGAACTTGGCGATGAGATCAGAGAGGCTGAGCCGCTTCGTGTGGTACAACTGCATCAGCGAGAGCGCCAGTTCGGTCTCCAGACCCGTGATGCCAAACGGCGCGTAGTCGAACTCCACTTCCTTCTCGAAATCGCAGTGCGGGGCGTGGTCGCTGACCAGGAGGTCAATCGTGCCGTCGGCCAGCCCCTCGAGCAGCGCCTCGCGGTCCTCGGCCGAGCGCAGCGGAGGGTTCATCTTGACGTTGGTGTCATAGGAGGGCCACCCGGGCGGCTTCGCGGTCCCCGACCCGCAACTGAACACCGCCTGGCCATCCTGTGCCCAGAACTTGTCGCTCCCCGCCACGGCGGCGTCCGTCAGCACGAAATGATGGGGGCAGGCCTCGGCCGACACGGGCAGGCCGCGCTGTTTCGCCTCGCGGATCAGACGCACGCTGCCCGCGGAACTGAGATGCTGGCAATGCACCTGGGCGCCCGTCAGCTCCGCCAACCGGAGGTCCCGCGCCACGATCATTTCCTCGCCCGCGGCCGGCCAGCCCCGCAACCCGAGCATCGTGCTCCAGTAGCCTTCGTGCATGACGCCGTCGGTCACCAGCGAGTAATCCTGGCAATGATCCAGGATGGGCAGGTCGAACATGCGGGCGTACTCGAGCGCCCGCCGCATCAGTTCGTTATTCTGCACGCAATGGCCGTCATCCGTGATCGCGACCACGCCCGCCTGCTTGAGAGAGCCGATCGGCGCCAGCTCTTCACCGGCGAGGTTCCGGCTGATCGCGCCGGACACAAAGACGTTCACCTTTCCTTCACGGTGCGCCTTTTCGCGGATGAGGGCCACGGCGCTGGCGTTGTCCACGGGCGGAGCCGTGTTCGGCATGCAGACCACCGAGGTGAATCCGCCGCGCGCGGCCGCGGCTGTGCCGGTGGCGATGGTTTCCTTGCCGGACTGACCGGGCTCGCGCAAATGCACGTGCGCGTCGATCAGGCCGGGAACGACCACGAGGCCTTTCGCATCGAACCGCTGCGCGGAGGCCGGGGCCTGCGCCGTGGCCTCGGCGCCCACGGCGGCGATCTTTCCTCCGGTGATCAGGACATCGGTGACGGCGTCAAGGTGCTGGGCGGGATCGAGGACGCGACCGCCGGTGAGGAGGAGCGAGTTCATGCCGGGGCGAAGATATACGGCTGAATTGACAACGCAAGCACGGGGCTTAGAATGCGCGCGGCAATGCGGGTGTAGCTCAATGGTAGAGCTCCAGCCTTCCAAGCTGGCCACGTGGGTTCGATTCCCATCACCCGCTCCAATCTCAAAGAAACCCAATAGAATCAAGGCTTCCGTGCGTCTCCGCCGCTCCGGCAAAAAGCCAGCGCTAACGCTTAGTGCTAACAGTTGCACGGATGTCAGGGATGTAAAGGCGGGGGCGGGTCCAAGCCAGGAAGGGGCTTTTGAGGGGGCGGAAGCCCGGATTCTGTGCGGGAAGCCTGAGCGCCGTTCCAGCATCGGGACCATCTACCCTAGCCCGACTTGGCGGATTCGAGGGGGTCGGCGCTCGTAAGTGGCTGCAAATCAAGGCAGGCTCCTCGATGGTCTGCACTACAACGCTTCAGGCCGCAGCAGCGTTTAGAGCACGGATTTTCGGCGGGGGTTGTTGGGGTAACTGGAGCTTGAGTTCTCGCAGCAACAACTCCTGCTCTTTCTCCGGTTGCGTGTAACGCGTGAGGATCACCTCCCGGCCGTCG
>Ga0315274_10007398_pt1 | contig 15896 bp, 8 predicted proteins | sample YL17G02_20_MG_FD_203700 | JGI IMG/M metagenome (GOLD analysis project Ga0315274, IMG submission 203700) | Sediment microbial communities from Yellowstone Lake, YNP, Wyoming, USA - YL17G02_20 | ecosystem: Environmental > Aquatic > Freshwater > Lake > Sediment | place: USA: Wyoming | collected... | reverse complement strand
TAACGCGATGGTCCAGTGCGTCCGACACGTAGCGCGCCACGAGGTCTTGGGCTGAAAGCGCGCATCCCTTTGCTTTCGCGCCGTCAATCGCCATGTCCCGGCGGAAACCGAAGTCGGTCTTGAGCGCCGGCGTCACGGGGAGATCAAAGTCATACACCGTTGCCTCGATTCTCAGGTCGATTGGATCGCTTTGGGGCAACGAGAGGACGAGGCCGCCGGCGTATTGTCCCGGAGGGACGTTGAGCGGGGCATAGACGGTGAACCAAAGGCTTGTGCAACGTCCGCCGGGGGCCGTGAACGGCTTGAACGGCGTAATAGGGTCGGGCCAGTCGCCCGTGGGACCTTCGAAGAACGACGGTATGCGCACGGGGGAGTAGCCGACGTTGTAAGCGCGTACGTTTCTGGCCTCGATGATTGAACCCGTCTCGTCATTGACGAGACTGCTAATCTTTAACGAGACTTTGTCGAAATTCTGATCCTTCGGCGGGCGAAGCACGACCTGGAACGACTCACGCTCATTCCGCGCCATGGAAATGCGCGCTGTCGCATCGATTCGGCCGTCGGATACAACGGTGTCGCTCCGGAATATCTTTTCGAGCGGACTTTCGATCCAGATGGCGGTCTCACCCGCAGTGGCCAATGAACGTTTGAGCGTGCGCGAGCCATGGGTGAGCGCAAGCGGCGCATCCGTCCACGGTTCCATCCACTTGGTCTTTTGCGTTCCCACGACGAACTGCGTGTCAATGCCGCCATGCGGCGGCGCCGTGGTCTTGCCGAGCTGCAGGCGCTCTTCTTTCACGGAGGCGGCTTCCTTCCGTCCAGCCGCCGACCCGAGCGTCAGTTCAGCCATGAGATCGTAAGCGCCGTCGCCGGGAGCCGTCCAATCATAAGTGCTTCTAACAACAATAGCGGGATCGATGTTGAAGGATTTCGGCGGCAACTTCCAGACGCGTCCGTTCTCCGCGCGCACGCTGGCGTGGATCTGGAGACCTTGAAGGGATTTCACGGCCGAAAGGAGCAGCACGAGCTTCCCGGGCTGGTAGTCGATCTGCGCGGCCAGTTCGTCCGTGGCGAAATCCACATGTTTCAGCCCACGAACCGCATTCAGGCGGTAGGCGGTTTCCCAGGTCTCGCCTGCTTTGAGAAACCGCGGGATGAAGGCCGTCTGGAACCCGCACCGTTTCGTTTCAGAATCCCATACGGCAAGGAACGAGTGAGTTTGATCGGCGTTGAACACGCCGTACACGCTGACGCCGTCGGTGGGATCGGTGATGGCGGCCCAGTTACGCGATGCGGGATGATAGCCCGTCGTGTTCAGGTGTTTGACGCCGGCGAGCGTGGGCAAATCCACACGATCGGCCACGTCGAACGCGCCGCCCGGGAGGACGGGGTTCCGCACCCAGGGCGCAATCCACTGACTCTCCGTGCCCTTGTTCTCGACTTTCCACCGAACCAGCAGCGAGGCTTCGTTGGGGAACGCCTCCATTGTGCGGGCGATGTGAAGTCCTTTGATGTTGGGGCCATCGCAGTCGTAGGAATATCGGACCACGGGATGATCGCCGCGCGGCTCGACGGTCTCCATCACATCGTTCAGCCGGCGGTTGGGAACGTATGCGCTGCCGACCCCGAAGCCTTCCTGGATCAGGCCGCCTTCTCCGGCGTAGTTGACGCCGACGGCTGTAAGGACGAACTCTCTCGCGCTGCCCCACGTTTGCGGTGAGATGACCACCTTGAGGTATTGCCCTTCGATCGTAAGGTCCTCCGCCGTCGGCGCTGCGATAACGGAAAGAATGGAGCAAAGAAGCGCGGTGCCAAACATGTCGGAGGAATTCCCGCAGGCCGAAGAACCCGATCACAAGACAAGAATCATGGCACTTTGGACCACTGACAATCAAAATGCCGCTGCATCGGGCTTCCCTTGTGAGCGGCGGGCCGGTCCGCGTATGCTTTAGAGCACTGGCGACCCGAACTCGCGGATGGATTCCAGTGGTTTTCCGGAAAAGGAGGTAACAACGCGCGCGCGCAAGGCTTCCGCGCGCGAGCCCATGCGATATCCGCTGCCGATGATCTTGGTCCTTGCCGCTACACCGACACTGGCGCAGACGCCGGCCGGTCTCTACGCGGAACCTGCCGCGCCTCTCGCGGAAAGGTTCGCGAGACCTCCCGTGGCCAGTCGGATATTGCCGATTATCCACACGCTGCCTGACGCGCCGGAGCAACAGGATGCGTTGATCCGCGACCTTATCGAGAAGGGTTTCGGAGGCATGACAACAAATGTCCCGTTCGATGATTACCTGCGGAGTGAGACGAAATGGCAGTCGTTCATCCGGGTGGTCAATGAGGCGAAGAAGGCGGGCCTTGCGCTGTGGCTCTATGACGAGCGCGGATACCCGAGCGGCAACGCGGGCGGGATCACGATGCGGGATCATCCCGAATGGGAGGCGCAAGGTCTCGTCGCGGCCCTCCACGAGGCGGGTGAGGGGACGGTTACGTTCGACGTTCCGCCTGGGAAGGTGATGCGGGCGCTGGCGGCGCCCATGGCGAACGGTAAGCTGGACCTCGCCTCGGCCATCGATCTCTCGTCGTCCGTTCACGACGGAAAACTCGAGTGGCAAGCGCCCGCGGGTCAGTGGCGCATCATCGTTATCTGCGAGGGGAAGCTTTATGAGGGTACGCATGCCGCGGTCAGCCTCGCGGACAAGTTGCCGTACATCAATCTGCTTCTTGCCGCGCCCACGCAACGCTTCCTCGAGGTCACGCACGGCGAGTATGCGCAAAGGCTCGGCCCGGATCTGGGGGCATATTTCGTGGCCACGTTTACCGATGAGCCGTCGCTGATGAGCCTGTACATGCGGCCTCAGCCGTGGGTCGTCCTGCCGTGGTCGGACACGTTCGCCGGCGAGTTCGAGAAACGGCGAGGCTATGTCGGCGGCTGGACGGTAGGAAGCCGCCTCCGGGACGTGACGCCGCGGATCCCGATGCTGCTGACCGGGTCCGGCCCTGAATGCGCGAAAGCACGCTACGACTTCTGGCTGACCGTCGGTGAGCTTGTGTCGCAGAACTTCTTCGGCCAGATCCAAACGTGGTGTTCTCAACATAACGTCCGATCCGGGGGCCACCTGCTTTGCGAGGAGTCGCTGCTGAACCACGTGCCGCTGTATGGCGACTTCTACCGATGCCTGCGCCGGTTGGATGCGCCGAGCATCGACTGTCTCACCAGCGTGCCTGAAGAGGTCCCGTGGCATATCGCGCGACTCATCAGCAGCGTGGCCGACCTCGAGGGCCGGCCGGTAACCATGTGTGAAACGTCCGATCACGTGCAACGCTACCGTCCTTCAGGCGACCAACGGCCCGTCCGCACGGTTACGGAAGACGAGATCCGCGGCACGTGCAACCGGCTGATGCTGAGCGGCATCACAACGATCACCAGTTACTATACGTTCGCGGATCTCGATCGCGACGCACTGATCCGGCTCAATGAGTGGGTCGGGCGGTGCTCAACGACACTCGCGGGCGGACGACAGATGGCCGATGTGGCCGTGGTCTATCCCGTCGAGACACTCTGGACCCGGTTCACCCCTTCGCGCGAATGGACCAAGGATCTGACGGAGGACGCCCGCGCGGTTGAGGAAACCTATCGTGCCGCGCTCGAAGCCCTTTTCGCGGCGCGGCGCGACGCAGCGATTATCGATTCGCAGGCAATCGCTGAGTGCAAAGCAGAGGGGGGCCTGCTGCGGCATGGCGAGGCGGCTTGGCGGGTCCTCGTTCTGCCGGATTGCGACACGCTGCCGCTGGCTGCCTGGGAGAACGTCGCCCGGTTCTGGGAGTCCGGCGGAGTGGTCATCGCGCTTGGCGCGCTCCCGGCCAACAGCGAGCGCGAGTTTCCATGCTCGAGAGTTCAGGCCATCGCGGGGGAGATGTTCGGGCACGCGGAACGCACTGCGATTCAGCCCGTAGCCGTCCAACCGAGTCCGCCAAAGGCGGGCAGACCCGGCGCAGGTGTGTTCCTTGCTCGTGGCATGGATTTCCTGCTCACTTCGATCCTCGATACCTTCCTCGAACCGGATGTAGCGTTGCCAAGCGACGGGCCCGTTCGCGTCACGCACCGGCGAATCGATGGCCGAGAGGTCTATCTCCTCATCAACGACAGCCGCACCCCTTGGGAAGGTGTAGCCCGTTTCCGCGCGGAGGGCTCGGGAGAGCAGCTCGACCCGGCTTCCGGCGTTATTGCGCAGGTTTCGGCGCCGCGCGATGTTCCTGTGAAACTCGGCCCGTTTGGCGGGATGCTATTTCGGTTTCCACACGCGGCGCAGCTTGCCTTGGTCCAGCCCAAAGCGCCAACGTTTGAGTCCCTCGACCTTCCGCGCCTCGGAAAACCGGCCGTCCTGAAAGGTGAATTCGTCGATGGCAAAGCCGAACCAGCGACGAACAATCCTGACTCTCCGTGGCGCGCCGAGGCGGTTCTGACGAAGGGCGAAGTCGACACGTTCCTGTTTCTCGGATTCGACTTCGCCTCGCCTGCCGACGTGTCCGGCGCGGAATATGTCCTGGTGGAAACCGAGGCCCTGCCGCCACAGAGTGCTCCGGCGAACTTGTACGTGATCCTCGTTGACCGTGAAGGCCGGGAGTTTTTCGTGCGCACAGGCTACGGGTTGGACCAGTCAGGTCCGCACCAGTGTTACTTGCCGCTGAAAGGATTCGAGCGCGCGATGTGGAAGACAACACCGGCAGGGGAGTTCAACTGGTCCGCGGTTACCTCGATCCGCGTGGGCTGGGGCGGCTATTACGGGAGGGAGGGAGAGAGACTCGCCTTCCGAACCACGCTTCCGATCTTTGTCAGGGTCGTGAAGCCCGCGAAGTAATGCACCCGATCATTTTTCGCCGAAACGCCACTTGGCTGTATCAGACCTTTCGGTATACCAACAGCCGCGAGCCGGGACGCTGATCAATACGGAGTTCGATCCCCGTGGTGGTGAGGTCTTTCCCTGTGTGCCGGACGATTTCGCCCGTGTCGAGGTCGCGGAGTTCGTATTCGGCGTTGACATCGAGTCCCTGCAACGCGGGCGTCATGGCGCAGAAGGGACTTTCCGGGCGGCGTAGCGCGAGGATCATGCCCTCACCAAGGTCTGGCCGATCATACTGCCATGCAGCCCACGTATCCCCCGCGAGCGAGAAGGACAGCAGCGGATAAAAGTCGCCGAGGAAGTACTTTCGCACTGATTCGAGATCGCCAAGCATCCTCCGGAGCCAATCGGCGGAGAAGTGCTTCTGCGTGTCACGCTCGAAGTCGTACATGATGAGCACCATGCCGGGACCTAGCGCGCTACGGAACACGTAGGTGTCCTCGCGATCGCAACAGCCGACGCTGAGCGGCGCCCACAGGCCGAGCCCTTGCGTCTGGCATTGCAGAGCGGTGACGCCGAAGCCGGGCCAGCACTGGACGTCGCTCCGCCAAAGCGGAATGCTCCTCGAGATCGTCTCGAGATCGATGCGCCGTCCGCCGCTCGAACAGTTGTCGATGAGCAGGTTTGGGAAACGCTGCCGCAGTTCGTCCCACATGGCGTAGAGGCCCGTGATGTGGCGGATCTCGCTCATGCCGACGCGGTCGGGCGCATCAGCGTTGTCCCAGAAGGGGCGCGGGTCCATATTGAAGTCCTGGCGGTAACATCCGATGTTGCCTTCGGCGATCAGGCCCGCGAGGTGGTCCGTCAGCATGCGACGCGCGTCCGGATTCCCGAGATCGAACAGGTAGTTGTCGCCCACGGGTCCGAGCATGTAGTCAGGATGCTCACGCTGCCACACCGTGCCCTTGTACACGCGCTCCGGTTCGAGCCAGAGCAGGAATCCAAGCCCCATATCCTTCAATGCCTGTCCCAAGGGTTTCAGCCCTTCAGGGAAATACCCCGGATTGGCGTGCCAGTCGCCCACGAAGCGTCCCCACTGGCTGTTGAACACGGTGGCGCCTTCCTTGGCTTCATCGTCGCCGAACCATCCGGCATCGACCCAGAGGTAATCCATCGGCAGCTTGTTCTCCACCCACCAGCGACCGTGTTCGATGTGCTTGTTGACGAAGTTTCCGCCCCACGTCGCGTTAGATATCGGCGCTTGCGCGGGATGGCCATCGACCGTCGGCGTGTGATGCGCCAGAATGAACTGACGAAGCAGGTTGTGCCCGTGCACCCGCTCACCCTTCCAGAAGAGCAAGAGGATGCGAGGTGTTCGGATTTCCTCTCCTGGCAGCAGCTTCAATCGCGTGCTCTTCATGCCGGCGCGCAAACGGACCTCGCTGTCGGTCCTATAGAACGACGCGGCCCAATCGCCCGTCCATCCAATCGCGCCCACGATGCCGTGCGAGCCCATATCGAGATTGAAGAACGGCAGCGCGCCGCAGGAAGAGCGTCCACCGATGGACTCGATGCGCAGTGGATTGCCTTCACCGACCCACGCCGCCTGCGGTTGGTCCTCCGTGGGCCCAAGCGCAGCGAGACGCGGCGCGAAGTCGTCAATACGGCATTCGCTGCCATTGGCGTAATGCACGCGGGCATGTTCCGCCTTCGGCAGCGCAAAGCCGCCGTCCAGCGGAAGTATGTCTTCGATGAGCGCGGTGTCGGCGCTGCCAACGTTCTTGAAATACAGCACCCACTCGACTGCCGGAAAATCGTTGAACTCCGTGACGCAGCAGCGGACCACCAGTCCCGATCCCGGGTCGGAATACGTCAGGACGTGTTCGATGCGATCCGCAGCGGGATTTATCGAAGTGCGTTCGAGTTTCCACCCAGCCAGAAATGCAGCCGACGGCTTGCCCGCGTACGTGAAAGAGAAGAAGCGCTCCTGCGGTCCGCCTGGAGTCTGATTCGCTGGGGTCCCTTCCAACCTGGCCGCGGCCCAATCCCGTTTCGCTGTCATCTCCTCAGGCGTTCCCCCGGCTGCCCAGACGGCCGGCGCCACCAACAAGATACAAGAGACGATAGACACAATCGCCGTTTGCAGCAGATCCATGGCAAATCTCCCACTCGCTCAGGCCGGTTGAAGAGTATTCAGTCCCACATCCAATCTACGGGGCATCTTATACCAAGCGGTGGTCTAACGGTAGTAACGACTGAGGCAGGGCGAGGTCCCGGCAGGCCAGGTTCCGCCCTGTTCTTGCATGACGTGAGACGCTATAATGCCGGCATATTCCAGAGGAGGAAGCCATGGAAGCTGCGGTTGCGCCCAATGACCTGAAACCAGGAACCGTCCATCTGGGGCCTGTGCCCGTCAGCCGGTTCATCCTGGGCGGGAATCCGTTTAGCGGTTACTCGCATTGGACGGTCGAACGCGACAACGAGATGGTGGACTGGTACACGATGGAGCGCGTCAAGGAAACATTTCGGCTCGCTCAGGCGGCCGGCATCACGGCGCATCTTGGCCGCGCGGACAACTTCATCCTGCGCGCTCTCCGCGAGCATTGGAACGAAGGGGGCGGCCTCGTTTGGATTGCGCAGCAGTGCCCGGGCGTCGGGACGCTCATGCACGGCGTCAACAACGCGATTCATGGCAAGGCGAAGTGCTGTTTCCTGCATGGCGGCGAGATGGACCTTCGGGTTGCGGACGGCGCGACAAGCGAGGTGTTCGACGCCATCAAGGCGATCAAGGACGCAGGGATGGCGGCGGGCGTCGCGGGTCACAACGTGCGAACGATCCGATGGGCCGCCGACCATCTTGAACTGGATTTCTTCATGACCTGCTACTATAACCCAAGCGATCGAACGCGCCAGGCTGAACGGAATTACGACGAAGAAGAACAGTATCTTCAGGAGGATCGCGGGGCGATGTGCGCGCTCATCCAGGAGCTTCCAGCGCCCGCGATCCACTACAAGGTGCTTGCGGCTGCACGACACGATCCGAAGGCCGCGTTCGAATACGTTGCGGATGTGTACCGCCCTGGCGACGCCGTGTGCGTCGGCATCTTCACGAAGGGCAACCCAAACATGATCCAGCAGGATGTTAATCTGCTTGAGGCGGCGCTGCGGGCGCGTGGTAAGTAAGTGGGAAGTGGGAAGTGCGAAGTGCGAGGTGCGGCTCGGCGGGAGCCTCGCCCTCCCCTGATGTTTACGGCGCGGCGCTTGATGCGATATCGATCAGGTGGATCAGTTCCGCGACGACCATTCGCTTGTTCTGATCCGCCTCGTACAAGCCACCGACCTTCTTTCGTGCCGCTGGGACGTCGCCGCAGGCTTTCCCGCGCGCAATAAGCTCCCGGCACATGTCCGGCATGGGACCCCAGTTGCCGCACTCGACGAATTTGTCACTCAGGAAGATGAACTTGGGAATGGCCTCGCCTCCGTTGGTCAGAAATCGCGTAAAGACGTCCGGCCACTGTTCCCTTGAGATGTAGCGCACGTGCAGATTCGACGACGTGTCGGCGAGCTTCTGCAGGACGGGCACATGGCGGACCACGTCCCCGCACCAGTCTTCGGCGATGGCGATTACGTGCACGGCCCGTGGAACGGCGCGAAGCAGGCCGATCACGTGCGGATCGAGAGTGAGCCCGTTCCGAATAAACTCCATCTTCTGCTGGTTTTCGGGCGACTCCCCATCAGAGAGCCAATCCGAGTAGGTCTTGCCTGAATCGAAAACGACCTTCCAGTTGATCGTGGGAAGAATGGGTGGTTTTGGCATGATTCACGTTTCCTTCTCAATTGAAATCGCGGACGTCACTGATAACATGCCGTGGCTATCCAAATCCTTGTCATTTTTCATAAACAACAACGCGGTTCGCAAAAATCCCGCGGGTTTGTCGACGGCGGTGTTAACACGGCCTTGTCCGGGCGGATGCCTTGTCGGTTGGCAAACACCAGAAGTTTTTTGGCGCAGTCCCGATCGTGACGTTCGATGGGAAGACTATGCCCTTCAAGACTGTTACACATTGCATGGAGCGTGCGTGAGGCTTGAGGATTTCCTCGGCGTTCAGTACGATGGCGTCGTATATATGTGATGATCATGAGGGCAGGTGGGCGCCTTGTGGTTCCGCCACGGGTAAATTGAGGGGAGCGCATTGGAATGAGCGTTTCACAGGGCTCCGAAGGGCTAGACGCTGAGGCCCGCGAATGGCTGCAATCGTTGAATGCGGTGATCGAGCGCGAAGGCCGTGGCCGCGCGGCGGATCTGATGCGCAGCCTCCAACAGCGCGCCGCGGCGGCTGGAATCCGGCTTCCGTTCACGGCCAACACGCCGTACATCAACACAATCCCGGTGGAAGAGCAGCCGCCCTATCCGGGAGATCGCGATATCGAGCGCCGGATCAAGAGTATCATTCGCTGGAATGCGATGGCCATGGTGGTTCGCGCGAACCGCGAGGAGCATGGCATCGGCGGGCACATCTCCACCTATGCGTCGGCGGCCAACCTTTACGAGGTCGCGTTCAACCACTTCCTGCGCGGCAAAGGCGAGAACTGCGGCGGCGATCAAGTGTACTTTCAGGGGCATGCGTCTCCGGGCATCTATGCGCGCGCGTTTCTCGAGGGGCGCATTTCCAAGGGACGGCTTGAGAACTTCCGCCGTGAGCGGCGCCCGGAAGGCGGCCTGTCGTCCTATCCGCATCCGTGGCTCATGCCCGAATTCTGGGAGTTCCCAACCGTCTCGATGGGCCTCAGCCCGATCATGGCGATCTACCAGGCCCGCTTCAACCGGTATCTCGAGGATCGCGGGCTCAAGAAGGACACGGGTTCAAAGGTTTGGGCGTTTCTCGGCGACGGCGAAACGGATGAGCCGGAGACACTCGGTGCGATAACGCTTGCCGCCCGCGAGAAGCTCGACAATCTGATCTTTGTGGTCAACTGCAATCTCCAGCGCCTGGACGGCCCCGTGCGCGGGAACGGGAAGATCATCCAGGAACTCGAGGCGGCGTTTCGCGGCGCCGGATGGAACGTCATCAAGGTGATCTGGGGCAGCGACTGGGATCCGCTCCTTGCGCGCGACACGGAAGGGTTCCTCGTAAGACGTTTCAACGAGGTTGTGGACGGGGATTTTCAGAAGTACACCGTTGAGTCCGGCGCTTACATACGCGCGCATTTCTTTGGCGTACACCCGCAACTGGCGGATCTCGTCAAGGACCTGACCGACGCCCAGATCCGCAAGCTCGGCCGCGGCGGCCATGATCCCGTCAAGGTGTACGCGGCCTACCATGCCGCCGTGAACCATGAGGGCTCGCCCACGGTCATCCTCGCGAAGACCGTCAAGGGATACGGCCTCGGCGAGTCTGGCGAAGGCAGGAATATCTCGCATCAACAGAAGAAACTCAATGAGGACGAACTGCGCGACTTCCGCACCCGGTTCGGCATTCCGATCTCGGACGAGGACGTGGCGTTTGCGCCATTCTTCAAGCCGCCGGATGACAGTCCTGAGATGCAGTACCTCCGCGAGCGGCGCGCCGCGCTTGGAGGGTTCGTGCCGAGGCGGACGGTCGTAACGATGCCGCTCAGAACGCCCGAGAACGACCTTTTCCAGGAGTTCTACGAAGGCACGAGCGGCAGGGCCGTTTCCACGACGATGGCGTTCGTGCGGCTTCTCACGAAACTGCTCCGTCATCCGGACCTCGGGAAACTCATCGTTCCGATCGTGCCGGACGAGGCCCGGACGTTCGGGATGGAATCGCTGTTCAGGCAGATCGGCATTCACGCGCACACGGGCCAACTGTACGATCCCGTCGATTCCGACAACCTCCTTTACTACAAGGAGGCCAAGGACGGGCAGATACTCGAGGAAGGGATTACCGAAGCGGGATCGATGTCGTCGTTCATGGCCGCGGGTTCGGCGTACGCCACGCACTGCATCAACATGATTCCCTTCTTTGTCTTCTACTCGATGTTCGGCATGCAGCGGATTGGCGACCTCGTTTGGGCCGCGGGAGACATGCGTTGCCGGGGCTTTCTGATCGGCGGCACCGCCGGACGGACCACGCTGGCCGGCGAAGGCTTGCAGCACCAGGACGGTCACAGCCACGTGCTGGCTTCCACCGTGCCGAACCTGATGACCTACGATCCGGCTTACGCCTATGAGCTGGCCGTGATCATCCAGGAAGGCATCCGCCGGATGTACGAGAAGCAGGAAAGCGTCTTCTATTACATCACCGTCACGAACGAGAACTATCCCATGCCCGCCATGCCCGATGGCGTCCGGGAGGGCATTCTCAAAGGCATGTACAGGCTCAGGGCGTCGGAGCGGCAAGACCTTCGTCCGCGCGCGCACCTGTTCGGGAGCGGGGCGATACTGAACGAGGCGCTCGGGGCGCAGCGGATCCTCGAGGAGCAGTACGGCGTGGCCGCGGATGTCTGGAGCGTCACGAGCTACAAAGAACTGCGGCGTGACGCGCTTGACGTCGAGCGGTGGAACCTCCTGCATCCAAAGGAAGGCGCGCGCGTGCCCTACGTCACGCAGTGCCTCGCTCGGGAGCCGGGCGTGTTTGTTGCCGCCTCGGATTACATGAAGGTGCTTCCGGATTCGGTGAGTCGCTGGTTTCCTCGCCCGTTGGCGTCTCTCGGGACGGACGGGTTCGGGCGAAGCGACTCGAGGAGCGCGCTGCGGGACTTTTTTGAGGTGGATGCGCGGTTTATTACCTTTGCAGCCCTTGCGGCGCTCGCGAGGGAGAGCGCCATCGGGCTGGACGTCGTTGACAAGGCCATGAAGGACCTGGCGATTGACCCGGATAGAGCTAATCCAATGATATCGTAGTGAGATCACGGGAGAGAAGGAAAACGCTGCATGCCTACCGAATTCAGACTTCCGGAGTTGGGGGAAAACATCTCCTCGGGCACGGTCACGAAAATCATGATCGCCGTGGGTGAGCCGGTTGCCCTGAACCAGGCGACCATCGAGATTGAGACGGATAAAGCCGTGGTCGAGATTCCCTCGGGGGTCGCCGGGACCGTCAAAGAGATTCGCGCAACAGTCGGCAAGAGCATTAACGTGGGCGACGTGGTATTTCTGGTCGAGGGCGAATCAAAGGCCGCGCCGCCGCCCAAGCCCAGCCCGGAGAAGCCTAAGCTCGCTCCGCCGCCGCCCAAGGCCGCGGTCGAGCCCGCGCCCGCGCCTCCGCAAGTCACGCACAAGGACGTTGCTCCCGGGCGTCCCGCGCTTGCGGCCCCAAGCGTGCGGCGGCTTGCCGGCGAACTCGGCGTTGACACTGATCAAGTGCCGGCGAGCGGGGCCGGCGGACGGGTCTCGATGGAAGACGTTCAAGCCTTCGCCGCACAACAACAGACTGCAACGCCCGCGCCGACTCAGCCCGAGGAGAAAGCCGACGCTGCGCCGTTAGCCGCTGACCGCGACCGGTGGGGCGAGATCGAGCGCCAACCCATGAATGCTATCCGCCGGAAGACGGCCCTGCACATGTCGAGTGCGTGGACGACCATTCCGCACGTGACACAATTTGACAGCGCCGACGTTACACGTCTCGAAACGTTCCGCAAGCAGTACGGGCCACGGGCGGAGATGATCGGCGGCCGCATGACGGTGCTGTCGCTCCTGCTCCCCGTGCTGACGGCGGCTTTGAAGAGGTTCCCACGGTTCAACGCGAGCGTGGACATGGAGAATCAGGAGTTCATCCTCAAGAAATACATCAACATCGGTGTGGCCGTGGACACGGAAAACGGCCTTCTGGTACCCGTTGTTCGCGACGTTGACAAGAAGAACATTCTCGACATCTGCGTCGAGGTGCCGCGCCTCGCGGAGAAGGCGCGCGCGCGCAAACTGACGCTCGAGGAGATGAGCGGGGGCACCTTCACCGTAACGAATCTCGGCGGTATCGGCGGCACGGGATTCACGCCCATCATCAACGCTCCGGAGGTCGCCGTACTGGGCATTTCGCGATCCCGGGTCGAGCCCATGTTTCTAAACGGCGGATTTGCACCGCGGACTATGCTGCCGCTTTCGCTGTCGTATGATCACCGCGTCATAGACGGCGCGGACGCCGCGCGTTTTCTGCGTTGGGTGGCCGAGGCGCTGGAGCAGCCGTTCGTGCTGCTCCTGGATGAGACGGAGGCGAAGTAGGCTATGACCAACGAGGCGAAGACTACGCAGGTGGCCGTTGTCGGCGCGGGTCCCGGGGGATATGCGGCCGCCTTCATGGCCGCAGACCTTGGTCTGCAGGTCACCCTGATCGATCTCGACCCGAATCCGGGCGGCACCTGCCTGTATCGCGGCTGCATCCCCTCGAAAGCCTTGCTGCACGTCGCGAAAGTTATAGCGGACGCGCGCGATGCCGAGCACTATGGGATTACCTTCGCCGCACCGGCGATTAACATTGACAAACTCCGTCAGAGCGTGAATGCCGTTATCGGTAAGTTGACCGGCGGACTCGGCCAGCTCTGCAAGGCCCGGAAGATCCAATTCATCCAAGGGCGCGCGAACTTTGAGGATTCGTCGACGCTGAAAATCACGAAGGATTCGGGCGAGGCGGAGATCCTTCGCTACAGGTACGCGATTCTCGCCGCCGGTTCCCGTCCTGCGATCTTGGAGAAGTTTCTCCTGGATTCTCCGCGCGTTCTCAACTCGACGACGGCGCTTCGGATGGACAATATCCCGGATACGCTTCTGGTCGTGGGGGCGGGGTATATCGGGCTCGAGCTCGGTTCCGTCTACGCCACGCTCGGAACCAAGGTGACCGTCGTTGAGATGGCGCCCACGATCCTGCCCGGAGCCGATCCCGATCTCGTGTCGCCCCTCGCGCGCCGCATAGAACCGCTGATACACAAGATCATCCTGAATGCGAAGGTCACGGACATGAAGGAGGCGAAGAACGGCATCAAGGTGACGATGGAAGCGCCGGGACTCGAGTTGCGCAACCAAGTGTTCGACAAAGTCCTCATCTGCGTCGGGCGCAAGCCGAACTCGAGCGGGCTCGGCCTGATGAACACCAAGGTCACCGTCGACGACCATGGATTTGTCATCGTGGACAAACAACGGCGCACCGCGGACCCAAATATCTTCGCCATCGGCGACATTGTCGGGAATCCCATGCTCGCGCATAAGGCATCGCATGAGGGGCGCGTCGCGGCGGAAGTGATTGCCGGGCGCAAGGTCGTTTTCGCGCCGAGGGCGATCCCCGCGGTTGTATTCACGGACCCGGAGATCGCGTGGTGCGGACTGACCGAGACTCAAGCCGCGCGAGAAGGGCGTGCGATAAAAGTGGCGCGGTTCCCGTGGCAGGCGTCGGGCCGCGCCATGACGCTGGATCGCCCCGAGGGAATGACCAAGCTCATCGCCGACCCGGACACGGACGTGGTCCTCGGCGTAGGGATTGTCGGCACGGGTGCGGGCGAGCTCATTTCCGAAGGGGTCCTGGCCATCGAGATGGGCGCGGTCGCAAGCGACATCCATCTCACGATTCATCCGCACCCAACGCTCGGTGAAACCATCATGGAGTCCGCCGAGATCATCTTCGGCAGCAGCACACACGTCTACCGAAAGAAATAGCGCCGCCCGCGCGTCAAACTCGGCTGCGCTATTGAACGCCGGCACGCAACAGTCCCTGTTCGACCATCCATGACATCGTATCGCGCAGGGATTCACGCACGTCGAACTTCGGATGATATCCAAGATCCCGAGCCGCCCTGCTGCCGTCGATGCACATGTGCTCGCACAGGAAGCGCAGCCCGGCTTCGTCGGCCTTTCCCGTCGCAAGGATCTGTTCCATAGACGCAAAGTGAAGTTCGGAATTCGATCCCAGGAGTTCTTTCGCATACTCCGCGTAAGCGGTCAGCGTCACGGCCCTATCAGACGACAGGTTGTAGATCTGCCCGGCACTCTTCTCCGTTTCGATAGCCGCGCGGAATCCGCGTGCGAGATCGGATACGTGAACCGGCTGGACCAATGCGCGGCCGTCGTTCGGAATCCACACCTCCTGATGATCCGCGAGGCGTTGAAAGTAGGCGGGATTACGCGCGCCCCAGATGTCCAGAGGGATATCGCCGGCGCCGATCACGTTGCTGACGCGGAGTGAACAGACGCGAAACCCCGTGCGTATGTGAAATGCAACCAGGGCCTCGTCCTGCGCCAGCTTGCCGCCGAATCCGCCCAGGTCCGGGGGGCACGGTGTTGGATCCGTTTCCCGCGAAGGCACGCGTTCGGCGGGCGCGTATACGCCTGTCGAACCGCAATGCACCAGTTGCCCCGTGTACTGCCGGAGCAGCGGCAGATACCAATCCAGATCTTCCTTCTCGAGGATCGTGTCGACCACCGCGTCATACCGCGCTTCGCGGAAGTGTGCCTCGACGAAGGTCCTGTCGCGCGCGTTCGCCAGAACGTGCTGCACTTCCCTCGGCAGATGGCCCGGCGTATTCCCACGATGCAGCACCGTTACCGCGTAACCGTTCGCAAGCAACTCGCGGGCTATGGCCGCACCCAGATACCGCGTGCCGCCGATGATGAGGACCTTCATAGGAGTACCCTCGCGCTGTGTCTGTCCAGGAAATGAAGTGAATCCGACTATAGACCGCGATATGACCCCGTTCAAATCCGTTGGAATGCTGGTCCGTCGTGTAAGATAACATCGAGACAGTATAGAATGATCACCGAAACCGTCTCCGTCGCATTCGCAGTTGCCTTGACTCAGAGAGGGAGATCCATTCCGCATGCTAGACCTGTTCACGTTTGAGAACTTCGTTGCTCTGCTGACCTTGACGGCCCTGGAAATCGTGCTGGGCATCGACAACATCGTCGTATTGGCCGTGGTGACGGGAAAACTTGACCCCTCGGTGCAGTCGCGCGCACGGAGCGTCGGTCTGGCCCTTGCGATGCTCATGCGCATCGCCCTCCTCCTGTCGATCAGCCTGATCATGCGGGCGCAACAGCCCCTGTTTAGCATCGTCCAGCACGAGGTTTCCGGGCGGGAACACGTGCTGCTCGCGGGCGGTCTC
>Ga0315274_10007397_pt1 | contig 15897 bp, 16 predicted proteins | sample YL17G02_20_MG_FD_203700 | JGI IMG/M metagenome (GOLD analysis project Ga0315274, IMG submission 203700) | Sediment microbial communities from Yellowstone Lake, YNP, Wyoming, USA - YL17G02_20 | ecosystem: Environmental > Aquatic > Freshwater > Lake > Sediment | place: USA: Wyoming | collected... | reverse complement strand
CGATAAGAAAACTGGTATTGTTGTGCCAAGGAAAAATTCAAAAAAGCTAGCAGAAGCGATAATAAAACTTCTGAAAGATAAAAAATTAAGAAGTAGGTTGGGAAAAAATGGTAAGATATACACCAAAAAATTCAGCTGGAGCATGTCAGCTAAAATTTTTGAAAATGTTATAGATAAGGTATCAAAATGAAAGAACATTGGGAACGTTTTTTGGGCTACTCTCATAAGGGATTGATAGAAAGAGTGGAAGGTATGCTAAATTCTTTTGATTCCAACCAAAATTTATTAGATGTTGGCTGCGGAAAAGGAGATTTGGAAATAGTTTTATCCAAAAATTTTCACAATGTAATCGGTATTGATATATCAAAAAATGCAATTAACTATGCTAAAAATAGAGTTCCAGAATATTCTTATCAACTTATGGATATTAACAAAGGACTAAAATTTAAAGATAAAGAATTTGACCTAGTCATATGCATAGAAGTATTGGAACACATAATAAATCCAGTTTTTGCTATTAAGGAAATGATGAGGGTAGGAAAAAAAGTTATTATAACATGTCCAAACGGCTTTTGGACAGAATTGAGACCAATTACTGAAGGATATAAAAAAGTTTCAAACTATGTCCACTTCACAGAAAAACAATTGAAAAATGTCGTAAGGCTGTTTGGCGGTAAAATCCTATCTTTTGAATATTTCACGACAAAAACCCACAAATTTATAATGCATTTAAGAAACATATACCCAAGATTCTTCTCCTCTAATTTTATAGTGGTAATTGACACCGAAAATATGAGTGATTGAAAAATGAAAAGAATACTTAATGTCGATTGTTGGACCCAGACAAATTATGGAACTGACTTTGTAGACAAGTATCCAATCAGAAAGGATATTGTAAAATGTGATGTTGATGTAGATAGGTTGCCATATCCAGACAATACTTTTGACGAGGTCTATTCATATGACTTGTTCGAGCATCTGACAAATCCTCTGTTCTTCTTGAAAGAATCAAAGAGAATTCTCAAGCCAGATGGAAGGATAATATTAGTGACTAGTTACGCACATTGTATAAACTGGGTGTTCAATGCTTGTGTTTATACAAATCCTAATGCTAAAGGTGATAGACATTATACACTAATGAATGAATACCACTTGAAGAATTGGTTTGAGAAGGCAGGGTTGAAAGTAACTAAGATTGAGTTTATTGAAGATGACTATGTTGGGAATCCAATATGGAAGAGAATCATGAAGAAGACTTTTCATGCATTATTTAGGCATTCTCCATTGTGGAGATTTACTTGTTATGGAATAAAAGTAGTTGGAAAGAAGTGATTGAAAAATGAGATTTAAGAAAAAATGCGACATAATATTGAAAGAACTGAAAAAAGGCAATCTGACATTGGATTTGGGGTCAGTTGGCATCGGGGATATGGTTTCTGTGGTTCACGATTATTTGGTTAAAAATTATGATGGTAGAATAATCAGTGTAGACATGCAGAAGGGTGCAGATATAAGTTTCGATTTGAATGAGCGAAAATGGGCATTTGCAAAAGATAATAGTGTAGATAATATCATTGCATCAGAACTGATAGAACATATGTTTAGGCCTTATGACTTTTTGCTTGAATGCCATAGAATACTTAAAAAGAATGGTCGTTTGATATTGACTACGCCAAATGCTACAGGTTTAAATCGTATACTTAGAAGTCGTGAACACCAACCTACTGAACATTTATATATTTGGTTGCCACAGCAACTCAAAAAATTGGTAGATTTAGCAGGTTTTAAAGTAATCAGAGATTATCGCATAGATGATTGGCACAAGAGATTTTTCATATTTAAATTGATAACAAGGATTTTTCCAAGATATCAGGGAGTCTTGGTATTCGTCTGTGAAAAAAAGTGATGAAAATGATTGCATCAGAGACGAGAAATTTGGTGAACAGAATTTTTAAATGTTATAATGAAAAAGTGCATATTTATTTTGTTCCACAGAGTTTGCAAGAAGATATTATAATTTTAGCGAGAAAATTGTATAAAAAACAAAAAGGTGAAAAAAATTAAAGTTTGTATAGTTTGTTCTTCTGGAGGACATTTAACTGAAATTTTACAAATAAAAGAATGTTTCCAAAAATTTCCGCATTTCTTCATAACATTTAAAAGAGAGGATAGTCTAGAATTGAAAAAAAGGAAAAAGGTTTATTTTGTAGAAAATCCTTCTAGGAATCCGATAAACTTTCTAAAATGTTTATTTCAAACATTCTCTATACTTAAAAAAGAAAAACCAAAAGTAATCATTTCAACAGGCGCTGGAGTTGCTGTACCAGCTTGTTTTTTAGGAAAGTTTTTCTTTAAATCAAAAGTCATCTTTATAGAAAGCTTTTGTAGGATTGAAGAACCGTCTTTGTCGGGTAAATTGATTTATCCTATATCCGATTCATTTTTTGTCCAGTGGAAAAAATTATTAAAATTCTATGGAGAGAAGGCTGTTTACAAAGGTGCTGTATTATGATATTCGTAACCGTGGGAACGCATACACAAAGTTTTGATAGGCTTTTAAAAGAGATTGATACTCTTGTTAAGAATAAAAAAATAAAAGAGAAAGTTATAATGCAAATTGGCCATTCTGATTATGAACCAAATAATGTTGAGTGGTTTAGGTTTACAACATTTGAAAAATTAAATAATATACACAAAAAGGCTAGAATAGTAATAACTCATGGCGGAGCTGGCTGCATAATTGATGCTTTAAGTAATAAAAAATCGGTTATAGCTGTACCACGATTTAAAAAATTTAATGAACATGTAAATGATCATCAATTAGATTTAGTAAAAGCCTTGGCAGAACACAAAAGAATTTATCCAGTTTATGATATAAGTAGACTTGAAAATGCTATACATGAAATTAAAAAAATTAAACAGTTAAAATCTACAAAAGATAGTTTATGTAAAGAAATAGAAAGAACACTAATAAAGTTTAGTGTCTAACAATTGGAGAGATTTATATGAAAGTATTGTTATTAAACCCGCCGTTTCTTCCAAAATTTTCACGTAACTCTAGATCTCCAGCAGTAACAAAGGGTGGGACCATCTACATGCCGATTTGGTTATCTTATGCTACTGGTGTTTTGGAAAAAGAAGGATTTGAAGTAAAACTAATTGATGCTCCAGCTCAGAAACTTTCCCCTGAAGAAGTAATTGATGAAATAAAAAAATTTGAACCTAAGCTCATAGTAATAGACACCTCAACACCAAGTATCAACAATGATATTAAAGTAGCAGAATCTGTCAAAGACGCCACAAATAGTTTTGTTATACTTGTTGGTACACATGTGTCTGCATTACCAGAAGAAACACTCAAACTCAGTAAAAAAATCGATGCAGTCGCCAGAAAAGAGTATGATTATACAATCAGAGATTTGGCGTTTGCTTTAAAGGAAGATAAAAACCTTCAGTCTGTTCTAGGATTAAGTTTTAGGAAAAATGAAAAAGTAATTCATAATCCTGATAGACCAATGATACAAAATCTAGATGAATTGCCTTTTGTAACTTCTGTATACAATAAATACCTTAACATTAAAAATTATTTTTATTCCTCTGCCAACTATCCGATGGTAATGATTATGACTGGTAGAGGATGCCCTTTCAGATGTTTCTTTTGTAATTGGCCACAGGTTTTTTTTGAAAGAAAATATCGGTTAAGAAGCCCAGAAAATGTAGTAGCTGAATTTGAATATATAGTAAAAAATCTTCCAGAAGTAAAAGAAATTGGAGTGGAAGATGATACACTTACTGCTGATATTCCAAGAGTGCATGAGATATGTAGATTACTGATAGAAAAAGGTATTAACAAAAAACTAAAATGGTATGCCAATGTTCGTGTTGCTCTTAATCTAGAAACTATGAAAATAATGAAAGAAGCCGGATGCAGGTTGATTATACCTGGATATGAAAGTGGTGTACAAGAGATTCTAGATAATGCACATAAAGGAATAACTTTAGAACAATCCAGAGAGTTTGCTAAAAACGCCAAAAAGGTTGGGTTGTTAGTTCATGGATGTTTTATAATTGGGTTGCCTGGAGAAACAAAAGGAACTGCCAGAGAAACTATAGAATTTGCTAAGGAATTGGATCCGGATGATGCACAATTTTTTCCATTGATACCATATCCTGGAACTGAAGCATATGAATGGGGAAAGAAAAACAATTATCTTTTAACAGAAGATTTTTCAAAATGGTCTACAGAAGAAGGCTGGCATAATTCCATAATTTCAACACCTGAGTTAACAAATGAAGAAATATTAGAACTATGCAATCAAGCAAAAATAGAATTTTATCTAAGACTAAAATATATTTTAAAGACGTTGAAATTGGTGTTGACAAACTGGAACGAAACAAAAAGAGCGTTTAAAGCTAGTAATGTGTTCTTCAGATATTTGTTTAAAGTTATAAGAGGCAGAAAAAGTGTCAGTAAAAGATAAACTTATTTCAAACACAATTTATCTATTTCTAGATTGGATTGTTCTTACGATTATGGGATTTCTTTTTTGGGCTATAGGAGGGAAAGCCTTACTACCGAATGAATTAGGTATAGTCTCTACTTCAGTAAACTTAGTTATGGTGTTGGGAGGAGTAAGTCTTCTTGGATTAAGTCTTGCTACTTGGAAACTTATATCAGAATATTTAGCAAAGAAAGAAATTGGAAAAATAAATTCTCTTGTAAGATTTTCTTTAAAGGTCATACTTATTTCTAATGTTGTGATTTTAGTAATAATGTTTTCTTTATCCTCATTTTTCTCATCGATTTTAAAAATTCCTGTAAATGTTATCATAATAACAGGTGTGGCTTTGTTAGTTTACACCATTTCTTCACAATTTGGATTTATAATTTATGGTTTTCAAAATATGAAAAAATTATTAATAACAGATTTCATTGGGCAAACAATAAAAGTTATAGTTTCCATATTTTTAATTTTTCTAGGGTTTAAATATTTCGGGCCGTTGATAGGTTTTCTAATTGGGTTTTTTATCGTAGCATTGTTAAGGCTTGGTTCAATTCCATTAAAAGGAGGAATTAAAAAAATCGATCAAAAAGAAATTATGCTTAGTTATGCATTTCCTGCATTTATTGCTACAATATTTTCGTTAATATTTCTTAATGGTCAATATGTTTTATTATCGATGCTAAAAAATCCAGAAGTAACTGGTATATTTACAGTTGCAATGCTTCTGACAACACCATTAGCAGTAATTCCTCAGACAATATCTAACGCTTTGTTACCTATTATTTCACAACTGTCAGTATATCTTAATTCAAAAAAAACACAGGCTTATTTAATATGGCTGGTCTTAAAATATTCCTTAATTATTATTTTACCATTGGCAATTTTTTTGATTCTATTTTCTAAACCTGTGATTTTACTATTTTCAAGAGCGGAATATTTGTCTGCCTCCCAGCTTTTTCCAATTTTAGCTTTAGGTTCGATAATTTATGGATGCGGAAGTATTTTTCTTGGCAGTCTTTATGCGATGGGGAAAACGAAAATCTATAGAAACATACTAATAGTGACGACAGTAGTATTTCTAATATTTGCAATTCCTCTAATCCACGTTCTTTCTGGACTTGGTTCAGCTATAGCGTATACTTCATCTGCAACATTTTTAGCGTTATCAAGTTTTTTCTATACGAGAAAGTTCTTGAAAATAGATTTCCATTGGAAAAATATAATGAAGTTAATTATGTCAACTTTAATTTCATTTGGTTTTCTTTATCTTGTAACAAGATTTACACAAGGTTTATTTATTGGTATTATTTTTGCTGTGATAAGTTTTTTAATTTATTTACTAATTCTAATTCCACTGAAATTTTACACGATAGACGATATTAAAATTTTAGATTTCTTAATCAAAAGAACACCAATTCTAAAAAAAGAAATTTTTAAATTACGAAATTTTTTGTCAAAATTTACAGGATGAAAGAACGCACAAATCAATCACTAAAACTTAGAAGCAATGCGGCAAGATAATATATGAAATATGCAAGTAGCATGAATCCTAATTGTTTTTAATCAAATAAATTGATGATCTACGGTTTTTAATTCTGACTGTTTATATTTAGCATATGAAGATTTCGCTTGTAATACCAGCATATAATGAGGAGAAAAATATAGAGAGTTGCCTGATAAAATGGTCAGAGTATTTGGGTGAAACTAAATACGACTATGAAATTATTGTTTCTGAAGATGGCAGCACAGATGGCACATATGAAATAGCTAAAAGAATGGCCTCAAAAAACAAAAGGATAAAGGTATTTCACTCTGCTGAAAAATTAGGCAAAGGTGGCGGTATAATAAATGGTTTTAAAAAGGCTTCTGGCGATATAGTAGCATTTACTGATGCTGATCTTTCAGCCGAGCCTATAGAAATGGGCAAACTTATAAAAAAGATAAATTCAGGTTATGATGTTGCAATAGGCTCTAGAGCTATAGAAGGGTCTAAACTACTTGTAAAATCTCCAATTAAGAAAAGAATTTTTAGCAAAGCTCTTAATATGTTAGTCAACACGTTCTTTGGTTTGAAAATAAAGGATTCTCAATGTGGATTTAAAGCATTTAGTAGGAAAGCTTTGAACACCATCCTGCCCCAGATAAAAACAAAAGGATTTGAAATTGATATAGAATTATTATTAAGATCTAGAAAGGCAGAATTGAAAATAGCAGAAGTACCAGTAAAATGGGCACATAAAAAAGAGACAACTAAATTTTCAATGTTAAAAGATATACCAAAAATGGCAAAAAATATATCAAAATTGTGGATTTCTGAGAATTTTAATAGAATAGATCTATGTTTCCTATTGTTTATGATAGCATTTTTTGCAGTCTCATTACTGTTTCTAAATACAACACCGACACCAGATGAGGGGACACATAATCTAATAGCTTTGTATTTTCACAATTTATTCAATGATTGGATAAAAAATCCTACGTTTTCATTTTCAAAAATATATGATTATACAATCTCGTATTTAGTGCATTACCCGAAAATATCTTTATATTACCCTCCGTTGTTTCACATAATTCTATCATTTTTCTACAGAATATTTGGTGTGTCTTTCTGGGCAGGTGGACTACTTACTTTAATCTTCCTTGTATTAACTTCTATTTCAATCTATGCATTTTGTAAAAAATTTATAAATAGAAGAGTTGGGTTTTTGTCAGCTGCCTTGTTCTCTTTTTCACCACTAATATTTTTCAATTCGATAAGAGCTATGACAGACATACCATACATGCTCTTTCTAGTGTTGACTATATATGAATTTTTAAAAGCGTTGGAATCTGGAGAAAAAAAGCATTTTATATTCTCGGCTATTTTATTTTCAATAGGATTTTTAATAAAATGGAATGTAGTATTGATAATTCCAATGATATTTTTATATGCGTTAATTGATTATAGAAGTCGAGTCAAAAAATTGATATTTTCATTTCTTCTAATAGCAGTTATACTTTCGCCATATCTTTTATTAGCTATTAAAGCTGGTTTTATTACAGTTCCTTTCAAATCATCTCTAGGATTTATTACAGTTCCTTTCAAATCATCTCTAGGATTTATTACAGTTCCTTTCAAATCATCTCTAGGATTTATTACAGTTCCTTTCAAATCATCTCTAACTGGTTCATATGTTGCAACGCAAGATCCACAATTTACATCTACTGGTGGTTGGGTATACTATTTTGAAGTTCTATGGAATCAGTATCTTACTATACCAATATTCATCTTAGCTATTGTTTCTTTTGTTCTATATTGCATTAGAAGAGAGAGATTGTGGAAATTGCTTTTACTGTGGTTTTTAACTTATTATTTGGTTTTTACAATAATTCCAAACAAGGAAGATAGATATATTTTACCTGCTGTCATTCCTATGATTATCCCTCTTTCTTATTTTGTAATGTCATTTAAAAAAAGTTTATCCATATTATTTTCTGTTATTTTAATCTTAATTCTAGTTATTTCATCTTATATGATTTTATCTCAGTCGAATCAATATAAAACTGATTTTGACATGATAGTTAAAACTTTAGATAATGGGAGCATAGCACTTGCTACAGAACCAAGTTGGTTCTATTCTTCAGAATTTATGTTTAGATTGGCTGCATTGGATGAAAATATGACAAAAATAGTTTTTAGGCCATGTTCGTTTTCATCGATATCAATTAATAATATGATTGATAGTGGTGTTAATTATTTTATTGTAGCTGAACCAACTGAAGATAGGTTCACAGAAAATGTAAATCTAGTCAAAACTTCCTCTTATTTATATCTGTTTGAAAAGATTGAAACGAAAAATAGTAGTATTAGTATATATGCTGCAAAAGGCTACACTGATAAAAAATTCGATAAGATTTGCAACTATGTTTGTATACTGCAGGATTGGATATGCACAAAATATATTAAACCATCAGAAGCATTGATATAGAGTAAATATTATCAAAATTTATTGCTGTTAGATGATTAGAATATTTTTAAAAATGGAAGTATAGTAAAAATAACTTGAACCAAAATCAGTATGATAGAAATTTGGTATTCTCTAAAATTTCCAAGCTTCATCACGAGATGTGTTAGTGAATATGTTCCTTTATATTTCGATTTGATTGTTCCATCTTTTTGAAGAACCCCAAGGTCAGAGGCAAATTTTCCGAGTCTGATTTTAGAATAGAATTTTAGGATTCCTTGCACTATGAATGGAATCATAACTATAAGGCCTATTTTTTCCATATTTCCAATAATGACTCCTACTGCTACAACCGCACCAAGAAGATATGTTAAACTATCGCCAGGTAAAATCTTTGCAGGATACCGATTATATTTAAGAAACGGTAACAACGAAGCAAATGTAGAAAGAAAAATAATTGCTGCGATTTCATTTCCATTTATCAGTGAATAAACACCAAGACCTAAAGTATAAACAAGTCCCATTCCTGCTTCAAGACCATTAAACCCACCCAGCATATTAACCATGTTAGACGCTACTAGCATACCTATTGGAACTATCAATAACGGATACAAAATACCGAAATTTACATCCCCAATAAATGGCATTGCCATCGTGGTATCGCCAACATTCATGACCATCAATGGAATTGCTGCAGGTAAAACTAATAACGGTTTCAGCCATTGCGGAAACCCAATTTTAACGTTTTTCCCGTCTTTTGTAACAACTGGCCTTGACTTAACATTTAAATCATCCAGTATTCCAGTAAATGCAACTATCACTATACTTGCAACAGCTGTCAGCAAATAGAGTGAAGATGTATAATTTCCATGAATGAAAGTTTGCAATCCTGTGTAAATTAAAATGCCTGATAAAACACCGCATACCACACATATTCCGCCACTCGCAGGCAACCTTGGTTTGTTTGCTTTATGTATGTCCAAACCTACTATGCCTGCTGCGTAAAGGAATTTCATTAGACGCGGGAGGAGGAAATATGTTATTACTAATGAAGCAAGTACCGAAATGGCTAAAATTATCATTTTAATTTCCTTTTAATCTATCCAATTGCTGGTTGATAATATTTAGATTTTTCGCCATTAAAACTAAAGAATATTTCCCCTTCGCAATTTAAACATTTCCCTATCAATGGGACTCTTCTATAAAATTTATTGCATTTATTGCAAACAAAGCCGTCTATGGAAGTTAAAATTGGTGTTTGCGCCTGTGTGTGGTTTTTAATAGCATCCTTTAACAACAACTGTCTTCCTAATCCGATGAGTTCTGTCTTGTCTATACCAATAACCTCAAACACTCTTTCCAATGGCGGCAGGAGCTGACTTTCAATATAATATTTTGAATCAACTGGTAAGTTGTGCTGTTTAATATATTCAGGGTCCTCAGCCCGATCGGACATTAGTTGCAGCCCTTTGACAATAACAAAGCTTACTCTATCTCCAACTCCAGGAGCAGTTGCTGGAGCCCTTTTCCTTAATTTTTTGACGAGTTCTATGTGCGGCTGCATACCCTTATATGAAGATAAGGATTTAGAAATACTTTTTGTAACGACCAAATCTTCAATTGGTATTTCATTTTTTCCAAGCCTAACTAGTACGCCCTTGACAAATGTAAATGCTTTTTTTGGATTTTGCTCTTTGAGAAGAATATTTAAAACTTCAAAAAGAGTTTTTGTAGTCAGGTCGCACCAGTCTCTTCTCACGGTTTCTATACCTTTCATTATAAATTTTTCTTCCCATTTGCCGTCAGTCTTCTCACAACTTAAGCCAGCATATCTCTTTTTTGACAAGATAAGTAGTGTTTTAAAAACATACTCGATTTTCATCTGAACTTTTCCATTCATTTCTTTGTTGATAATTTCTTCAACTTTTTTTCCAACCAGAAAAGCATCGTCCAAATCCTTAGTTTTAGTTTTTACCATTATAGAATCTGTATCGCCATACACAACTTCACAATCTGGGATTTGCTCAACAACTTCTTTTGTCTTATTGATAATGAATCTTCCCCAGCTTGTAATGGAATTGGCTATGTCTAAAACATATAATCTAGCTCTAAGATAGCCTGTATAACCATAGAATGCGTTGGCCATGACTTTAAGCGCATATTGCTTGGCATCCAAATTCCTTCGCTCCAATTCATTTTTTGCATTTTTCATCTGAGCTTTAACCTTGTCCCTTTCTTTCATTAATGAAAGAAGAATTTTCGGAATAATTCCTTTTTTAATATTAGGAGATGCGAATTCTGCACCATGTGGGGTTGCTATTTTTTCGATATTCTCTTTAGATAGAAGAAGCGTGGTTGGGCATATGTTATAAGAAATAAAAATCGATGGGTACATAGAACGAAAGTCCAGATAAACAATGGGATCTGTATGCAATCCTATTTTCGGTTCAAGGACAAGCGCGCCTTTCAGTTCTTTCACCTCTCTTTCTTTCGTTCTTTTTTCTACATCTCTTGGTCTACAAGGTAATACATAATCCTGTTTGTCGAACTCTTTTAAGAGTAAATGCTCTAGCCTAGGGGCTTCCCCTCCATCTAAGCAATCCTGGAGAAGTATTCCGGATACTTTGGTCAATTCAAAAAATTTGTCGAGCATGTTTTTTTCTAACAACAAACTCAATGCAAGTCTAGCATCTTTTGCTGCATATTCTATTAGTTTTTTTATCTGTTCTTCATTCCCATTCCAATATTTTGTTATTTCACTATGAGCAACGTCTATTTTTTCTTCATTTAGCAATTCTTTTGAAACATCGCCCAAGCCAAGCCTTTTAAGTCTTAGTGCACCTTTCTTAATTGAATCTCTGATTAAATCATAAACATCAACAACAACCCTACCAGGAATAGAGCTCCTGTACCGCATACCAAATTTGTTTGTAAATGCCTGTTTTTGTTTGCACCTACCTATTGTAAACGACAGTCTATTTGCTCTAAATCTTTCAAAGATATAGGGGAAGTCAAAATTATTGATGTTGTAACCAACAATAAAATCAGGGTCGTATTCATCTATTATTTGGGCGAATCTTTGCAGCATCTCTTTTTCATTCTCAAATCCAATAACATTTTTGTTAAATTTTTTTGTCTGTTTAGATAGAAGAACTAATGAATCAAATCTTTGAAAAGAAGGATAAAATGACATACTTATTATAGCAATCGCATCTTTTCTTGGGTCGGGAACATCGTCTTCTTTAGATAATGTCTCTATGTCTAGCGCGAGATATTTTAATGGTGCTGTTTCTTCTAAATCTATTTCCTCTATGTTATCAGCAGCTATGGCCAGGTTTGTTTTTACTGTTGTTGTGTTCCCAGAGACCCCGCTAGCTTTCACCCATTTCAAACCAGATATGTTTGAGTCAGACATGAATCTGTATTTGAATAGAATATCTGCTTCAAATATATCTTCAACAAAAGTCTGGATGTAGAGACTTTCTCTTACATTTGGTACTTTTGAAGGGTCTTTTAAAATAATTTTAATTAATTTTGTTTTTTCTTTCTGGAATCCTACCGGAAGAAATTTTTCTGTTTCCCCTATGCTAACAATTTGATCTTTGAAGTTTGTCTGCAAGAAGTTTGTTACAGCTGTTTTGTCTTTTGATAACACATAGAAATATGGAAAATAATTTTTGTAGAATGCGCAGACACTTTTGCCTTCTTTTGTTTTGCCGAACAATCTTACAACAGGAGAATTCTCGAGCAAAATGTAATCGCAATCTAATATCTGAAAGGATAGGTCCATAACCTATCTTATGAAAAGTCTATTTTAAAAGTTTCTCGTGTTCTTAAATTCATTAGCCAAAATATAGGTTGCGAAACAAAACTTCCCGTGGTAACAGTAGTAATTCCTTTATAGTTTGCAACTGAAGGGATGTGAGTGTGGGCAGCAACAATTATGTCTGGTATCACATCAAGCAGATATGGATCATTATCATAAATTTTAGAGTTTATGGAAAATGTTGGATCCAGATGCCTCTTTTTGATTAGGTTTATGAGTGTTTGTTCCGGTGCGCCCCAAAGACTCATATAATCATTGAATCTCTTATCATGAAATAAAAATAACTTTACATTTTCTATTTGAACAAAGGCTGGGTTAGGCAATGTATCTCTATCTATATCCCCATCAATATCCCCTTTGATGATGTGTGTTTCATGCGTGTTTGGCAAGTCTGAAAGAAAATTCGCGATATCTTCTTTTTTAGAAGAAATATCTCCAACAACAAAAATATTAAGTTTGTTTTGTTGTTTTTCTAACCAATCAATTAATTTTTCATATGATTTTTGTTGGAATTGTTCTGAATCCATGTGAATGTCTGAAATAAGGAAAATATAGTTTTCTTCGTTTGTTTTGTTTATTTCTCGTTGCAGTGGTATGTCTGGGAAGACAAGCTTCTCTCCATAGATTATATCATCTTTTCTGCAAACAATTCCAACAGTTTCATCTTCTACTAATTGATTCAACAGGGGTTCGGAAAGGGCAAGCTCTATTTCTCCAGTCTTGTCTTCTACGACTGTGGTTTTATTTCTAGTGTTTTTTTCTTTTACCATCCCTATAATTGAAAATTTTTTAACCTTTTCTGAAACTCTATTTATTGAAATCAAATTGATTAGATCTAAACGCTTGCTCAACAGATTCCCAAAAAATTCGTATCTTTTGTTGAAAAAATCTACAATGTCGCTCACACTTGCCTTTTCCCTTTCTTTATACGGCTTGATGTTTTGAACCGCAGATGTTTTAGATGCCTTCAATGCTTCGTTGATAAATTCTAGTGTTATTGTTGATGGGTAGTGAGGCTGTTCCAAAAGAAATGTGTCGGCCTTTTCTGGATTGCTGGCAAAGAACTCTAATGCGCTGCCTGTGATTTGTACGCCTTTAGTGAGAAATTTCTTGATGATTTCGGTCCTTTCCATACGAAACATTAAGCTATTGTCTTTTTAAAATATAAACAGTTAGGCCTTCCTTCCCTTCTGTTTTCGAGTGAACAGTAGAGACTGCTTCTATCTTCCCTATTTCGATTAGTTCTTGTAAATATTTTTGAACTGTGTTCCAACTAATGTTTTTACCTAGACGTCGTGATACTTCTTTTTCTATACTATGAATGCTTCTTGATGAATAGTCTGAAAGCGTCTCCATAATAAGGGGGGATATTGCTTTTCTTAACTCTGGTCTTCCTCTTTTCATGTTAACACATTTTATAAATTTTCATAATGATGTTTGTTTAAATGGTTAAAGGCACCGCTCTCGTTCTTCTTGGTTTTTGTTTTCCCATGTTTCATGTTCCGTTTGCTTGAGTTGTGTTTGGATTACAAATGTTTATATTATTTTTTGAGAACTATCATAATTAATTCTCGGATAGCTCATATTATTATATAGAAAAGTTCATAATTAATATATTAATAATTTATAATTAATTTATAATTTCTTATAAGTCATGTTTTTATCACACCAGCTCTTAATTGATTAAGAAAATTTCTAATATTTCTAAAAAATTAACTAACACTATAAAAATTTATTTAAGCCATGTATGACAAAAAACTTTAAGATAATGCCGTTCACCAAATTCTCTTTACCACGAACCGGGGAATAATTTGTTGGATTCGAGTGTCTGATCTTGACTAAAAAATCTAGCCGTGTTAAATTATCCAACCGTTTTCTTAAGGCCTCCATTCCTATCTTGAGGTGATGACTTGTTTTCATCTCTTTATAGAGAATGGGAAAACAGTATGGTTGTGTACCATAAGGAAACTCCTTGCCAGTAGTATAGAATTTTCTTAAAATTTGGATATCTAAAAAATCCAATTTTTCTGCAAGGTTTGAAATAAAATCTACATCTGGTTGCGGCGTGCCTTGTTTCATTAAAGCGGCATCAAGAATCATCTGCTGTTCATTCATTTTTTTCTCTCCTCAAAATTGGGTGAGTTTAATCTTATGTTTCACTCTTTTAAAAAGATATATGTAGTATAGAAGTTATGTTAAACTTACTATTTTCGCGCTCACCAATCCATTGTCTATCTCTGCTAGTCCGCAATATCCTTCAGGGAACCTACCAGAATTGATAATTTTTGTATTATTGATTTCATCAACACCTCTCCCTTCGTGAATATGTGAGCAAAAAGCTGCATTCGGCTGCACTTTATCTATAAAATTTCTTACAGCAACCGACCCAACATGAGCGCCTGTTGTGATAATATCAACAGCTGTTCCTTTTGGTGGGGCGTGTGTTAATTGAATTTTAATTTTAGCCCCCTTTACATCATTATATGCCTTTTCTAAACCATTTTCAATTTCTTCTTCGCTTGGTTCAAATGGCGTATTAAATGGCGTTTGTGCTCCCCCATACCCATAAAAACCAACATCATTAACTACCTTTCCTTTGCCATGCACAGAAACATCCTTTTTATCAAAAAATTCTATAAGATCATTATCCCAGCTTCCAGGCACGACTATTAAAGGTTTTTTAAATGCTTTCAATTCTTCAATAATTATTTCTCCTACATCAATTCTTCTAAATCCTTTTGGTAAAAAATAATCTGTGAAATCTCCAGGGCAAACAACTATATCTGGGCTTAAGGCAGCAGCCCTGTCAATAAACATCATCAAATTTTCAATATCACCATGAATGCAACTAATGGACAGTATCCTCATTCTCTACCTTATCTTATATTAAGGAAAATATTATTTAATGTTTACAAAAAGAAAAGGGTACAGAGTAGAGAGAAAAATAAGAATAAAATTTGAACAGGTAGGCTGGAAAGTAATAAGAGCAGGTGCTAGTTTGGGGGATGCTGATCTGATTTGCATTAAACAAGGAAAATGCATCCTTTTGCAGATAAAATCAAGTAAAAAACAAGCACTATATTATTATGGCTACATGGACAAAAAACTTGAGGGATTCCCATTTTATCTTGTTGTTGATTTTGGATACGGGAGAATTAGGATTTTAAACCCTAGGCACAAGGTAGATATAACAGACGGTTTGGGTCTTGACGGGGTTTTAAAAGAAAAGAAATAATATATAAAAAAGAAATATATGTAAGTGGTAAAATGTCGGTTCTGGTAAAAGAGATAATGTCAAAACCGGTTTATAGTATTGATATCAAGAAGACAGCCCGAGATGCTGGAAAATTGATGCGGAAATTTAGAAGAGGGTTTCTGGTTGTAGTTAAAGACAGGCACCCGGTTGGTGTGGTATCTGACAGCGATATAATAAACCAAGTTGTCACGAAGAACATAAAAGCAAGCCAGCTGAAAATTCAGGCTCTTATGAAAAAACCCGTTGTTTTTGCAGAGCCGAATGAAGACATTCTGTCTGCAGTAAGAAAGATGAAAAAAAACAATATTCATAGACTGCCGGTAGTAGAGAAAGGCAAAGTAGTGGGTGTGATCTCTTTGACTGATA
>Ga0315274_10007396_pt1 | contig 15899 bp, 18 predicted proteins | sample YL17G02_20_MG_FD_203700 | JGI IMG/M metagenome (GOLD analysis project Ga0315274, IMG submission 203700) | Sediment microbial communities from Yellowstone Lake, YNP, Wyoming, USA - YL17G02_20 | ecosystem: Environmental > Aquatic > Freshwater > Lake > Sediment | place: USA: Wyoming | collected... | reverse complement strand
TTTACAATCCAATCTTTATAAATAGATTGAAATGATTTCCGGATATAATGATATTTTCCAAGTTCATTCGGATCTAAAAAATAAATAGTCGGTTTTACTAGATATTTTCTTTCTATCAAATATGAAGCATCAATACTTATTATTTCTTTTCCAGAATATGCATTCAAAACCAAATCTAATGATGTATTCCTATACGGGGTGGCAGATAAAAAAAACTTATGATATGAGTTTCTCGCTGCTTGCATGACGTTCACGTGGCTATTAGACGAAGAATGCTGGCACTCATCCTCTATAACCATTTCTGCATGTTGAATAGTTTTAATTATTTCTTCTTTTCTACTTAAAACATGATCTTCTGTTTCTTCTTCTATCAAACATTCTTCATCAATTGCTTCATATTTCAATCCTAATGCGCTATGCAATGTCTGTACGGTACAAACATTTATTTTCTCTATATCACAATATCCTCCACCAATCCTCCCTATAGGTACTTGCAAAATCTTTACAAATTCATCATATGCCTGTTCAAGTAAGTCTAATGAATTTACTATAAACAAAGTTTTGACATTTATTCTCCCAATTATCGCAGCAGCAATTACAGTCTTTCCTCCTCCAGTAGCAATCTTTATTATTCCCCGTTCAGCTTTTATTGCTTTTTCAACAGCTTCTTCTTGATAATCTCTTAATTTAATGTTCAATTTACTATTTGCAACATGATCTACTTTAAACCTTTTATCATTTATTTCAAAATCAAGACAATGTTCGTTCAAAATCTCGATTAAATTTGAAGTCAAACCAGTCGGATATGTCAATGTGTTTTTATCAAATAATGAATGTTTAAAATCAATTGTTGTCCTCCTAAATCGAGAATACTCCTGCGTGACATAAGAGAGACGATCATCAATTACCTTTAAAACATTATTAGGTATTTGTATTGATGATTCGAGACTAGTCCAGACGTTCTCTAAATTAAAGATAATCCTATTTTCCATTAGTTCTTGAATCTTTCTTGATCATTTGTGTCTTCATCTTGCTTTTTCTTGATCTTTTTTGAATTCGTAATTGCGCGTTAATTCGGCCTTGTCCAGGGAAACCCTGTCCAAGAATCCGAAAAGAAAGACGGGAAGCGACAAAGTGGCGTGTTCTAAGGGACCGCCTAAAAGCGGCGGGATATCCCGGATACACTCCTAATTGTTCTAGTCGCGCATTACGCATGAGAGCCCACGAAGCTTGAAAATACCCCTTAGGCGTTATAGAGACAGAGGAGAATAGACTTTTTTCCACAATTAGCTTCAATTTCTTTAGCTTTTCTTGCATATTAGACTTTATTCTTTCTCTTCCCGGCCTCAACTCACTTTAACTTTTCTTGCATATTAGACAAAATTATTTGAAGAGTCAAAACATCTCCCTTAAGAATCGCAATATCTCCCTTTAAAACTTCAATTTCTTTATTAGACTTTTTAATTAAATCTAACAAGTATTGTGTAATAGATTTATGAGTAGATACTTCTTCAATCTTTTCCATATTTTTATCTTTCATATTTGATACTTTAGATCAAAATAAAAAGGAGCAATAGAAATTATCCATTGCTCCTAAACTAAACTATACTTTTTAATTATGATTTTCAAGAATTTCTTTCAATACCCCGACCAAACAAATCAGCTTTCGCAGTTTCATCTCCATTAAAAAAGAAATGATATGCTGACAAATGATTCTCGAAATCATTTAACCTTAAATAAATTGCAGAATACTGTACTTTCTTAAAATCTTTACTAAACGGAACTTCTGTTATTCTTGTCCAATCCTGTCCATCTAAAGAAATTTCAATCTTTGGAAAATCTTTAACGTACTCGCAATCAAAAGAAATTTTGTTATTTTTCAATTTAGAAAAAGGATGTTTTATTACCCCATTCCCATAACAAATTTTCTTTCCAAAACTTAAATTTCCTTCAACATTATAATAATCATCTAAAAACTCTTCAAAATAGACTCCTGAATAACCACTCAACTCTAACTTTTTCTTATATTTCAAAGAAAGTACTTCCTGAATTGTCCAAAAACTGGGATACTTACTGAAAACAATCTTAATTTCTTTATCTTGTACTTCATAACCCATTAGTTGACTTAATTGTTTAGAATCATCCAACATCAAATTTCCATTCTCATCCTTCAACTGTTTCCAAGCTGCAATCTTGACTTTCTTAAAATCTTCAATTTGATGTGTATTAACTATATAACAATTTTTTCTGGTTTCTTCTATATCATCATTTTGATATACAGATAAAATTTCATCAGTAACAATATCAACAATTATTCTCATTAATCTCTCCTAATTTTTTTTAATATTTATTCCAAAGCGTCTTTTCATTGAGTCTATACAATTCTAATCTTACTAACCCCGCTTCAAGTTTTTGGTTTCCGTGATTACCGATCTGAACGAAAAGATACAATTCATTTGTTTCTTTATTCACTACTAACATTGTCAATACAAATTCTGCATTTGCTTGATCCACAGTCGGATCTTCAAAAATAACTTCTAGAAAAGGATTTGCTAAAAATCCTCTACTAGTTGTTTGGGGATTTATTGGCATTATATATGAATCAACCCATAATGATCCACCACCATAATACCCATAAACTTCATAACTTGATCCAAACCATAAATCACTATTAAACCTTTTCACTCCATTACTTGCTATATTAATAACAGATCCGTTTCTTAAAAAATCCTGAAAACTTCCGGGAAGCTTTGTTGAAACAGGAGTATAAACAGAACTTGAAGTACCAGAAGCAGTATTTTCTATTAATCCTCCTCCAGTACCATTATTGAAAAACAATCCTTTTTCTCTTCTGTGAACCATTTTAATTTCTTGTCCACCAACATCAAATCCTTGATACGGAGTATGTTCATAAATTGTTCTAATTGAAGCTCCTTGATGAGGAGCACAAAAATAATCCATATCAATCCATAATTGCTGTCCATCTGTAAACCCTGAAAATGATCCATTATTATCTGACAATGTACAATCAATCACAGTACCATTTATATCGTATCCATATCCAGAACCCCCTCTAGATCTTGTTCTTTTTCCTGACCATCTGAAATTAGCAGCAGATGTACCAACTGGAATATCATATATTACTCCAGAATTATTGTAAAGCTTAACTCTACTACCGATAGGAACTGCTGTTGTTCTTTGATGTTCATAAACTGGATTATAAGCTCCTCCACCAGTAACTAACAATTCTGTTTCTCCGCCAACAAAAGCTCCAGTCGGATCATATTTCAAAGAAGTCATATCAGCAACATAATAATTTTCATTTATCAAAATATAATCTTCACTAACATTTACGCTTGTCGGTTGAGTATTCAAAATCGACTGCATTGCTAATTCAGTTCCTCCAGTTGCAGAAGTATATACTCCTCTAAGATGTTGAATCGGAAATGGAACATTAAAATATTTCCCAATTGCACTAGTTGTTTTAGAATCTAATGTTCTTGTTCCACCATTTCTTGTAGTTGTCGTCTGGACTAAAGGATGTATTGTTATTTGTTTTCTTTGTTTTACTGTTTCTATTTCATTATAAACAGTTGTCTCTACAGTATTTTCAAAAACATGGTTTGCGAGATCTTGCATTCTATTTGGAACTGACATCAAAATCTCACCTCTAACAACAGTTCCAACTCCAATTGCCGAATAATTTGTATACTTGATTTTTTGTAAACTGTTTGGAACATGCGTTAATCCTTGTCCAACTGGCAACGTAATATCATAATAAATCCATAAACTCTTGCTATGTCCAAGATTAACTGAAAATGTAAATGTAGCAGTTGCAAGGTTCAATCCAGACCAAGAACCAGATGTCGTGCTTAAATTAACAGAAAGATCTTTTTGTTCAACATAAATTCTTGGAGTCACTTTAACAACTGTTCCCGAAGGTAATTTAATTGTAGTCTGAACTTTAATTTGATCTTTTAATCCACCACTACCATCCCAGTTCGGACTTACGCTATTTTTAATTACATATACGTCTAAAGAATTATTTGTCGTTGTTGTATTAATTCTTGAAAAAATGTTAGTTTGATCTGTCGCAGTATCAGACCATATCATTCTTTTTCCACTACATCCCTCATTGCTTCTAAAATCATCATAACCATAAATATCAGCGTCAGCAATTGAATCATATTGTAATGTCGGTTTTCTTATTGATTCTAGATCACCAGATAAAAGAAGATGTAAATTTTTCTCTAAAATTTGGTCTAAATTCATTTCTCCTAATGAAACTTTAGCACGAAGATCAACAATATCAGTTGCATCAATTCCATCATAAAATTTACCATCTGGTCTATCTGAAACTCCTGATAACAAACTTGCGCTATTTCCTTGTTGATAATCATATGCAAGAGACTGAGAAACTCCTGAGTCATCGTAACTTACTTTTGAACGTCTATAAATCTTAAACATCGGAATTGCATAAGTATAACCATCAACACATCTTAAAGCTGTTCTTGATGCATCGTCTCCATTACCTGCTCTCCACAAACCAGAATCATTTAAAATATCTTTCATGTTAGTAAATGAATAGCTAGCAACTTGAGGATTTGCATTAGCACCTTGTCCTTGAACTTTTGCAGTATCATCAAATCCACAAGCTAGATCATTTGCAAATGATACTCCAGAAACAGTTCTTATTCTATATTGAATTTGGACTCTTTCAGAAGTTTCTATACCATCTGTCGAAGGCTTAATAGCTGGATCAACAATATCATCTGCAAAATTAGTTCCACCGTATTGTACGTTTCCGTAAGCATAAACTTCAGTTAATGAAGGTTTGTTTTGAGCTATTTTCACATTATTTTGATCTCTGGATCTTACTTGTGCTCTCCAAACTTCCAGAAAAACAAAATCATATCTTTGACTTCCAAGTGCAGCATCTGCTTCGGCTAATGTTATTGAATTAATAGAAGTATCTGTATAATCAACTCCACCAACAATTAATGGCCAACCATTAACTAAAGCATTTGGAACATCTAAAATAATTTCTTTAGTGCTTGAATAGAATTGAATGTTATTTGATACTCCGGAATTTCCAGTTGAATATTTATTATTGCCTAAATCACACCATCCGCTGGGAGTGGAAGATCTTATTAGATTTGAGATAGAATCCATAGCCATGTCATTGATGAGATTCCATTCAGAATCAAGAGCTGGTTTTCCTGCTCTCCAGATGACGTTTGACCAGAATCTATTTTTAGATTGAAGCGTTCTGCTGACAATAGTTTCAGATGGTACTAGTTTCCACGCATCGTATTTATTTGTTCCATCAATCGACATGTTAATCTCCTTGGAAGTTGCTCAGGTTTAAGATAAAAATATCTTCTTTATTTTTTTGTAGGATTTCTATTAATTTTTCTTGGCCTTTTTCAATTCCCCATATTTCTTCTGATAGTTTTTTCAGAATGAACCAGACATCATTTACTGTTTCTATGAATTTTGTTTCTATGTCTTTTGAATTAATTTTGTCATCTAATAATCTTTTTACATCTTCGTCAGAGTATCTGCAATGTCCTCCGATTGTTTTTTTAGGAACTATTTGTTTTTCTTTACAAATTTTGTATAGGGTTGGTTTTGAAATATTAAGGATTTTTAATATTTGTTTTGTTGTATAGCGCATAGTTCTTTGAAGATTTCACTTTGTTAATCACATATCTATTCATTTCAAATAAAGTCTTTTGATTAACTATTTTGAAATTCTGCTGTAATTCTTTAAAAACTTCATCTCTGAGTTTTAAATCAAGGCAAAATGGTTCTGGAAGTTCATGCCAATTAAAAACCACATCATTATTTTTAAATTCAACTAACATATCACTTTTCCTATTTTTTACCATTTTTTACTGTCTACTTTTTTATAAAAACTTTAGAAAAAAAAAGGAACGAAATGAATCGTTCCTTGAAAACTAAACAATATTTAAAGACTTTTCATGATGCTAGTTCTAAATCTGTTTCTTTAAATCTAAATCTAACATATGATGAAAACTCAGGTTCTAACTGACATTGATACTTTGAATTTGGCAAAACTTCAGTAACTTTATACTTTTGTTCACCCGATATCTTCTTTACAATATCTCCAACACTAAAAGCCATCATCAGCCTCCATTGTTTTTATCTATTATCAAAATAAAAACAATAGAAATTAATGACTAATCTTTTGTGGCCGAAAGAGATAGAAATTATTTGTTTTTCTTTACAAATTTTGTATCAGTTTATGAATATATTCAATTACAGAACTTTCTCTATCTTCTCTTTGTACAGATCTGTCACTTATAAAAAGAAATTATATATTTTAGATTTGTTATTATAAAAAAATATAGAAAAATAAAAACAAGACATTCTAAAGGAGACAACTTGAAAAATAATGCTGCTCTTATCACGTTATCAAATGATAGTTTTGAAGAAATATCTGAATTAACACACCCCAACATTAAAAAATACGCAGATAAAATTAAAGCCGACTTTGTTGTAATAAAAGACAAAAAACTTTCTAAAGATTATTTTCATTATGAAAAATTTCAACTAAAAGATTATTTTAAACATTATACAAGAATACTTTACTTAGACTCAGATATAATCATACGTCAAGATTGCCCTAATCTATTCGAACATGTTCCAGAACATCTTTTAGGAATATACAACGAAGCAAAATTTTCAAAAATAAACTATGTAAGAATAATGAGCGAAGCTTGCAAAACATACAACATAGCTCTTCATAAATGGGAAGGTCAATTTTACAACACTGGTCTTTTAGTCCTTTCAAGACTTCATAGAAACATTTTTGACTATCCTGACATCGAAATTGGTGAATGGCTAAATGAATTCAAATACTATGAACAACCCTATATTAATCTTAAAATAATTTCAGAAGGTCACAAAACAAAAGATCTTTCTTACAAGTTTAACAGATGTTCAGGAGATGTAGATCAACTTTCAGGAGAACATAGACTAAGCAGTTTTATTGTTCATTATGCCAGTGCACCAAACGAATTCAGACTAAAATACATCAATGAAGACTTAAAATCATGGGAATCTACAAGCCCTGATTTTTTTTACAAAAAAAATATTCTATTCAATGTAGAAGGCGGTCTCGGCGATGCAGTTGATGCAGAACCTGTTGTTAGATATGCTTGTGAAAAATTCTTCCCCAAAGACAATGTCAAAATAAGATCTAGTTTCCCTAGAATTTTTGAACATCTTCCTGTAACTGTCTATAACCAACAAAAAGATAACGAAGTCTATCGCATACTAGAAACTATGCCAAGTGTTTCAAAACCAATATGGCAATTCATTGGTCCTTCTTTATCTCAAACAACAGATTTTTCAAGTATATCAGCTTTAAAAAGAACTCTTCCTAATCTAGACAAAAGAATTAAATTAAAAGTCAATGAAAAAGATATTGAATCTGTCAAAAGTCTTGTCAATGCTGATAAACTTATCTTAATACACCCAGGCAAAGGTTGGATTAGCAAAACTTTTCCTGCTGAATACTGGAAAAAAATAATCAAAGACTTAGCAGAAGTTTATGGAAAAAAAGTAGCTATCATCGGACGCTATCTTTCTAATGAACAAGGCAGCGTTGACTTATCTTGCCCTAAAAAAGCTACAGATTTAAGAAACTTATTAAATCTAGGAGAATTAATTGCTGCTATAAGTTTAGCTGAAATAACCTTATCAAATGACTCTAATCCGATTCACATTGCTGGTGCTTTTGATAACTGGATCATCATGATACCGACTTGCAAACATCCAGATCATGTCTTACCCTATCGATACGGCACCCAAAACTATAAAACTATAAGCCTCTACAAAAAACTTACATGCGATGACATCGACAGCTCACCCACAAATTTAAACGAAGAAACTATAGATTATATCAAAGGTAATATAATAGATTACTTACCAGACACTGATGATGTATGTCAAAAAATACACGATATAATAAAAGGAAACATTAAATGAAAACTTATGATGAAGATTGGAGTTGTAGAAGTTCACCCGATCAAAACAGAATGACTGAATGGTTTAAAAACAAAGATCTTTCGAACAAAAAAATACTTCATATTGGAATCGGTGATTCAAGTTTTGCATTATCAATCGCAGCAAACAAAATTGACGGCATCACAATATCACAAATTGAAATAGATAATGCAAAACAATTAAACATTAAAAATTATGACATCTATTACTTAGACAAATACTCTTTTTTACTTAACAATTTACCTAATACTTATGACTACATTGTCGACAATAATATGTTCAATTTCACTTCTTGTAACATCTGCATCGCTAACTATTTTTATTCTTTAGTTCAACTCTTAAATATCGATGGCCAAATCATCACAGATACTGGTGGAATGTTTTTAGAAGGAGAACAACAATGGACAATAAACAAATTCAAAGACCTCATACAAGAACTAAATCTACCCTTATCGATCACTGAATACGAAAAAGAAAAATCTCAACATTTCTTTTATGTTATCGGTCTAAAAAAGACTCATGAATACAAAAATCCTTTTAGTAATTGCACATCCTGATGACGAAACATTTTTCAGAGGCCTCATTCCCCTCTATTCGAAAAAATGTACTGTTGATGTCCTTATTGTTGCTTCAGGCGGTCAAGAACACAGAGATCTAGAAATGAAAAACGCTTGCAAAATCTACGGACTCTCGGGACTTATTCATTTCTTACACTTTAAAGACTTTTTTCCATCTACACTTGAAGAAGTCTATAAAGAATGGAACAAAAAATATTTCTTTAAAACCATACACAACACAATTAAAAAAATAAAACCCTCTATCATAATAACACATGATCTAAATGGAGAATACGGCCACCCTAACCACATCGCAGTCGCAGAAGCAATCATCACAATTAAAAATGTAAAAAAAATCTATCTACACAAATACCAAAACATTGAATTTGACTGGAACATCCAAGTCCCAACCACTGAAAAAACAGCTCTTATGATTGGCAACGAAGGCCTAAAAGAACACACATCTCAATATTCGGGCATTCCTAATGAACCTATTCCAAACGGAAACCTTGACACGCTCTCAGGAACTTTTTTAGGTCTCTACTATTCATCAGTAGGAAATGATACAGGAACAAACCTTTTAGAAAATATTTAATCTCCAAATATCAATTATTTCTTTCTTTGACAAAACTTCAAGCCCCTCTGTAGCTTCATTTCCATGAAACCTCGTACCTGTTCTCAAACTTTCCTCTTTTATCAATGGTCCTGTCTCGGACTTTGAAGAACAAAACACGTCTGTAACAGAATCATACATCATCTGTTTATTATTCTCCACACCTCTATACTCTATTATTCCCTTATACTTTAACACATAAGGCCTTATCTTAACGTTCCAATACGCATAATCAAAAATCTGACCATATATCAATATTTTCCCAAACCCACCATCTAACGCTCTTTCTATTGACACATGTACTTGCTTATTCTCATCTATCCTCCCTATAACTCCTGCCACTAACATCGACGGCTTCGGATTTCTCTTAAACTCATCTACAATACACGGAGCAATAAAAAACTTCTTGTTTCCTATCCTCGCTTTAAAAAAATCATAAGCCTTTTTACACACAAAATGAATCAAATCATAATTCTCAAAACCTCCACAATCAAAATTAAGTTCATGAATAGAAACAACTTTTCTCTTCACATTTAACTCTGGAATGCTCTTAAAATGATGAAATATAACTATATCAGAAGACTGAAAATCAAAATCTAATAACTCCTTCTGTCGACCCTTACAACGTCCCAAATGCCAATCATGCGGCCCTATAAACAACGTTTCTACATTTTCATCATTCAAACCATTACACAAATTTACAAAAGCAGTTGTTGACCCGCCTATACCTGACCACGTCGACGTTATAACAACTCTACTCATTTAACCTCGCTTTTAAATATCTATATACTATAAAAACAAAAAACCCAGCATCTTTTTAAGATCTGGGTTTTAAATTATGTTCTTACAGTAAAAATATTACAATATTTTATACTGACTTGGATCAATCAACTTACCCTCATCTATCATCCTCGAAGTTCCCAAATCTACATTCTTCGGAACCCTCAATGACTTTGGAAACAATCCGGGTCCATTCATTTTAAATAATCTACTCGAATTTTTAAATCTTGCTACAAACTCCCAACATGTTGGTACTGGAGTATAAAGTTTTTAAAAAAGGAGAAGATATGTCGATACTGCTAATTCTACGTTGACTTCTTTTCTATAATTCAAAATAAAAACAATAGAAAATTAATGACTAATCTTTCGTAGCCAAAAGAGATAATAAATCAGAATCTTTATTTTCTGTTAATTCAACCTTAGCAAATTTAGCTTTTTTCAAATAATAGTTAAATCTGTCAAATGTCCAGATTGTTCTATTAAAATAAACTCCCGTTGAGTCACCAGCAGAAAACAGCAGCTTTTCATAATAATATAAATTTGTAAGATCATTAGAATCTTTCGATATTCTATTGATCAATTTTAAAATATCAAGAACTGTTATTATAAAAAATCCACCACTTCTTAACATTCTGTGAATTTCTTCAAAAAGAGTCAAAGATTCACATATTTGCATTTTATGAAGAAAATTTTCACATCGTACAGCATTAACATCTTGAAATCTCTGAAGACTATATTTCAACCTACACGTTTTTCTCCATGCATCAATTTCGTCCAAATCAGAGAAATCAAAATCTGGTTCATAAGTAGACCCAATATCAGCCGTATGAACATGAACTTCATTTGGACGAAAAGTAGAAGTGTTAATACTTAAAACCAAAGTCTTACTAATATTAACACTTCTTTTCAATTCTTTTTGAAGACTTGCTCTGTCAAAAACTTCTAACGGCTTTATATCAGATGGTATCTTCAAATTTTTAAATTGTTCGTATTCCATAGATTTTATAGTAAATTGTAACGACTTGGATCAATTAGCTTTCCTTCATCAATCATTCTAGCTGTTGATTTATCAACATTTCTTGGAATATTTAAAGATTTTGGGAATAATCCGGGTCCATTCATTTTAAACAATCTGCTTGAATTTTTAAACTTTGCAATAAATTCCCAACATGTAGGAGCAGGTCCATCGTTTATAGATCCTGTACCAATACCGTCTCTGGCTTCTCCCCATAAAAACGTTCCATATCCTGTATACGGTGAATTTCCTGGTTGTGGTGGTGTAGGTATAGACGGTAGGATTGTAGCAATATTCCAATCCGCTTTAGGAGCGTCCCAAGCTGGAATAGCTGCTGATGAGTAGTTAGTAACACAAGCTATTAACGTTATTATGCCCCACTCAGCAGTTGTGACTGGTACTGAAAAAGCTGTGTTTGAAGATTCAAAAGATGCATAATTGTCCTCTTCACCATCACAAGTAATACTGGGACTTATAACTACACTATCATATGTCTTTGTAAGAGTACCTCCGAGCTGATTCAAAATTGCTTGTGTATCTGCTTTTATTATTACCCCCTTACATGATAAATCTGCTAAATCTTGTATAAAAGTAGGTGCAATAAAAACACAATTGAAAGCAGATAAAGCTCTCAATTGTATTCTATTATCACTACTAATAATAGCACCGCTAAGAGTACAATAAATTGCAGGATAAAAGGTATCTCCAGAATAGTAGATGCGAAATGGCCCATACAAAGCTAAATCCCATGCATGGACATTAACATTATTTGCGCCGGCACGCCCAAATTCAAAAATACTCGTCGTTAAAGATCCCCTAATTGAAATATCCATGGCATCAGCAACACCCCAATCACCACCAGGACGTCCGAAGCGCGTGACACTTTGGGCTACAAATTCAGCTGCACCATACGGATTACCTGAAGAACCATCTCCACCACTAACAACATCAAGATCATAAAATCTGTTTATCATAAAATAGATCCTTGATACGAAAAAATTGAATTCAGTTAATAAACCAAAAAAACCTTATTATCAAAAGTTTATTTAGTTTTTATGTACTTTATAATAAAAACATTAGAAACTACACTTATGAGATGCTTTAATTAGCATTCACAGTCTCTTGAATTGACCAACATCGTTGTTTCCCCAAACCCACATTATTGACATATCTTCTCCTTTTTTAAAAACTTTATACTGCTAATTCTACGTTGACTTCTTTTCTATAATTCAAAATAAAAACAATAGAAAATTAATGACTAATCTTTCGTAGCCAAAAGAGATAATAAATCAGAATCTTTATTTTCTGTTAAGCCCATTCACAGATTCTTAATAACACCTACAGATTAAGGAAGAAGAGGAAGAGAGGAGAAGATACTAATTGCCAGTTTTATCTAAGTAAATAGGATCTCTTTGCTTTAAAAATAATCGTCCAAAACCAATAACATACTGCTCTTTCATAGGCTTAATAACTATTCCCTCTCTTATACGATCAACCAAAGCACTCTTTCCATTTGCAGCCTGCTGAACAGTCCTACCATTAAGCCACTGTCTTAATGTTACGTTTTGAGCAATAATTGGAACAAACTTATCGTAATACTTTTGTAATAACGAATCGATGTCTTTAAATGACATAGCTTTTCCGTCAATATCAACATCAAATATTTTCAAAGTATATTCTTTTAATCCATAATAATTGCTTTGAATTTTTGGACCAATTGCTTCTGAACGAACTGTAATATTTTGATTAGGAAACCATTTTGTTTGAATTTCTTTAGCTAAATCAATAATTCCTTCTTTTCTAGCAATTTTCCAAAAAGTATGTTCTTCACAATCGGGCAAATTCTCAATCGCATAACTATGTTGTCCAACATGAACTTCGCCATTATGTTTAATCAATGTCCAATGGTTTGAACCTTCAATCTTTTCTGAAATAACGACAGGTATGTCCATTAACTGTTCTACGATTTCTGGATATCTATCGCATCCTTCAATATCATAATAATAAACCATCTCTGGTTTTCCAACTAAATTACCTGACGATGTCAGAATTTCAGGTGCAATATACTTGATAACTCCTACTGCAACAGTTAAATCATCTGGCAACTCGTCAGTTTTCAAATAATTCTTAACACTTTCAACTGAAGCAACATATCCTTGTGATATTTCTCCTCTTAATTTCACAGTTTTAACACGATTCCTTTCAGCACCAGTAAGAAAATTTGCAATATTTTGTTGCTGAATGAATTCTTGAGGTAAAATAGAATCTATTGGAAAATAAACAACTTCATCACCAACTTTATATTGATTTTTTGAAATAGCAAATTGATAAGTCATTCCTTCAACTTGAGCTAATTCTAATTTATCAGCATTTGTATGCGGATATATTTTAGATATCTTTTTTCTTTCTACTGCAAATGTACTCATTTTGTTTCCTTTTTAAAAGTCTCTAGACCATTTGAATTTTCATTAATGGTTATCTATTAATGAGTTATTACTCGACTCCAGAATGTCTCTCGCTTATCTTCTCTGATATCATTTTGACTGCATCTTTTCTGTTTTGTGCTTCAGGAAATTCTTCTCCACAATCTCGGCATGAATAGATCTTATAATCACCCACATTTATTATTAGTTCTTTATATTTGAACGTTTCTGTTCGTATTATTTGATTTATTTTTTCGCTTGAACAAGCTGGACAAATTTCAATAGTCATTTTTTAACTCGTGCAATGTTTTTTGATCTAAATTGACTAAGGTCGATATTTAATTCTTTCAATTTTTTTGAAAAATTGGTTCTATACATTTTTGCAATTCTGCTTGCTTGTGATACGTTTCCTTTAGTTATAAATAGTAAATTAGAAAAATAAGACAACTCAAACACTGTAACTACTTTTGATTTTTCTTCTTTAAATGATAACGGATGAACATTTAGTCTTTCAGAATTATTGATATTTAAAACTGATGCTACTGTTGATGCAGTTATTGTTGATTTGTTGGTAGAAGCGTGATTGATAACTTCAATAACGTATTTAAGTTCTCTGATGTTACCTGGCCAATCATATGACATTAAAAATGAAATTGCTTCATCATCAATAGGTTTTGGATCAGTTTGAAGCGATAAAAAATAATCAGTCAAATATGGTATATCTTCTTTATGAGAAACAAGTGCTTCTGTTTTAATTGTAGCACCTTTAAGTCGATAAAACAAATCAGATCTAAATGAATTTTCAGAAACCATTAATTGCAAATTTTTATTAGTAGCTGAAATAATTCTTAATACAGCTTTGACAGGAGTAGTTTGTCCTATTGGAAGAAATTCTCCAGTATCAAGAACTCTAAGCAACTTAGACTGCATATTTAATGAAATCTCTCCAATTTCATCTAAAAATAAAGAAGAATTATTTGCTTTTTGAATAAGTCCCTGATGATCTGTATATGCTCCAGTAAAAGAACCTTTTGTATGACCAAATAATTCACTTTCTTGAAGACTTTCAGATATCGCAGCACAATTAATAGAAACTATTTGTTTTGATTTTTGATTACTGTTATTATGGATCGCTTGAGCTATTATTTCTTTTCCCGTTCCAGATGGACCTTCAATATGAATTGGAAAATTACCTGTAGCAACATCAACAATCCTATTTCGTAAAGAAATAATATACGACGAAACACCGATAAGCCCAAAATTATTATCCATATTACTAAAATATCAAATAACATAACTATTTTTATTAAGTTTTTTACTCAAGTTCACGTATTGCAGCTCTTCGGATTCTATTTGGAGCATTAATAAAAAGAGGAAGAAGACGTAATCTTTCATCATTATCTGTTGCGTCCTTGAGTTTAAAGATTATCTTGTCAGGAACAAACGATACAAATCGATAAGAGACACTGCAGTCAATAGTGTAAGTTTTATCATTTGAATAACTTGATTCGTGATAATAATGAAACAAACCATCTTTGGCTGAATGAATAGTTACTCTGACATTTTTTTTAGTTTGCCATTGTCCATAAAAATGCCAGTAGCATTTCTTGGACTTTTTGAATGATAATTCTCTTTTGGTATAAAGCTCAATTAAATATTTCATTCTTCTCCCTTTTTTATAGAAATATATCAATTATTTTCTACAAAAAAGCAATTATTTAGAGGAGATGACTCCACTCAGAGTCGAACTGAGACTATCTGCATTTAAAGGGCAGCGTTTTAACCATTAAACTATGGAGTCAGAAGTTACTTCCCAAGTAATCTCAATATAGTATTTGCATTATACGACAACTGATCTTCCACTGTTTTCCATAAACGTTTTGTTTCTCTGTCTTCATCGGGTATTGATTCCGGTTTGAGCTTTGAAATTAAAGCATTTATTGTTTCAGTTGAAAGCGTTATTGCTTTACAGGCTTCTACAACTTTGTTTTCAACCGTTTCAATTGCTCTTGTCGCTCCAGTAGGCCAAGTCTCATATATTCCCCTACCTACATAATTTTCAGTTATTCCTTGCATGTTTTCTCCTATTTTTCCTTTGAAAGACCATAATCAAACCCTTTAGGATATCTCGTCAAAGATTCGTCATTAAAGATTCGTTTGAGAGCTTTTGCTTTAACGCTTCTTTTATCGTTTCGAATCTCTCTTTTTGTAGAAGCCCTATTAGAAGAACGATTAGTCTTCGATCCATCCTTTACAGCTCCATAAACATAAGTAAAACCATCATTATCCATTTGGCGTTGACCCATTAACTTCTTGAATTCAGGATCTTTCATTAATTTCCCCTTTTATAGAAATATCAATTATTTTCTACAAAATAGCCAAATTATTTTGCTAAATTAAGTTTCTTGAAAACTTCTCCTTCGTCAATACATGCAATTGCTGTCATCTGACCATTTAAATCCGGCTCATGCCATTTG
>Ga0315274_10007395_pt1 | contig 15899 bp, 13 predicted proteins | sample YL17G02_20_MG_FD_203700 | JGI IMG/M metagenome (GOLD analysis project Ga0315274, IMG submission 203700) | Sediment microbial communities from Yellowstone Lake, YNP, Wyoming, USA - YL17G02_20 | ecosystem: Environmental > Aquatic > Freshwater > Lake > Sediment | place: USA: Wyoming | collected... | reverse complement strand
CGGGTGTGTTCACAACGCTTATACCGTGTTTCGAGGCGAGGCCGCTTCGGGGCTGCACGAAACCGGCATAGCCTTCAGGGATGGACACCGCTATTCCGGTAGGAACGACGGCGCGCGCTCCAGGATCGAGGACAAGCTTAACACGGCTGGTCAGGTCGTAACCGGCGTCTCCCGGGTGCGCCTGTGACGGGGTCTCTGCGGCTGGATCGATTTTGAGGAACTTCACTTCTATTGACAGGGAAACCGTCCTTGTCAGGCCGCATAGTTCGCGATATCACTTGGCCGCGGCACGTGGCATCGCCACGACTGTATTACGGTGTCTTCCTCGTCGACGAGCACCATCGACGGGGTGCACAGCACGCTGTGGAAAGCGGCTTCCGCCAGCCCCTCGCTGTCGTCCATGTCGTATAAACGGCTGAACGGGAACTGCCTGGCCACGTCTTTAGCGGCCGGACAACTGGGGCAGTCTTTCTTCAAGAACACCTTTAGCAACATGCTTCTCTCCTCCCGCAAGTGATGTGCGTTTCCGTTCCTTTAGTTCCCCGAGCTTTCCTTTGTTCCAGGTCGAGACTTTTGAATAGTAGCCCACGATCCGCGTTATCCCGTACGTGTCGCTTGACCCGCACTGCGGGCATTCCTCGGAGAGGCCGCGACTGGTGCGGTCGCACGTGTTGCACACCGTGAACTCCGGGCTGAACGCGATCTGGGCCGCGTTCGTTTCATGGAAAGTCTTGAGCACGAATTTCCTTATTGACGCAGGCGCGGGCTGGTGTTCCCCGAGCCAGATGTGGATTATGGCCCCCGCCTTTATCAGTGGGTGGAAAAGGCTCTGGGTGCGGACCCTCTCGATGTAGTCGACGGGGGCATCTGTGGCCACGTGGATACTGTTCGTGTAGTAGTATTCCTCGGACTCAGCGTTGCCCTTTACGACCACTGCTGCCTGTTTCGGAAAGTATTTCATGTCCAGCTTGGCGAGCCGGTAACCACTTGACTCCGCGGGCGACTCTTCGAGCACAAGGCTGATGCCGTGTTTCCTGGACAACCTCTCACAGACCAGGTTCATGTGAGCCACGACCTTGAGGCCGAACATCAGGGCATCTTTCGACTCGTGTAACTGCTCGCCACGGTGATGCTGGACCATCTCGTTCAGCCCCAGCAGCCCCGCCAGATATGTCAGGCGCTCCAGCTTCAGGTACGGCTCACCGTCGTGCTCCATGGTGAGCAGCGATACAGGCCCGTCCCTGCCCAGCGACATCAGGCTCGCGACGAACTTCTTCTTCTGAAGGTGCGCCCTCGCCACCATCTCCAGCGTCTGCTCGAGTTCGCTGAAAAGCATGGCGTCGTTGCCGTGCGCCCTGTATGCGACGCGGGGCAGGTTTATCGTGATGTTCTGCAGCGCCGAGAACCTCATCTTCTCCGGCGTGAGCGCTTCCAACAGGTCCTTCTCCTCCAGCTTGAGCTTCAGCCTGCAGCACTGCGAGACGGTGATCTCGTCTCCCCGGTCGAAGACGAAGTAGGTGATGCCCTGCTTACTTGCTACCTCGCACGCGAGGTCGAGGAACTCCTCCCAGCCGTCTGTTCTGAAGAAGTCCTCGTTGATGTGCAGGAGCGGTTTGGGGAACACGAAGGTCTTGCCCATAGCGTCACCCTTGAGGTAAATCTCGAAAAGGGCCTTCAGGAACAGCTGGGCCTCACGGCCGTACTCTGAGTAAGGTTTTCCGGTCGGCTCTCCTCCCGGACCGATCGCGGGAGCGTCCCTGAGGTGCCTCGGCACGTCCCAGTACAGGTTGAAGTCGGTGAAAACCACCTGGCTACCCCGCGCCCCCGCCAGCTGATTGAACTCGAATATCAGCATCTGGGCGAGCTGTTTTATGCGTTCATACGGCAGGCCCACCAGGAAAGGCGCGAAGAACACGTTCACTGCTTCCCATCCGATCGCACCCGCGTAGTAAGACTGCAGGGTCGAGGCCATTTTTACCATGTGCCCGATAAGCACATCGGGATGACGGGCCGGCTTAGAGGTGCTGGTGATGTTCGGCAGGCGCAACCCGAACTTCTTCACGTACTCCAGGCTGTGGCCGCCGCAGTAAGGGCGAACGCAGAACCCCAGGTCGTGCAGGTGAATATCTCCCTCGTAGTGCGCCCTGGCGATGTCTTCTGAGAATATCCGCTTCAACGCGTACTGTTTCAGCACGGATTCGGCGATGGTGAGGTTTATGGACTCGGGGTTATGGGTGGTGTTGCTGTTCTCCCTGTTGGGCTGGGTGATGATGTTCTCCACGTCGAACATCGGCAGGCCCAGCTTGCTGTGCCGCTCCAGCATGTGTGAGAGCCCTCGCTCCATCAGCTCCAGGTCCACTAGCTCCCTGATGAGACTGGTCGTCACCCTGGTCTGGCCGGTGGCGATGAGCGACTTCTCGACCCCGTCCGCGATCTCGTATGCCAGGTCAGGCGCAGCGCCCGCCTCCAGTATTATCGAGTCCACGATCTTCTGCTTGTCCCAGAGGTTGATCTCCTCCTGGGAGGTGGTACTGACCTGCAGGGCGACATCCGTGGCGTCCCCGGTCGGATAATATGAAAAGTGTTCGTCATTGTTGAGGATCTGTATCCGCGGTGTCACTTCCTGCTCCCTTCCAGCCGTCGCGCCATGCTAGGCCAATCGGTTGTTCGCTTCCTCGTTCATCATCTCGCCGAGTTCCTTGTGGAATTCACTGACGTCCCGAAACCTCTTGTACACCGAGGCAAACCTCAGGTATGCGACCTCGTCGATCTTGCGCAGCCGCTCCATCACCATGTCCCCTATCTCGGAGGCGGGGACCTCCTTATCGTGGCGCCTTATCAACGCTTCCTCGATCTCGTCCAGGCTTTTTTCTATGAGCTCCGCCGGAACGTTGCGCTTGTTGCACGCCTTGTACATACCGGTCGACAGTTTTTTCCGGTCGTACGGTTCGGCGACCCCGTCTCTCTTCACCACGGTTATCTGTACCTTCTCTCGCCTCTCGAATGTCGTGAAGCGCATCCCGCATGCCGGACAGTTTCTCCTGCGCCTTATGGCGCTCCCTTCGTCAGCTGCCCTCGAGTCGATCACTTTCGTTTTGTCATTACCGCAAAACGGGCACTTCATCGACTCTTTCCCCCTCGTTCCAGCCACTGATCACGCCTGCAATTCCCCTTCAGGCGACTTCATCATGCCAGCACCATATTTTGTGCTGAACGCATTTTAGGCGCACAAGATGTTGGTGTGTCAAGGTGAATCTGGCAAAAAATATCTCTACTCACGCGGTCAAGGCTTTAGGCCGTGGATGAATGTTTATTGAAGGTTCAATTCTCGCCCAAGCCTCACTGAAGTTGTTGATGTTTGAATGGCCACGAGGGAATATCATGGGGCGTGCGCGGATTATTGTGCTCTTCAGCGGCGCTCTTTTGCGATTCGTGGTTGTACCTGCCGTTTACACTTCGAGGACCCCTGACCAATGGGCAGCGACCGTTTAAGCTAGATCCTTGATAGTAAATCGAGAAAAAAATATCTCTGATTCTGCAGTTCAGGTTAAATCGGAATTGGCAATAACTGGCTCATCCCTGCCATCGCTTATGACATACCGGCGATACCCCTCCATTTTTTCGATAGGAAGGCTGACCCGCAGCAGGATATTCTCTTCCTCCAGGATCCTGCCGGTCACATGGCCGTCACGGTAGACCGCCGCTATTATGTCCCCCCTCGCGGCCGGTATTGACAGTGTGACAGAACCGTTTGAGGCGAGACGTTTTTCTACCAGGTGCAAAAGCTCATCGACGCCTTCAGCGGAGAGCGCCGAAACCTGAGCGGAATCCGGATAAGCCCTGCAGAGGTATCTCCTCTGTCCTTCCTCCAGGAGATCAACCTTGTTGAAAGCGATCATGGTCGGTATGGTCAGGGCACTGAGGTCTTCCAGGACCTCACCCACGGCTTCCATGCGGTCGTTGACGGCGTCGCCAGCACTGGCGTCGACCACGTGCACCAGGAGGTCTGCCCTATGCACGACCTCCAGTGTAGAGCGGAAGGCCGCTACGAGTTCGTGCGGTAACTTACGGATGAAGCCGACGGTATCGGAAAGCACGACCCTCCGTCCGTCCGGCAGGGAGAGCTTTCTGGTGGTGGAGTCGAGGGTGCTGAACAGCTGGTCCTCGACCGTCACCTCGGCCCCGGTGAGCCGGTTCAGAAGCGAAGACTTGCCACTGTTCGTGTACCCGACAAGACACACGGAAGGAAACCCGGCCCGGGTACGCTGTTTGCGCTGGGTGGAGCGGACTTCTTCCATCCGGGCGAGGTCATGCTCGAGTTTGCGCATCCGGCGCCGGATCCTTCTGCGGTCCTCCTCCAGCTTGGTCTCCCCCGGCCCGCGAGTGCCTATGCCACCTCCCAGCCTTGAAAGCTCAAGGCCCTTGCCCCGGATACGGGGCAGCAGGTACGCAAGCTGCGCGAGCTCGACCTGGGTCCTTCCTTCCCTGGTATGCGCATGCTGCGCGAATATGTCGAGTATCAGCGCTGTCCTGTCGATGACCTTGGTCTGGAAGGCTGAGTTAAGCCTGTCCTGTTGGGTCACGGTGAGCTGGTTATCGAAGATTACCATACTGGCACCGCTCGACTGCACGGCAGCCTCGACCTCTTCGATCTTTCCCTTGCCCAGAAGCGCGGCGGGGTCGTAATGCGACCTTTTCTGGACTATCGAGCTCGCGACACCGGCTCCGGCGGTGCGGACCAGAGCTTCAAGCTCGTTAAGCGATTCCGATGTTTCCTCGTCGGACACCTTCTGGAGCTGCACCGCCACCAGTACGGCGGTCTCCTCGCTCTCGGCGCGATCCAGGTCTCTTTCCAATATCAGAATACTTCCCTCAACCTTCTGAGCGCCTCGGTGATCCTTTCGTCGGGCACCGTCAGCGATACCCTCACGAAACCTTCACCGGAAGGTCCGTAGGAGTTGCCGGGGGTAAAGAACACGCCTGCGTTATCCAGTACGTGGGCTGAGAATCCGACCGAGTCGAAACCTTCAGGCACCGGCATCCAGATGTAGATGGAACCCGGGGGTGTAGTGACCGGCCAGCCGAAGCCCTTGAACTCACCCACCAGGCGGTCCCGGCGCGCCTGGTAGATATCGCGCATCTTCCCTGAGATATCGTTTTCGTCGTCAAGCGCGGTAATGCCTGCCAGTTGTATGGGGTTGAACACCCCCGAGTCGATATTTGTCTTTACCGTTCCCAGTGCCTCTATGATATCCGCGTTTCCACAGGCGAAGCCGATGCGCCAGCCCGCCATGTTAAAGGTCTTTGACAGCGAATGGAATTCGATGCCAATCTCTCTGCCGCCCGAGACCTCGAGAAAGCTCGGTGCGACCAGGCCATCGAAGGTGATCTCCGAGTAAGCGTTGTCGTGGACTACCAGGATGCCGCGCTCACGGGCAAACCCGGCAGCCATCTCGAAGAAGCCTTTTTCAGCCACCGCGCCCGTCGGGTTATTAGGATAATTGAGCCACAGCAACCTGGCACGGTTAAATATCTCCTCGGGAATCTCCTCTAGGTCCGGCAGGAACCCGTTATCCGCTGTCAGGGGCAGGAAGTACGGTTCGGCTCCCGCGAGTATTGCCCCCATCGAGTAGACGGGGTATGAAGGCTCCGGAACCAGCGAGATGTCGCCCGGGTCGAGCAGCGCGAGAGACAGGTGTGCGATCCCCTCCTTGGTGCCTATCAATGGAAGGACTTCGCGATCAGGATCCAGGGCGACCGCGAACCTCCGCTCGAACCACCGGGCGGCGGTTTCCCTGAAAGCGTCGAGCCCGAAGTACGAGGGATAACGATGGTTCTCAGGTTCCCGGCTCGCGTGGCAGAGGGTCTCTATCACAGCCTCCGGGGTCGGGATGTCGGGGTCGCCGACGCCGAAGCTTATGACATCGACTCCCGCAGCCTTTTTGAGAGCGATCTTCTTATCGATCTCGGCGAAAAGGTACGGGGGTATCCGGTCCAGTCTTCGAGCGGGTCTCATGATCAGTCCGCCGTCCTTCCATCGAACACGTGCCTCGCCGGGCCTGTTAGCGTTACAGCATCCCTTTCCCATGCAACTTCGAGGACTCCGCCCGGAACAGAAACGGTCGCTTTGCTCTCGCACAGGCCGTTAAGCCTGGCGGCGACAAGTGAAGCGCAGGCACCGGTGCCGCAGGCCAGGGTCTCCCCTACCCCTCGCTCCCAGACTCTTGCTGAGAGGCGCGTTCGTCCCCCGACCTCCACGAACTCGACGTTCGTCCGCTGCGGGAAGATGTCGTGGTTCTCCAGCATAGGGCCGATCCGGGCGACCGGAAAACCTTCCAGGTTATCCACGAATATCACGCAGTGGGGGTTCCCGAAAGAAACGCAGGTTGCCTCGACCCGTGTTCCGTCATCAAGCGAGATCGATACCCCGAGGGCCTCCTCTTCGGGTGGGCCGTCCATCGGGATGTCTGAGAACCTGTATGCCGGATTCCCCATGTCAACTGAGAAGAGTTTCTGGCCGTCCCGCTCGCCGAGGGAGCGCACGACCCTCGTACCTGCCCCCGTCTCGACCTCGATCCGGCTGCCCCCCGCCGCTCCTTTGTCTATCGCGAAAAGGAAAAGCGCCCTTATCCCGTTTCCGCACATCTCGGCTTCGCCGCCGTCCGCGTTCAGGACCCGCATGCGGATATCCCTGTCGATCGACTGGAGCATGACTATTATCCCGTCAGCCCCTATGCCAGTGCGGCGGTCGCACATAAGGCGCACTGTATCCGGCGCCAGCGGCGGCTCGAGCCCGCTGCCGTCGACCATTATGAAATCGTTTCCTGACGCTTCATATTTACTGAAATCCATGCTGTTTCAATTCTGCAGTTTATCCCTCATATATTCAAGTACGAGCCTCGCGGTGTCCTCGAGGGCTTCTCCTACTGCCTCGAGGGGGCCGGAGGCGCCACCTTCAACGCGGAACCACCTGACGCGCGGGTCTTTCCTGAACCACGTCAGCTGTCGCTTTGCATAGTTCCGGGTGCGCTTCTTTATCTCTTTGACAGCGTCCTGCGTGGTGATCTTGCCATCAATCATGTCCAGCAACTGCCTGTAACCAAGCGCCTCGCCCGCGGTCGTGCCAGGCGCAAGACCGTTTTCCTTGAGCGTTCGGACTTCCTCCTCGAGCCCGCCAGACATCATCCGGTCTACCCTGTCATCGATCATGCGATAAAGAAGAGGGCGGTCCATCTCCAGTCCTGCCACGATCAGGTTGTAAGGGGATCGATACTCCTTCCAGGATTGCTGCCTCTCGGACATGAGCCGGTCACCTGAGCGGGCGACCTCGAGCGCACGCAGCACCCGCCTGCGGTTTGACGCCGGTATTTTCGCGGCGGCCTCCGGATCCGCTTCCCTCAACAGATCATGAAGCTGTATGGACGACATGCCGACAATAGACTCTTCTATTTTCTTCCTATGTGCTTTATCGCCGACCGAGTGCGAGAAATCCAGGTTATCAACCACTGCCCTGTAGTAGAGGCCGGAGCCGCCAACGAGCATCGGTAACCTGTCTCTGGAGATGATGTCGGAGATCGCGCTGTCGGCCATCTCCTTGAACTGCGCGACTGAGAATTCCTCGCGCGCGTCCACCACGTCCAGCAGGTGCATGGTGATTCCGCAGAGTTGATCGGGCCACGGCTTGGAAGTGCCGATATCCATGCCCCTGTATACCTGCATCGAGTCCGCGGACACTATCTCAGCCGGGAGTTCGGGGGCTATCCTGAGCGCCACAGCGGTCTTGCCGGTAACGGTCGGCCCCACCAGCGCGAGCAGCGTCGTCCCCGGGTTGATCGCTTGCGACCCCTGTTTTCTCTGCGCGTTTTCCATCAAGCCTGGCCGTACCGGGTCACTTTGAAGCGCAGCAGGCGCACTGGTTCACCGGGCATGATCCCCGCTTTCATGCTTGCGATGCGCACCTGCTCCTCGGCCGTGTCAACGCCTTCGAGGTCCGGCAGCAGCAGCCCGGAGCGCCTCCCTGAGCGCACGATCACACCGTAAACGCCAGGATCGAGGTGGCTGATGTCGGGGACATCTTCGGGTTCCTCCAGGACGTCAACAGAGTACTCGAGGTCTGGCAGCTCATCCGGACCGACCGCGGGGAAGCGCGGGTCTTCCGTGGCGCTGCTTATCGCGTTGTTTCGGATCTCCTCCGCGAGGTTGCCGGCTACCGGCTCGATAGTGCCGATGCATCCTCTCAACTTTCCGCGCTTTTTCAAGCAGACGAAAACGCCAGCTTTCCTGTTTCTCAGTTCATCCAGGGAGTCACTGACATCGGGGATCTTCCCGAGGCCGACGTACGATTCTATTACCTTGCGGGCCAGGTCGGCGATGGGGCTCAGCTCTGGATCATTTTCACTCATCACGCATCCTCCCAGATCATGGAGGTGACAATCGGCGGGCTGGATCACTCACGAGCGGGCTGACCTGCGCGACCATGTAGCCGACGCCGAACGGCCCCTCGTAGGAAAGGACGTGGCTATCGACACTGTACCCGTCTACCACCCCGGCGAGCGTAAATATCGAGCGAAGTCCGCATTCGCCTGCCTCTTCGACCAGCACCGGGTCCAGGTCGAAAAGGTCTTCGAACCTGCCTGAACTCATGATATCGCCGATTGCGTGGTCGAACTCCTCACCGCGTGGGTTGTATCCGGCGGGCGCGCCGGGCTTGAGCCGGTGAGAGAGGTCCCCGGAAGCTATGAAGACAGTATTCCTGCCAGAAGCCTCGACGGCCTCGCGGATAGCGGTACCAAGCCGGTAATGCATCCTGTAGTCGAGCATGGAAATGGTCAGGCAGGCAAGCTGGTAGGAATCGGGTGCGAGGTAGTAAAGAGGCACCATGATGCCGTGGTCCAGCCAACCGGCGCCTCTCATGGTTTCCCCGCCGCTCTCGACAAGGGGTATCCCTTCACGGGACGCTATTTCCATCAGGGCGCGCGCCAGTTCGTTGTCCGGAGTGGATTGGATCTCGACCTGCGGCGCCCTGAACTCATAGAACGATCCGGACAACTTGTTACCGGTCATGATGGAAAACGTGCTTCTGTAAATCGGGGTATGAGGTGACATCACCACCAGCGTTTCGGGTGCGATGTGCTTGATTATGTCGCCAAGTTTCTCAAGCGCGTTGACGCTGCCCTGGATCTTTTTTAACTCGCTCCCCCCGACCTCCGGGATGATTATCGGAGGGTGCGGGGCTAAACAGCACAGTTTTAGAAACTCCAGGGCAAACCTCCTGGACTGGCTCATTTACCATCTATAAGTTCAAGCGCCGACTTGCGTGCACTGTTGAACGCGTCCTTGCTGCGAGCCTCAACGTAGAGGCGTACCATGGGCTCGGTCCCGGAGGCGCGCACCAGAGCCCATGTGTCGTCGGCGGTGACGACCTTTACCCCGTCGCGCAGGTCCACCTTTACCACGTCCTCGTCGCCGAGCTTCCGGGGCGGGCTTTCTTTGAGCGACTCGAGTAGCTCTTCCTTATCGTCGTCCGCGACGCGTACGTCTATCCTCTCGTCGTAACACGGCCCGAACTCCCGGTAGACGTTCTCCAGCAGGGCGGATAAAGGCTTCTTGAACCGCGCTACGATCTCTATGAGTATAAGTCCAGCGAGCAGGCCGTCCTTCTCCGGGATATGTCCCGCTATGCTCATGCCGCCGCTCTCCTCGCCACCCATGATGATCATCTTCGTGCGCATAAGCTCACCGATGTACTTGAAACCGACCGGGGTCTCAATTACCCTGCACCCGTTATGCTCCGCTATGGTGTCGAACATGTGGGTGGTAGCGACCGTGCGGGCGACCGCGCCGCCTGTCGGCTTGTAGGTCAAGAGATACCAGAGCATGAGGGTAAGGGCCTGGTTGGGGTTGAGATAAACACCCAGGGAGTCGATGACCCCGAAGCGGTCGGCGTCCCCGTCCAGCGCCACACCCACGTCCGCCTTGTTGTCGAGCACGTGCTTTCGACATTCCTTGAGGTTTGGCTCTATTGGTTCGGGCAGGAGGCCTCCGAACTCAGGGTCCAGGTGGCAGTGCAGGGGGACGACAATGGTATCGGTGTGGTACAGGACCCTCATGAAGATGTTCTGGCCTGCCCCGTACATCGGATCGAAAAGCACCTTAACCCGCGAGCGCTCAATAACGTGCCGCTCAACGAGCCCCAGCAACTGCTTTATGTAATCGTTTGATACGTCCAGCTTCTTCAAGGGGCCCACGGTGCGGTCTGCCGGAGGCTCGCTGTCCCCCTCCTCTATCAGGTTGCCGATCTCCCACTCGATCTCGTCTGTCACCTCCACCGTGGCGGGCCCCCCGTAGTACGGGATGAACTTTATCCCGTTGTACTCTGGAGGGTTGTGGCTGGCCGTCAACATGATCGCCCCTCCGGCGCCTACCCTGGTTACCGCGTAAGCCGTCTGCGGGGTCGGGCAAAACGTCTCCATCTTCAGCGCGGCGATGCCGTTCCTGACCAGTACGCCCGCAACAACGTCGGCGAACTTCTCGGAGTGTTCCCGGGTGTCGTAACCGATGACGCACCCCTTCTGCGACAGTTCTTTATCGTACAGATAGTTGCAGATAGCCTGGGTCACGACCGCTACGTTCTTTTCGTTGAAGTCTTTCTTGACCGTTGAGCGCCAGCCGTCTGTGCCGAACGTGATTTCTTCCGCCAGACCTTTCAACCCCTTGCTTCTCCCTCCGCCTGCAAACGCTCTCTATGAGAACGACTTCTTGATATCCGCCTCGTATCTGTCCAGTATCTCCCGGCAGTCGCCCTCGTCACGCCCCTCCGCGTATAGATGGAGCACGGGTTCTTCGCCGTCCGGCAGAATCAATACCCATCGGTCGGGGCCCCAGGATATCTTCAGCCCGTCCGTAGAATCCACCTCGCCTCCCTGGTTGCTCTCGGCCAGTTGCCGCATTACCGTGCCCTTGTTCTCCCAGGAAGTGATCACCTCTCGCCTCATTATATGATAGGTGGGGAGCTCGGACACCAGGCTGGAAAGAGGTTCCCCCGCGGAAGAAAGCAACTCGAGCAGCTTCGCGAAAGTCATGATAGCGTCGAATGCCGGGAGGAAGTCAGGAAATATAAATCCGCCGTTGCCGGACCCGGCGAACACCACGCCTTCCTCTCGCGCGGCAGTCATGAGGCTGGAACGGTCCACACGCGCGTACAGAACATCGAACCCGCGCTCGGATGCGATCGTCTCGATCACTGAGGGCTGGTTAACGGGTACAGCGATCTTCCCGCCTTTACTGTTGTGGGTAACCATTTCGGTCATAACCACAAGCAGGTCCGTGTCGCTGATGACGTGTCCGCTGTTGTCTACAACCGCGACTCGTTCTGCGGCGTTATCAAAGAAGAGGCCCATGTCAGCCTTGAAACTCATTACCACGTCGCCAAGCCTCTGCAGGGACTCCTCTCGCGGAGGGCGCACCGTTACGAGCCGTTTCTCGTCGGTGAACGCGTTGAGGCTGAGGACCTCACAATCGAGCTTTCCGATGAGCGCCGGTAGTATCAGGGACACCGCGCCGTAACCGTAGTCAAGCGCCACCTTCAGATTGCCGTCCCGTATCAACGGTATATCCAGTTTCTCCTCCAGCGCCCGCGTGTATGTCTCCAGCGCGCGGGAGGGATAGTATATCTCGCCGAGCTCGTCGAGGAACGCACGCCTGAAGTCGTTGCGGGTGTAGATCCTCTCCATGGCCCTGCGGCCGTTCTCGTCCAGGTCACGGCCCTCCTCGTCGAAGAAGTTGATGTCAAGCCACTGCGGGTCTCGCTCGCTGGTGCGGGTATCGACCCCGCCCTGGTCGCTGTGACTGTGTATGGTGAAACGGTTCACAGGTACTGCGCTGACCTCGAGGTCCCGCACGTGTACCCCTGAGGCGTTGAGCCCTGACATGAATGCTCGCTTTATGATGCGGGCCGAGCGCGTGCCGTCCCTGCTGGTCACGACCTGCGAATTCACCGGAAGCAGAGAACCGTATGCCAGGCCCAGGCGCACCGCTTTTTCGGGAGTGATATCCACGTTTATGAGCCCGGACACTCCCCTTTTCCCGAACAGGGACCGCATGCCTCGCGATTCCCAGATTATGCTGGTGTTAACGGTTGCCCGCGAATCCACGGTCTTGAACGGGAATATCAGGACCCCGTGGTTTATCATCGCGTTCTCGCCAACCATGCAGTCGTCGCCCAGCACCGCCCCTTCCTCTATCCGAACCCCGGACTTGATGTCGCAGTTCCGCCCTATCACGCTGCCTCTGACGTGACAGGACGGACCGATATATGAGTTATCCATGATTATGGACCGGTGCAAAAAGTTATCCCTTTTGATAACGACATTGTTTCCGAGCACGGTATACTCCCTGACCTTGCTGCCAGGCTCGACTTTTACGTGGTTTCCTATCAACACGTGGCCGCTGATCTCCACCGAATCATCGATCTCAACACCATCGCCTAGCCAGACGTTGTTCTCGAGCCCGTGGCCGGGCACGTCTATGTCAACAAGGCCATCCAGTATGTCACGATGAGCGACAAGGTACTGCTCGAGGTTCCCCACATCGCACCAGTATCCATCCGCCACGTATCCGTAGAGAGGAAGCCCGTCCGCGAGAAGCTGCGGGAAGAGCTCTTTTGAGAAGTCGTAGGGCCGGTCGTCAGGGATGAAACTAAGGATCTCGGGCTCGATTATGTAGATGCCGGTGTTGATGGTGTCGGAGAACACCTCGCCCCGACCGGGCTTTTCCATGAACTTGACCACACCGCCCTCGGAATCAGTGATGACGAGTCCGAAATCAAGCGGATTCTCGACTTTCTTCAGGATTAACGTCACCCTGGACTTTCGCTCCCGGTGGAAATCGATCGCGGCGGAAAGGTCGAAGTCGGTCAGGGCGTCCCCGCTTACGACCATGAAGGTCCTGTCGATGAACGTGCGGGCGTTCCGAACGCTGCCGGCGGTGCCGAGGGGGCTTTCCTCGGTCACATAGCTGATGTTCAACCCCCAGCCCGACCCGTCACCGAAGTAGCTGGTGATTAGAGTCGGAAGGAACTGCAGGGTGACCACGATATCCTCGAAGCCGTGGCGTTTCAGCAGTTCGAGCGTGTGCTCCATGAGCGGCTTGTTCGCCACTGGGACCATGGGCTTCGGCTGGTTGCTCGTCAGCGGGCGGAGCCTTGTGCCTTCTCCCCCCGCCATAACGACCGTCTGTATGTCTCTCTTCCGCTGGGCGTTCACGGCTGTTCCTAACATCCTGGCTCGCTCATCTCAACCGGTTGATTCGGCCTGCACGGGTCCTCCTGCGCCGGATTTCTTTTCCCGCAGAAGTGCTACCGCCCTCGATATGTATATGCCACCCGAGATGACGGAGAAGGACATGCCGATTGCGAACAACCAGAGGCCGTAAGTCTGCCAGGACGTAGCGGAGAAGAACTGGTAACCCTGGAACGTTACCAGGCTGCCGCCGCGTGTGGGTGAAAGTATCAGGAGGCAAATGGCGACGAAAAGCGTGGCCGTGGCGACCTTGGCCGTCCAGTGGACCGCCACAACCGAGCGATCGAGCTTGCCGAATATGGGGTATCCGAGCGCAAGCACCACGTCTCTACCCAGGACGATAGCGAAGAACGCCAGCGGCAGGATACCGAGGACATAGAGCGTTATGAGCGCCGCTCCTATTAACAGCCGGTCTGCGAGCTGATCGAACGTCGCCCCGAACGTGCTGACGGTCTCGGTATGTCTTGCCACGAAGCCGTCGGCCCAGTCGGTCGCGGCGCCGAATGCGAAAAGCCCGAACGCCAGATACTTATACGATGAAATTGTGTTCGCCTTCACCATCAAGATAACGAACGCAGGCGCGATGAGAATTCTGAGGAGGGTAAGGAAGTTGGGCATCTGGTTCCGTATGGTTTTCAATGAATCAATCACGCACCGTTCCCATATCGTGGTGGCAGTCACCTTGAATCTTTATCTTGATTACTTATCTCCCCGCGCATTCCCTGTATTCGAGACCTTTTTTATCGCAACACACATGATTCCAGTAATGGTCGGGACGGCCGGATTCGAACCGGCGACCCCTGGTCCCCCAGACCAGTGCGCTAACCTGACTGCGCCACGTCCCGAACAGCATTGTTCTTCGATTGTTCATCGATATTCTAGCAACCGCGCGTAACTACCGCAAACGTGGAACCCGTTTGCGGTAATAACATTAAACAGGGCCCCTCGGGGGGCCCTGTTCATAATCATAGAAACTGGATCCCGTTACTTCTTTCCGATCGCCAGCTTGAGTGCCTTACCGGCACGGAATGCTGGAGCCTTGCTTGCAGCAATCTGGATCTTCTTCTTTGTCTGAGGGTTGATGCCTGTCCGCGCCTTACGCTTCCGCACCTCGAAGGTCCCAAAGCCCACCAGTTGGACCTTATTACCCTTCTTGAGAGTGTCTGTAATGCCGTCCAGCATCGCCTCCACCGCCGCTGCAGCGTCCTTTTTCGAAAGCTTTGCCTTTTTTGCTACCACATCCGATAGTTCTTTTTTGGTCAAAGATTACACCCCCTTTCCAAACATCTGTGAAATTGTTCAACAAACCACAATCCCTTCCTGCCAGAATACTATAGAAAAACGCGAAATTATCATATATTCCAGCTATTATCCACCTTTTTCAACCACTTTGCTGCGAAAATGTACCCTCAGCGGACTTCCCCAGAAACCGTACTGCTCTCTCAACTTGCGTACCAGGAAGCGTCGGTATTCGGGTTTGATAAGGCCCGCATCGTTGACGAACACTATTACCGTCGGCGGAGCGACTTCGGCCTGAGTGGCGTAATACATCTTCAACTGCTTACCACCCTTTACGGGTGGGGGGTTCTCCTGCTTGATGACGGTCAGGAACTCGTTTAAAGCCGGTGTGGGGATACGCCAGTTCCACTGTTCGAACACCTCATCAACCAGTGGAAGGATCTTTGCCATGTTTCGGCCTGTAATCGCTGATATTCGTAGCAGCGGTAGATGTGATGCGAAGCGGAACTTGTGCGCAATGGCTTCCATCACGTCCACAGGTCCACCGGTGCTCTCTACAAGGTCCCACTTGTTGATCAGTATCACCGCAGCGCGTCCCCGGGAGTCTATTTTCCTCGCTATACGCTGGTCGTGCTCGCTCGGCCCCTCGGCCCCGTCGATTACGATGAGTACGACGTCCGCTTCGTCAACCGCCCGGTAAGTCCTGACAGAGCTATAGTACTCAATGTCGCTTATGCCGACCCTCTTGCGTCGTATACCCGCCGTATCCAGAACCCGGTATATCCTGCCGTCGCAGGTGACCACCGTGTCTATCGAGTCCCTCGTCGTGTGCGGCTCCTCGTGCACCAGTGCCCGCTCCTCGCCGGCAAGCTGGTTAAGCACAGATGATTTGCCGACGTTGGGCCTTCCGACGATGGCTATGGCTATCTCCGGCTCTGGAGCTCTAACGTCTTCCAGGGGAAGCATTTCCAGCATTCGGTCCAGCAGGTCCCCGATCCCCAATCCGTGTATCGCGGACACCGGCATCGGGTCCCCAAGCGCCAGCTCGTAGAAACGGCTTGCCTCGGCCTCCAGCTCCAGGTTGTCCACTTTGTTGACAACCAGTATGGCCGGGCACTTCAGGCGATTGAGTTTGCGTGCAAGCCATTCGTCGTCAGCGGTTACTCCGGTCTTTACGTCCACAACCATGATTACAGCATCCGCCTCTTCCGCGGCAAAGAACGCCTGGCGCTCGACCTCCTTTGCAAGCCATCCCCCCTCGTCTATACCGACGCCTCCGGTATCTGCCAGCATGAATTCCCTTTGCCGCCACCGGGCCGTAACGTACTTCCTGTCCCTGGTGACCCCAGGGGTCGGGTCGAC
>Ga0315274_10007394_pt1 | contig 15901 bp, 15 predicted proteins | sample YL17G02_20_MG_FD_203700 | JGI IMG/M metagenome (GOLD analysis project Ga0315274, IMG submission 203700) | Sediment microbial communities from Yellowstone Lake, YNP, Wyoming, USA - YL17G02_20 | ecosystem: Environmental > Aquatic > Freshwater > Lake > Sediment | place: USA: Wyoming | collected... | reverse complement strand
ACGAAGTCATCGGAGTTGAGGCTGCCGGCGGTCTCGGCCATACTCTACTCGGCCACGGGCTGACGATTGGGCACGACCGCCGCCACAGGCGCCACTGCCGGCACGCTGCAAAACGGCCAAACCCCAGAGGCCGCCGCAGGCGGCCCGTGCTGGAGTTGATGGCCTCCGCGCCCGCGGGCCGCTCCATCATCCGGCGACGCGGCTGACGTGACACTCCCGCCCACGGCGACGCCGGCGGCGCGGACATTCGGACGTTGCGTTCGAGATATTCGCGTCACAGGAATTGGGCGGCACTGGCCAGTCCATCGCCATCAGCCCTTGGCGCGGACCCTTCCTGCATTCCGCCTCTTTCTCGCCGCCAAAGGAGGCTCGCGCGGCCCCCTGCCGGCGGGAGCGGGCTTGATGTTGTCCTTCGCCGGAGCGCCGATGCGCCGCCCGGAGATCGGGGGCGGCGACGGAACCGGGGGAGGGTACATGCCGGAGTGGAGCGAAGAGCAGAGGGAGCGGGTCGCGGCCCAGTTCCGCAAGGTCGGCGGGGACTGGCACGGGGTCATGGACCTCGTGGACGCGCGCGGCCCCCTATGGTTCGAGTGCCTGCGCTGCCACAGGCTGCGCACGATCGAGGAAGTGGCCGCCGCTGCACCGGGAAGGGTGTGGCGGTGCGGCAAGTGCGGGTTCGAGGCGGACGGGCGCGACGTGTGGGAGTACCAGACGGCACTTCTGTTGAACATCACCGAGCAGCCGACGTGCCCGCCAATCATGCGGGACGCGCTGGCGCGGTGCGGCCACCTGCTGTACCGCATCTCCAGAGGCGAGCGCGACGCCGTTGCCGAAGCGGGTAACGCTGCCCGCCACGCGGTGCGCGCGCTCGAGCATTACGCCGATTACCAAGATTGGTTTCATCAGGCTGGTTGAACCCCGCCCACCCCGTGTGAACAAGGGCGCATTTGTCTCCATCGTTCTTGATGCGCGTCGCGAGCTGTGAGTTGACGGTGGCTTCGGGTGTTTTGCCCGATGACTCCCGCAGGCTGGCCTCGATGATACGGCGCGTGGTCTCCCGGCATTGGGGAGGCTCGCCGACCTTCTCCAGCACCTGACGAATGGCGTCGATCACGGTCGTCATGCCACGACCTCCCGACGATCGACGACGTGGCCAGTGGTGTCGAAGTCTCGAATCGGTCCGTTCACTTCCTCTTCCCTTTCTTCGGCTTTCGGCCGCGCGGCTTGGCCTTCGATTCGATCTGCTTGGCCATGCGGTCGAACTCGGCGTCACCCTGAGCGGTTTCCTCGCTCAGGCGGCGATCGCTGAACCGCTCGTACTGCTCCAGCGCGAGACGCTGCGCGACCTCCATCGAGACCTTGCCGGGGTCGTCCAGAATCTCGCGCTCGTTGAAGGCCAGGAAGGCATCGAGCCTCTCGCGCCAATCGCGCATGTAGAGCGGGCGACGACGTTTGGCTTGGTCTTCCGCGTAATCGAGGTACATCACGACGATGCGGTTCAGCTCGTCGATCTCCTCCTGGCTGAGGTAGTTCTTGGCGATGGTGACGTCGGCCTTGCGCACCTTGGTGCCTCTCCAACTGGTCAGGCCCATGTTGGGCTTGGAGGCGTCGGCACGCTCATGGATGATCTCGGCGGCGGTCCGGCCGCTGATCGCCCAGTGCAGCTTGTTCTGCACGATCTGGAAGAACTCGCGCGTCTGCTCGGAGCCGGAGTCGTAGTCGATGGCGAGCTTGAACAGGTCACGGATCTTCTGGTAGAAGCGCTTTTCGCTGGCCCGGATGTCGCGGATGCGTTCGAGCAGCTCGTCGAAGTAGTCGGCGCCGAGGGATCGGCCCTCCTTGAGCCGCTCGTCATCCATCGTGAAGCCCTTGACGAGGTACTCTTCGAGCCGGGCGGTCGCCCAACGCCTGAACTGCGTGCCCCGGTGGGATCGGACGCGGTAGCCGACCGCGATAATCATGGGTAGGCTGTAGAACAGGGTGCGGTATCGCTTGCCGTCGGCGGCAGTTGTCAAGGAATCCTTGACAACTGATTCCTCCTCCAACTCCCCTTCCGACAGGACGTTGCGGATGTGAAGGCTGATGTTCTGCTTCGTCGTCTGGTACAGCTCAGCCATTGGAGTCTGCGACAGCCAGACCGTCCCCTCGGCGAGTCGCACCTCGATGCGGGACGAGCCGTCCTCCGTCTGGTACAGGACGATCTCGGACGGGCCGCGTGGCGTCAGGTCGCCCATGCCACGACCTCCCGAAGCTCGGCCACGACGGCCATCACGCAATCGCGCTGTGCGTCCATCATGTTCACCCTGGCGCCTGCCATGAGAGGGGGCGGCATCCGCCACCGCATGCTGCCGCGATGGGCTTGTACTTACAGGTTGCTGTGGCTTGGTGTCAAACAGTCGAATGACGAGACGGCCCGCCCGGGGGCGGGCCGTTCCTCCACCCTCCCCTCCGCGCCGCCCGCAGCCCCCGACGGCGGCGACCCGGCCTTTCCGATCGTTTCCGGGCCGATGCCCGGGGACGCAGGACGCCGATGCGCGCCCGCCCCGCCCAAAGGTCGAGCGCCCCTTTCCCCCTCGTGGACCGCCGGCTTTCCTCCCGCCCGCGCGGGAGTGCCGGAGTCCCCCGCGGCGCGTCCCGCCGCCCTCGCGTTCCCGACGGACGGCACGCCCCGATAACAAGGGGGCTTGGCCGTCAACGCCCAGGGGCGCTTCCGTAGGCACCCGTCCGCCGGGCAACTTGGGGCATGTCCCCGGACCGTCTTCGGCTTGCTATGGAACTGCTCGGCGGGGTCACGCAGGGGGGGTGGCACGGGCCAGCGGCCTCAGCGCCACGACCATATCGCTCTTCCTGGCCGGCAAGCGGACGCTGCGTCCCGCGATGGAAGTGAGGCTGATCGCGGGGCTGGAGCGGGCGTTCGTCCGAAAAGGATCTCGCCTCGACACCGCATTCTTCGCGTCTCCCGATCGCTGAACGATCCTTCGTATCGGTGACGAATGCATGGCACTACTGGCGTCGCCGCAGACCCGGTCTGGAGGGCTAGAAAGTGGGTGTACGAGTGGGTTCCTTGGCCGGGCTGGCACGCTGCCATCACTGTGCGATAATCTGGCGACGAGCAGCCCTGAAAAGGGCTATTTTCGTCTCCCGCGTGGGAGAATACTTGGGAGAATACTCAAAAAAAGCCTTGATTCTGAGCCAATGCGTGCGGGTATGGCGAGTTTAGGAAACCGGTGCTCTATCCAACTGAGCTACGAGCGCCCGACGGCGCTTATCGTAACCGCCCGGTCCCCAAAGCCCAAGGTCTGCAAAGCTCGACGCGACCGAGGAGGGAGCGGCGAGACGGTGGGTTATCGGCGCCTTTCCCTATTCGCATCGAATTCCGTCTGAGCAACGGCTGATAACCGCGTCCTCTCTCGGCGCGCCGGGACTCCCCCCCTAAGCAAGCATGGGGGCATTCGCAGACTCCGACTCCCGGCGCGCCGGGACCGGCGTGATTACCGGAACGAGGTGCACTTCCCGCCGTCGTTCGATCGGCGGCGGATTGGACCCCGCGCCGGCCCTGAAGTGAAGGGTAGGCGCTTCCCTAACGATAACGATAAGGGCGGGCTAGGTGTTACCGTTTCAACGGACGGGGTGATATCGTTTGCCGAACTTGTGGAAATCATTCCGAGGGTTCCTGACGGCCGAGGAGGTGCCGCGTTGGTTCGGCCTCTCCGTGGTCCTCATTTACCTCGTGGGGATGGGGAGCATCGCCCAGTTCGGCATCGCCCAGGCGCGGCGCGAGACGGCGATCCGGTTTCAAGGGGACAGCCAATACGCCGCCAAGCTCCTTGCCGACCGCGTGGCGGCGATCGAGGGAAGCGGACCCGCCGACCTGAAGTGGTTCAGTGCCTGCCAGCGGGCGTTGCGGGAGTTCATGGCCAACGTCCCCGCGAAATCCGTTCGCGTCATCGAGGGTCGTACCGTGGTCGCATCGACGAATCCCACGGAGACCGGCACGACGATCACGGCGCGGATCGCGGGCACGTCGCAGCCCGGCGGCATCGAGATTGCCCCACTGCCCTCATCCACTCCGTCTCCCCCTTCTCGTTTGATCCGCATCCCGCTCCGGGTCGCGGACGTCGCCGCGGCCTCGGCCGATGGATCGTCGGCGGAAGCCCATCCCGATCGTTACCTTGAAGCGGTCCTTCCGCTCGAACCGACGATGCCCTCAAGTCTGGCTAACCAGGCGCGCCTGTTGGCGATCGTCCTGGCCGTGCTCGGGGCGTTGTTCGTCGTCTATCGCTGCCTGCGGGAGCAGCTTCGCGGCGTCTCGCGCATCGTCGACCGACTGGAGTCGCGTCGCGACCGAATCGAGGACGACCTGTCGTCCTTGCGGATCGGCGATGCCCTCGACGGGGTCACCAAGGCTTGGAACGAACTGGTCGACCTGACCGAGCGACTGCTCGCCACCGTCCAACGGACCGAAGCCAACGAAGAACTCTCCCGGGTTCTCCAACGATCCAGCGGCGGGGCGTTGGCGGAAGCGCTCAATGCGGTTCCCGACGGGATCGTCTATATCAGCGATGAAGTCCGTTTCGAATACCTCAACTCCGCCGCCGCTCGGATGTTCGGCTGGAACGCGCAAGACGCGAATCGCGCCACCCTGACCGAGGCTCAGGCGAGCGGGCTGGGCGCTCGGCTCTTGGAGTTGATTCGCGGCGCCTCGTCGCCCGAAGGTACGTTCGAAGCGCGGACGGAAGCCCTCGAAGCCGGGGATCCGCAGTCGCAGGACCACAGCACGTACCGCGTCTGGCTCGTTCCGTTGCAGCGCCCCCGCCACCACGGCGAGTGCGTCGTCCTCATCCGTGATGTGAGCCAGCAGATTCGCGCCGAGCGTGCCCGCGAGGAGTTCATCGCCCAGGTGACGCACGAACTACGCACGCCGCTCACCAACATCCGCGCCTACACCGAGACGCTGTCCAGCGGCATGTTCGAGGACCCCAAGGTCATCACCGAGTGCTACAACGTCATCACCAAGGAGACCCGGCGGCTTTCCCGGCTGGTCGAAGATATCCTCAGCGTCTCGCAGTTGGAGGTCGGCTCGATCGAGCTCCACGTCGACAGTGTGGACCTCAAGGCCTTGCTCAGCGACGGCGTGCGTGATGTCCGCGGCCTCGCCGATGAGAAGAACATCGACGTCCAACTCGTTCTGCCCGCGAAGCTCGAACCCATCCGCGCCGATCGCGATAAACTGTCCGTGGTCATCAACAACCTCCTCGGCAACGCCATCAAGTACACGCCCGCGAACGGCAACGTGGTGGTGGGCTGCCAAGTCGCCGCCGAAACGGTGGTGCTCACCGTTAAGGACAACGGCATCGGCATCGATCCCGCGGAGCACGGCAAGGTCTTTGAGAAGTTCCAACGCGGCAGTAACCCCGAAGTGCAAAACGAACCCGGCACAGGGATCGGGCTGTACACCGCCCGCGAGATCGTGCGTCGCCACGGCGGCGAGATCGAGCTCATCAGTGAAAAGGACAAGGGTTCAACGTTCATGGTGCGGCTGCCGCATCGCGAGAGCCGCGCCGCGGCGTTGACGTCGGTGTAACAAGGGTCGGACGAGCCGACCGAGACGGGAGGGTCTGCGTGCCATGGCCACAATCCTGATCGCCGACGACGACGCCCACATCGTGCGCGTGCTCTCCATGTGGTTGGGGCGTCACGGTCATGAAGTCGTCACGGCGCGCAACGGGGAGGCGGCGCTGGAAACACTCGACGGCACGTCCATCGACCTGATTATCTCGGATATGAACATGCCCGTGCTGGACGGGGCGGGTTTGGCCAAAGCGGTGCGGGGCAAGGTCGGGGCGACGATCCCGATCATCGTCTTGACCGCCCGCTGCGACCAGGAGCGTCTCAGTGAACAGCTTGCAGTCTACGGCGTTCGTGTCTACCCCAAGCCATTCCTCCCCTCGCAGTTGGTGGTCGAGATCAACCGTTTGTTGGGGGTCGCGGCACAATAAGGACTCGATCTTTGACTCATCCAAGTGCGCACCATGATGGGCCGATCTTGCGGACGCCAAACGGGGACGCGTTGCAGTGTCTCAGCGACCTTCGGACGTCGCTGACCAAGCTGCCGCGCCCCGACGAGCTCAGCACCGTGCTGCCGGCGCTGTCGTCGTCCCTCGAGCAGGTCATGGTCGAACACCAGGGCATGGCCGATGAGTTGCTCTCCCTCTATGAACAGCTCGGCATCGTCTTCGAGGTCACCCACAAGCTCGCCGGAGTCCAGAACGAGTCGGAGGTCATCGACCTCATGCTCGACAGCCTGCGTCGCAGTTTCGAGGAACGCGCCGTCTTCGCGGCGCGGCGACGACGCTCATGCGGATGGGCGCTGGAAGGCACGGCTATGTTGGTCAACGAGTGGTTGCGGGCGCTGCTCGATCGGGCTTGCGAACGCCGAGCGGTGGTCGTCGAGGCCGCGCCGCCGGATGCCATGCCCGAGGCCGTTGCCGAGGTCATGATCGGGCCCGTCCTCTCCGGGGACGCGGTGATCTGTTCCCTTGTCCTCCTGCGCACCCCTCAGACGCCCCAGTTCCGGGCCAGTGAGATGATGTTGGTCGAGTCTCTCACCGCCTTTTGCGGCGACCTCATCCGCAGCCACCGTCTCGTTCGTGAACTCCGCGAAATGTCGATCGCAATGGTTCGATCGCTGGTCAGCGCTGTGGATCAAAAGGACGAATACACCTGCGGGCATTCACTGCGGGTGGCCTACTACGCCACGACCCTGGCTCGGCGGCTTGGACTGGGCGAGGTCGATCTCCAGATGCTCCAATGGGCCGGGCTGCTCCACGACGTCGGAAAAATCGGGATTCGCGACAACGTCCTCAAGAAGGAGGGCAAGCTCACCGCTGAGGAGTTCTCGCACATCAAGGAACACCCGGTCCGCAGTCACAAGGTGGTCCAAGAGGTGCCCCAGTTGTCCCAGGCGTTGGACGGCATCCTCTACCACCACGAACGCTACGACGGCTCTGGATACCCCGCGGGACGGAAGGGCGAGCAGATTCCCCTTCAGGCGCGGATCATTCAGATCGCCGACGTGTTCGACGCCCTGACCTCGAACCGTTCCTATCGCAGGGCCTACGACTGGCAACGGGCCCTCGAGATTCTCCAAGAGGAAGCCGGCAAGACCGTCGATCCGCGTTTGCAGACGACCTTCGACGCCTTAATCCGTGAGACGCTCAAGGATGATGCGGATGCGTGGCATCGTCTGGTCGAACGCGCCAACCGTTTCATGCAGGGGATGGACGCTCCCGGCGACCAAGACGGGGGCCGAGAGTCGATGGAACCGGAAGGAGAGTGACATGACCTTGACGCTTCTTTTGCCGTGGTTCCCCATCCTGTTGGCGGTCGGTCTCGGCGGACGGTTGCTGGGGCGCGGGCGCGGTTTCGCCTTGGGACTGGTCTGCGCCATGTTCTGGGTCGTGTTGGTGCAGGCCGCCGCGGGCACGGGAATCTGGCGACAACCGGGCGTGGTGGCGACGATCCTCATCGGGGCCGTCGCGATTTTCCTGATGGGCGGATGGGCCGGTCAGATGCCGCTAGACGATTCCGTGCCCATCCGAACCCGGAGCGCAGGCGACGGGTCAAGACCCCGCGATGGCGCTTGGGGTTCGGATTCCGCGGAGTCCCGGCGCGCCGGGACCGACGAGATGATCGCTCTCGACCGCTTCGCGACCATCATCCACCAATTCGACGATTGGCTCGGGGAGCACCGCGACGATTCCGACTCCTGGCCGGCGTTCGGAGAGTTCATTCGCGGCGTCCTCTTTCAGTGTTGTAAGGCTACGCATGTCAAACCCTATCGCCTTCTCAGCGAAGGCGAGGAGCTTGTACCGCTCCGCGAGCCTGACCCGCTCGCCGAGGTCAAGCGGATTTCGGCTCGGCAGGGGATTCTGGGGCACGTGGTCACGACCGGAAGATCGTACTTCGTCGGCGATCCAACGCAGGGTGAACTCGTCGGACAACTGGCCCAGGATCTTCCCGAACCGATCATGTGGTGCTTCGCCGTCACGCAGGGCACGCAAAGGCTCGGCGCCGTAACGGTGGGCCAGCTCGACGTGGCGCCCGATGCGAATCGGGCACTGCTCCGCGCCGTCGAACAGCTCGTCTCGCAGTGTTGGTGCATGTTGGCCGAGACGGTCCGCAGTCGCACCGCGGGCCAGGATGATCCGGGGTCGGGACTCTATAACCGGGCCGCGTTCCTCCACGCCGCCCAGCAGTCACTGCGGGAATCGTACGCTCAAGGTGAGCCGGTCGCGGCGGCCGTCGTCGCCGTCGAGGGTCTGCGTGAGCTAAACGACTCCGGACGCTGGGAGGTCGCCGACGAGTTGATCCGTGAGGTCGCCGACACCCTGCGACGAAAAGTTCGTATGGATGACCGGCTCGGGCGCTTCGACGGCTCGCGGTTTATTTGGCTTCTGTGTCGCGTGGACGCGGGGTTGGCGTCGTTGATCGTCAAGCAAGTGATGGGGCGGCTGACGGTGTTGTCCGCCGACCACAGCCGTTGGCGTTCGTCGGTCGCCGTGCGCTGCGGCGTCGTGGGAAGCGGCATGGAGAGGCCCGACGTACGGACTTTGGTCTCCCGCGCGTTGGCCCAGTCGCGCCGCGCCAGGCTCGAAGAGCTGACCATCGCCGGCGAACTGGACACGCGACCGGCGGAAAGCGTGACTCCTGTCGGAACCCCAAGCGCAAGCGCGGGGCCTTTGGGCCGGTCGCTTGCGCTCCCGGTTCGGATTGAAGGTCCACAGTCGTGAAGATCGAGCAGCAGCAGGTCGGAACCGTGGATGTGTTCACGCCGAATGGACCGCTGGTGGATCAGGACGGCGAGGCCTTCTCCAAGACGCTGCTTTCGAGGCTGAAGTCGCCCAATCCGCGTGTCGTCGTGGCGATGCACGAGGTGCCCTATGTGGACAGCGCCGCCCTGGAAGGACTCCTCGCCGCGACCGACGAGCTTCAGGACCGCGCCAGCAGCCTCAAGCTCGCCAACGTGACTCCGACCTGCCGTGAGATTTTTGAGCTTACGGGCTTGTCGGGCCGATTCAGCTTCTTCAAGGACGTGCACGACGCGGTGAAGAGCTTTTTGTAAGGAAAAGGGGAAAGTACGAAGTTCAAAATTCAAAAAAGGGCGGTTCTTTGGACTTTGAACTTTGAACTTTGAACCTTCGCGATGCCGAACCTGACCATCGAAACCGCCGTCCGACTTGGCGATCAGCTCATTCGCGACGGTCTCATTACGTCCGAACAGCTCGCCGAGGCCCTCGCTCGTCAACAGTCGGCGGGAGGACGCATCGGAAAGGCCCTTGTCGACGTCGGCGCTATTTCCGCCGCGACCCTCGTGCTAGCCCTGGGTCGTCGACTGAACGTCAAAGGCTGCACCCTCCGTCACGGTCTGATCGACCCGAAAGTCGCGAAGTCCATCCCCAAGGAAGAGGCCGAACGGCTCCGCGTCCTTCCGCTCTTCCGCGTGCGTGACGAAATGACCGTGGCCATGGTCGAACCGCAGTCGTTGCCCGTCCAGGATCGCCTGCGAAGCCTAACCGGCTGTGCCATCCGAACGGTCCTCGTTCTCGAGGATAACCTTGCGGAATACCAACAAAAGTACCTTGCCGCCGAGGTCACCGTCGACTCCTTCCTCGCCTCCATGGAAGAGTCGGACATTCAGATCACGGAGATGGAAGCGATCGACGAGGGTCCGATCACCGACCTCGACAAGATGGTAGAGGGGAGCCCCATCGTGAACCTTGTCAACCTCGCCATCCTCACCGCCCTGCGCGCGGGTGCCTCCGACGTGCACATTGAACCCGACCGCGACGGGACCCATATCCGCTACCGCATCGACGGCGAACTCCGCGAGATGCTCAAGCCTCCGCGTGGGATGCACGCCGCGATCATCTCCCGCGTCAAGGTCATCGGTCGGATGGACATCGCCGAAAAACGTCTTCCCCAAGAAGGCCGAGTCCATCTCGTGGCGGACCGCCGGGAGATCGACCTCCGCGTCTCCTCCATGCCCACCGTGCTTGGCGAGAAGATCGTGCTCCGCATCCTCGACAAGGCGAACCTCAGCTTTGAGCTGGAGGCCCTGGGTGTACGCGGGCTGGACCGCCGGGCGATCGAGGCCATGATCCATAGTCCCTACGGCCTGATGCTCGTGACCGGACCTACCGGATCCGGCAAGACCACCACGCTTTATTCCGCCCTCGACCTGCTTCGCGACGAATCCACCAACATCCTGACCATCGAGGACCCCGTCGAGTACCAACTGCCGCTCGTCAATCAGATTCAGGTCAATGAACGGGTCGGACTGACCTTCGTCCGCGCCCTGCGGTCCATTCTCCGCCAGGACCCGGACGTCATCATGGTCGGCGAAATCCGCGATCAAGAGACGGCCCGCGTGGCGATTCAGGCCGCCCTTACCGGCCACCTGGTCATGTCCACCCTTCACACCAACGACTGCCCCGGCGGCGTCATGCGCCTGATCGACATGGGCATCGAGCCGTTTCTCCTCAACGCCTCCATCCTCGGCTTCGTCGCTCAACGGCTCGCCCGTACCATCTGCACCTCGTGCAAGACCTCCTATTACCCGCCGCCCAACTTGCTCAAGCAGGTCGGGTGGGAGAATCGCACCAGCGAACTCTTTCAGAAGGGCGAGGGGTGCCGGGAGTGCAACAACACCGGCTTTCGCGGCCGCATCGGGATCTACGAAGTCATGTTGCTCGATGCCGAACTCAAACGCATGGTCCAACAGAACCCGTCCGAGACCGACATCCGCGTGTACCTCGCCCAGATGGGGTGGCGGACACTCCGCGAAAAAGCCCTCGATTTGGTTGATCGAGGCGAATCGACGCTGGAGGAAGTGCTGCGGGTGACTCGTTCGGAAGCGCTCGACGTCAGCGATCCGACTGCGGCGACCAGTGAGGGCGAAGCATGATTTTAACCTACGACGCCATGGATGCCGGCGGCCGCCCGACGACGGATTCGATCGACGCCCCCAACGTCAAAGAGGCCGTCGAACAGCTCCGTCGCCGCGGGCTGTACGTCAAGAAAATCGCCGAGTCCCGCGCCTCGACCTTCCGCCGGAGCGCCGCCCTGCGGGCCAAGACCGCGGACTCCGTTCGTCTGCCGCTCAAGCTGCTGGTTCAGATCACTCGCCAGTTAGCCATGTTGCTTCGCGCGGGCAGCGGGCTGGTTCCCGCCATTTCCGCCATCCAGCGACAGATGCCGAACCCCAACCACGCGGCCCTGCTGGGCCGGCTCGTCAACGATCTCGAGGACGGGATGACCCTCACCGAGACGCTGCGAAAGCACCCCCGCACTTTCGACGCGGTCTACTGCGCCATTATTGCGGCGGGCGAGGCCAGCGGAACGCTTACCGAAATGTTCGAGCGGCTATCCGTGATCGTCGGCAAGCGCCGCGCTCTCCGCAAGAAGATCCTGGGGGCGATGGCCTATCCCGCGTTGTTGATCGCCATGTGCTTCCACATTCTCCTCGTGCTGTTGTTCTTTGTGCTTCCGCGGTTCAACGCCATGTTCGTCCAGCTCGGCGTGCAGACTCCGGCCACCACGCACGCCCTGCTGCAAACGGCCGAGTTCCTGCGCGGCTACTGGCCGTTGTTGATCCTGCTCGCCGCAGGGCTGGGTGGCGCCGTGGCCTGGACGCTGACCAGCGCGGCGGGGCGGCAATGGCTCAGCAACGTCCAACTCCTCATCCCGGTCGTGGGGCGGTTGCGCTCCCGCCTCATTCAAGGCCAGATTTTTCGGACGATGGGAATGCTCCTGGAGAGCCGCGTCGATGTTCTCGATACCTTAGATCTGGTCCGCGAGTCCACCCGCAACCGTCGCTTTGAGAAGCTGTTCAACGACCTGCAAGAGGCCGTGACCTCCGGCGGGCGGCTCAGCACGGCCTTCGAGGAGTCCGGCATCGTCGAGCCGTACATCTGTCAGGCGATTTACACCGGAGAGGACAGCGGCAGTCTTGGAGAATCGATGTCCTTCTGCGCCGACATGCTCGACGAGTCCAATGAAGAGTTCATCACCATGGTCACGAAGATGCTCGAACCGGTGATCCTGATCATCATGGGCTTCGTCGTCGGCGGTGTGGCCATTTCCCTGTTCGTGCCGCTGTTCGACATGACGTCGGCCATCAAGTAGGGCGAAGGGTCGGTGGTTATGGTCGCGCTCAAGGCTTTGCCACGCAGACGGACGCGGATCGGACTCGACATCGGTGCGGCCGGCGTGCGCGCCGTTCAGTTGACCCGCTCGGCGGACGGCTACCGAGTCGCCAACGCGGCTCATGGCGACAGGCCGCGAACCGCCGAAACGGACTCCGCCGACGCGCGTCCGCTCGCCGGGGATATCGAGGAGTGCGTTCGCAGGACGAGTTTCCGGGGGAAGGCCGTCGCCACCGCATTGGCGTCGCCCGACGTGGAGTTCCACACCCTGGAGCTGCCGGCGGCGGCTCTTAGCGCCGATGAGGTCGAGGCCGCTCAGATTGTGCGGTTCGAAGTGGAACGCCTCATGTCCGGCGCGCACGCTCCCTTCGAGACCCGGCACTGGGCCCTGCCGGAAACGACCGTGCCCGCCCCCAGCGCCATCGGCGTCGGCGCCGCACACGAAATCATCAACCGGACGATCGAAGCCTGCGCCGAAGCCGGATTGACCTGCGCCGACGTGGATACGAGCGCGACGGCGCTGTGTCGTTTCGGCGCGGTGCTGCGTACGTGGCCCAAGGACCAAGTCTGGGGCGTGCTCGACGTCGGCGATCGTCAAACGCGTCTGGTGCTCTGCCTCGACGACACTCCCGTCCTGGTGCGGACCACCGGCCCGGGCGGGCGCGCCTGGACCCAACGCGTCGCGGACGCCCTGCTCATCAGCTTCAAGGCCGCCGAAATCCACAAACGCGACCACGGCATCGCCCTCACCGGCCGCCTAAGCGCAGTAAAAACCGCCGCCGACGAGTCCCGGAGCGCCGGGACGAGGAGCGAGTTGGCCTCGCTGATCCTCGGCGCGGTACGCGCTGACCTCAACGAGATCGCCGCCGAAATCAAGCGCTCTTACGAGTATGTCCTCAGTTGTTACCCGGGGAGGTGCGCCGGCGACCTGGTCCTCTGCGGCGGCGGGTCGGCCCTTCACAACTTGCCCGAGTTCCTTGGAAAGGCGCTGGGTATTCCCGTTCGTCGGGCCTCGACGTACCTCGATGACCCCTCGTGCCGATTGCAAACCGGGATCGATCGTCCCGGCGCGCCGGGACTGGAACTCCTCGCGCTCGCGGTCGGGTTGGCGGTTACGGAGTAACGATCGCATGGTCACTCTCAACCTCCTTCCGGAAAGCGTGCAGGCGGCCCAAGCTCGGCGCCGTCATGTGAAGCGCTGGGCGTTGATCCTCGCGGCGGCGACCGTCGCCGGGACCGTACCCGCGGGCGCTCACTGGATGCAGCACCTGCAGATCGAGGAGTTGGGTGCGCAGAGTGAGAAACTCCAAAGCGACCTCGCCGCGGCCCGAGTGGAACTGCGAACCGCCACCGCGGAAGCGAACGATGCGTTTCTCCGCCTCGAACGGGCGAAGGCCCTACGCTCCAAGCGGGCGTGGTCGGGGATGCTCGCCCTGATCGGATCCTGCCTCCCAAAGCAATGTTGGCTCACCTCCATCGCCACCGACCCCGAAGTCCCGCCGGCGGGGCCGGTCGTTCGCAGTCCCTTGCCGCCCGCCGCGACCCCGGGCGCCGCCGCTCCCGAAAAACCCGCCGTCGTGACCATCGAGGCCCCGCGTAAGCTCCGCATCAGCGGCGAAGCCCTGGACTCCGCCGATCCCTTGTCTTTCGTCGCCAAGCTCAAGGAGAGTCAAGTGTTCCGCGACGTGATCTTGGAACGCTCTCTACGAGAAGGGCCGGAGCAGGAATCCCAATTCCGCTTCGAACTGATTTGCGAGTGGTAGCGATGGCACGATCCGCCAAGGTACCTCTTCTTCTCCTCGATGTGCTCGGGGCGAGCACGTTGGCGGCGTGTCTTCTCACCGCCACTTGGCTCACCCTCTTCCACAGCGACCATGCGGTGGGCGAGCTGCGCGACCTCCGGCAGACCATCAACTCGGCCGCGCAGGACCTCTCCTCGTTGCGGGCCGCGGCGGACCGGCAGCGTGCGACGTTGAAGGAGCGGCAGGCGGAGCTGGCGACCCACGGCCAACTGCCGGCGCAGGTCCCGGTCGAGGAGTATTTCCAGAACTTGTCGCGCCTTGCCGCACAGCACCGTCTGCGGGTCGTCCGCCACAACCCGTTGACCGCGCGCAGCTACCCCGGCCTGCTCGAACAGCGCTTCGCCTACGAAGTGATGGGAACCATGCCTGATCTCGCTCGGTTCTTTCGGGCGATTGAGGAGGCCGACTTCTGGGCGGACGTCAGCTACCTGAAGATCGACGGCGGGCCGCGCCAGGCCGGCGCCCCGGCCGACGAGCGGGTCGCTTCCCTGACCATCAGTATTTTCTCCGCCCCGCGCGGCGACGGCGGCTCGGGAAGTGGGTGACCCTGCATGTTGAAAACCAAGAAACATGCGTATGTCGCGGTCATGGTGCTTGGCGGCGCCGCGTTGGTCGTGGACCGCTGTATCATCACCCCAAGTGCGACCATGCCCGCGTCCGTCGCCGCTTCGGATCGGTCCCCGCGCGCCGAGATCCGACCGCCCGCCGTTCCCGGCGCGCCGGGACCCGCCGATGCTCCCTTGTCGATCCCGGAGTTGCCTTTCCCCCGCGGCATTCCGCCCTGGGACCCGCGCGCCCCGATTCGTGACCTTTTCGCACCCCACGCCGAGGAAAACGCGGCCGATAAGGCGCGATCGACGAACGCCGCGGACGCCGGGAAAGGGACCTGCGCCGCGTTCGCCAAGGAGCATCGTCTGGATGCCGTGCTTCTTCAGAAAAGTCTCAAAATAGCGATCATCGACGGTGTTTGGGTGCGGATCGAAGAGTCGGTTGACGGCTGCGTCCTGAGCGAGATCGTCGGGAACAAGGTCCGCTTTCTGTGTCGCGACGGCGACGTCGTACTGGCCCTTTCGCCGCGAGGCTAAAGTGCCTCGTCTGGGCCAACGATATCTACATCGTATGCTGTGTGTGGTCACAGATCATACACCGCCCCCAATGGGGTCGGGCATCGAACCAGGAACTCAAGCGAGTAAACGCTAATGATCGTTCAATCCAGAAAACGCGCCTTCAGTCTCGTTGAGTTGGTCATCGTCGTCGTCATCATCGGGGTAATCGCGGCGATCGCCGTTCCGCGCATCAGCCGCGGGGCCAAGGGCGCCGGCGAGTCAGCCCTGCGCGGCAGCTTGGCCAGTCTGCGGAACGCGATCGACATGTATTCGGCCGAGCACAACGGCGCCTGGCCCGGCGCCGATAACCTCGAGGCCACACTGATCCGCCAGTTGACAGAGAAGACCGACGCCTTCGGCGTCGCCGGCGGCACGTTCGGACCCTATCTGCGACGCGGCTTCCCACCCTGTCCGGTCGGACCGCGAGTCGGCGACACCGGCGTCGCTCTGGTCACCACCACGCCCCTGAACTCGGCCACAGCGACCGAGGGGACCGCTGGCAAAGGTTGGGTCTACAACTACCAGACCGGCGAAATCATCGTCAACACCGATAATCCCGACGACAGCGGAATCCCCGCGAATACGTACGACAAGTACTAGGAGTCTGTCCGAGTAATCCCACTTGACACACATGGTACGATGGGGCGTGTGGAGTAGGAAGGGCTCACGCTTCTCGGAGACTCATGGAGGCCGGGTGGCCTTGGGCGGTTGCCCGCCCAAGGCTCCCACAGATCCGGACGTGCGCGACTCACGCATCCGGCTCGTCATGCGATGGTTTTGCTGCGCA
>Ga0315274_10007393_pt1 | contig 15901 bp, 13 predicted proteins | sample YL17G02_20_MG_FD_203700 | JGI IMG/M metagenome (GOLD analysis project Ga0315274, IMG submission 203700) | Sediment microbial communities from Yellowstone Lake, YNP, Wyoming, USA - YL17G02_20 | ecosystem: Environmental > Aquatic > Freshwater > Lake > Sediment | place: USA: Wyoming | collected... | reverse complement strand
GGCCAGCACGGGCAACACCGGCATCGCCCTGTCCTTCGTGGCCGCCGTCAAGGGTTATCCCATGACCGTGTACATGCCCAAGGCCGTGGCCAGCGAAGAGAGAAAACGTATGATGGAGAGCTACGGCGCTCAGATCGAGCTGGTGGGCACGGAAGACCTGGACACCGCCCTGGATCCCAGCGTGCACGGCGGGGTGATCGAGATCGTGCCGCGGCAGAAATGCAAGGAAGTGGAGGCCGCCAATCCACACACCTGGTGGGCCAGACAGTTCAGCAACCCCGACAACGTGGCCGCTCACCGGGAGACTACAGGCAAGGAGATCCTTGAGCAGACGGGTGGCCAGATCAACGCCTTCGTCGCCTCCATCGGCACCGGTGGCACTCTCCTGGGGGTGTCCCAGGCCATCAAGCCCGTGTGCCCTGAAGCGCAGATGATCGCCGTGGAACCAGCCGGCGCGCCCTGGATCGGCAGAGGAAAGGAAGCCATACCCTTCATCGAAGGCATCACCGACGGCCTGCTCTTTGACATCCTGGACGGGGGCGTGGCCGAAGAGATTCTCTGGGTCACCGACGAAGACGCTGTGCAGATGGCCCGGCGTCTGGCTCGCGAGGAGGGCCTGTTCTGCGGCATGTCCGCGGGCGCCAACGTCTTCGCCGCCCTTCAGGTGGCCAAGAAGCTGGGCAAAGACAAGACCGTCGTGGCAATTCTCACCGACAGCAGGGACCGCTATCTCACTACCGAAAGGTACATCACCTAGTCGTTGAGCGGGACATTCGACGATTCCCTGGTCAGGCACCCGGCCCTGCCCTTACCGACCTCCAGCCTCGATACCGGTTTCACCCCGTCCGCTTCGACTGCGCTCAAGGCAGGCTCCGACGCGCTTAGCACGTGGCCTAGCACGCTTGATTGGTCGCTCTTTCTCCCTCGCGCCGTCCCCTGCTCACTTTGACAGCATCCTGAGTAGCTGCCAAACGGAGTCGAGCAGCGTATCGAAGGGTGCGGCCTCATCGCATCGGCGGATACCATTCTTGACAGCATCCCATAGATACGATACTATTGCCCTGGTACTCCGCCCCACGAAAGGAGGGCATATGGCCAACGGCGGATCTCTGGCAACCGGACTGCGCTGTCTGTCCTGCGGCAAGACCTTTCCTCTTGACCCCAAGCTCTTCCTGGGCTGCACCGCCTGCATGTCGGAGCAGTTCCAGGCCCCACTGGATGTCACCTACGACTATCCCGGCACAACAGAGGATCTATTGCCCGATGCTGCCCTGCCCGGACTGGCCCGCTACGCTCCCCTGCTGCCCCCGCTGCTGGAGGAACTCTCCCTCCAGGAAGGAGGCACGCCGCTGATCCCCGCACCGGACCTGGCCTCCTGGGCAGGTTTGGAGGGCGAACTGTACGTCAAAGACGAATCTCGCAACCCCACCTGGTCCCACAAAGACCGGTTCGCCTACCTGACCGTATGCGGGGCTCTGGAAGCAAAGGCCAAGGCTCTCATCGTCAGTTCCACGGGAAATCACGGCGCAGCCACGGCCGCGTATGCAGCGAGGGCGGGTCTCCCCTGCATCGTCCTTTCACCGCCAGAGTGCCCACCCGCCGTCCAGTCGTTCCTCAGAGCTTACGGCGCTGCCCAACTGCTCATCCCCACCAGGGCGGCGCGGATCATCATGGGCGAGGGTGTCCACAGGGGACGCTGGTACCCGGCCAGCACCTTCACGCCCACCCCCACCGGCCCTCCGTACGGTACCGAGGGCTACAAGACCATCGCCTATGAGATCTGGCTCCAGCTCGGCCGCCGCATCCCCACAGCCGTTTTTGTGCCCACAGGCTACGCCGAACTCCTCTACGGAGTATGGAAGGGCTTCCGCGAGCTGCGCGAATTGGGACTGACGGACTCCGCACCGCTCATGGCGGCGTGTGAGCCTGCATCTCTGGCGCCGCTGCGACAGGCGGTGGCCGCCGGCGTGCCTGCGGTCACAGTGCACACCCAGCCCACTGCGGCCTACGCCATCGCCGTCACCGTAAACGGCTACCGGGGAATCGTGGCCCTGGAGGAGTCGGGCGGGTTCACTGTGGCCGTCACCGATGAGGAGATCCAGGAGGCGCAGACCCGACTCGCTCACGACGGAATCTGGGCGGAGGCCTCTTCTGCCGCCGCGCTGGCTGGTCTGCGCCAGGTGTGTGCCGGGGACTTCGAAAGCAAAGGCCCCGTGGTGTGTATCAACACCTCCAGCGGCTTCAAGGACATGGACGTGGGCAAGTCCCTCGCTCCCCAGGCCGAGGGGACCTGGGAAGGGGTGGAAGACGCACTGATGCGGAACTACGGAATCGTGTCGTAAGGAGGTCTCTCCACACCATGCCCAGCCTCTGGGAGAAAACCGAGATTAACGGGCTGATTCTCAAGAACCGCTTCGTCAGATCCGCCACCTGGGAAGGGTTGGCCACACCTGACGGGAAGTGCACCGATCAACTGGTGGCCTTCGTCTCCCACCTCGCCGAAGGCAACGTTGGCCTCATTCAGACAAGAAGGGCACAAGGAGCACAAACAGATGACATCTCTTCAACCACCCACTTTTCAAGACGTCCTCGCCGCCCGCAAGCGTATCGCGCCCTATCTGCGGCCGACGCCTCTCTATCACTATCCTCTCCTGGATGAACTCATCGGCGCGGAGGTCTGGGTCAAACACGAGAACCACCAGCCCGTCGGCGCCTTCAAGGTGAGAGGCGGCATCAATCTGGCCGCGCAGCTCAGCCCCGAGGAGAAAGAGCGAGGCCTGATCACGGCCTCCACCGGCAACCACGGCCAGTCCGTGGCCTACGGAGCACGGCTATTTGGAGTTCGAGCCATCATCGGCATGCCTGAGGGCGCCAATCCCGGCAAGGTGGCCGCGATCCGCAATCTGGGCGCCGAGGTTTTCTTCCACGGCCGCATCTTCGACGAGGCCAAGGACAGAGTAGAGGAACTTGCCCGGGCCGAAGGGTACCGGTACGTCCACCCGGGAGACGAGCCCCACCTAATCGCCGGTGTGGGGACTTACTCCCTCGAGATCCTCGAGGAGTTGCCAGATACAGAGGTGATCGTCGTGCCCGTGGGCGGAGGCAGCGGTGCGTCCGGCGCCTGCATCGTCTCCCAGGCCATCAACCCCACTATCCAGGTTATCGGCACCCAGGCCGAGAAGGCTCCGGCTGCCTATCTCACCTGGAAGGCCAGAAAGCGTACTGAGGCCTCCATGGAGACCTTCGCCGAGGGCCTGGCCACGGCAGCCCCTTTTATGCTCCCCCAGTCCATCCTCTGGGAGCACCTCAGCGACTTTGTCCTGGTCGGCGAGGAGGAGATGCTGCGCGCGATCGTGCACTTCCTGGAGTGCACGCACAACCTGGCGGAAGGAGCTGCGGCCGCGTCTCTTGCCGCTGCCATCAAGTTGCGCGATCGGCTCAAGGGCAAGAAGGTGGTGCTCATTTTGAGCGGGGGCAACCTGTCCCTGACGAATCTGCGCCGGGCCCTGGAACTGAGGACGTAGGCCCCGACTCAGGGGCCCTAGCAGATCCAGACAACGCCCCGAGTGTCAGCCTCTAACAGATCCCGTTGTCGGCCCAGAGTTTGGCTCCCCTCGCGGCCCCGTTCGTCGCTTCACCATCGTCAGTACGTTGCCGGCATCCGGGGTGAACTGAAAGTCAACCTCGTCCATCAGCTGACGCACAAGGTACACGCCGAGGCCGCCAGAGTCGCGGTCCTCAAGACTGGCACCAAGGTCCGGTTGGGCAACGTTGGCGGGGTCGAAAGGGCGCCCGAAGTCCCGCAGTATGAAAGTGAGTCGGTCGCGGTCGATTAGACACGTGATCTCGATGTCACCGCGCCCTTCTCCGCCGTAGGCATGTTCGATGATATTGCTGGAGGCCTCGTCCACCGCCAGCTCCACCTCGTAGATGCCACGGGCATCGAGCCCAGCGCTCTCGGCGGCGGCACCTACGAACTCGCTGATGGCAGCCAGACTGTCGAACCGACCGGGAAAGGTGAGTTTCCGCTCGGAATCCATAGCCGGTGCAGAGGCCAGCGCCCGATGAACACCAGCCTCAATGGGTGAGGCGTGTCCCTTGCTATCGCACACGTCTCACGGGGGATTCTGGCAACGACCGGCGACGCTAGAAGCTGCCAACGGCCTTGATGGCAGTATCGAAGAAGTTGAAGAGAGGCACGAAACCGGTCAACTCGAGGGTGTAGTGGATCGGTTGAGGCACGCTGGCTAGAACAACCTGCCCCCGATTGTTGAGCTTGCAGGTCTTCTGTGCATCGATCATGGCACGGAGGCCAGCGCTGGACACAAAGTCAACGCCGCTCATGTCAAACACGATTCGGAAACGCCCGTCATCGATTATCTTGTGAAAGGCCTCCTCTAGCTGCGGCGCAGTCTGGCTGTCAATGCGGCCCGTCGCCGCTACGATATCGCAGCGCTTCAACCTCTCGGTCGTGATCTCCATTATCTCCCTCCTACTCCTTGGTTTGCTCGCCTTCCAGTGGGATCTATGTGCCGCACTTGTTACGTGGTGCCGGTGCCTCGTCAAAGCAGAACATATCACGATCTGCGACATGGAGCAAGCTGTTGGTGAAGGGATTCCGCATAGTGACCGGAGTTCATAGACAGAATAGCGCCCATGCGCCTGAGGGGACTTACACAGCTAATGCGGCTCGATGATCACGTCCTTCCAGAACCATACCTTCACGGGTGACAGGGCGTATTTTCTCACCCAGGGCTTCACCAACAGGTGCCAGCGCAAATGGCACAAGGGCAAGATGGGGGCCTCCTGTAGCAGGATCGGTTCTGCTTGCTGGTACATTCTCATCCGCTCGCCCTGCTCCGTGGCTCGCCGAGCACCCTCAATCAACCGATCGTAGAGTTCGTTTCGCCACCCGCCGGTAAGCCTCCATTCAGCGGCCCGCAGAAAGTTGTCAGGATCTGGATAGTCCGCCGACCAACCCATGAACCACATGTGGGGGCCTTCTCTGGAAAGCCGGTCGAGAATCTCTCTAAAGCTCAAATGCCTGGAGGTGATCTCTACCCCCAAGTTGTGCAGCCACCGCGTCTGCAGGTCCTCCACTATGGAAACAGGCAGGGGCGTATCCGCCGTGAGGAGCTCCAGTTCCGGAAAGCCTTGCCCTCCTGGATAGCCAGCTTCCGCGAGCAGTAGGCGCGCCTGCTCAGGATCATAGGAGAGGCCGATCCCTGGCGAGTGGCCCGGCATGCCCGGCGGCACAAACCCCCCGGTGGCCGGGAAAGCGTAGCCTCTGAGCGTCACATGGGCCAGGGTCTCCCTGTCTGTGGCCAGGGCGAAAGCCCGGCGCACCCGCGGGTCATCGAAGGGCGGGCGACGAACATCGAACCCGACGTAGTAGGTGTCTAGAGTCGGTACCGACACATATTCTCCAGCGTGCCCCTGCCGGGCACGCTCCCAGTCGGTCAAGGGCAGCAGGTTGAAGAAGAAAACCTCTACTCTATTGTCCTCATACATCTGCAACCACCCGGCGGGCTCTGCCGCCCTGAACCACAGCTCGACCCGCTGCAGGTTCCCTGTGCTGCGGCCATGATAGGCTGGGTTCCGTTGCAGAGTCATCGATTCGCCCCGTTCCCAGGCTAGCAGTCTGAAGGGGCCGTTGGTGACAAGGTTCCCCAATTCGGTCCAGGCCCTCCCCTGCGCCTCTACCACATGCCGGGGCACAGGGAAAGTGGTAGGATGGCACAAGAGATACGGGAAGTAACCCGTTGGCCCTTCGAGCTCCACTGCAAGGGCGCTTTCGCCCACGGCGCGCACACCTATCAGGTCTGGGTCGGATACGTGACCCTCATGATAGGCCCTTGCCTCCTTGATGTCGTACAGCAGGCCTGCGACTTGGGAGTGCGTGGCTGGATCCAACACCCGCTTCCAGGCGTATTCGAAATCGGCCGCCGTGACCTGAACCCCATCACTCCAGCGCACATCATCGCGCAGGTGGAAGATGTATTTGCGACCCTCATCCAGCATCTCCCAACTCCGGGCCACATCGGGTACGACGCCCATCTCCGGGCTCAACTCTACCAGCCCGCTGAACAGTTGGTCTATCACCGCACCCGAGGCTATGTCGTGCGACAGACCTGGATCCAGGGTGGGTGGTTCGAGCATGGCCACTCTCAGACCGTGAGGGGCGGGCGGGGGCCGATCAGGGGATTCAGCCTTCACCGCCTGCTCCCACAGAAGAAAGCCTTCCTCGTAAGCCTGGCGGGCTGCCTGGAAGTCGAAGGCGTTTTGATAGGTCAGGCCCAGTTTCATCGAAGTTCGCGCAGCGCGTTCGACTTCACCTGCCTCCTTCAGCAGTTCCAGCGCCTGCTGGTAACTGTCTATGGCTTCCTGGTGGACATATAGCGCCCGCGCCCGATCACCTGCTCTTAAGAGATACTCGGTTGCCTTCGCGGCGCTCCCGGCTTGACCATAGTGATAGGCCAGGGCTTCGAACCTGTCCCGGTGCCGGGCCTCAATGGCGGCTGCGGCCAAGCCGTGCAGCCGCCGCCGTTGCAGGGTGCGCAACCCCTCGACCAACGTGGTCGGAATCAGCCTGTGTTCGAAGGCGAAGGTCCCTCCTCGCTCGGTGCTCACCTCTTCGATCAGTTGAGCCCGCACGGCCCTTTCCAGGCCATCAAGGAGCGTGTCCTCGTCCTGTTCGCTGGCCTGGGCCAGGGTATCGAAATCGAATTCGCGTCCCAAGATCGCGGCCAGATGCAGTGTCTCCTGGGAATCAGGAGGCAGTTTCCCCACTCGGGATTGGATCGCCACCCGCACGCTCTGAGGGATTCCCAACTCAGCCATCCTCGGGCGGTGCCAGCGGCCGTCTTCGTAGTACAGCTTTCCGCTTTCCACCAATTCCTTTACCACCTCTTCGATGAAAAAGGGATTGCCTTCGGTTTCGCGGTAGATGCCATCCAGGAATTCCGGTGTGATCTCCTCGGCAAACAAGACCGCCAGTAGCTCCTTGGTCTCCTCGCGCCCCAGCCGGGTGAGTTTGAGACGAGTGGCCAGTCGCTCGCGATTGAGATCAAGTAGCACCTCGTGCAAAGGCCGGGCCTGGTCCAGTTCCACCTCACGGTACGTAGCCACGATCATCATCCTCTGTCGTCGGGTATGTCTGGCTAGATGCCGCAAGAGGGACAGTGTACCACCATCGGCCCAATGAGCGTCCTCGAGAACCATCAGCAAGGGGGCACGACCGCTGAGCACGGTATGGAAGATGAGCAAGTTCTCAAAGAGGCGCTCCTGCTCTGCTTCGGGATTGGCCCCCGGGTTTGCTGGGAGGTCCGGGTAGCGAGGGCGCAGCTCTGGGGCGAGGGTGAGTAGATCAGCCAGCACAAAGTTCGGCAAGTCAAGTCTCTCCACAAGTCCGTTTCCGAGCACCTCGCGTATGATCTGTCTGAAAGGGCCATAGGGTCCGCCACCTTCAGCGTAGCTGAAACCAACCAGTGCCTGGCCCCCTGATACCTCGGCTTGCGTAACCAGCTCCCGCACCAGGCGGGTCTTGCCGATACCAGGCTCGCCAGTGATCAATAGCACTTGCCCTTGGCCAGAAAGGACTCTGCTCCACAGGCTTCTCGCCTCTTGTAGCTCCTGCTCACGCCCCACCATCCTCCCACGCTCGATCCGCTCCAGCACGGACAGTTCTGCGCTGGGCATGGCATGCTTATCCAGCATGTCGGGCTGTGCCAACGCCCTCAGCACCTCGCTGGCTGAGGCAGGGCGATCCTCTGGGTCCTTGCTCATCAGTCGGACGATCAGATCATCCAGCGCTGGGGGGATCTCTGGATGCCTCGCCCGCGGAGGAACAACCGGCGCATGAAGATGTTGGGAGATCACGGCCACAGGGTCCTCAGCCAGGAAGGGCAACCGGCCAGTCGTCAGTTCGTAGAGCATCACGCCCAGAGCGTAGAGGTCGGCGCGGCCATCGAAGACTCGGCCCAGGGCCACTTCCGGCGCCAGATAGAACACCGTGCCCACGACCATGCCTTCGCTGGTCATTCGAGAGGCGACGGAGCGGGCCAGGCCGAAGTCGGTCAACTTGGCGGTGCCGTCTGGGGCGAGAAGGACGTTCTCGGGCTTGAGATCGCGGTGCACGACGTCGTGGGCATGGGCATACTCCAGAGCAGCGCACACCTGTTCGGCAATGGTGACGATATTGCCCAGATCCGTCGGACGGCGTTTGTGGAGGGATTCGCCTTCGACTAGCTCCATCACGATGAAGGCAAATCCATTCGCTTCCCCTGCGTCGTGGACCGAAACGATGTTAGGATGGTTGAGGCCGGCGGCGTTTCGGGCTTCGTCTAGCAGCCGGGCCCGCCCCTCCGTGCCCGGGGCAGCAGCCTCGGACATCACCTTAACCGCAACCTGCCGCTCAAGCAGAGTATCGAGGCCGCGATAAACGATGGCCATCCCGCCCCGGCCGATTTCGGCCTCGAGGCGGTAGCGTTGGTTTAGCAGGGTGCCATTCACTTCAGACATCTCGCCACCACAATCGCCACGTCATCGAACGGAGGCGTGGACCCCACGAACTCCTCCAGGGACCGCTCCAGCGCAGATACCACACCCATCGCTGCCTCCCGCCGATTGTCTAGCACAACGCGCTGCAGCCGCTCCATCCCGAATTTCTGCTGATGCGCGTCGGTCGCGTCCGTGACCCCGTCGGTGTAGAGTAAGATGAAGTCGCCAGGATCCAGATGCAGCGTCCGTTCTTCGAACCCGGGGTCCTCCACGACACCCAGCGCCATCCCGGTGCGCGTCAGGGCCTTCATTCGATTCTCGTCGGCGCGGGCCAACAGGGGTGGATTGTGCCCGGCGTTGACATAGGTGATGTCGCCACTTAGTGGATTGAGCAGCGCGTAGAATAGCGTGACGAACATCCCGCGAGTCGCATCGGCGCATATCAGCCGGTTCGCGTGAGCAATGCCGTTCGCTGGCGACTTGGTGCCAGCCACGCTGGCCCTGAGGACGCTCCGTGTGAGTGCCATGAAGAGGGCTGCTGACATGCCCTTGTCGCTAACGTCGGCGATCACCAAGCCCAAACGTCCGTCATCAAGGGGGACAAAGTCATAGTAGTCGCCAGCCACCTCGCGCGCCGGCTTCCAATATGCGGCAAACTCCCAGTTGGATATCTGTGGCGTCTTGCTGGGCAACAAACTGGCCTGTAGCTCGCGGGCCACCTGCAGTTCCCGCTCCATCCGGCCCTTTTCAACGGCTACCTGGTAGAGGCGCGCATTCTCAATGGCAATGGCCGCACTGGAAGCGATGGCTGCCAGCAGTTCGAGATCGCCCTGAGTGAAAAGGCCAGTCTGGAGCCGGTTGTCCACATAGACAACACCCAAGATCTTGCCTTTGATCGCCAGGGGCACACACAGGATTGATCGCAGCCCAAGGACCTTGACGCTGTGACGCATACTGAAGCGATCATCCATCTGTGCGTTACTGGCGATGATCGGCTCCCCTTCGTATGCGACCCGTTCCACCACGCTGCCAGAGATCTGGAACTCGGGATCGTCGATGCTCTCCTGGTCCATCCCTCGCGCTGCGGCAAAGATGAGTCCTCGGTCCGGCTCCCGCAGCATGACGAATCCACGTTCGGCACCAGTCACCCCGATAACCTCGTCCATTACCCGATTCAGCACCTCGTCCAAGTCCAGGGACGAGTTGAAGGTTTGTGACAAGCGGTAGACCAGGGCAAGGCGATCACTTGAGGGTTCTGAGGAACCTGCACCAGCCATGAGCACTCCTCTGCGTCCTAGACCACGCAGGGACCGGGGGACAGACTATCCTGCCATTCGCGATAATACACCACGAATGTCGATTGTTCAAGCGGAGAATAACCCACATGATAGCCTACCCGGTCGGTGGTAACCGGCCGCGACGGGCGCCGACGTGTCCGGAAAGCCAGGCACTTAGTGGCTCACGGACGCGGTGGCCCTCCGGCTGGCATCAGATGGAGAACGCGGTGCTGGGCGAGCGGCTAGGCTAGAGTGAGAGCATCAGCGACCCGCCAGCAGGCAACCACTACGGAATGGATAGTTCAGGCCAGGCCCCATCGGTGGGAAGTTGGAGCGCCGCAAGCGCCCGAGTGAGGATTGATAGCCACGGTTGGTGCGCAACGCGCTGGCGACGCCCAGGCAGTTCGCCTCGCCACGTGCACACAGGCTGCACGGAGAGTTCCATGTGCTTTGCCCTGCCTCATGGTGCAGGAAGCGGCATCAGCCCGATGGTCTCGGGAATCAGCATCCGCCGATCGTCTCTGAACTCGCCGAAGAGAGCCACGTCCTCACCCTGTCTCAAACCGCCACCGCCTTCCATCTGTTGCTTCGGAAACGATTGGCGGTGAGAACGCCCTGGATGACGGTTGAGAAGGCCATGGCGTACCACGCGCCGTTGATGCCCACGCCCAGCATCATGACCAGCGCGTAGGAGAGGGGTAGACGAATCAGCCACTGGGCGAGGATGGTGTAGTACAGCGCCGGACGCGTATCGCCCGCGCCACTGAGCGCCCCCATCATCACGTTGGCCAGGGCCAGGAATGGCTCGACGAGAGCGTTGATGCGAAGATAGGCGACGCCGACTTGGGCCACCATTGGATCCCCCGCCTCGTTGAAGACGGCGATGATCTGCGGAGCGAAGACGAAGAGTATGACCCCTACGCAGGACATGGCCACCACGCCTATCAAGCCCATCGTCCATCCCCTCCGCTCCGCCTCAGCCGAATTGCGGGCCCCTTGAGCCTGGCCGACAAGCGTGGTGGCCACGATGCCCAAGGCCATGGCCGGCATGTAAGAGAAGGATTCAGACTGAATGCCCACGCTGTAGGCTGCCACGTTGGCCTGCCGCTGAAAACCAGCAACGGCCGAGTTCGTCACCACCCACAGAAAAGCCAAGTTCGCCAGTGTCCTCACCACGTTCTGCTCCGCAACCGGAATACCGATGCGCAACATGCGCCAGATCAGATTCCAGTCAGGCCGAAAGGACACCTCCCTCGACAGCTTAACGGCAAACCTGCCGCTGAATAGCACCACAAACCCTACCACTGTCCCCACGAACCGTGAGGCCATCGTGCCCATCGCGGCGCCCGTCACCCCCATCTCTGGGAAAGGCCCGAAGCCATAGATGAACATGTAGTTGAAGAACACGTGGATGACATTGATCACCACCATGATCACCAAGGGGGTCCGGGTGTCCCCGGCGCCCTGCAACATGGAGTTGAACATGAAGTTGAAAATCATGAAAATCGACAGGCTGAAGAAGACCTGCATATAGGGGACAGCCAGCGCCCTGATCTCTGGGCCAGCACCGACCGCTTGCAGCATAGGTGGCCCAAGCAAGATGCCGGCCAGGCTGGTGGCCAGTGACGCCAGGAATATGACCACTATGGACTGCGCGGCCACGCGGGTCACCATGTCAGGCCTCCTGGCCCCGGTGAATTGGGCGACCATGGCTCTGTTGCCCACCACCAGCCCGGCAGTCGAGATGAGCGCTACGTTAATCAGTTGCAGGCTCATGCCGACCGCCGCCGTGGACTGAGTCCCCAGGCGACTGACCATCCAGATGTCGATGATGCCCACAGTGGCCTGGAGCAGGTTGGCCAGCACCACGGGATAGGACAGGTTCCCGATCATCCCCAGGAGTGCTCTGTCCAGACTGAGATACTGAACGAGCCTCCCATTCAGAATCCGTTCGTGCAAGATACCACCTCTACTAGTTCAGGTCTTGACGGCCCCTATTTCACGTCCACATCGCCGCGCACCCTAACCACCGGACGTGTATAGTCAAGGCCGCCATGCAGCTTAAGAGGGGGTCCTTCAATACGCGGAGGCACAGACCACACAAACCCGTGAACAAACGAGAGGCCAACGGGCCTCCCGATCCTCACGGGGGATAGTGGAGGACAGCGGAGATCGGGAACCAGATCCCAACAATCACAGATGAACGGCGAACTCGGCTATGCTGGGCGCAGCCAACCTCTCGTAGTCTGCATACTTCATCTTGATGCTCGTGGTATGGGTGCCAACCTTGAAGACGATCTCTGGAACGCCGGACACCGATTCATCTACGTACACCGGCAAGTCGTAGAGACTGCCGAAGGGTGGCATCGCCCCAACCTCACAATCGGTGAAGGTGCCAGCAAACTGCTCCTCCGTCGCCAGGCGAACCTTCTTGGCTTTGAGCACAGCCTTGAGCTTCGGGAAGTCGACCCGGAAGCTCGCTGGCAAGACCAGCATCACCAATTGGCCGTCGGCGTCCACGAGCACTACCTTGGCCAGCTGTCTACCAGGCGTGTGCTGAGTTGCTGCCACCTCCTGGGCAGTGTAGGCCACTGAGTGAATCATCGTGTCGAACGATACTCCCTCCTCACGGAGGTATCTCTCCAGCCTTTGTCTTGCGGCCATGGTCCACCCCCTCCCTTTACTCAGAGACGCACTAGGTCATAGTTCCGCTCCTGGATAACGACACTTCCACAAGGAAATCGGCAATGTGGTTTGCCACCTCCTGTTCCCGTCCCCACAAGAAGTGATCAGCGCCGTCCAGCACGATCAACTTCTTAGGGTCCGGAAGCCCCTCCACCATTGGCCTCAACTCTGATAACGGGCAGATGTCATCCCTATCTCCGGCCAGGAACAGCTTGGGCCGGGCGCAGCTCCGCCAGAAGTCTTCATCCAGCGACCCAATGGTCGTCGAGCCCAAGGGCAGACACAGAGCGGCAATAGCGCGGATGCGCGGGTCCGTCTCTACGTAGCGGAGCCCGACTGAGGCACCAAAGGAGTAGCCCATGAGGTACAGTCTCTCTCCATCGACCCCGTCTCTGGTCACCAGGTGCTCCACGGCACCTGCCACGTCTGCCACCTCAGCAACGCCATCGCCGTAACTCCCCGCGCTGCCACCCACCCCACGGAAGTTGAAGCGCAGGGCCAGCATTCCCCTTCGCGCCAACTCCCGGGCTGTGGCCACGATGACTGGGACGTCCGCACTACCTCCGTGGAGGGAGTGTGGATGACAGACCACGACAGCCGGGCGCCACGATGCCTCCAGGGCAGGCATGTGGACTACGCCCTCGAGCTGAAGAGAGTCAGCCCCCACGCTGCCGAAGAAGATCCTTTCTTCTTGCACAGGAATGCCCCGTCCCAGACAACAATGTTAGCATAGCAGGCGGCAAATGGCCATGAGATCCATCCTGTGCTAGAATAGTTTTCTGACGGAGGCAAAAGATGAAGATACTCCTGGTCAGTCCGGAGTCCAAGACCTGGAGTTCCCGCAAGCACATCCCTCTGGGTCTGGGTTACCTTGGCGCAGTGCTGGAGCAGGAAGGACACGAAGTCCAGCTCTGGGATGCAGCCGTAGAAACACAGCCCCTTGGCAACCTGCTCGATGGGGAGCGGTTCGATGTGGTGGGCATCACCAGTGTGACCCCCCTTATCTACGAAGCCTGGGAGGCAGCCCAAGAGGCCAGGACGCGAGAAGCTGTCACCATTCTGGGAGGCCCACACCCCACTCTTATGCCCGGCGAGTCGCTGGAGCGACCCCAGGTGGACCTGGTGGTACGAGGCGAGGCCGAGGAAACCATCATCGCCATCATGCGTCAGCTGGAGAGGGATCGGGGACAGCTTGACCCGAAGACCGGCTTCCGACGTTTTCCGTCCGCGATGTGGAGCGAGATAGAGGGCCTTTCCTTCCGTAACTCGGCAGGCGAAATCATTCACAATCCCCCACGGAAGCCTCCCAGGGACCTGGATGGCCTGCCCTTTCCAGCCCACCACCTGTACAAGATCGAGCGGTACACCAACCTTCAGCCGCACACCGACGGGCTTGATCCGCAGGCACGCTCCTACACCATCATCACCTCCCGTGGCTGTCCATACCAGTGTATCTACTGCTCCAAGGCCGTCACCGGCAACACCTGGCGGCCCCGCTCACCCGAGAACGTGGTGGAAGAATGGCGCAAACTGGTCGTCGATTTGAGAGCCACGGAGATCGGCGTCACCGACGATGTTATGACTCTCGACATCAAACGGGCGAAGAGGATCTGCCAGCTGCTCATAGATCAGGGACTCAACACTGTGCCCTGGATCACCATCCACGGTATCAGGGCCGACAACACGGATCTGGAGCTGTTCCAGATGATGAAGGCGGCCGGATGCAAGCGCGTGGGCTTCGGCGTGGAGAGCGGAAACCAGCGCGTCCTGGATATCATGAAAAAGGGTCAGACCATCGATGATGTGCGCCAGGCCTTTCGCAACGCCAGGAAGGCTGGCCTGCAGACCATCGGGTTCTTCATCTTCGGCCTGCCGGGCGACAACGAGCAGACCATGAATGACACCACCAAGTTGGCATTGGAGCTGGACCCCGATCTGGCCAACTTCATGATTGCCGCTCCTTTCCCGGGCACGGAGTTGTACCAGATGGTGCAGGAAGAGGGTGACCTTTTCTGTCACGACTGGCGCGACTTCGCCATCCACGACAACAAGGCTCGCTTCTCCATCGGGGAAACGACGCCGGAACTGGTCGAGCGGAAGTGGCACGACGCCTATCGGCGTTTCTATCTGCGACCCGGCCGCCTCCTCCGGAAGGGGTTGCGCCCCGAGTTCTGGAGAAGACTCCCCACCTACGTGTCGGACGCCAGGCGCTTCTTCATGTCCAGGTCGCATTCGGCGAGCTGACCTATCGGACCGCAGCCTCGAATCTGTTCCTGTTGAAAAGCCCCCCATAGCTACCCTGGAGGCAACTTGGAGCCCATAAGCTTAGAACAGGCGCGAGGATACTACGACGATGCAGATCCCGCCCACGACTTCGATCACGTACTCAGGGTTCTGGCCCTGGCAGAACGTATCGGCTCTGCTGAGGGAGCCGACATGGAGATCCTCAGGCCGGCCGTCCTGCTCCACGACGTCGGCCGACCCGATGAGTTACGGGAGGGACGCTGCCACGCCCAGGTCGGGGCGGAGAAGGCACGACGCGTCTTGAGTTCGTGGCCCGCGAGCACGGTGGACGCCATAGCCCACGCCATCGCGGCTCACCGCTATCGCGACGACCTGGCGCCGGCGACGCTGGAGGCCAAAGTCCTGTTTGACGCAGACAAACTGGACTGCATTGGGGCCATCGGCGTGGCCAGGGCCTACGTCGTGGGCGGGCTGCACCGGCAGCGACTATGGGCCCAGGTTGATCCCCAGTACGTCCAGGCGCTGCGACTCGACAAGTCGCTGGCACGCCGGAACGCTGCCCCAGATCACACGCCGGTCCACGAATTCGCCTTCAAGCTTGCACATATCAAGGACATCCTCTTCACCACCACCGCCAAGAAGATGGCCGAAGAACGCCACCGCTTCATGAGCGAATTCTTCCTGCGCCTTGAGCGAGAGGTCAAAGGCGATCAGTAGCCCGCGGATACTGGTGTGAGAAGAATCAACTGGAAGAAGGTTGGCCTCAGGCGAGATGCGCATGGAGCTGGGGCGTCGATAGCGGACGGTGAAAGCTTCTAGGTTGCAATGGTACTCTCGCCACAGGGAGAAGAAGCGGGACTTGCCGATGCCAAGCACTTCTTGCACTTCAACTCTGGTCATCAAGCCTTGGGAGTACGCCTGGAGCAGAAAGGCGACCTGCTCATCCGAGAAACGCTTGTGAACTTGACCCATGGTTCCCTCCTGAAGCGTATTGAGGGAACCAAGTATAGGTGTCCACTTTTCAACTGAAAACAGTCCGCTTTTGAATTGAAAATGACAAACTCCTTGACGGTGATGTCCTTATACTCCTGTAAAAATGAAGGCGGCGTGAGTACACTTTGGTGGTCTACGGATCACACAGCCCTCGAGGGGCAGAAAGGATACTCACGCCATGAAAAGGATAGCACGAAGTGAAC
>Ga0315274_10007392_pt1 | contig 15904 bp, 9 predicted proteins | sample YL17G02_20_MG_FD_203700 | JGI IMG/M metagenome (GOLD analysis project Ga0315274, IMG submission 203700) | Sediment microbial communities from Yellowstone Lake, YNP, Wyoming, USA - YL17G02_20 | ecosystem: Environmental > Aquatic > Freshwater > Lake > Sediment | place: USA: Wyoming | collected... | reverse complement strand
GGCCCAGATCATCCGCCCATCGCGTTCCAAAAGCATCCAGTACAAAGGATCCGATATCCAGATGACCGTGATCCGCCTGGTTTGAGCCGCCCTTGAAGCCGATAAAAAAGGCATCCGGATCATTCCATCGGCTGCGAAGGAAAACCGTTTCCGGACCCTTGAAAAGGACGGAGGTCGGCAGCTCCGGAACAGGCTGGTCATCGGATTGATACCAAACCAGGTTGAATGGATGGAACTCCTCATCGGCATGTACCTGTTTCTGCAGCAGCCGATGATTTTCATGGATCAGCTCGGGCCGACCGAACTGACCGCCCAGCCAGAACAGGGAAGGCTTTGCTTTCGATTCGACCGCCGCATCCGCAAAATTAAAGTACATTCCCGCCGGCCCGGTACAATGAATCGGAAAATGGCCCGTCTTTGCCAGGCCGGGCGTTTTGAGACGGAAGTCATCGCCTAAAGCCGTCTGCAGGGCGTCGATGAAAAGGGCCGTGTACCAGGTCGTGTACTCCCAGTAATCCGGTCCGGCCTGCCAGGCTCCGTCCGGCTCGTAATTCGCCAGGGAAAGCGGCAGCTTTTCGACGGCCGTGGACAGGATCGCGTCCGCCAGGGCGGGTTCCTCGTCCGCGACGGCCAGCGCGCCGATGGACAGTCCGCCGTGACAGACATTGTTCCAGTTGAACCGGTGTTCGAGCCACCAGGCTTTGTCCGAATACGCCTGCAGGCCCACCCTGAGTCCCTTGTCGATCAGGGCGTTCCGGATGAAAGCCGTCTCCTCCCTGGATGTCGAGGGAAGAAGCCAGTCGTAGGCGATGCCGAAAGCCGTGCAGAGCTCGGCCGTGTCCAGAAAGTGATCCGGGTTCCAGTGGGGAAAGGCGGCCGCCGACTTCAGCTCGTCGAGAGCGCGTTCCTTGTACCGTTGGATTCCCGTCATCCGGTAAACAAGCAGCAATGTCGCCACCCGGTTCAGGATTTGTTGGCAGTTCTTCAGCATCCGCGGACCGACGATCTGAAAGGCAGTCGGTTCCGCGGCCAGGAGAGAATCCGCTTGTCTTTGAAGGTTCTCGGCCAGCGAGGCCAGCACCGGGTCCTCATCGGCCAGGACTTTCAGCCTGTGCAGACGGGTTTCGTTCAAAAAAAGACGGGGATGACCTTTGGATGACGATGCGAGCATTTTCCGGTCCCGGTTAAAACGACAGCATCAGGGAGAACATTTGAATGTCATTGAGAAACTCGAAGTCCTGGTAACAATAATCCAGTTTCAAGCGGGCGCTGGTGGTCAGACCGTATTGAAGCCCGCCGCCAAGACTCCAGCCTTCCTGCGAATCGGAGTTCAACAGGGTTTTATATCCCCCGCGGAGGAAAAGCGTGTTCATCAGCCCGTATTCGAAGCCGACGTTCATGGATTCAGTGTCGTTGTTGGGATGAAGCGCATCCACGGCCACGATCAGCCGGTTGTTGCGCATGCCGTTCAGGACGTCCATGGACAGGCCAACCCGGAACAGAAGGGGCATGTCATAGGATCCCGTTTCAAGGTAGGAGTTCAGATTCGGGTTGTTTCCCTTGACCATCGGATCGATATCCGATTGAACGAGCATGTCCCGGCCGCTGAGGCTCATTTTCGTCCCGTAATTGGAGATGCTCATTCCGAGAACCATCCCGTTGAGCTGGGTGCGGAACAGCGTGCCGACGTCGAAGGCCACTCCCTGGGCGGAACTGTGATAAATCCGTTCATTTACGTACTTGGCATTGAAGCCGATCGAAAATCGGTCGGTCAGCGGTTTTGCGTACGAAACGCCCACCGCATAACTGCCGGCCGAGAAAAATTCACCAGTCCCCTCGGGCTGTGCGATGGTTGTGCGTTCCATGTCGTCCATGGTCATGAAGGTAGCCTGGACGCCGATCGTGCCAAAATTGGACAGCGGAACCGCGACACCGGCATACTGGTACGAGATGTCGGCGATCCATCGGGTGTGGCTGAACACGGCTTCGGCACGGGACAGCCGGGCGATTCCGGCCGGATTCCAGTACATCGAGGTAATGTCATCCGCAACGGCCACGAAGGCGCTCCCCATGCTCACGGCCCTCGCGCCGGCTCCGACTTGAAGGATATTCGCCGCCGTCGTTCCCACCTTGGTTACCTTTTGTGCAAAAACCGGCGCCGCGGCGATCGCAAGCACCGAGACTATATGCAATATTTTTTTCATCGTTCGGTCTCCTTTATGAAAAATGTTACGAGTTACGAGTTACGAGTTTCGAGTTGAAAGATGAATCGGAAAGAACCAGCCATTCTTCAACTCGTAACTCGAAACCCGCAACTCGAAACTGTCATTTGATCACCGCGAACTTGCCGATTTTCCGGCCGGCGGCCCCCGCGTCCACCTGGTAGACGTAAATGCCGTAGGCAATATCGAGATTGTCTCGGCTCATCATGTCCCAGATGTAGGTGCCGTCCTCCAGATTGGAGTTCTGATAGTCGATGGACTTGACCAGCTGTCCGATGCTGTTGAAAATCTTGATCGTGCACCGGTTCGGCAAGTGGATGAAATGCAGTTCACGCGGCCCCCTTCCGTTCGCGTACGGGTTGGTGGGCTCCCAGCTGTTGCCGATGACGTAGGGGTTGGGTACCACCTTGATCCGGTCCATCTGGTTCTTCGCGAGCGCCGGATCGGCTTTGGGTCCGGCCGTGACGAATTCAAACACGTCATGCTTCAGAAACGGCCTCTTCAGGATGATGTCGGCGACATCGCCCGCCCGGGGATTGCGCCGCACCGAATCGTCCGCGGACGCGGTCAGGGCGAAATCCCAGCTGGCGACCAGGCTGTCGCCGTCCTGGTTCATCAGGATGATCTCATCGGAAAATTTGCCGAAGGTGAAAACCCCGTCTTCCCCGTCCCGGCTCCTGAACGCGAAGGGGATTTTGGGGCCCTCGGTACCGTTCACCAGGCTCCTGACCGTGAAATTGACCGGGATGGGAGGAAATACGGTCCGCGCCCGGTAATACTGCACGCTGGTGTCCATCCCCGTTTCCCCGAACGTGATTCTGAAATCGTTGATGTGCGGATTGGTCCTCTGCTTGCTGTACGTGAATATCTGGACCCTGAATTTATAAAGGCCGTCCGGATCGGCCCATCGAGTGGCGATCGTGTCCACCTGCAAATGGGTCACGTTGTTCAGCTTCAGCCTGAATCCGTCGGTTTCGGGCAGATTGTCCTCGAGGCGGACGAGCGCGCTGTTGGAAATCAGCGTGACCGGTTTTTTCGAGTCGGTGACGTCCACGAGGGAAACGGTTTTCGTCTTCAAGGTGTCGGGTTTGCCGGTGACCTCGATCAGGGTGTCCGTGAAGGTGACTTGGTATTTGTGACCGCCTTTAACGGAATCCGGGTCCGTGATCTCGTATCCGATTCTTCCCGTGGCGGTCCCCCCCTCGAGCAGGCTGACCTCGTCCAATTTGGCCGCCACGTATCCCGCGACGGCCGCCTCGGGCCTGACGATGACCACGTTCGGCCCCTGTTCTTCGATCTCGCCGGAGGCGCCGAGGGTGATCACCTTCTTCGTCTCCGTGGGCGCGAGCTTCTTGACGGGATCCCCGTGGTCGTAGGCCGTCACCGCATAATAATAGGTAAAGCCGTTCTGGACCGTGGAGTCGGTCCAGGTATGAACGATTCCCGTGTTGCTGCCGAGCCAGTACTGGATGCCCTTGCCCGGGTAGGCGACTTCCGAATACCCCTCGTACTCGTTGACCAGGTCGAACTGCGCGAGCGGTTTGTTGCCGATGGTCAGTCCCTTGCCGTCCGTGATGACCGACATGTCGTTGAATCCCGGATCCGTGGACCGGTAGATCCGGTATCCTTCGAAATCATTGCCGGTGAGGGGATCGACCGACTTTTCCGCGAAGTCGTCCCAGATGAGCGTCACCCGTTTGTCTCCGATGACCGCGCGTACCCTGGGCATGTTGGGCGCCTTGGCGAAATTGTAGTTTTCGGCGTAGGCCTTTGAAGCCCAGGTTTTATTGTCCAGAAAATCCTGGAGGGTTTCACCGCACATGATGGACATGGAAAACCGTTCGGTCTGCCTGACCGGCATCGGGAAATACCCCGATCCGTACAGGAGTTCCACGTTCCCGTTCGACAGCACGTCGTCCAGAAAACCCGGCTTGAGGTTCTGCCAGACCTTTTCATCGTCCCAGTGCGGGATGTTTTCGTAGAGGTACAGGGTGAAGCTGGTCAGGCCGATCATGTCCGATTCGTGGATGTCGGTCTTGTCGAAATGGGGCTCGCCGAACGTGGGCTTGCCGTCCCCCTCGCCCGGATCGCGGGTGAACGGAGCGCCGTCCGCGCCGGTGTCGTCGTACAACGGATTCCAGTCACCGTCGTTGTCGATGCCGTCATCCCGGCGTTCGTCGATGAGCGGATTGTCGAGTCCCGCATCCGTCAGATAATCGACGGCTTTCAGACCGGGGTACAGGTAACGATGAATCTCCTCGCCGGTCGACGACCGGAGGGTGGAACCTTTGCTCTCATCGATCAATCCGTTTAAATTGTCGTCGACGAGGTTGAAGGGATCCTCCTGCATCACCTTCCCCTGCCAGAATTTGAACCTGAGATCCTGGTACTTCACGACCAGCGTATCCGAACCGAGCCTGGCCAGCGTGTCGCTCAGCGTGGTCTTCGTGCGCTTGAAAGTCTTATAGTCGATCAGGACGATGGGATCGGTCGCATTCAGGATCTTCGGAGCGAACGTGTCCTCCGTGATCACGAGGCCGCTCCCCATCCCGCCGTCTCCGTCGTTGTCGATGCCGTCGTAGGGATTGCCTGGGCTTTCCAGAAACGCGCCTCCGAAAAACCCCACGGGGGAGAATCCGCCGTATCCGATGTTGTCGAAGTCGTACAGATAGGCGACGTCCTCATCCAGCGAATAGGCGCCGCAGTCATCCGATCCGTCGCCGCCTTTCGTGGTCTGCCCCATGTTGTTGCCGAATTTGTAGCCGAAAACGACCTTGTCGTGATTCGTGGTTCCGATGTTTTTCAAATCGTACAGCACGAAAAGGACGTCTTCGACCAGTGCGTTGGACCACTGGAAGCCCCGGGTGGTCATCCTGATTCCGAGTCCGCGGCGGGACCGGTCGGTGCTGTCCGGGTAAAACTTGAATTCCGCGTTCGCGTAATCGTCCGACACGGAAAAGCTTTCCTCGTCCGCGTTGAAGACGTTCTTGCCGAAATAGCCGTTCCACTTTCCCGCCCATCCGGGATCCACGGCATCCTCGACTTTGTCCGGCCAGAAATAGGGCCATGAATTCTTCCACTTGCTCATGGCGACCATTGTGGTGTCCGGATTGGCGAATCCGGGCAGCGGCAGGAACGTCCAGGGTTCGCCGGACGGACTCCGGTCGCCGATGGACCAGTTCAATTCATTGCTCAGCACGGTGCTGTGAATGTGCTGCACCTGGCCTTCGGTGTCAAGCAACTCGGAACAGACGAACAAATTGGCGTCCCACATGTACAACCGGCCGGAATTGATCGGCCATTCTCCCCCGTAATCCGGGGGCTGGTTTTTCGCTCCGAAATAACCGTCGTTGTAGAAGGTGGTTCGGAATTTATTGCCCGAATGAACACCCTTGCGGTACTCGCGGTAATCGCCGTGGAGTCCTGCCATCTGCGCGGACAGACGGGGCGCGAGCGCCAGCACTGCGGTGAAAAATGCGAACAGAGAGAGAAATCGGTTTTTCATCGGATTCTCCTTATGTGAACTCAAAAGCCCAGTGCCAGCCCGGCCTGTACCTGCCTGGGCGCCCCGTACCAGGATGGCTGTTTCGTCAATTCTTGAACCGTCCCGACCCTCAGCGGATCATAGGGAATCCTGGAAGGATCGGTCGTCGTCGTGTACTCGGCCGTGCCGGTGTCGGAATACACGTTCGTCTGGTTCTGAATGTCGAAGAGGTTGTAAACATTCAGGAAGACTTCGAGGGTCATCGGCTTGACCGAAAACCGCCTGCTGAGCGTGAGATCCACCGTCTTCCACAGGGGTCTCCGGGACATGTTTTCGCGCAAACCGCTGTAGGACGCCTCCCCCCTGGCCTCGCCCGTGGGGAAGGACGGCGTATAGGGGCGGCCGGACCAGAACTGGCCGATCAGGGCGCATGTCCACTCCGCCAGTTTAGTCACCGCCCGGACGTTCAGAGTGTGCCGCTGGTCCCAGTTGAGGGGAATCAGGCTAAGACGGGGCTCCTGATTGACCGCGAGCGCATTGAAAGCGTCGACGGGATTGGAATAGGTGCCTTCCGCGATTTGAAACGAGTAATCCAGGTTGGCGGAGAAATGGTCGGCGTACCGTTTCTGCAGTTTGAAGGTGATCCCGTAAACGTTGGAGTAATCCTTGTTCTCATACTGGGAATACTGGACGCTCGGCAGGTAGGCCTGGATCATCGGGCTGGTTCCCACCCAGTCGCGCACGTCGCGGTAAAACGCCGACACGTCGATGCCGACGGTCGAGGTGAGCTGCTGCTGCACGCCGATCTCGTACATGACCGTCCGTTGCGCGTTCAGGTTCGGATTGCCGAACAGAAACCGGCCGGCGCTCGCGCCCAGCTTGTAGTCGGGGCTCTGATAGAGATACTCGAATTCCGGGATCTGGAAGAAATGGCCGTATGAAAAGTGAATGACGCCCCGATCGGTGATCGGGAATGAAACCCCCAGCCTGGGGCTGACCTGTGTCTTGGCTCGGGTCTTTTTGTGCATGAAGGCGCGCCGCTCGTCGGGCGTGTACTCGCTGAATCTCTTGATGTATTCCTGGCGCTGCTCGAAAGTCAGGGTGTCCGGCGGATCGACCCAGCCGCGGAAACGGTGTTCGTTGCGGTACGGATAATAGATATCGGGATCCGTCGGATCGGCGATGACCACCGTGTTCGGATCGAAATAATCGAAGCGGAGCCCGATGTTGACGATCAGCTCCCTGAGTTCGATCTTGTCCTGCAGATACGCGGAAAATTCCTTCGGCCTTCGGGTGTACTGATCGTGATAGGTCGTGGAAATGTCCAGGATGGCCGGCTTGAATGGAACGACTTCCTGGTTGTCAACGGTTTTCGGACGGATGTCGTATTGTTCATAATTTAAATCATGCAGCCGGTATTCGAATCCGGTCTTCAATTGATGAACGGGGTTCAGCTGGCTGATCAGATCCCACTTGGCGACCCAGTATTTGGAATTCCGGGACATGTGGCCCATGTCCATGCCGTTGTTCCTGAAGCTGTAACTGGTCGGCGACGTCTGGTTGTCGGGGTGGATGTATCCTTCCGGATGGCTGGGATCCACCACATACTCGATGGCGACGCGCGCGGCTTTCAGCCGGGCCAGTTCCGCGGCACCCTGCTCGGTGGTCGGGTCGAAAGTGTAAGGCGCGAGAATGCCGTTGGCCGAATCGAACGGCACGGACACCAGGAAATTCGGAACCGCGTATGGATCTTCGTACGTGTAACTCTTGGTTTGCTGGTCGTTGCGGTTGATTTTCAGTTCGTAAAACGTGCTGGGGGAGAGAACGTGGTTGAGTGACAGCATCTGGGTGAGGTTCCGGCCGAGGCTCCTGGCCAATCCCATCGGCGCGTACTGGAAATCATGGCTGAAAGTTCTGGGATTCTCCCAGTCGTTGTAGAAGAAGCCGTAATTCAGCTTGAGATTCGAAGAAAGCCGGTAGGACAACTTGCCCTGCAGGGTGAGCCGCTGAGTCCCGTTCATGGGCACCAGACCGCTGTCCCCCGGCAGCCCCTGCGGTGTGAACCATTCCCTGCCGTACAGATATCCCGTTTCCTTGATGAACCTTCCGCTGGTGAAGAAAGTGAGTTTGTCCTTGAGAAACGGAAACGGACCGCTGAAAATGAATTCGGCGTTGGTGGTCGGATTCAGCCGGCTCAGGGGATTCTCGTTTTCACCGACCGCCTGGGTCAGCCCGGTCGACTCGTCAGTCACGGCGTTCACCCGCTTCAGCAGCGAAAACGGACTCGCGCCGCTGACGTAATCGCCGAAGTAGCCGCTGACCTCGGCCTTGGTCTCGCCGCCGCCCTCCTTGGTGACCATGTTTACGATGCCCGACATGGCCTGCCCGTACTCGGCGTTGAACGTCCCGCTGATCACCTGCAATTCCTGGATGGCGTTGTTCTCGACCGTGACGCTGGTGCCGCCGTTGAACATGTCGGTGACGCCGACGCCGTCGACCCAGTAGGCCACCTCGCCCGCCCGTCCGCCCCGGATGTGGATCTCGCCGCCGGTCTTGACGACGCCCGCCTGAAGCGCCAGCACGTCTTCTATGTTCTGGACGGGAAGGTTCTCGATTTCGTCGGCACCCACCGTCGAAAGAGAGCCGGTTATGTCGGCCTGCACCAGCGGACGCTCGGCGACCACGGTGACGGCCTCGCCGGTCTCAACGACGGTCGGTTTCATCGCGGCATCCGTCCGGGTCGTCAGGTCAATGGACACCCGCACATTCCGAACCAGGACCTCCTGATAACCCATCATCCGGAAGCGTAGCGAATAAATGCCCGGCTGGAGGTTGAGGATGGCGTAATTGCCCTGAAGATCCGATGCGGCCCCGGTCGCGGTCCCTTCAACGATCACGTTCACGCCGGACAGCCGTTCCGATGTCTGTGAATCCTTGACAATGCCGGATATTTTCCCGGTCGTCCCCGCCGGAAGGGGCAGGGCAACTCCCAACAAGAGGAATAAGGTGAACAAAAGTACCGGCGCTCTATTCATTCTGTGAATCGCCATTTGCGAACTCCTTTTTTAATACGAGTCCTTCCGATCCGAGGGTCGGTTGACGGACAATCCGATCGTCATCTCATGAGCATCATTTTTTTGGTGACGGTCCGGCCCGAGGTTTCAAGACGGTACAGGTAGACGCCGCTGGCCAGGCCGCTTGCCTGGAATGCGGCGCGATGGCGGCCCGCGGCCTGGAACCCGTCGACCAGGACCCGGATTTCCCTTCCCGTGATGTCGAAGACCGCGAGCTTCACCCTTTGCGGCGCCGGAATCGCATAATGGATTTCGGTGCCGGGGTTGAACGGATTGGGATAGTTCTGTGCCAGCGAAAAATCGGCCGGAAGCCTTTCTCTTTCGCTCACGTCGTTGAGTCCGCCCGTGGTGGCGGCGATCAGCTTGGCCGGCCGCATCTCGCCCGGATTCTGCGAGGTGTTGTCCGTTTTCGAATAGGTCTTCATCTTGGTGTCGCGATTCCCGCCGTCATCGTCGTCGTTGTAATCCGATTCAATCCCCAAAACATGACCGGCGGTCGGAGGAATGCGGAGCGCCGACAGCGGGATGGCCAGCTCCAGGGTGAAGCCGCGGCCGATCGTGTCGAGGCGGGAGATCTTGCCCGACGTGACGGTGACCGTGTCAAAGAACGTCTTGGAAGCCTGCACGACGCCGCTCAGATCGATGGACGTTCCGGCGCTGCTTCCGGTCAGATGGATGGCGTCCAGAGGCTGGCCGGCATTCTGATAGGCGAACGCGAATTGAAAGTCGTTCACCCGGTCGTATGCGGACCCGTGGCTGTAGTCGCCGTCGACGTACAGATCGAGTTCGTCATCGTTGTAATCGCCGCTTCCGTCGCGCATCAGGGTGTCGTCCCAGACCTTAACGAAATAATAGAGGTTGTTCGAATCCCACATCATCCGCGTGTTCATCGAACAATCGGCGTAATTCCTCAATTTATCCATGCTCAGGTACCGGTTTCCGGCGATGGGAGGCACGCCGCTCCACGCGTCATCGATCAGGCCGTCGATGACCGGCGGCAGGTCCGTCCGGGGGATCATCAGCGTGTCCGACGCGGTCCATCCGCTCAGGACGGCTTCGCCCATGTAGCTCGGATACGCATAGGCGCCCTCGAATTTGCCGAAGGGGATCACCTTGTGTTCGCGGCCGGCCTGATGATCGTTGTCGTTGTATTCCACGTCCGTGCCGATGAGCATTCCGGGCTCCGGGAAAAGGAAAATTTCATCGGTGATGGCCATGAATTCGACCGACCAGCCGTGCTCGGTGATTTTCTCGTTCCATTCGAACTCCGAAATGTCCATTTCCGGTCCCTTGAGGTTGGTCCAGATCCAGATCGTCCTCGCCAGGTCATTTTCATGGATCCTGAACTGCACGTCATCCACGCCGTCGTAGTCTTTGGTCCCGCGGCTGTGGTCCGCGTCGTTGTAAAATTCGAAACTGTCCCATCGGTAGCCGTCCGTTTCCGTGGTATAATCCGTGCCCTTTGACTGCAGGGAATCGTCCCGCACCTCGGCGTAGAAGAACAGAGCCTGGTTGTTCCACATCGCCCTCCATTCGGCGGAGCAGTCGTACCAGGGATTTCCGTCCAATTTTCCCTTGAGTGCAAAGTTGGCGATCACGTGACGGGGTACGTTCAGCCAGATGTCGTCCATTTCCCCGTCAATCACCGGAAACTTCTGGGCCTTGGGATAGAGAAGCGGCTTTTTCGGATTCTCGATGTAGGGTTGCCCGAAAACAACCGCACAGCCGATCAGGATCAGGCAAAACCCCGTAACCTTTGCTGCAGTTTTCATGACGTCCTCCTTGGTTTTAAGTTCCGAGTTTCGAGTTTCGAGTTTCGAGTTCTTCCTGATGTACTTTTTATCCGCGTCTATTTATACCTTCACGCGTTCACGATCAGATCGATTTGTTCGAGCTCTTCACTGGAGAATTCCGTGTGTTCCAGTGCAGTCACGTTGTCCTCGATGTGGGAAACCCGGTTCGCTCCCACCAGCACCGAGGTGACTCTGCCTCCCCGCAAGGTCCACGCGACGGCCATCTGCGCCAGGGTCTGCCCTCTTTTGCCGGCGATCGCGTTCAGCTTCCTGGCCTTGGCCACCCGGGCTTCGGTGATCCCGATTTCCGTCAATGCCTGCGACCGGTCCCCGGGAATGCCGTTCAGATAGGCGTCGGTCAGCAATCCTCGCTGCAGGGGCTGAAAAACGATGGTGCCGATGCCTTCGTCCTTTAAAAACTTCTGGAGCCCATCTTCAATCCACCGGTTGAAAATGGAATAACTGGGCTGATGGATCAGGCAGGGCGTGCCCAGGCGTTTCAGGATCCCGACGGCTTCGCGCGTCATTTCCAGATTGTAGTTGGAAATGCCGACGTAAAGGGCTTTCCCCTGGCGGACGATCAGATCCAACGCGCCCATGGTTTCTTCAAACGGCGTGTCCGGATCCGGCCGGTGAGAATAAAACATGTCGACATAATCAAGCTGCATCCTTTTGAGACTTTGATCGAGGCTTGCCATCAGATACTTTTTAGAGCCCCATTCGCCGTAAGGGCCCGGCCACATGTCATAACCGGCTTTGGTGGTGATCAGAATTTCATCCCGATAATCCCGCAGTTCCCGGTGCAATATTTTGCCGACGATCTCTTCGGAGGATCCGGGTGGAATCCCGTAGTTGTTGGCCAGGTCAAAATGCGTCACGCCCAGATCGAACGCCCTCAGCACGATCGCTTTGCACGTCGCATACACGTCGGTTTCACCGAAGTGCTGCCAGAGACCCAATGAAATGGCCGGCAGTTTCAAACCGCTCTTTCCGCAGCGGTTGTAAATCATTTTTGTGTATCGGTTCTCAGCAGCATGATGGGTCACGGCAATCCTCTCCTCAGTTTATTCAGTATACACCTTTTCTCTCAACCGTTGCAGATACTCCAGGGTTTTCCCGGATTCCAGCCGGTAGTTGAACGTCTCCCACTCCGTGGCGATCCAGGGATGCGCGGACGATACGGTGCGTGCGTATCCCATGTCCCTCAGGACGCGGAAGATGTGCAGAATTTTTTCGGTGCAATCACCGACGTTCGGCTGGTAAGTCTCTCCCTGGATATGCACGTGGAGGCACAGATCTGGCTCGATCTGAATGTCTTCAAACGGTTCGTCGATCTGGACGAAATAATTCAGGTCCGCCATCAGCCGGATGGACGGCAGGTTCAGCCGTTTAACGAAATCGATGCCGTCCGTGTATTTTGGGAAGACCGTCTTGGGATTGGCCGTGGGTTCCAGGGCGATCAGCACGCCGTATTTCTCCGCATACTTTGCAACCATCTCACAGTACTTGAGTGACTTGTCGGTTTCCCGGATTCTGGCGCCTTCTTCGGAAACCTCGAAAAAATTCCCCCACACGCCGGCCACCATTCCCTTCGCGAGCCGGGCCATCCTCCGGCAGGCCTGCTCCGCCTGCCTTTCGAGTTCCTCCCAGGCGGTCGCCTTGCCTCCGGTCACGCGTTCGTCCCACAGCCAGTGGCTGGTGGCCGCGAAGGGGGGCTGGTTCCAGGTCAGGATTTCCGATAGTTTCTTCTCCCAGGCCTCTTCGGAATCGTAGGGCAGCAGGAGTTCCGTGATGGGAATCTCCGCCGTGTCCCAGCCCGACGCAAGTTCCAGAGGCGGTTTCTCCTTCACATTGTCGATGTTCAAACCCAACTTGAATCGTTCAGACATCTGTTTTCTCCCATAAAGTTCCAATGTTTCCGGGACTTTCACAAGAATCCCGGTGATGTCATTTCGAGTATCGCCACAGCGCAGGCGATGTTCTTTCTGCAGAATGACATCTCCCTCTCCCGCGTTTTCGCGGGAGAGGAGCCTGTCGGGGCACCCGACAGGGGTGAGGGAAATTATTCTCCGTACACCTCTTCACGCAATTCCTTGAGGTAGGCCAGCGTCTTGGCCGTTTCCTGCGTCAAGTCAAATTCGCCCTTTCCTGTATTCCGCCATGGGCATGCAGCCGATACACCCGCTTCATATTTGATATCGCGAAGCACCCGGAACAGCGCTTTATGGGTTTCACGAAGACCTCCGACATTGGGTTGAGCGCCTTCAGGTGCTTCGCCCGCAACATGGCAATGCAGACAGCAGGACGGATCTTCCTTAATGACTTCAAAAGGCTGCTTCAGTTTTAAGAAGTAGTTAAGGTCAGCCATCAATTTGACATTGGGATGTTCCACTCTTTTTGCGAACACCAGGCCTTCTTTGTAGGTCGGGAACAAGGTTCCCAAATTGGCCATGGGCTCCAGCGCAATCATCATGTCATGCGATTTGGCGACATCACCCAATAAATTGGCATACCGAATCGCCTGGTCCATTTGCCGTACAGGTGAATACCCTTCAACCTTTTTGAAAAACAGGCCGTATATACCCGCGGTTTTTACGCCTACTTCTGAAAGTCTTTTGAGAACGCGTTTTGTCCAGAATTCCAGATATTCCCAATCCGCATTGGGGGTCGTACAGGGCTGCGACAGCCAGTGACTTGAAACCGTGATCGGCGGCAACCTCCAGGCTGCAATTTCTTTTTTCCGTTCTTCCCATTCATCGTTGGTTAACGTGGCGTTTGCAAGCAGCTCTGCCGGGATTTCGCACCTTTCAAATCCCTGAGCTATTTTTGCCGGATCCATTGCCGGTGCGTCGCCAAAAAGAATACTTGTTTTGAACATGGGTGTTGACTCCTTTTGTTATTGATGACTGTACAGATCGTTCATCCCCTCTGAATATTCCGAAACGCATTGATCATCTTCAACGACTAAAATGGTCAGCATCGCGTTCCAATTCCTTCCAGATCGAGATCAAAATGACAGGCCACCGAGTGTCCCGGCGTCACCTCACGCAGCATCGGTGTTTGGTTTTCACATTGCTGTTTCCGGTACCGGCATCTGGGATGAAAAAGACAGCCGGAAGGAGGATTGGAGGCGTCGGCCACGGATCCGCGCAGGAGGCCCGGCTTGGCCTTGATCTTTGGATCAGGACGGGGAATGGCCGACAACAAAGCCTCAGAGTAGGGATGGGCCGGTGTCTGGAACAGGTGCGTTCGTTCACCCACCTCGACCAGCTTCCCGACGTACATGACGGCGACCGTATCGCAGATGTGCCGGATGACTCCGAGGTCATGGGCAATGAACAAAAACGTCAGGCCGAACCGTTCCTGCAGATCCTGGAGCAGATTGAGCACCTGCGCCTGCACGGAAACGTCAAGAGCCGAAACCGGTTCATCCGCGACCACCAATTCGGGTCCGGTCACGAGCGCGCGGGCAATGCCGATCCGTTGGCGCTGGCCGCCGCTGAACGCGTGGGGATAACGGTTCATCATTTCCGGGCGGAGACGGACCCGGCGCATGGCCGCCGAAACCCGGTCCAGATATTCGCTTCCGGACGCCGTCCCGATGGCGCGCAGCGGCTCCCCGACAATCCGCTGCACGGTCATTCGGGGATCCAGGGATGAATAGGGATCCTGAAAAATCATCTGGATCTTGGGGCGCAGGGGGGTCATCTTTTTCCGGGTCAATCGGGTCAGATTGATCCGTTCCTCGTTTTTCGGGAAAAACCAGATATCCCCCTGTGTCGGATCCATCACGCGCAGGATCAGCCGCCCGGTCGTGGTTTTTCCGCACCCGCTTTCGCCGACGATCCCGAAAAAGCTTCCCCTTCGGATCGAGAAGCTGACGCCGTCCACGGCCTTGACCGTTCCTTTTGTCCGCGTAAAAAAACCGCCTTTGACCGGAAAATGTTTGGTCAGGTTACGAACTTCCAGATGCATGTCAGGGTGATTGGATTTCATGGTGTTCCGATCAACCTTCCCGGATTTTCAGCGATTCGGGATATAAATGGCAGGCCACCCGGGACTCTCTTCCCTGTCGCGTCATTTCGGGAATCATCCGGTCGCAGACACCGGAGATGCATTGGGGGCATCGGGGGTGAAAAGCGCAGCCTGATGGACGGGAATACGGATCCGGGACGTCGCCTTCAATAGCCTCCAGCCGTCCGGCCGGGTTCCGGTCGATGCGCGGGATGGAATTCATCAAGGCGCGCGTGTATGGATGCTTCGGTTCTGCGAACAAACCCCGGACGGACGCGCTTTCAACGATTCTTCCCAGGTACATCACCAGAACTTCTTCGGCGATCTGGGCGATCACGGCCATGTTGTGCGTGATGTATAGAATGGACATGTCCAGGCTTTTCCGCCGTTCTTTCAGAAGTTCCAGTATCTGTGACTCCGTGGACGCATCCAGGGCCGTCGTCGGTTCATCCGCGATCAGCAGGGCCGGGCTGCAGCTCAGGGCCATGGCGATCATGGCCCGCTGCCGCATTCCGCCGCTCATCTGGTGCGGATACTGCTTGAATGCCTGTTCCGCGCGCGGCATCCCGACGGAGGCAAGCGCCTCGAGAGCCAGCCTTTCCGCTTCCTTTTTGTCCGTTTTGAGGTGGAGCCGGACAGCCTCCTGGATCTGGTCGCCTATGGTATGCATGGGGCCCAGGGACGCCATGGGTTCCTGAAAGACCATGGAGATCTGTTTCCAGCGGATGGAGCGGATGGCTTCGCTGTCCGGTGCCAGCAAGTGCATTTGGATATCGCCATTGCCGGACGGAGAAAACAATATTTTTCCTGATTCGATGCAGGCGGGCCCCTCGATGCGCAAAAGGGAACGGCCTGTCACGCTTTTCCCGCAGCCGCTCTCCCCCACCAGGCCCACGATCCTGCCCCGGGGAATCCGGAAGCTCACCTCGTCGACCGCGGTCACCGTGCCCTGGCGGAGGGCGAAGCTCATTCGCAGATTTTCCACTCGCATCAATGTCTTGGAACGATCCATGATCCGGACTTTTTCCTATTCTTTATAGGGATCCGCGGCATCCCGCAACCCGTCACCGACAAAGTTAAATGCTAAAACCGCGAGGATGACCATCAACGCGGGGAACATCAGCCAGGGATACGCCGAGACCGCGGCCAGATTCTGGGCGTCCTGAAGCAGCACGCCCCAGCTGACGGTGGGCGGCCTCAGCCCCAGGCTGAGAAAACTCAAAGTCGTCTCACCGAGAATCATTTTGGGGATTTCGAGGGTGAGACTGACGATCAGGTAGCTCATGAAACCGGGAAGCAGGTGTGTGAGAATGATTT
>Ga0315274_10007390_pt1 | contig 15905 bp, 12 predicted proteins | sample YL17G02_20_MG_FD_203700 | JGI IMG/M metagenome (GOLD analysis project Ga0315274, IMG submission 203700) | Sediment microbial communities from Yellowstone Lake, YNP, Wyoming, USA - YL17G02_20 | ecosystem: Environmental > Aquatic > Freshwater > Lake > Sediment | place: USA: Wyoming | collected... | reverse complement strand
GAAGGGTGAATCTCATACGCACTGGCGATCTCGTTGACCGTCTTGTGACCCCCGATCGCCTCGACCGCCACCCGCGCCTTGAACGCACCGCCATGGTGCTTCCGCTGTGCCATGATAACCTCCTGTCCGACGCCACCCTACCACAGCCACACTACCTTATCCACTGGTCCAGAAAACCGGGAGTATTATACGGTCAAAGCAGAACTGAATGAACCGCTCACCGTGCTCGTATCGAACCTCTTGCATATCGATGTCGCCCACGCACTCGACAAAGTCCTTCATGGATCGCGCCGTCTCACTGAGCGTCGTGGCGCGGACTTGTCCTTTCGTGCGTGCGAGACTATCCCGAAAGAAGTTCGTGAGCTTCATCGATATTGGCCCGCTGACATTCATCCGTAACTCCAAGTCCTTCTCCTGCCGTTGACGCTCCGCTTGGCGCCTATCCGTATGCCCCAGGGAGATCTGCCTTCGTTTGCCGCTGTGATCCACGTAGTCAAGCATGTACCGAAAGGACTTCCCATCACGCGAAGGCCTCATCCTAAGCCTTACCAGCTCTTTCATAATCTACCTCCTTTCCGATGCTGGCCGAGGGCTTGGGTTGGTCCAAGCCCACTATACCAGAATGGGGTCTCATTGACCACAGGTGACATGCTGCTGGAGCCACTGCTTCACGGCATCCGTCGGATACACAGCCTTCCCGCAAAGGTGGATCCGGGGTAAGCCGTGTACCCGTTTGAGATTCTCGATGACGTGACGGTGGTTGGTGGCGGTGCTGATCTCGGGGATGCGGAGGAAACGGATCAGCTCTTCCTCCGTCATGAGCGTCGGACAGGCAAGAAGCGTGCTCTCTGGGATGGGGAGCATGGTTGACAGGTGAGCGTCTGGGTGTGTGCTGTTCATGGTCATTCTCCTGGCGTGTTTTCTGCCGGGTATCGACCAGAACAGAGGAGGGGTGCAGGAGAAGAACGTTAGATAGAGTCGCCCCGTAAGTCCAGGTACCTTGGCCCCACGGCCGACAGGCATGATTCAGCGCGAATGGATAGGTGACGCAAGGATTTGGCTCATATAGGGGAAGTCCGTGGACACTGTGTCGCGGGAGGTACAGCCGCACGGCTTTCCTTCCGAGCGTATGGGGTCTCTTCCATCGCGAACGACCACCCGGAGGGTGTTGACATTCCGTACGCCGTGCCTTTACGATGACATGCATGATGTCGGAAATACGATCCTTGGTGGTTTCATTTCGGGAGAGCCTGCGCTCGGCGATCCTCGGTTTGATTGCCGTGGGGAGGTTGTGTTCAGCCGAGCCACTGGAGACTCCGACCGCCTGGAAGGACGTAGAAGCCCTCGGTGCGCCGACGCGTTATTCTGTGGACGTCGGGCGCTATCGCTTTGGCACGACGGACGTGCGCAACCCGGCGTCCTATCCCATCCCCCGGCATCCGGTGACGCGCGAGATCGTGACGTTCGAAGAAAGCTCCCCGGCGCGGGTCGCGCCGGTGTGGAACACGCACAACATCGGCCCGCCACTGGGCAGCCACTGGGCCAACACGGTCATGCACCAACCGGTCGGCGAGAACGGCACGCGCAGCAGGAAGACCCCGCCGCCGGCTGCGCTGCACGACGGGCAGGACGTGCCGGGAGTTCCAACGATTGGAGAACCTCACGGCAAGGATTTCCAGTCACTGGAGAATACTGTCGCGATGGCTTCCAATGACTGGAACTGACGAATCAAATGAAAACGAAAGGAACAACCATGAAACCCACCTTCACACTCCTCACCGCCCTGCTGCTCGCGCCGCTGGCTGCGCTGGCCGGAAACTTCGAGTTGGTGAACGACCCGGCGACTGGCGGTCCAGGGAAATTCGCTGCCGAGGAGATTCGCCGCGCGGCCGCAGCAAAAGGCATGGCTTTAGGCGATGACGCGAATGCGACTCGCATTTCTATCACCGTCGAAAAGCAAGGCAATGCCGTCGCGCAGAGCTACCGCATCCGTGTGCAGAACGAGGGCGGACGACGCGTCATCACCGTGCGCGGGGCCGATGCCACCGGCGCGATGTATGGCGGGCTGGACATTGCGGAGGCGATTCGAACGGGCACGCTCGACTCGCTGAAGGATTCGCAGCACCGGCCGCATATCGCGCGGCGCGGCATCAAGTTCAATATCCCGCTCGATCTGCGCACGCCGAGCTACACCGATTGCTCCGACGCCGGGCAGGCGAACATTCCCGTGATGTGGGAGCGCGAGTTCTGGACCGACTTCCTCGACTGGATGGCCCGCCACCGCTACAACGTGCTCTCTCTCTGGAGCCTCCATCCATTCCCTTCGCTGGTGAAGGTGCCGGAGTTTCCCGAGGTCGCACTGAACGATGTCTGGCGCACTCGCGCCAAGCTCGATGACACCTTCAGCTTTGCGGGCAACGACATGGTGCGCCCCGCCATGCTCGCCGATCACGAGGTGGTGAAGCGCATGACGATCAACGAGAAGATCGAGTTCTGGCGCTGGGTCATGCAGCACGCCGCCGACCGGGGCATTCAGATCTATTTCTTCACCTGGAACGTCTTCACCTGGGGCGCTGAGGGCAAGCACGGCATCACGAACGATCTGGGCAACGAGATCACGAAGAAGTACTTCCGCGCCAGCGTGCGGGAAATGGTGAAGACCTACCCGCTGCTCGCCGGCATGGGCATCACGGCGGGCGAAGGCATGCCGCAGCAGATGGATTCCAAGACCAAGGAAGCCTGGCTGTGGGACACCTACGGCGAAGGCGTGCGCGATGCGTTGAAAGATGACCCGAAGCGTGAGTTCCGCATGATCCACCGCTTCCACTGGACGGCGCAAGGCGACATCCTGGACGCCTTCAAAGACTACCCAGGGCCATTTGAGTTCAGCTTCAAATACTCGGTGGCGCACATGTATTCGATTCCGAACCCGCCCTTCATCCAGCCGCTGCTGGAGAACCTCGCGCCCGGCAGGAAGACCTGGCTCACGGTGCGGAATGACGACATCTACACCTTCCGCTTCGGCGATCCCGCCTACGCCCGCGAATACATCCTGAGCATGCCCCCGGCTGACAAGATGGCCGGCTTTTACATGGGACCGGACGGCTATGTTTGGGGACGAGATTTCCTCGAGCGCCATCCCGACCCCGGCCCGCGTCCCTTGGTGATGGAGAAGCAGTGGTATTCGTTCATGCTCTGGGGGCGGCTTGCCTACGATCCCTCGCTACCGGACTCCCGCTTCGAGCGGATGCTGGCGGCCCGCCATCCCAAGGCTTCGTCGCATCATCTCTTCCGTGCTCTTCAGGGTGCTTCACAGGTCATGCCGCTGACCACGCGCTTCTTTTGGGGGGACATCGACCTCAAGTGGTATCCCGAGGCCTGCTTGAGCCATCCGAAGAGCAAAGGCTTCTATACCGTGCGCCATTTCATGGAAGGAATCTCCATGCCGGGCGCGGAGGTGCTTTGCATTCGCGACTGGCGCGCGCGCCTCACCGCCCGCCAGCCGATGGAGCAGACCACACCGCTCGAAATCGCCGAAGCCCTGGATGGCTCGGCGGCGGAGACTTTCGCCTCGCTAAACACGCTTCGCGAAGCTGCCAAGGACGACTCTGAACTCCGGAAAACCGTCACCGACTGTGAAGCGCTGGCCTGGCTGGGCCGCTACTATGCCTCCAAGATTCGCGGAGCGTGTGCGCTGGCCCTGTTTGACGTGAACGGCGACAAGTTCGAACACGAGGCGGCGCTGCGCCACCTCGGCGACGCCCTGGCACACTGGAAACAGTATGCTGCCGTTCGCGACGCCCATTATGTCCCGGCCCTCTACAACCGCGTGGGCCATGTGAATGTGACCGCGTTGACAAGAAAGGTGGCCGCCGATCTCGACATCGCCCGCAACTGGAAGCCGGGCAGCCTCGAAGACGACGGCAAACGCTCCGGCTCTGAGAAAGGATTCCGCAAATGAGACTACCGATGACAACCATGCTGTTCACCCGCATCGCCACTTTCGCTTGGATGCTCTTCGTGCTCCTCGGCTTTTCCGCACTTTCGTCGGCGGAGACCGTCCGGCTTTACTTTGATCCAGCCACACCGCAGATCGCCTTTGCCGCCGGCGACATCAAAGCAGCCTTGGAAAAGCGAAAGCACACGGTCCAAACCCACGACCTCGCCGCGCTGGCCAAAGCCGGTTCCGGCAAGAAGATCGTCCTCGCAGTCGCCGCAGACAAGACGGTCGCCTCCATTCTCTCAGCCCAAGGGGGCAAGCCTGTTGCTGGTTTGGGCACGCAAGCCTATGCCCTCCGCACCACGACCGCGCCTGACTTGAGTTATTGGGTGCAGGGTGGCGATGCCAACGGCGCGATGTATGGCGGATTGCAAATGGCCGAGAATATTTCTTTCAACGGATTCAGCGGTAGCTTTGACAGTGAAGAATCACCCTTATTGTTGCATCGGGGCATGAAACTGAACCTTCCGCTTGATAGACGAATTCCCACCTATGTCGGCGGTTGGTCTTCACATTCAGCCAAGAAGGCAATCCCCCATGTTTGGGATATGTCGTTTTGGAAGACATTGATCGATCAACAGGCCCGGAACCGCTACAATGTGCTATCGGTATGGGTTCATCACCCCTTCCCGGCACTTGTAAAACTGTCCGATTATCCAAAGGCATGCTTGCCGAATATTGAAGGATTTGACGGCTTTGTAAAAGAGATGGATCACGATCAGCGTGTCGCCTTCTGGAGGGAAGTGATGAGGTATGCCCACGATAGGGGGATGAAGTTCTATTTCTTCAACTGGAACATCTACGTTGATTATGCGAGCACTCAATATCCTGCCTTAACAAACAGTCCGAGCAATCCCACCACGATTGATTACATGTATAAAAGCATGCGGGCGCTTTTGGAGACCTATCCAGAGCTTGACGGATTCGGCATCACGTCCGGAGATGGAATGGGCAGCAACAAGGAGGAGAACACGCATTGGACTTGGAATGCCATGGGCAAGGCGGTCAAAGACTATTTGAGCGAAACTCCGTCGAGACAGTTCAACCTCATTCATCGCGGCGTTAAGACTGAGCCGGAGACATGTGACACCATCTACGCTCCGATCAAGGCAGTCACCAATGCCACCTTCAACATGTCAGCGAAATATGCGATGGCGCACATGTATTCCACCCCCACCCCCAGATGGACTGGGGATATTCAAAGCTGCGCCAAACTTGGCCTGAAAACGTGGCTCACCTTCCGCAATGACGATTACTTCTATTTGAGCTGGGGAGATCCCAAGTTTGTTCGCGATTTCATGGCCGGTATCCCGCTCAAGGACACCGTGGTCGGCATGTATATTGGGATTGACGGATATAATCCAAGCCGAGCCCGCCTCTTTAAGAATGAATCCCTGAATGGACAGCTTGAAGTCGAGCGGAGATGGTATATGGAAATGTTGTGGGGGCGGATTTCCTTCAATCCCGGGATTAGTGACGATGTGTTCAGGAATCTGCTGGCGAAGCGCTATCCCAAGGTTTCTGCCGGAGACCTGTTTGAGGCATGGACTTTGGCCTCCCGGTCACTGCCCAAGGTCACCGAACTCGTGATGGGCGAATGGAAGTTGGATTTTCATTGGTATCCTGAAGCTTGCTGGAGCGATCCGGGCAGATGCACCGGTTTTAGAACCATTGACGGGTTTGCAAATGATACCACTGTTGCAAAGGGGTCGAGTCTTTGTGATATCGCCACTTCGGCAAAAGGTGAATGCAAAGGCAGGAAATCCTCATACGTGGTTGCCGATGAAATGGAGGCGGATGCCATGAAGGCGCTTTCTTTGATCAACACCATGGAAAGCGGCGGGAATGCCGATCTGGAAGTCGCCATTAACAATGTCAAACAGATGGCCTATCTCAGCACTTACTATGCACACAAAGTTCGTGGTGCCACCTATAAAAAGGCCGGAGAAAGCGATAAGGCGAGGGCGGAAATTGGCAAAGCATACTGCTGGTGGATGGCCTACAGCCGATCAATGGAGAACTCTTACCATGCCGACTCCTTCAGGAACCTGTCGATTGCTCCCGATTGGAAGTATGCCGACGCGGCGGTTTTGAAGGAATATACCGACGTGGGAGGCGAGGGAATACCTGATTGCAGTGGAACTCAAAAACGCGACTGAGGTGAGCTGGTATTCCGGGCCATGTTTTGACGCCTGAACAGCCAGCCGTCCGCACCGATGTAACAGGAATGACCACGCACAAACAGGAGAACAAATTATGAAACGAAAGTGTTTGCTTTTCTACATGGGCTTCGTCTTGGCCGCCGCCCAGGCCCAAGAGGGCCCGATCGCATCCATCAACAATATATCCGTCCGCGATGGCTGGGTCACGGTTACCCCGCCCGAGTTCCAGGCTGCGATCAATAATCCGCTCAAAGGCTTCCGCTCATACAAGCAGGCTGGCTACGGGCTCGTGGAGCGCAAATACATCAAGTGGAATGACATCGAAGTCAGCGCGGATGACACCGTGGAGCGCATCATCGCTCACACCAGAGAGATCACCGAAACTCAGGGCAAGCGATTCGAGGATCTGAATGTCAAACTTGTGCCCCGCGTGTTTCTGGACTGGAATGGGTCTTCTGGAGGGCAGGATTGGCCCGCGGACCTGCACACCTTCGACTACGATAGCCCGGCTTTTCAGGAGAGGCTGCGGCGTCTGGTGGCGAAGCTCGGCGAGGCCTGGGACAATGACCCGCGCATCTTTGCCGTCCAGATGGGCCTCATCGGTTACTGGGGCGAGCATCACAATCCGGCGCCGACGGCCGCGCAGCGCCGCCTGCTGGCGGAGGCATTTCAAAAGGCCTTCAAGAACAAGCCCGTGCTTGTCCGGCATAATGACGCGGAGTTCATGCAGGCCGGATTCGGCATCTACTACGACACCTTTGCCAACATCAGCCGCGAGCCGCCCGACGGACCCAAAGATCAGTTCCCGTGGCAGGCCACGCACGTGTATCGGGACACCTGGAAACGTGCTCCCATCGAAGGCGAGGTGGAATACAACTGGCAGAAACAGCGCGAGAGCGCGAAGCCGGCGGAGACCTTCGGACGCACGCCCGATGAAACGATGACGGTGCCGGCCTACCGGCGTTTCATGATCGACAAGATCCGCCGCTACCACGCGAGCTACCTCGGCTGGATCGCTAGCTACAACACCTCGAACCACGAGGTGCTGGCCGGCGCCGCCGAACTCCAAAAAGCCTTCGGGTATCGCTTCGTGCTCGATTCCGCCGGCTATCCGCTCACCGTGCAGCCGGGTAAAAAACTCACAGTGAGACTCTCCGTGCGAAACACCGGCAGCGCCCCCTTTTACCTCGACTGGCCCGTGGCCGTCGCGCTGCTTGATCCCGCGACGAAGAAGCCCGTCTGGTCGGCACCGCTCGCGGGTGTGGACATTCGAAAGTGGCTGCCCGGCGAGGACTGGGATAGCGCGGCCTTCGCCTATCGCCGCCCCACCGTGCCGTATCATGAGGAAGGCCACGCCACGCTGCCGGCGGACATCAAACCGGGGCAATACATCGTTGCCCTCGCCCTCCTCGACCGTCAGGGCGGGATGATGCCCAGCGCACGATTTTCGATCGAGAACTACTTCCGCGGTGGCTGGCATCCGCTGGGCTTCATCGGCATCGGCGAGGCACCGAAGGAGGCTGCTTTGAAGAATGTGAAGTTCGACAGTCCCGCCTTCGACGACAGCCTTCATTACAAGGTGCCTGAGAAACTGCTGGCGGTGAAGGCACCGCCCCTGCCTCAGGTGAAAGCCGTGACGCCGTGGACTCCTGATCCGAACATCGAACTCATCAATCCTTGGCGCTACTGGACGATCAATGTGGACAAGGGTCTGAACAAAGAGATCCGTGGTGACGGCCCTGTGGAAGGCTCCGCCGGTCGCCAAGTCATCCGAGTCACTGGTGACTTCGGCCGGGAATCCAGTCTCAGCTACACCTTTGGCAACGGCATCAAACTCGACCGCGGCCGCTACCGCTTCGCCTTTCGCGTGCGTGGCACACCTGGTCAATCTGTCGATTTCGAGCTGGCCGACGGCCGGCGCAAGGTCGCCCAGGAAGCTCAGATTTCGCTCACCAAGGAGTGGCGTGAGCACACCATCGAGTTCGAGATCAAAACCAAGTTCCAAGACGAGACCACCCTGCGCTTCCGCTTGCCGCGTGAGACCAAAGGCACCTTCGACCTCGCCGACACGCGGCTCAAAGTGGCGAAATGAGGTGTGTCCATCTTTGCCTGGCACTGTTACCGGCACGTGAATCAGGTGGAGGCTTACCGAATTGAAACGATGACCGGCAAGGACGGCGCCTGGTCTTACACCATTGCCGACGATTACACGAGTTCGGCCCATCCTCTGCCGAACAAGAGAACAACCACCGTGGCATCTGCTCGTTTCACCATTTTGTTCTTGCTCCCAAGCGCCAACTCTGGCCCTCTAGCTCTCCAGATATACGCCGCCTTTCGTAAGGGCCTCCCGCAGGGCTGCGTATTTGAGGTCGCGGGCGCCGAGATTCTTCGCGGCACAAAGGGCCGCGGCGGTGCCTGCCCCCTGGCCCTGGCCCATGCAGCAGACGGTGTTGCGCGTGGACATGTGCGCGTCGTGGTTCGAGGTGATCATCATGCCGCAGGCGTAGAGGTTCTCGATGCCTTTGACGCACAAGGCCTTGTACGGGATGCCGTAGGTACCGCCGTTCTTGACCTGGAGCCGCGGGGCGGAGTCGTGGAAACCGTAGACCATGACCTCGTCGTCGAAGTGCCGGCCCTCGAGCACATCCGGCAGTGTGATGTCATAGTCGCACTCGATGAGCCGGCCCCGGCGAATGCAGAGCTTCGGGCTCGTGCGGGCCATGAACGCCTTCTCACAGCCGGGGACATACTGGCGGAACAGCTCAACCGCCTTGGCCATACGCTTACGGATCTCCAACTCGGCCTTGGCCACTTCGTCCCTGCTGGTCGGGCTCACCGGCAGCTTGAGGTTGCACTTAATGAACATCAGGTAGTTGTCGTGGACGGTCGTGGTGATGAAGGATATGCCGATGGCCTTGGCCGCCTCGGCAAGGCCGGGCACATTGATCGCCGAGGTATCGGCTCCCGCACGAACAATCTGGTCCGCCCGGCCGCTGCGCATGCCCCTGGCCAGTTGGCCGGAGAGCTTGTTCGCCCGGAAGAACTCATAGTACCTATCGATATCGACGTTCCCGATGCCTACGCTGTTGCAGACGGCATAGTCGTTAGGCTCGGTGTACTTCGCCCCGGCGTACGCGGCCAAGTCGCCGTAGGCGGTGCAGTCCACGAAGGACTTCGCATAGAACGCCTCGCGTCCGGAGCGGCTCTCGACGATCACGCCGCGAACCCGCGAGCCATCCATGATCGCCCCCGCTAGCAGGGTATTGACGAAGACCTGCACGCCCGCCTCGACGAGCATCTCGAACGTGACGAGTTTGTATAGTTCCGTATCGATTGCGGTGCAAACCGAATCGTAGTTGTACCTCTCGAGCATCTCGGCGTGGCCGGAGCAGCCGCCGACCTTCATGAGCCGATCGATGATCTCCTGGGGAATCCCCCTGACCACCTGCGCCTTCTTGACCCCCGGGAATGCCTTCCACAGATTATAGAAACTATGTAGCGCGGTGCCGCCCTCGGTGGCGGTGCCGCCAGGATACCCCTTGACCTCGATAATGGCGGTCTTCGCCCCCTGCCGGGCCGCGGCAATCGCCGCCACAACGCCCCCCGTCCCAGCCCCGGCGACAACCACATCGAACTTCCGCACAGACAATCTCTTCTCGGGCTCTTCATAGAACTCCCCGCCAGGATTCGACACGGCCGCCCGCACATCCGTTGCCAACCCGGCCCCGATCCCCATCAACAGCGCACTCTTTGAAAACTCACGTCGATTCATTCCGTTCCCCTTTCTCTATGTCTTGCGGTCATCGACTGACTCAACGACTCTTGCCTGGCCCTCGTCAATTCCCTTGGACCGAGGCATCGAACAACGTCTTGTCCGGAACGCCCGGATACCGCGCCGCGAGCGTCCGCTCGAACAGGGAGTCGGGCAGTTGAGGCTCGAGGCTCAACCGGCCACAAGACGGAGGGCTTGGCGAGACGCCTCTATTTGGAGATCTTCCACATCCTGATCTCTTGCCGCTTGAACTCAGGATCATCCGGATCTACTTTTACGTACGTGACATGCCAGTCAAGAAACAGAGCGTTGTAGCCCTCCCGGTGACGTTTCTGTGCGATGCGGCGACCCGCCCAAGTCGAGTACGGCACACTGGAAGCCCCCAGGTGATCGGGTATGAAGACGTCCGCTCTCATCAGGCCGCCGTCCGTCTCTTTGGTCACAACGTTTTCCGGGGTGCAGTCTTCAAAGTCCGCCAGGTAGATCCTCTCCCCTTGTTGCTTGATGTCCAGAAGTCGGGTCAACCCGACAACCGGAACGCTCCCGTCCTTCCAACCGTTCACGGCGAAGTTGAGTGTCTGTTTCTTCTCCGGATAGGCGGGACAGCGATAGATCTTCACATTGCGATAGTCCCCGTTGACGACGCTCTGGGCCAGGTACGGCATGAAGACTTTGAACCAACGGGTGGTCTCCTCGTTCGTATGCCCGCTGAGCAGCTTCAGATCATCGGCACGCGGGATCTTGCCCTCGTGGTCCTGGGCGAACAGGTTGGCGGCCAGGCCAACCTGTCTGAGGTTGCTGCCGCAACTGACACCCCATGCCTGTTTTCGCGCCTTGCTCAATGCAGGCATCAAGATGCCCATCAAGAGAGCAATGATGGCGATGACCACCAGGAGTTCGATGAGGGTGAAACCTGCTGTCTTCCTCGGCGTCATAGACATCGTGGCAACTCCTCTCCAGGATCTCTCCGAGCTCTGTGGGAGCCCGTCAAAGACCCCCACAGGATAACTCAAATCCTCGGCTACAGACTTCTTCACACACGATGACGCAGCGTAGACAGGCCGGTCCAGACCCCCGCCGGATTACTCGGCGGCATCCGTGATCACGATCGCATCCAGTCTGGCTCCATCTTCCCGGTACGCGATCTCCAGCGTGTAGGTCCCCGCGGCCAGGGTACAACGAATGCCGGTGGCCCCGTTGGCGAACTCACTCCATTGCCACGTCCTCGCACCCGCCGGGAAGCCCCAGTTCATCCAGCCGTTGTCCGCCGCCGCCGGCGTCGTATTCAGCGTGGCGCCCGGCAGACGTACCCAGAACGAGTTGCCGTTCGCCGCCGGCTCGATCACCCGACCCTGCAGCTTGTACACGCCGCCCTTGACCGTAAACTTGTACGTGGCTATCCCGTCAACATGGGCGCCCATAAGCCCCAGGTCCTCCGTGCTTAGGTACTTGCCGCCAGAGGCCGTCGGGTCGTCCCCCGTCATCAGCGGCGCCGTGGGCGAGCCCGACTCCGCTTCGATCCAGATCAGCTCCTGGGGGGCCGGGGGGGCCAGCCGATACAGCCGAACGTCGTCCACGTACACAATGCCCTTGCCGCTGCCTTCCACCCCGATGGCCAGCTTCGTGACGGCCTTCAGGTTCGCACCCACCGAGGCCAGAGGAATGTTCCACTGGGTCCAGTACGGCGTCTTGATGGCATTGGTGGCGGCGTTGTAGAGCACCTTCGCGGTATTGATCCTCACGTACACCTGTCCGGCCGCGTTGCCCGGGTCCCCATGGAAGTACAACACCAGCGTCGCGATGCCGTGCTTCGTCCAATCCTGGGCAGAGTCGAACGTGCGGGTCGCTTCCGACACCGTGAACCCGGCAGTGTTGTCGGACGACAACGGCATGGACTGCTCTCCGCCGTGAATGAGGGTCGTCTCCATGATGTTGCCGGCCGTGGGGTCGTAACCGATCATGGCTCCCGAGCCGTTGCCCGGATTGCCATTCGGGAAGAACTCGTCGGCCGAGAAGCCGTAGCCGTCGATCCACGTCTGGAACACGCGGTTCGGCGAATCATTCGTGTAGCTCTCGAAATCGTCGACCACCATCCAGTTGGCCGTGGAGAAGCTCCAGATATCCCCCTCCCATGATGGTGGGGTTTGGGCCTCGTTGACTTCGACCACCTTCCAGTAGTAACTCTGGCCCAGGTCGACCGACGGTTCATAGCGAGGTTCCACAACCGTGGCCATCGTCGCGGTGCCGTCGATCACCGCCTGTTGATCCGTACTCACGTACACCAGATGCGAAGCGGCTTCACGCCCCGCTCGCCAGCTCAACGTCACCTGTGGACTGACGCCGGTAGAACCGGAGGCCGGATTCGGCTCCCGCGCCAAGACCGGCACGGAGAAGAATCGCACTTCGCTCAGGCCCTTCCTGGGCAGGCCCAGTGCGCTCCAATTGCTCCTCGCGGTCAGCCGGATGTACTTGGCCACCACGCCTCCCAGGGGCACAACCGTCGGATCATCGTAGCTGGCGGAGGCAGGCCCCTGGGCAAACTGGAAATCGCCGAGACCGTTCCATTCCGCTCCATTCTCCGACCAGGTCACCGTGACGTCCTTGAACCCATAGCCCAGATCGGGCTCGAACGTGGTGTTGAAGTTCCAGACCCACAGTTCACTGAGCTTGTAGACCTTGTCGAACTCATATTGGATCCACACCGGATCATCGCTGCTGCTGAGCCACATGTCGGCTTCGACCATGGAGTGCTGATCGGCGGCATTGAGGCCCGAGCCATCGATAGTCTTCTCTGGCCGGCTCTGGGCGTTGCTCGACCCGGAGGCCGTGGCGGTTATGTTCTTGATCGGGTAAGCTACCGGCTCCGCGGTGAAACGCCAGACATTACCCTTGGTCACGTTGGAGGATGCGTCGACTTCATCGACCCGCCAGTAACAGGTCTGCCCCAAGGCCAACAACCCGGCGGGATCATACGAATTCGCATCCTGCCCCTGGCTGACCAGCACACCCAGCGGACTGGTCCGGCTGGCGTTGTTCACGTTGTCAAAGACGGTCCCGAAGTACACATCATGCTTCTGAGCCTCCCGCCCCGGTGTCCAGCTCACGACGACATCACGCAGCACATCGGTGGCCTTGTCCGCGGGAGTCGGCTCGCGAGCGGTAAGCGCCGGCGGCATGACCGCAAACAGGCCCACCGGATCTGTCCCGACGCGGACGAACCGCAGGCCCATGATCACCGTGTCGTTGGTCAGCGGCGTACCGCTGGCGTCCTTGAGGTCGGTGATACCCCAGGACATGCCACAGAGGCTCTGGCCGTCCATGCCCACCGCGTCACCCGCCACCGCCTGCACGCGGTTGTAGCCCAGGGTCTTCCATTGGCCTGGGATCTTGGTCATGCTCCCCACCGAGCCGTCGGGAAAGATCGGGAAGATTTCCGGAGAGTCGCCGGCATTGCCCCCGGATTCGAACATGAAGAAATCGGGATTGTCCCCATTGGAGTTCGTCCACAGGGCACCGCCGAAGTTGACCGTGCTGTAGGTAGTCCCGAGGTTAAAGTTCAGCGCCGTATTGATGTCGAAATCGTCGTTTTCCGGGCACGGTGTACCGCTCGGAGTCGTGCCCACGGTCGTGGTTCCGGTTCCCAGTCGATCCACCGTGTAGTCGCCCACGGTAATGCTCACGATGTTGTAAGGAGGACTCCCGGGCGGGTTGTCCGTAGTAATCGCGGTGACCGGCCCAATCGCCGCCGAGCAGACCGGCACTGCCGCCGCCAGGACCAGTATCAGAGATCGTTTCAGCCAATGAAGTGATTTCATCGTCGTACTCCTCTCATGACAAAAGTTGGTTCCGAGGCCCCTGCGAAAACGATTGGCGGAGGACCAGAAAGACAACCTGTGCGGCCGGGGTTGTCCGGCCCCAACACAAGCGATATCCACTAGAAGAAGACCTATGAGGAATGCTGGCTTCGGTGACGCGATACACCTCCTTCCCAAGGCGACGCCCGTAACCTCTACGGATGTGATGCAGGAGAATCATGGATAGGGGAGCCTGTGTATGCCGCACCCCATCTCCCAGGCGCTTTTTCTCTTGAATGAGAACCTGCTCTGTGTCTATCTACCCACCTACCCAAACCGGATCTTCCCGAGTCCGCGTGACCCGGAGCCATGCCCATACTCCTTCGCCAAGGCTTTGCAGAAAACGGTCAAAACATCCTGTTTCGCACGCATCCTATAGCCATACATCGGACATTTTACATTTTACTTTACAGGATTGTGGGTGTCAACAGAGTTTTGAGCACAATCCCCAGTTCTTTCTTGTGTAGGAGGAATTGTTGCGGCGTTATGCAACCCCTCGATCGGATCTTCCGCCGGTGCTTCACAGGCCGCTCTGGCAGAGGTCGGTCAGGGCGGCCATCATCGCTTCGGCGTTGGATTTGTCCCACCTCATGCCGGGGCCGAGGTTGTACTGACGGCAATGTAGCATGATGGCTTCCCTCAACTCTTCTGCTTGAAAAGCTTGTTATGACTGTAGGTTTCCGTGACATCGATCACGATGCGCCGATAATCGGTCAGAGAGCCGATGGGATTCTGGTCTCGGACCTCCAAAACGATGTGGATATGTTGACCGGCTGCTCCGGTGGGGATCGTGACTGTGGTTTTTGTCTTTGACGGCGTCGGGATATGCACTTGGCCGGGATAGGTGCCGGCCTCCGCGTACGGCCACCACACGATCTCCAAAGGATCGCCGTCGGGATCGCGTGAGGCCGAGGCATCGAGTTCGAGGACATCGCCAGGGGATGCCTGCAACCGGATGATGCCGTCACTGGCATCGCCGCCAAAGGCCGCCATCGGATGGTGGTTGGCCTTGTCATATGGCTGCACGCACCAGTCCATCCGGCACTTCAGATCGTTGTACATGGCCGCTCGCCATCGCCAGACCGGGACATAGTCACCGCTGAGGGTCTCGCCGGTCGCCGGATTCGTCCAGATATCGCTGACCTCCCGATAGGTGTAGAAGGGCGCAACCTTTTCTTCATCCACGCGGATGTCACCGTGGCGTGACCAGAAGCAGGCCACCTTGCGAGCGGTAAAACGTCCGCCCCAGCCGCCCCAGGAGGGGTGGTCGATGTCGAAGAGCCCCCGGTTCACCAGGCCCATCCAGGGGATGGTCCCGCCGCCTTCCATGAAGGCAAGTTTCCCGCGCACGGGGTCGCCGAAACGTCGCTCGGGATAGACCTCCCCCAGAGCCCCATGGTTCTTCATGACATGCTCTTTGAGCCATTCGTTCTGGCCCGCCACGCTGTACTCATAGGGTTGCCAGAAGTGGGGGCCCAGGTTGCTGAACACGTCGCCGTCCATTCCCCCCGGGCCACCGTAGGCGTAGGTCTGGTAGTTGCTTCGGATCCAGTGGATCCTGGGAAACTCACTGCAGATCCAGGCGCCGGCGTTGTCCTGAGCGCCGTTCTCGAACACGCGCAGCTTGGCCACGAAGGCATCGACTTCGGCCGGCGAATGTTGCGACCGGTAGTCCACCAGGGCCTGGGCCAGGGTGTTGGAGCCGGCATTGGCCACGATCCAGACTGGCCGGGGATCGCCCCGGGTGACCGCTTCGACGAGGAGCTTCGAACCCGGACTGGAGTTGCCCACGGACACGTCGGCGATGCCGTAGCCCCTCTGGCCAACCGTCACGATACTCCGCAGATGATCCGGATCAGGCCAACCCGACGCATGCTTCCTGAGATTGTCTACCACTTGGGCATAAGCGTCAATCAACTTGATGAACAGCTCTGGATGGGGCGCCCTGCGATAGGGATTGGCGTCCTCGGGGCGCAGGTACTTGCCGGTTATGACAACTAACCCCTCCAGTACCCGTTCACGGGAAGCTGCGAAAAAATCTTTTTGAAGCGGTGATTTTGGAGTAGCGCGAATCTGGGTAAGACGGTATATCCTCGTCTATGGTAGACAAGGATGTC
>Ga0315274_10007389_pt1 | contig 15906 bp, 17 predicted proteins | sample YL17G02_20_MG_FD_203700 | JGI IMG/M metagenome (GOLD analysis project Ga0315274, IMG submission 203700) | Sediment microbial communities from Yellowstone Lake, YNP, Wyoming, USA - YL17G02_20 | ecosystem: Environmental > Aquatic > Freshwater > Lake > Sediment | place: USA: Wyoming | collected... | reverse complement strand
CCGTATCTAACAGCTAAGTTGGGAGCCAGGTAAGATGAGGCTGGGGTCTGCCCACCGGTGTGAGCGAAGGATAAAGAAATTCAGCTGGAGCTATTGACCTACAGGAATATAGTATGTTGTTCAATAAATTAAGGTTTTTGGAGAGTATTATTAAGAATTGAAAGTTATTCTTTAAAGATCGAAGTTAAAAATAAACTGGTAGCGGGTGGATTTGAACCGTCGACCAAGGGCTTATGAGGGCCAAATTCGACTAACCACTCGGTTAGCAGCTAAGTAATTTAGCCTTCAGCGTTTTCAAATTCACCACGTCCTCTCTGTTGTACTCAAGCAGCGTATTCAGAGCATCCAAATCAAAATAATCAACATATCTCCACCACAATCTTACAGCCTCATAGCCGTTCACTTCTTGAAGTCGCCTTTCGATTCCTAGTTGCCGTTCTACAGATTTGAATCCACCATACAGGTTATTTTGCCAGCAGTCATACATAAGGTCATGATGATTGACTAGTTCGGCCAAGTTAATCCCCAATCGACAATGAATAAATGGCAAATCAAATCGACTTCCGTTGTAAGTATAGATGGTATTAACACCATTTAATGCTTCTAGTATACTATCGGCTGTTATATCTTTACCCACCAACTGAATGAACCGAGTGTCATCTCCATTACAGATGTGGATACCGATAACAGTAACCGTACAGTCTATGGGGGAAAGGCCCGTGGTTTCTATGTCTAGGTATGCTTCAATATCACTTTGCAATGAATAGACCTCGAAATATTCTCTCTTTCACACATTATACAATTGATTCTGTCAATTTTCAGGAGTAAAATTCGGTTACTGATACACATTTCTAAGGAAATGTATTGCAATGCCAATCGGTGACCGAGATTATGTTCGTGGTGAGCATCCGCCAAACTGCACATGCGTTGACTGCGTAAACCGGCGATTAGGTATCTGGGCAGGACGTAATAAACCTAATAAATCAAAAAAATCACGCAAAGAGACAAAACCCCACCGATATAAACCGCAAAGAAAACCGATATCGACAGCACCTATAAGGTCTTTGTGGGGAAAAATCAAGAAATTACTAATAGTTCTAGCCCTCTTTATCACTACTACCATAACAATAGTCACGGTATGCAAATTCGTGAGCGGTGAACTGCAATTCGCAGGCTTCATTATTTTCCTAGTCGTTGCACTTGTTATGGTTATTTGGTGTCTCAAATCGCTCTCTAAGTATCGTGTGACATTTTCTAGGGTGTTTTTAGTTTTATTGATAACTGGTTTGTTTAGCGTTGTGGCATCGGTATATTTGGATGTCCGATCTATACAAGATGTACAAGACAGCGTGAAAAAAGCTTTAGCAACAGAAACGGAGCAATTCCGTGGTAGCGTTGATCTTTTGGTTCAAAGAGCAGAGTTAAAGGTCATTGAAGTTAGCGAAACGGTCGGAGAGACCGGTAAAGAGACAATTAAAGAAATAGCCACGACAGAGAACGTTCATATTAATGGTGGTGTGCTAATTGGTGCCGATGGCCATATGATAACCCTTAAAAACAATCCAGAAGCAATGAATCATTCGTGGGAAGAATTGAAATCATTTCTCTTGAAAGACAAGACTGATGAAATACCCTATGATTACGACTCATTTGTGTGTGCCGACTTTGCGGAGAGGCTACACAATAATGCTGAGGCAGCTGGCATCCGGGCAGCTTATGTGGCAATACAGTTGGGTCCAAGCCCAGAGTTCCCCAGAGTAGGTGGTCACGCCTTAAATGCTTTCGAAACAACAGATAGAGGGTTAGTTTACATTGATTGCACAGGTTCGAGCAATAGAGAAGATATTAATCGCGATACGATTGTGAATGTTGAAGTAGGAAAGGAATATATACCTCAAAGTATATTTCCTGAACCAGATTGGTACTGGCTAAGTGTTGGTGAAATCTTAGAGATAGAGACGATTCAATGGTAGATAAAGTGAATTTAAAAAAAATGAACGAGAAAAACCTATTAGGTCTATATTCTATGTTGATGGAAGAGCTTCGGAATAGGGGATTAATTCGAAGTAGCAATAATCCGGTTGCCGATTATGCTGAAAAAGTGGCAGTGAACTATATGGGCTTGTATAGGGTTGGAAAGGAAGAAAGAGGCTATGATGCTATAGATGATAGAAAAAGGAAATACCAAATAAAGGGGAGGCGTATTACTAAACATAACAGTTCAAGACAACTCGGAGTAATCCGTAATCTAGAGGAAAAGCTATTTAACTATCTCATAGCAGTTATTTTCAATGAGGATTTCAGCGTTAAGGAGATTTGGAAAGTACCTTATCGATTTGTAAAGGATAACTCGCAATATTCAGAACATCAAAATGGCCATATCTTTTTCGCCAAGCCTGATCTACTATCCAAAAGTAAAACGGTTGAGAGAATTAAATAACTAGTCCAAACATAGGGCATATAATGTTTACCCATCAGCGAATTGTAGAGCAACAATGGTCTTGGGCTAAGAAGCGAGGTATTGAGGTCGATAAAGATGGCTATACTCGTTGTTTGAAGGATAACCTTTTCATTCCTCTTTCCCCTAGAACTGAAGAGGAATTTCGATCAGGTAGGGGAGATGAGCTAGGCAGTGAAGGTGTTAGAGGTAAGATACAGGCCCTGCACTCATCATCAGCTTTGGTAGTCAATGTTTTTGAATATTGGCGAAATCGAAACGTAGATTTCATAGCACAAGCTTGTGGTGCCTCAAAAGGCACTACATCATTACATTTCGAAAGAACCTATCCCACTCCGCTGGGCGGTATTCCCCCACATTTAGATGTGGAATTTTATAATCCTCTATCTAGACCATTAGTAATCGAAGCAAAATTCACTGAGCCTTACCATCGCAAAACGAAGCGGCACATTAAAGATAAATACCTAAATAGCAGCCTATGGAAAGGACTCCCCGGCTGTGAAAACCTTGTTCGACTCATTCTCAAGGAAGAAACGGTTAAAACCAGTTTTTCATTCCTTGATGTTCCGCAATTACTCAAACATTTTCTTGGCTTAACTAATAAATACGGGAAGCGAGGTTTTGAACTTCTTTATCTTTGGTATGATTATCCCTCATTAGAAGCCGAAAAGCACCGTCAAGAGATTCGTCAATTCGAGAAAAGTGTCTCTCGCGAAGTGATTTTCCGGAACACGACCTACCAGGAACTATTTAAAAGGATAAGAGAAAAACGAGTAGCTAATACAGATCATATTAACTACTTAGCTGATAGATATTTTTACAACGTATAAAAAGGTCAGTCAGACACAAGCTCGTCACTTCATAACCAGCCTCCTCATGCAGGCTCCGAAAAGAACTGCGGGCCCCTTGGTTACCACGCCCTCTCGGGGTCGGAGATTCAGCATTCGATGACACGTTACATCTTATTGTTAATGTCATCTTCTCGAATATCGTCTTCCATTGCTAACAGTCGCCCTTTACATGTCAAAGATGTTATTAGCACCCAGACTTATTAATGCGCCTGAGTAACCATCTGGCATGTTTCGGGCACATGCCATAAATTATCCCCTGTTTGGTAGGTTTCGCATCACATTCAACCAGCCATCCATTCCATTCAAAGTGGTATTCGCTCACCCGTTTGGACTGCTTTGGCCAAACGATGCTATCACCCCGCATAGCTACTAGTAGTGGCCAGAGGAATAACACTGTCCTTGCCACTTCGAATGGCCTTGACTCAGCCTTACATGGGTGATAGAAGCAACGTAGCTTAATTGCCGTCATGTTTTATCTAATCATTCCTTACCGCCGATTCAGTCGATTTGTCAAGTCTCAGTCGATGCTGATTCAGTCGCTCTTAATCAGTAGATCGTAGTTAGCCAAGTATGTAGACAGTCGGAGAGTCTTTGTCAATGCTGCTCTGCAGTCACAGAGACTGAAATGCTTCCTGTCCCGGCATACATCGTTATTTGTTGTATTAACCCCGTTTCTCTTTCAATTTGGCTATAACATCATCCAAGTTCCCCAGTTTTTCTCCAGATAGTGCTCTCTTTTTCAATTCTTCCACCGTTTTGTAAAAACTAGCCAGGGCTATCCAAGTAACCTGTGGGGAAATCGTTCCCTCCGGTACGACTGATATTTTCTTTCCGAGTAACACACACCACTTACTCTCCCCGAACCCCTGAACCATACCATCAAAACCAGACATCCCGGCAGTTAAGGCTCCGAATTTATTTCTGGTTAATAACCCTCCGAGAATAAAGCTGCCGGCTGCTACGAGCAAGCTATCGCGCACCCTTTTCCTGTCTTTGATTAGAGAAGAGATCCCTATATCGCGAGCAACGGATTTTTTCTGCTCCTCCAGGTAATTTTGTAGAGCATCGACTTTTATAGACTCTGTTTCCCTGCAAAGGGCTTCAAACCGACCGTTAATTTCCGTAGCTTTGACTGCGGTCAAATTAAGTTCCTGCCTCAGGTGCTCTAAGATTCCATCCAGGGTATACTTTGACATTAATTTGCCTCCGATCTACCTCTTATTTCTCCAATGAAATTCTTCAGACTCTTTTCCGAGTCCTCGCCTTTCTTCACCATTTGTCTCATTTCACCTACTGCCTGACCCGTTTTCACGGCATCCGCAAGTAAACTATCAAACTGTTCTCGGATGCTAATGACTTGTTGCTGTACCTGTGAAGTTGCTTCTTCACTGATCGCTTTTAACCTCTGTGAGATTGAGATAATGGTTTTATCCATTTCACCCAGCAGAGTTCCCTTTCTCTTCTCGAGTTCTTTTATCTCGCCGCTGAGAATTGATTTCTCTCTCACGAGGTCTCTTACTCCTTTGGCTTCAGCCTCTTTTTTTTGTTCGAGACCATCGATATCCTTATGCAATCCCAGAGCTGAAAAGAATTTTTCTTTGACCTTAGTTACATCGTTGTTCTCATCCTTACTTATTTTTTCAAGGAATGCCTTGAGCCGTAGCAGGTCTTCGTCTGAGAAGCCCATCAATTCTAACTTTCGCAACGATTCTTCTTTCCCTTCAACTTCAGAGGAAAGTTTAACCTTCCTTCGGTGGAGGTCTTTCGTTTCCCTGTCCAAAGTCGACTTCTCTTCCTCAGCTTCCTTCAGTCTCGACTTGAGTTCCCGGGTCCTGGTTGTTTGTATCTGTCCATCATTTTCAAGCTTTCCCCTTTCTCTTTTTAGAGCGTCGAGTTGTGACGAAAGAGGCTTAATTTCATCGGACAATTGTGATTTAGCTTTGCTTAATGAATCGACTTCCCCTTTGAGCTTCTCTATTCGCTGACAATGACTTTTATGTTCTTCAGTTATGGTCTCGAAAGATTTACCTTGACTGATTTCAAGGTCATGAAGCCTTCTTGCTGACTCAAAGAATTCATTTACCGGGAAATCAGAAGGAAGAAGTCTATTAACGAGTAGTGACCACGCTTCCAGGTGCTCTGGCGTTATCTGTAAATCCTGGAGTTTCTTGAGAAATGTAATTCCAAGCAGGGCTTGAGAAGGTTTGAGTCCGCTCTTTTTAAGGTCAAAAGATAACTGGCGCAGGTCATTTACCTGGTCAAAGGAGGTACCGGGAATGGTCAGACTACCGTTTTCAATTTCACTAACGATGTTGGCAATACTCCCGTGAGAGATTCCGGTCTCCTCTTCAATCTCCCTATAGGTAAAACCGAGTAAGTAGTAGTGAGCTACTTCAAGCCTTTTTGTTCTAGTTATCTCATTCATCGTTATGCCTCCTGTACAGTATGATTTTTTATAAAAAACTGAAAAACACTTGACTATTTGACTAACTGACTGACCATTTGATTTATTTGACCATTGCTCTTGACCAAATTGACCGACCTAATATCGCAACTGTAAATTTAAGTTGCCTGTGAAATGGTTGATTAACAGGACAAGTCCCCAAAGTGTAAGAAGGGAGCAAAGTTTCTGCTGAGTTGGCGGAGGGTGGATGTAACGAAAGGAGTTCTGACTGTTGTTACGCTCAGCTAACAAATGGGACTTAGAAATCAAATGGTAAATGAAAAAGTCTTGGAAAAAGTTCTACCTTTTATACTGCACGGTTCACCAAAAACTGAAAATCGAGGCTAAAATGGCTGGAATCGGCCTTAGACGAGGCCGATTTTTTATTGGCCTCAGCAAAGTTGTCAACCTGATTATAAAAGTAAAGAAATACAACATAAATAGAGTTATCCATAGATTTGGGGACGTTCAAATCGAAGATATCTGGGGGATTGCCGAGTTTTGGTTTGACGATATGAAGTCCGCGCAAAGAGCTGTGGGACGAGTTCAAGGTGCTCCGCCAGATGAGCCTCACACAAAGCGCATTACTCCTGCCAAAAGGTTCATCACCCAAGAAGAAGAAATTGAGCTTTAGATTTACGACAATAACGCGAACTTATGGTAGTTTGGGCTACTTGTTGCTGTAGCTATAAATAGTATAAAGACATGATAATACTACCGAGAGGTAAAATACATGGTAAAACTCGTATCAATATTTAACCTCAAATCGGGTGTTGACCCTGATGAGGCATACAAGGTGTGGCGTGAAAAGCATACCTCATGGGCAAAAGACAAAATGCTCCCCGAGGCGAAGAAATGTGTCATTAATAGACTCATTCACAAATACCCTCCGGCTGGAGGGATGGTTGCCGAATTTGATATCTTCGGTTATGAAATGTTCTGGTTTACCGATTTGGCATCCGCCCTAAAAGCCGCGGGACGATGGCGAAGTGCTCAGCCAGACGAATTTCTAGCTAAATTCATTAAAACCTGTAAAATGGTTATAGTTGAGGAAGAGAATGTTAAGCTCTAGAAACTCCGTATATCAATCTTAGCACCGCCACGCCTTAAGCAAGAGAACCAAGAAAGGCTTCCTCGGTAGCTTATTATCACGATTTAAGCATTCAAATTATTGATACCACTAACATCGGAATGGAGAAAGGGGTGTAAGATGAAGGTTTTAGGTATCGTATGTAGCCCCAGAAAAGGGGGGAATACCGAAGTTCTGGTGCAGGAAGCTCTAGCGGGGGCACGGGACCACGGGGCAGCGAGCGAGTTGTTAACTATCTGGGATAAAGATATTAAACCTTGCGACGGATGCTTGTCATGCGAAAAGACCGGTAAATGCCACATAAAAGACGACGTACAAGAGATTTATCTTAAACTATTAGAGGCAGATGGAATTATTTGGGGTACGCCGGTTTACTTTTTCAATGCGACGGCCCAAGCTAAAATCCTTATTGACCGCTCTTATGCCTTATACACAAATAACAACCAGTTGACTAACAAGGTCAGTGGTGTAATATCGGTTGGAGCGAGTTTAGGAAATTTGGGTGTATGGAATCTCTTTAATACTTTCTTTTCCGTACACCACATGCTTTCCACCGACTTCGTTTATGGCTATGCGAGAAAAAAGGGAGACATTCGTAAGGATAAGCACGCCATGAAAGCGTCAAGAGAATTAGGCAGGCAAATTGTATTGATAGCGGAGCGAAAATTTCAGTACCCGGAGGAGTATGACATTGCTATCTATCGCTTCGTGAAAAGAGAGTACGGTATCGACAATTGCCTTGGCAGGGAAAGATTTACTGATTAGAGTATTTTTACCACGGCATATGGAGAGCGAAATGGAACCGTATTTGTAGTGTAGAGCGGGGAAGACAAGAATCAATATTAGGGATAGAAAGGAGACAAAATGACATTAAAAGAGTTAGAAAAGAGAGTTCAGGTCTTAGAAGATTTAGAGGAAATCAAGAAACTGAAGGTCCGGTATGCCAAATATGTTGATGATAACTTCAATGTTGAAAAACTGGGAGAGCTATTTACGGAAGACGCAGTATGGGGTGGGGAAGCGTGGGGGGAGTTCCGGGGGAGAGAAGTGATTAAGGAGTACTTTGCCGGGATGTCAAAACACATGATATTCTCGTGTCACCGTATTGTTGCGCCTGATATCACCGTCGAAGGCAACAAAGCCTATGGAACGTGGTATGGGATGAACTCAGGCATCTTGCGCAATGGCAAAGGCTTCTGGTCTAGTTGTTTGTATATTGATGAATATAAAAAAATAAAGGGCAAATGGCTTATGAGCAATGTAAAATTACGTCATTTTTACCGTTCGCCTTATGAAGGAGGTTGGGCTAAAGAGAGGAACCTGTCGCTCAGGGTAGAAGAGCAAGGATAGAAGATATAGTGAGATTGAGGGTGCCGTTGATATTTGTCTAGGGAATAAGAAAAGGTAGGTTACCGGTAATGATGGAGAAGAAGGAGCCCTACGCCACTCAGGAGGAATACAACAAACGTGTTGTTCGCTACCGCAATACCCCACTTATGGAGCTTACCAGGGGTGCTAGAAACTACATCGTATCCACGGAAAGAATCACAGTCAGCTTTGTTACCCTGGAGCCCAATATCTATGTTGCCCCTCACCGCCATGAACCGGAACAGATAGTGATAGTTAATGATGGGGCGTGTGACTTCATAGTTGATGGAAAACTATATCACCTTGAGGAAGGCGATGTACTCATCATCCCTCCCAATGTGGAACATGGCAACCGCAGTTCTAATCGGGGTTTACGCATGATTGAGGTCTTTTCTCCGCCGCGCTCTGACTTAGTCGCCAAACAAGAAGCGCTGAAGAAGGGCTTAAAAACGTAGTTTTAATGGAAGAAATGACTTCCAGTGATTTACTTATAATCGTGAATTTAGGATTTGTATGGTTTCAACCATAGCTCTCCCAAGGGATTGAGCTTTGGCCAAAGCCTGTTTGTCTTTTTTTACCTCTCCTGGTTTATCAGCGTAGGCAATAACACCTCCACCCCATTCTTTGGCCAGTTCTTCTTCAGTTCTGGGCCCGATTGACCTGGCTGGAATCATTCTATGAAGACTAAAAAAATCGCTCAAGGCACTAAAAGCAGTGCTTGCGCCTCCGCTGCGCGCCACGACCACGGCACCGCCTACCTTGTTTCTTAGTTTTCTTTCTCTCCTGAAGACGAAAGTGCGGTCAATGATGGCTTTGGCTTGAGCCGTAACGCCCCAAAAGTAGACTGGCGAACCAAATATAATCCCGTCCGCTTGCAGGAGTTTGGTATAAATGCTCTGCATATCATCTTCTATCTTGCACTCGTCGGTAATATCGCATGTTTCACAACCATCACAAGGCATGATATTCATATCGGAAACCTTTACCATCTCGGTTTCGGCTCCCAGACGGCGAGCACTGTCCAGAGCTTCCTTGACCAAAACTTCAGTATTGCCATTTTTTCTTGGACTGCCGACTATACCCAATACCTTCATCTGGAAATACCTCCTGAATTAAATGATGACCGTTATCGCTAATGTTTGCGGCTCCGCTTTCAAGAATTATATCACTTTTCTACTTAATATATACTTAAGCTGGCTTAGATTTTGACCGCTTGATTCCATTACTCCAACCAAAATATCTTGACAGATATATTAATTGATTATATAATTTCTTACGATAAAGAAGTTTTAATTATTAATATTTTTACGATTTTCGTATTCGGAGGCAGGATGACTGATGAACTTGATTTAGAGCTGATACGGGAACTGCAAAAGAATGGTAGAGCCAGGCATGTTGACCTAGCCAAAAAGTTGAATGTGGTGGAAGGTACCGTACGCAAAAGAATTAGAGACCTGCTGGAAAACAATATTATCAAAACCATTGCGGCGCCGAATATAAGTAAATTAGGCTACAACTTTATCGGGTTCATGGCGCTGCAGGTTCAGGTGGCAAAGCTGAGAAGAATCGCTGACATATTGGGCAAAAAACCGAATGTCTGTTATCTGGCTTTCGTTACGGGTAGATATGACCTGATCGCTATCGTGATCACGCGGTCGCCTCAGGAGTTTGCGCAATTAATTGAGAAGGAAATTTCGGCGATACCCGGCGTCGTGAGGCTGGAGACTTTCGTCAACCTGGAGACTCTTAAAGGTGAATGGCCGATGGTGGATACCTCCCCGCTTTTAGAGCACATGGATGTTTCCGAATCAAGGGAGAAGTAAGCGAAAAGCAGAGTTTAGGGCACTATGAGGGCTGGCAGTGGCGAAGTCAGTAAACCCCTGAGTTCACCGAACAGATGAGGTGAGGTAAAGCCAAATGAATTTTGACTTGACACCAGAGCAGAAGATGATTGCTAGCACCGCGAAGGAAATTGCCCGGCAGTTCTGTCCCGAATACTGGAGGGGAAAAGAGGAGAAGCAGGAGTTTGCCGGGGAATTCTGGAAGGTTATCAGTGAGGCTGGTTTTACCGGGATAGTCATTCCGGAAGAATATGGGGGTGCCGGAAGGGGGATAACCGAGCTGCTCATCGCCATGGAGGAATTAGTCGCCAATGGATGCGGACTGGGTGGGGCCTGGTATCTTATCCTCTCGGAAATCTTCGGCGCTCTTGGTATCACCAGACATGGCACGGACCAGCAGAAGGGAAAATATCTGCCCGGAATCGCCCGGGGAGAGCTGGAGTGTTGCCTGGGGCTAACTGAACCTGATGCGGGGTCAAACACCCTCAACATCAAAACGACGGCACTGAAAAAAGAAGGCCGGTGGCTAATAAACGGCGACAAGACCTTCATCAGTGGGGCAGACCGGGCCAGCGTAATGGTGATTGTAGCCCGGACAACGCCCAAAAACAAGGTTCCCAAAAAGGTGCTCGGGCTGAGTCTTTTTCTGGCTGATTTGCCCAGTCCGGCGGTTCAGGTAAGTCCCATACCCAAGCATGGCATAAATTATTCGCATTCATGTCAGGTTGGCATCAATGAGCTGGAGTTACCGGAGGAGGCGCTTATGCCGCCACCGGACCAGGGATGGTATTCACTGCTTGATATGTTAAATACGGAAAGAATGAGCTTCACCGCCGCCTCTATCGGCCTGGCCAGGCTCGCCATAAGTAAAGCTACTGAGTATTCCAAACAGAGGAAGGTGTTTGATGACGTGCCCATTGGGAGCTACCAAGCGTTGCAGGTCCCCCTGAGTGAAGCTTACGCCGCGCTTGAAGCCGCCCGGCTCATGAATTTCAAGGCAGCCACCCTGTGGGAGAATCAGGCTGATTTGGGAGAGATTGGCGCTGCTGCCAACATGGCCAAAGTGGTCGCGGTGGAAAATGCCATTAAAGCTGTTTACTGGTCAATGCAGGTCTTCGGGGGCTATGGATACGCTAAGGAATATCATGTGGAAAGATGGTGGCGGGAGATTAACCTGATTAGGCTGGCACCGGTGACACAGCAGATGGCACTGAACTATATCGGTGAACATGTGCTTGGCATGCCCAGGTCTTATTAGTTACGGTAAAATTTTCCTAACCGCTCAAGGATAAGCGGGAACCTCACCCGAAATTAGAGGAGGCGTAAATATGGCAAGGAAGGTTGGCATCGTGGGGGCGGCAGTGACCCCGTTCCGGGGCAAATGGTATGAGAAGACCTATTATGAGCTGGCGCAGATGGCGACAAGGGAGGCTTTGAAGGATGCGGCGATTTCAATCAAGGATGTTGATGCGGTCGTCTACGGCATTTACAACGATATTTTTGAGAGGACCTGTATCCCGGAGCATCCCCTTCAGGCGGTCATTGGCATGCAGAACAAGCCCGGCATTCGTATCAGCAATGGCGGTGCCACCGGGGCTTACGCCATCTCCGCTGCCCATGCCTATGTTGCCGCAGAGAGATATAATGTCGCCCTTGTCCTCGGAGTAGAGAAAGCGACTGACTGTTTTGACTTCACTTCCATGTCCGCAACTCCGGAAGTAATCAAAGTTATTGGCTGGTCCGGAGACAGCTTCTTTGAACAGAAGATAGGGTGGACTGCCTCAGATAGCTATGCGGAAGTAGTCCTCGCCTATATGGATGAGCACCCCGGAGACCTGAAACCTCAGGTCACCGCTCAAATATCAGCCCAGCTCAGCCAGCAGGTGAGAACCAACCCCTATGCGCAGCGGCAACTTGACCAGGTTACTCCCGAGGAGGTGATGAATTCCCGGTATATCGTTTACCCCTTCAAAGAACTGGAAATCTGTGTTTATTCCGAAGGTGCGGCTGCGGTGCTCATTGCGGAAGAGGAAACGGCTAAGGCGATTTCTAAAAACAGCGGCCAACCGGTGGTGTGGATAACCGGGGTAGGTGAAGCTAACGAAGTCTCCTTTGCCGGTAAAAACCACAATCACTGGGGTCGCATTATGTCGCACCATGTGGCGGCACAGAGAGCTTATCAGATGGCAGGCATTAAGCATCCCCTTGAGGAGATTGATGTTGTTGAGATTCATGATGCCTTTATTCATCAGCTGGAGATTAGCCTGGCGGAGATGGACTTTGTGCCTCTGGGCAGGGCTGACGCTTTGATTGAGGAAGGTATCATGGCGCCCGGAGGCAGGCTCTCGGTAAACCCCAGCGGCGGCTTAATTTACTGCGGGCATGCCGTAGGCGCCAGCAATATCATGTCAGCCTGGTCCTGCCGCAATGAAATGATTAACAAGGGATATCGCCGTGGGCTGGTTCACGGCACGGGGAGCACCATCTGCCAGTATGGGGTGGTGATTATCCTGGAGCATGAATAAATGGGGAGGTTCAATATGAAGTCCTCACCGAAGAAAAAGGTAATCCCATTTGAGTTCATACCGGACAAGGAAGGCAGAATAACCACGATCGACAACCAAAAATATCTTTTGATGAATGACGCCTTTTATACCTTTTACGAGAGAAGCATCGGGGAACTATCTCCTTTCTTCCTCGCCATCAAGGACGAGCGCAAAATACTCGGCGGTAAGTGCACCAAGTGTAGTCTCGTCAGGGTGCCTCCCTTTGTGACCCACTGTCCTTTTTGTGATTTTGCGCCCACCGAGCTGGTAGAGGTAGGTCAGGTGGGCAAAATGTTAAGCACACCACCGATTACCTATTTCGCCAGCGCGCTCTTCCTGGACAAAGCTCCCTTCGGCCGAGGACGAGTGATACTGAATGGCGCGGATACCGCCCTCAGCGTTATGCTCTATACCACCACCGGCATACTGGTTCCGGGAATATTCAAAAAGGGTACCGAGGTAAAAGTGGTTTTCCGGGATGAGCGAATCGGTGAGATAACCGATATTTTCGGTGTGCCCACGGCGGAACTCACGCCGGAGCAGATAGCCAGAAACGGACTCCTGGAATCAGAGCTGGGGTGGGCAGCCCCAATGGAGCCCGCTTTCCCCAAGCCAACAGCTGAAGATAGAGCTATTTATCAGCAATGTCTCAAAGAAATGCAGGCTTTAGCCGCGGAGATGAGCGCCTCAAAACGGGCACGTCGTGCCATAGAAGGCTGGAAACGAGAAATCAGCGTCAAGACCAGAGGTGGTGACTTTGCCGTGTTCATCAATGACGGTGATTTCAGAATTGAAGAGAGAAAGCTCAAATCACCTGACTTCGTCATGGTTTGTGAAGACCCAAGTACCCTGCTCGATGGCTTAAGATATAAAGGGGCGATTACCGATTCTGTAATCACGAAAAAACTCTGGATAAGTAAAAATACGGAGTTCAACACCATTTTCAAACTGGATAGGCTCGCCCGCTTCCTGGCGCGAGAGAAAAAAGAGGCCGCCAAGCAGTAATGCCTGCTAACCCATGGCTGAAGATGAAAAGAGCCGACCGGTGCTTCTCCGGACACAGCCCGGGGTTTTAAATTACCCCCTCTTTTTTGAGCTGCTTGATATCCGCAGCCGAATAGCCCAGTCTCTTGAGCACCTCGTTGTTGTGCTCACCCAGTGCCGGCGCGATTCCGGCTTGGGCCGGGGTCTTATGGAATTTCCAGGGGAAACCGACCTCTTTTATCTTCCCCACCTTGGGGTGATTAACCTCAATTACATATTTATTGGCGATGACATCAAGGTCGACTGCGGCTTCACCCACGGTGTTGATGGGAGCGCTTATGACATCGGCTTCACGAAGTAGTTTCAGCCAGTGCTCCCTGGTATCAGCAGCAAACAGTCGGTCCATGGTAGCCAAGAAGGTCTTCCTCGTCTCCGGGGAAGCCGCGATATCTCCTAACCTGGCACAACCGACTTTGTCCAGCTCCGCGGCAAGACCGGTATTCTCCAGGCCTTTCCGCCAGCGCTCTTCACCAACCACCTGAATCATAAAGGGCTTGCCTCTCTTGTCAGTGAAGGTAGCCGTCAGGTTCGGTGCCTCGCCAACGAAGAAACGTATTCGACTGCGTGGCATCTCTTCACCAGTGAAGAGAAATCGCGTCATAGAAAAGCCCATCAGGCGAATCTGGCTGCCAAGCAATGAGGTCTCAATCAACTGGCCCTCACCGGTCTTCAGCTTGTGGTACAGGCCGACCATCACCGCTTGAAAATTATGAAAGGCAGCGGTTTCGTCCCCCACCGCGATCTGCCCTGTCGTCACGCGGCTGCCTTCCTCACCAAAACTAAAGCAAATGCCGCCCATCGCCTGGGCTATGCCGTCAGTTCCCGGTAACTTGGCATTTGGCCCGTCTGGACCGTAGGCTGATGCGCTGAGATAAACGATGCCGGGGTTAATCTTAACCAGGTCCGCGTAGCCGCAACCAAGACGCTCGGCGACGCCGGGACGGAAGTTCTGGGCGAAGACATCGGCATCCTTCACCAGCTTATAAAGTATCTCTCTGGCCTTCTCTTTCTTAAGGTCCAGCGTTATACACTTGAAACCACGGTTGTTCGTCTCAAAGTAGGGGCTGAGCGGGAATTTGGGTGTCACGCCAAGCCGTCTGCCCAGTTCACCTTCCGGGGGCTCTATCTTAATTACCTCGGCCCCCAGGTCAGCCATCATGCTAAACGCGACCGTTGTCTGCTGAAACATGATAACACCGACACACTTTACTCCTTCGAGTGGACGAGCCATTTGGCTATCACCTCCCTATGCAGTTTTTCATTAGTAGACATACAATTCAGCACCTATTCTCCAGCAAAAAGTTTCTTATAGTATTCCATTCTGCCAGCAAGCTGGGGTGCCAACACAGTATTATCAGGAATGACGTTAATCACCGAAGTTTTCCCTGAGTTAAAGGCTCTCTCAAGCGCTGGCCTGAGATGCTGTGGCTCGGTAACTAATTCAGTATGGCATCCCATCTCGGCGAATATCTTATCGTACCTGATATCAGGCAGCATGCCCCAGTCACAATTCTTCACGTCCTTCGGCAGAATCTCCTTTTGCGCGGCGTAACCCATCCAGCTGCTGTTGTTGAAAAGCAAATAGCAGGCAGGGATGTTGTAGCGGGCCGCGGTTTCAATATCAAAGCCGGCAATACCGACACCGCCATCGCCCAGAAGGTCGACAACCTGCTTACCCGGTCTGGCTAATTGAGCGCCCATGGCGATGCCCACACCGTGGCCAACACCGCTCCAGGTGGCGCCATCCAGTATGTGTCCGGCAAAGGAGGCCTTTATCTTATCGGTGGCAAATCCGGCCATGCAAAAAGAGTCTAGAATAATAGTGGCATCTTTATCCAGGAAATCACAAAGCTCAGCCGCCACGAAGTGAGGGTTAATCGACTTGCTATGGCGCACCTTATCGATAAGCTCTTTTTCCTTAGCTTTGTCTTCCTCTCTCACTTTGTTGACGAAACCCAGCCACTCACTTCTGGCTGGCTTACGTTTCGTCATGTCCTTAGCACAGTCTATCATCTGCTGCAAAACCAGCTTGGGGCTGCCCAGAATTGATACCTCACTGGACAGCCTGGTGGTCAGTTCCTCCGGGTCTTCCGATACCTGAATATACCTGATATTCTCAACCGGAAAACGTGGTGGCATACCAAAGCCCTCAAGCATATTCATTCTTAAGCCGAAGATGGCGATTACATCAGCCTGCATCTGGATGGGTCTTCGGAAGCCAGCGCCAAAGGCCAGGGGGTGGTCCTCAGGCACCGCACCTCTACC